>Ga0126371_10000012_pt1 | contig 121173 bp, 107 predicted proteins | sample PanSoiMetaPlot_4_FD_110145 | JGI IMG/M metagenome (GOLD analysis project Ga0126371, IMG submission 110145) | Tropical forest soil microbial communities from Panama - MetaG Plot_4 | ecosystem: Environmental > Terrestrial > Soil > Tropical forest > Bulk soil | place: Panama | collected 2016-02-17
ACAATATTTTCATTCAGGGACGCTACCTAACTGTTTAGTTCTTATGCGGCTTAGAGCTCTGGGACAAGGCAACCATTTCTGCATCTGCCTCATTACTGGATCGATAACAGTGATGCAAAGCAAAAGAGCCGGAGTCTCAAGAACCCCGGCTCTCAGCGCTCTTAAGCCGCTCTAAAAACGGATCGTCGGTCCAACCGTGATCTTGAGGTTGTTCTGAGCCCCGCGATCGAAGTAGATCTCGTCACCTGCGTCAGCCCGAATGCCGATCGGACCGAGGAAGAACTCCACGCCACCGCCGGGATAGAACGTACCGTTCAAGTCAGTGTTCTCGAGATGCGTTGGAAATGCCCCGAAGGTGACCGGTCCTGGTGTTACTCCGAATCGGACAAAGCCGCCCTTCGCGAAGAGGAACGCCCGAATAGGCAAGTTCGTGCCCAGCTCGAACTTCGGGCCGAACTGGAAGTGTGTAGCCCGCAGATCGGAGCGGAAAACCGTTGTATTGCCATTGATACCGGTCACACTCTGCGTGTGGCTTTGCGCAAAATCGTATGAACCTTCCGCTTCCAGAGCGAGGTTCGGATGAGCATTCAGGCTTACCCGCCCGCCTACACCGTACAGATTGAGGCTGCTCGCCGATGCTCGGAACATTTCACCGAATACCCCGATTTCCCCATGGTCTTGTGCGCGCAGCGCCGGAGCCGAACTCAAGGCGGCGACTGCAAGCAGCATGATTGCTAAACGTGTTTTCATGGAACCTTCCCCCAATGCAGGTCTCTCGTCCTCCACAGACCCATGCTGCAAGCGTGTCGCAGAATTTCTTAAAAGGGCTGCTGTGGAATGACAGTAATTGAGACGAGCACCGCGAACCGCAGGTTGGCAGCGAAGCCGAGTAGCGGACTTGCAACGGTTCGCAGTTGACAATCCCTCAGAATAGCGGGAATCCTTGTACCGCCGATGTAACTCGAGGCCAGGGAGGTATGGGATGCACGGGACACTAGACATCCGCAAAAACGGCGGGCCAGGTAGTGGCGTTGAAATCTACCAGGTGCGCTACGAAGACCTCGCAGGCAATTCGTTCACCGGAAGCATGAAGAATGACGATTTGCGCGAACTCCTGTACCACAAGCTGGCACTGCCGCTTACAGACGATGAACTCGAAGCAGACTTTGCTCGCCTGGTCCGGGAAGGACATCTTAGGTTCGAAGAAATTGAAATGAAGGCCAGTGAATTGGCCGGCGCCGGCCTTAGATATTTGGAGCCTGAAGCGTAGAGAACAACTCTGCCCGCACTATTGGTTCGCGATTTGGGGTGACAGCTTACGCGCGAGGTCCGTGGCGATCTGGCGGCCGTGGAATCGACCGTTCTCGATGAAAATCTCGCTCGTGCGGGCGCCGGCAACGATTACACCGGCCAAGTAAATCCCCGGAACATTGGATTCCAGCGTTTCGGTGTCGCAGACTGGCCGGCACTCCCCTCCACCAAGTTCTATACCTAGGGATTTGAGAAAGTCGAAATCCGGATGATAGCCGGTCAAGGCAAAGATAAAATCATTCGCGATTTCGATCTTGCCAGCTGGTGTCTCTATTAAGACGTTCCGCTCGCGGATTTCGAGGACTTGTGAGTTGAAAAAAGCAGTGATCTCCTGATTCCGAATTCGATTTTCAACATCCGGCAAAATCCAATACTTCACGTTTTTGTGCATCGCTGGCCCACGGTGTACGAGTGTTACCCGCGCACCATGCCGCCACAATTCCAGCGCCGCAATCGCAGCAGAGTTCTTGCCACCAATTACCAGGACATCGTTGTCGTAGTAAGGATGAGGCTCGCGGTAGTAATGCGCGACCTTGGGTGAGTCTTCGCCCGGAATGTTCAGATAATTCGGCAAATCATAATAGCCGGTCGCAATCACAAGTTTCTGTGACACGTGATGATGTACCTGCCCGAACCGATCCGTTGTGTGCACACGAAACTCGCCATCGCGTCCAGCAACGCGCTCGACCCGCTCATATTGCCGGACATCAAGTGCATAGTGTTCCGCTACTTTGCGGTAGTACTCCAATGCTTCGCTGCGATTCGGTTTTTGGTTTGGGCTGCTGAATGGAATGTCCCCGATCTCAAGCAATTCCGGCGTGGTGAAAAACGTCATGTTGGCGGGATAGTGAAAGAGAGAATTCACAAGACATCCCTTGTCCACTAGAACCGCGCGCAGTCCAACACGTTGAGCTTCTATGGCGCAGGCCATACCAGTCGGACCGGCGCCAACAACCAGAACGTCAAAAGTTTCGTGATTCGCGATACTCATCGTGGGACCGTCTTGAACTCACTATAGATGAAATCGCAATCAGGGTCGCTTCGCACCCGGCACCGGAGCGGAAATATAGGCCCTCATTTTTGTTCTTTCAATTTCAGATCGAAGAACCGACCCGCCGCTTTGTACGAGTTCACCCAATCCTTCCAAAGCAGCAGGTCGTGGATCTCGTCGGGGTAGATAATCTCCTCGTATTCCACTCCCTGCTTCTTCAATCGCTGCACGAGGTCTACAGTCTGGTTGAAAGGGACATTCCGGTCGTCGTCACCGTGAATCAACAGAACCGGCGAGCGCCACTTGTCGACTGCGGCATTCGGAGAAGACGTGAAGGCCAGCTGGAGCGCCTCTTTGGCATCCGGAGCCTCCTCCGAAAACATTCGTGGCCGCTGTGGCAGCAGTCCCGACCAATCGTGCACGCCGTGAAAATCCACCCCGGCTTTGAAGATGTCGGAATTGCGCGCAAGCCCCATCGCGGTAAGAAACCCTCCATATGAACCGCCCCACAACCCGATCCGCTGTGGATCGACATTGGGCAGATTTTCGAGATAGTGCACTCCGGCAAGCACATCGTTGTACTCCGAGGCTCCACGCCAGCCTGCGTTTGGCGGTTGACGGAAGTCATGACCATACATGATGCCAAGCCGATAATTCACCGAGAGAACGGTGAATCCCAGATTGGCAAGATGCTGATTCTCGGCGTAGGCATTGTGGTAGTAGTACATGTAATGGAAGCCGAGAAGCATCTGCCTGGGAGGGCCGCCATGCGTAAAGATCAGCGCTGGACCACGTCCTGTTTGGTTCTTTGGAACAAAGAGCTGGCCGTGGATCGTCAAACCATCACTGCTCTTGAACGTGACCTGCTTCGGAACAACCAGTTGAGCTGAGGGAAAGTCCTTCGGTAGTGCGTCTTTTGCAATCAACTCCCTGCCTGACGTGCCGATGCGATAAGGCAGCGCAGGAGTGGTCGCGCTTGAACCTAGACAGAAAACACGATTTCCCGAAGTGGTCGTGGGAGCCCACTCGATGGTGTCCCCCTTTGTGAGAGCCTTTGGCGAGGCTCCGCCCTTGGCATCTACGGTCCAGATATGGCGGCGATCAACATCGTCCTGATTGGAGGAATAAACGATCAGCCCGCGCCCCTCCGGATTTTGCGTCACATCCTCTACGTCAAACTCGCCCGCAGTCAGTTCGATTGCCTGTCCACCCGAAACAGGAATCGAGTAAAGATGATTGCGGTTGGTCCGTTCAGAGACAAAAACTATTCGATCACCGGCGAACTGCAGGGACTCTCCAGCAAATGGTGGGAGAGAATCCCGCGGGTTTGTTTCGCTGGTCCAGACCTGGCGGGCTGAGTAATTAGTCGTATCGCCAACCCAAAGCGACCACGGTCTCGGGCGGATCGGGATGAGGGGAAGTTTATTTTCCTGACCAGCAGTGCGAATAAACGCTATCTGCTTCCCGTCAGGTGACCATCGGGGAAATAGATCACGGTCGGTACTTGGTGCAACGTAATGTACTGCGCTTAGAAGTGGGGGCTGGTCTTTCTTCTTTTCTACATCTCGTTTGGGTCCTTCGGAACTCTCCGTGGAAGTCAATGCCTGGTCGAGATTGGAAACCAAGTCTGCGATCACAATGAAACTGTGCGACATGCGATCGAGGCGAAACGCTACATGCTTGCCATCAGGAGACCACTGCGGCCAGGAAATGTCGCCGCGAATGTCCGTCAATTGTTTGGCCGAAGCCCCTCTGATAGAAGCGATCCAAATCTGGTGCTTCGTCTCCCAAACGGCGTACTTTCCGTCCGGCGAAATCTGGATATCCTCGCAGCCTTCCTCTTCGCAGCCCATGTCGCCAAGAAGATGCGGTTCACCCTTATCGATGTCGGCTGTCCACACCTGCTGCTTGGGCTGCGCCGGCAGACTGAGTGGATTGGCTGAACGGCCTCCTCGGTTTAGCTCGGAACCGCGCGCGTAGAGTATCGTTCGACCATCCGGAGTGACCTTCAGCGATGCAATCCGCTGACCGTCATCTCCGGAATAGTGAGTCACCTGCCTTCCAACGTAGTCAGGCGCCGCAGCAATCCAGACATTCTCAGCTCCCTTGTTGTTGAAGACCCAACCCACGATGTCGGCACTCCTCGCGGAGGTAAGTTGCGTTGGAAATGGCGAGCTCATTACTTGCTCGACAGTAAAGCTCTGGGTGAAGGCTGAGATGGAAGCGAAGAACGAGTACAGGAAGAAAACTCTAAGTGGTTTCAAGTGCTCTCCGAGTATCAGTGTTTCAGGAATTTTGCATGATACTCGCAGAGGTCTTCTACGCCAAGGTTTCCGCCACATAGGATCAAAACAACGTGACAGTCAGGACGAAAGCGGTCCTTCGCCCGCAAGGCGGCGGCGAGAGTGCAGGAAGCCGCCGGTTCAGTTAGAACCTTGACGCGTTCCAGAAGAATCTCCAAAGCCTCGAGCGCTTCCTTGTCGGGAACGACAGTAACGGTGACCAGATGTTCCTTTGCGGCGCGAAGGGTCGTGGGAGACACCGAGGGAGCCCCAAGCGTCTTTGCAATCGAGGTTGGTCGAATTTCCACTGGATGATCAGCGGCGAGCGCCAGTGCCATCGCGTCTGCGCCTTCTGTCTCGACTCCGCACAGGCGCACATTCTTCTGCGAGCGAACAGCTATGGCCACTCCACTCATCAGACCACCTCCGCCTATGCTCACAAAGATGTCCGTTACGTCGGGAACATCTTCGAGGATTTCGAGCCCAAGCGTTCCCTGCCCCGCCATAACCAACGGATCATCGAATGGATGTACAAATAGCATTCCCTGCTGCTCATATTCTCGTGCCTTAAGGAAAGCTTCTGAGATCTCTTCCAGTTGAATGACTTCGGCCCCGTAACCGCGCGTTGCCTCGAGATAATTGCGCGGAGTACTGCGATGGGTGAGGATCACCGACCGACAGCCCAGTACTTTGCCCGCATAGGCGACGGCTTGCGCGTGATTGCCGCCGCTAACCGCCACAATGCCGGAACGCCTCGCTTGCTCCAGTTCGGAAAGGATCTTGTTGAATGCTCCTCGTACTTTGAATGCTCCGGTCGTCTGGAACAATTCCAGCTTGAGGTAAACATTGGCACCGAGCATGTCGCTCAGAGTACGGCTACGAATCGTTGGCGTGCGTTTGACGTACTTACTGATACGCTCATGCGCTTGCTGAACGTCTTTGAGGGCAATCATTAGGTCACGTCATTGTGGCACAGACGCGCTCGCCTGTGTTCTCAAGGCGACTCGTCAAGGAGTGGCTCGTGCAGTTTCAACATTCTTTGAATACAGCAAGCGATAGACCGTAGCGTTCCTCATGATCGCCTGAACGTATTCGCGCGTTTCCGTGAACGGAATGGACTCCACAAATTCGTTGATGTCCCGATACGGACCTTGTTCTTGCCAAACCTTAACCCGATCTGTGCCGGCATTATATGCGGCCAAAGCGTATTGCACTTGGCCATCATAGCTATCAACGATCTGCTTGAAGTAGCGTGTTCCGAGCTGAATGTTGATGGTGGGATCGGTCAGCTGTTCCTGGCTGAAGTGCCTCATACGGACTTCTTTTGCCAATTTCCTTCCAACTGGCGGGAGTAGCTGCATGAGTCCCCAGGCATTTGCGTGCGAGACCGCTTGAGGATTGAACTCGGATTCCTGGCGAATGAGGCTCGCCACCAGGTATGGATCAAGCCCATTTGCGTTCGCGTAGCGTGTTAGCTCGTTCCAATATGGTTTTGGAAAGAGAATGTTCCATGCCCATGACGGCATGTCGGTGATGTCGCCTGCGAAGTACCCGGGCACCGCGCGCTTGAAGGACTGCAGTGCACGATCGGGACGATCGGCCTTCAGATAAACTCGGGCGACCTCGGCCTTTGCATAGAGTTTGTCGGGCTCGGCCTGAAGTTCGCGAACGGCGAAGTCAAACAAGGCAGCATTGGCCAGAAGTTGCGCGCGAGCGACCCGCAAATCGTCCGACGGAGCTTCGAAGCTGTTCTTATCGACGTCATCTTGTACAGGTACTTTGTCGAGCAGCGGATCATGCTTCGCTGTGTTGAAGCGAAACCGTAAACGCTCGCGCGCCAGATCAGCGTAGTAGTAGTGCGTAAACCGGCGAAGGATGAATGTGTAGTACTCGCCGGCGCGATCGTAATCTCCATCTTCCTCTGCCAATCTAGCCCGCCAGTACAACGCCGGAGGAACCTCTTGCCCCGTGGGATACAACTTCACCTGCTCTTCCATCAAACGCTTGGCTTCGTCCTTGTTTGCGAGACGCAGGTTCAGCCATGCCGCCTTCCAGTGCGAGTAGGGTGAGTACTTGCCTTCAGGAAAGAGCTTGTATTGCGCGCTGTAATACTCAATCGCGTTCTTATAGTCGGGCCGCAGCAGATACATGTTGCTCGCGGACAACAACGCCTCCTGCAGCCACGGACTCCCAGGAGCTTTCTGCATCATGTCCGAAAGGATCTGGCGCTCCGCGTCGCCGTCGTCCTTGTTGCGCGCAATCTCGTGCAGATAGTAGAGACGCTCGGCCTCGTAAGACTCTGAGCTGGCAGGAATCGACTCAAGCAGGGGCTTTGCGGAATCCAATTGGCGTTGTCGATAAAGCGCTCCAGCAAGCTTCACTTGCAGCTCACGTTGCAGAGATTGCTGGCTCATGTCTGAGCGGATGCTGTCGAGGATCCCGCGGTATTCCGTCGCCGCCAGGTCATAGCGGCGTCCTTTCATGAGCAGATCGGCGCGCGTGCGGCGTTGTTCAAGCGTCGGAGCCGAGATGAGCCCTTGCCCACCAAGCTTTGTCAATTCGATTTGCGCCGCTGCAGCCTCCTGACTGAGCGGCATTTCGGCGTACAGATGATTCCAGATTGAAACAGCCTTGGCGGTTTGCCCAGCGGAGGCGTAGGCATGTCCGAGCGCCAATTCGACGTCCGGTTTGTTGTCGCGCATCGACTCAAGCACATGGATGGCCTCGTCGGTCTGATTGGAGCCAATTAACGCATTCGCGCGCATGACTTCTGCTGACCGTATGAACAGCGAATCAGGATGCTTTTCGCCGAATCCCTTCAGCAGAGCCGCCACTCGCTGCTGATCAGGAGAAGCGGCCGCTGCTGACTGTGCCAGGAAAAAGTCGGCATAATCGGATAGCTCGCTGCCCGGAACCGCCGCGAGCTTCAAGTCTCTATCGGCTTTCGCGTAGTCCTTGTCCTGAAGATGCGCATAGCCGAGCACGAGATGAGCCAGCATGCCGCCTTCGTCCGCGCTGTGTCTCACCGCATAACGCTCCACCGCTGTATAGGCTACTGGGCTAGGCTGCTCGAGCAATTGCTTGGCCATCGGACGCAGCTCCGACGACGCGACGAACGCGCGGTGCAACTTCTGCCTGTGTGCGGGCGTGACTGTCGTCCTGCTCTTCCTTGATTTAGCGCCCTTTTTTTGCGCTGTCTTGCGTTTGTGCGTCGTGGTCGCGGCGCTCTGCGCCAGAGTGACAGCAGACGACAAGGGCACTAAAAAGCAGAGAAGAACGGCAGAAATGCGTCGAAAAAACACAGCGGATTGGCGTCCTGAATTCAGCTCACATATAGATTAACCCGAGATCAGGCAGGAAAGTCGCTTCCCATCAATGACCGGTCATTATCGGCAAGGATACGCACGATCTCCGAGTCGAAGTATCTGGCAGGAGCGACAGGGGTGCCGCCATATCGCTTATCGTACGTGGCGCGACTCTTTTCGATATCTTCACGGAGGACCTTGTACAGATCGCGATTCTGCTTGCCTTCAGCCACCTTTGATTGGTTGTAGAGCTTGATCTCGTCGACCAGCAATTTTGCGAATCGCTGGGCCTTCTTGTGCAGCTCCTGCTCCTCGGCAGACAAATTTCTGATTCCCGATCCTGCATCTGGTACGGCCTTGGGAGTCGGTTCGACAGCCGGCGCCACCGCAGGCAGTGTAGGAGCATTGGTAGCGGTAGCAGTAACCGCAGCCGATTCTGCCGCTTGTGGTGCGCCGGATTTCTTTCCTGCGGCAAGTTCGAGCCATAAGCACGTGTATCGAGTGAGTACATCGATCGCGGAAAAGTCGCTCGCCTGAGCAGCTTTCTGGCCCGCATCGCAGTAAAGAATTGCCGCCACCTTATCTCTGACAACCAGCGGAAACACCGTAGAGTTGCCATCCGTTGGCGCTCCGTGCTGCTGGACAAACGACGAATCAAAGTCGGCTGCCGATGCAGACACTCGAGTCCGAGCCTGAATCGCGCGCGCCGCGAGGCCTTTTGATCCATCCAGCGTGAGTCCGCGGATATTGTCGTCAGCGAACCCACGCGCCTGCCAGCCTGCCAGTGCTGCGCCGCGCACGACGAACAACGCAGTTCGAGCACTAAATTTGGAGACACCCTCCAGCAGTGCCTTGAGAATGTCGGCTTGAACGGTGGAAGCCTGAATTTCGACAAAGGTCGAACTGAGTATGTCGCTCGTTGGTGACGCTTGGGGAGATCTGGCCTGTCCGAGTGCCCCAGAGGCTGCCAACAGGGGCTCGATCTCGTGCAAAACCTGCTCGATGACCTCCTTGCGAAACTGATCAGCCTGCTGGGTCAGACGCTGGGAGACAGCTCGTTCAATACTGCTGCGGACTTGGTTAAGGTCAGCCATCAGGGGTCACGCCGGATTATAAGGGGTAATCGGGTCACCGGGTGATAGGGTGGAAATGAAGACGGTGCTTTGGCTTTTCGGCCGCCCGCTTCGGATCGACGTCCCAGTCCTCCATCAGCAAGAGATGAGGGTTCCAGCGGCCTTTCACTTCGCCCGATCACCCGATTACCCGATTCCCCTTACTCCACGACGATCTTCGCCGTCATATTGTTGTGTCCAGGGCCGCAAATGATGCTGCATGCCGCCCTGAACTCGCCTTTCTTCGATGTATCCAGATGGATGTCAACCGGCCTGCCCGGCTGGACCGGCTCGTTGATGCCCATATCTTCCACCTTAAATCCGTGCTGAACGTCCTCGGTGGAGACGTTTAGCAGTACGTCTTCGCCTTGCTTAACGCGGATCACCTCAGGTTCGATGGCGAACTTTCGCATGGTGACCCGCTGAACCCTGAATCCGTGCGTCGAAGGCTTAGTGTTGCAGGCTGTTAGGAAGAATGCGACCGGTAGAAGGTAGATGGTTTTCCGCAGCATTTCTCGGTCGATGGATAAACTTAATTCACGGGAACTGCGTAGTAGCATTTAAGATATCAGACTCGATTCCGTCGCTCTTGAGCGCCGTTCTCCCCGATTGAGTGCTGTAGCAATAGGCGACCAAACGAGTCGTATTACGTATGGAAAGCGTTGAAGCCAAAGTTGCGGAGCCACAGACCGAAGAACTGGTGCTGGTAGATGCCGCACGAAATGGTGATGTAGGTGCGTTTGAGCAATTAATCAAGCGCTACGACCGCAATGTTTTCCGCATTGCCCAGCACATCACTCAGAACCGCGAGGATGCAGAAGACGTCGTTCAGGACGCATTTATTAAGGCTTATCAGAACCTCGAGCAGTTTCAAGGGAATTCCAAGTTCTATACGTGGCTGGTGCGCATTGCGGTAAACGAGGCGCTCATGAAGTTGCGCCGACGCAAGACCAGCAAGACCGTATCGATCGACGAGGACGTGGAAACCGATGAAGGCACCATGCCCCGGGAAGTGGCGGATTGGGGCCCTAACCCTGAGCAGCTATTCGGCCAATCCGAGCTTGGGGAGATACTCCAAAAGACCATTCAGGGACTACCCCAAAGTTTCCGAACCGTTTTCGTATTGCGGGACATCGAAGGATTGTCAACAGAAGAAACGGCAGAGATGCTAAATTTGAGCGTTCCTGCTGTAAAATCGCGGCTCTTGAGGGCAAGGCTCCAATTGCGAGAACGCCTCAACCGCTACTTCAAAAAAGCGAAAAGGGACGGGACAAGGCCGCAGTGAAATGCAAAGATTTTCTTAAGGAATTAAACGAGTACCTGGACGGCAATATTGACGTCCAGCTTAAAACGGAGCTGGAAGAGCACCTCCAGTGGTGCCATAACTGCTTCGTTGTATGCAATACCACTCGAAAAACCATCGAAATCTACCGCGACAACGACGTTTATCCCCTCCCCGACCCCATCCGAGACCGACTCCACCAAGCAATCGTTACCAAGTGTAAACAGAAGCACGAGCACAAGACTTAGGTTGAGCTCAGTCCAGACCCTGTCCTGCGCCTCGGCAACGGGGTAGACTTATGCCCATCGGCCGCTCGGAGAGGTATGCCTCGACGGCCGCGCTGCCATGTGCAGAACCGTGTCTCTGCTTCTCTTCTCCGTCGTCTCGATTTGCGCGACTTGGGCGCAGATCTCGCCATCGTCCGCCGCATCCCGGATCCCGCTTCCCGAAGCCGGATTTGTCTCTCCTAGCCAGTACACGAATGCATTCTTCGGCTTTTCGCTGCCACTACCCAAGGATCACAAGTTCCAGATCGAAGACCTTAGCGACTCTGACAAGGCACTGCAGCACTCTCTATTCGCGTATAAATCGGCGAGTAAAGGACTCACTCTGCTGATCACTTCCGCCATTCAGGTCTTCGGCCCGCCCGACGACGAGGCCCAAAAGGCCGTCTTTCTGCCCGGTATGCAGGGCCAAAGAGGGGCTCAAGCGACCAGCATTGGGGGCCGTCTGTTCTGGAAAAGCGAACTGGAAGAAAAGACTTTTTCCGGAAAGCTGTACCGCATGCGTTACGCAACCGGAATGAACGGCTATGTGATTCTATTCAGCGTATCCTCCTACAACTCCGGCCAGACGCAAGCGCTCCGCGACTGCATCGAGTCCGTAAAGTTCTTCAATCCAGCGAAGGCGACCGAGATCGCCGGATCCGACAGCAAGCCGTATCTCCCGGTGGCCGCCAAACGACGCCTCGATAGCGCTCCGCAGCTCGACGTGGCGCATTTAGAGCAAGGTTCCATCTCAGGCAATCTGTACTCCAATCCCGTTTTGGGATTCGCCTACCAGCTCCCCGAGGGGTGGTACCCCGAAGCGCGGAATTCGAATGCGAAACAGCACGAAGGTGGTGCCGCAGCAGGCGATTCAACGCGGGCCGCTATGGTCCACGAATGCACAAAAACGCTGCTGTCAGCGACAGAACCTACTCCGGCAAACGACCCTAGTGGATCATCTCCGCGGATCACCATCATGGCCGCCGATCCCTCGTGCTTCGGTCCTGACCTGACCTATCCCAAGTCGGTGCACGACTCGGAAGCGCTCCAACGCATGGGGCAAGCCATTATGCGCACCTTTGCCGGCACATCGATGCTTGGCCGCGAGGCCAATCTCCTGCGCGCCATCGAGCTCGATGGACACTTATTCCTGGAAATGCCTAGCGTCACTGCCGTGCCGGTAGCCGGCTCTACACTGCTACGCAAGGTACACAAATCGTTCGTACTAACCAATCTGCAACAGTATTGGGTGATATGGCTTTTTGAGTGTGACACTCCTTCAGAACTCGAGCGAATCATGAAAGCAACAATTTCGTTCGCCCCACCCCGCCAGGCGGCCGGTCCAGGTGGCCAATAGGATTAGGCCTAGACGAACAGCTCGCCCCGGGGAGCCACGTATAAGATGCCCGATAGCCTGCGCCCCTACCTTCAAGCTCCCTCCAGCCTCTTAGAACGAGCCTAATTGAGTTTTCGCGGCTCAGGATTCAATGTCAGATCCGAAACAAAGTCTGTATCCATTGCAGTCCTCGATGTCAAAGTCGCGGTTGTGGTAAGGCTGATCGCAAATCACTCTCACGATATTGACGCCCTTCGCCTTGAACTCGGCGTATAGCGCATCAGCGTCTTCTACCCAAACATACGCGTCCCACGCATCGCCGTTTGGAACGGTCGTGCCGTTTGGACGCATTAAACCGGTTTTGCGAAACTGGCTGAGCATGATGATGATCCCACCGCGGGTCACCATGCAGAAAGCCGGCGGATCGCCCCAGAAGCGCTCGTAGCGAAAGCCCAGCTTGTCGCGATAGAAGTTCGCCGTCGCCACTACATCGTCGACGATAAAGTAAGGCGCGATTCCCCACCGAGACTGCTTCGTTCGGGCTTGAGGAGGTTCGATCTGCTCGGACATCGATTCCCTTTCCTTATGGATGAGATGAAAGCATTGACGAATAATCGCCGCCCGACCAGGCCGCGGATTCGTTAATCCTCGCCTCCCTGGAACGGTTTGCCATCGGTTCTCCCTAACGGGGCAAACCAGATCTAGACTCGCTCAGGGAAGCTGCCACCTTTTTCGCAAACGCTCGTATTCTACTTGGGGAAGCTGGACCAGGACGCCGTGCTCTTCCCCGGCTAGCCATTCCACCAGTCCTTCGATATCGCCCGCCGCCATTGCTGTACAACCGGCAGTGCCGGTCGCCGGTCCACTCCATTCGTGAAGAAAGATGCACGAGCCGTCCCCCTTAACTGTCTGTTCCATGTTGTAGTTAACGACGGCGCCCCAGCGATAACCTGGAACTTCGCGCATCTTCTCGGAACTGTGCCAATCGGCACTATCGACTTTCTGCCGATCGACGATCTGCGCATAATGAGCTGAAGCCGGATCGTCTACGCATTCAGTTGTGCTCGTAAGTGAGAAATATGTATCGGACCCGGGCAGCGACGGAGCAAAGCCAAACGTATTTTTCAGTTGAAAGATTCCTGCGGGCGAACGCCCATCACCCTCGCGCTTGATAGGTCCCTGGAAAACGCCAGAGTACCGTCGCGCGAGCGGCGGATCCCAGGCTAGTCCGCTCTTCCCCACGACAATCGGAATCGCATCGCCGATTTGCTGCCACTTCCCATTTTGGCGTTCATACCGCGCCAGAGTTCCCTGTACGGAGTTCCAATACGGCGTTGTAACAACAACCAACTTCTCCGAGGTGCTTCGCATTGAGCGCATGGCCACACTCGATTGCGCCAGAGTAGTTGCTGCCGCGCCAAGCAGAGCCAGAGCCGTGGTCGCGAATCGCATGCGACTAGCATACCCTCGGCCACGGCAAAAGGGGTTGGTTGCGCTATCTCCGCGGGCTTGAGAGCCTTTTGAGCAAATCGTCTGGGTGGAGCGGTTTCGGAAGGAGTTCGAATTCATGTCCGCTCGCTCGCGCTCGCTCGAGAAGATTTGCCGTGCCGGCCTGGCCGGAGAAGAGCAAGATGCGCGTGCGCGGACATAGCTCGCGTATGGCCAGAACCGTATCCACACCATTCATCTTCGGCATTACAACATCCGACAAAACGATGTCTGGGCACGCCTGACGCACGAAATCAATGGCGCCCTGGCCTGCATGGAATGCGGAGGCCTCGAAACCGTGGGCCCTCAGAATTTCGGCCCAGACTGTCTGCGATAGAGGGCTCATCGTCGATGACGACAATGCGGCGAGGGCACGACTTGTCCTTTGACGACCCAGATTCTGTATGTCCCGCTTTGGCACTCAAGTACGGAGTGCGGATTCCTGAGAGGACAGGCACGGAACCGGCGTTAGCCGTCGTCGTGATCACGCTAGGCGGCAACTTCCGACTTTGTTGTGGACACCATCATCGGCAAGTAGATGCTCATTACCGTGCCTGAATGAGTGGACTGGCTGGTACGAAAGCGGATGTGTCCGCCCTTTTTCTCCAAAAGATCTTTTGTGATCCAGAGACCGAGACCAGTTCCAACTTCTTTCTTGGTGCTAAAGAATGGTTTAAACACTCTCGGTCGGTTCTCCGCAGAGATTCCTATACCGTTATCGGCAACGGTGATTCGAACTCCAGGTCGACCGGATAAAGAATCCTTTGCTTCACGGGCGCGAATGGTAATCTTGCCGCCTTCATTACAGGCGTCAATCGCGTTCGATATGAGGTTCGACAATATCTGCTTAAGTTCACCCTGCAGCGTGTAAGCGGACAGGCCAGGGTTGATGTCTCGTTTCAATTCCAGACTCTTGTACTGGAATTTACGTTCGTAAATAGCGAGGACGTCATCGACCACCTCTGCGATCACGAGCAGCACCGGTTGCGAATTGTCGCGATAAAAACCGAGCGTCTGCTGAGCAATGTGCGAGACTCGAGACAGCTCACGATCCGCGGATTCGAGATAGCGCTTGAGGTTTGCCGGCAGACCTGGCTGCTGCTTCGCCAGATAGATGTAATTGGTTACTGCTTCCAGAGGATTGTTGATCTCGTGCGCAACCGTGGCCGCGAGCCTGCCTACCGATGCCAGCCTCTCGCTAGTATGCAATGCGGCCTCAAGTTTTTTCTGTTGTGAGACATCCCGCGCTATTTTGGCTGCGCCGATGATCTTTCCGTCGCGATCCTTCACCGGCGAGATCGTCAGTGAAATCTGAACGCGATTCCCATTTTTGCTCACGCGCTCGGTCTCAAAGTGATCGATCCTCTGTCCGGCCTTAATCTTCCCTATGATCCGAACTTCTTCCTCCTGCAGTTCTTGCGGAATAATGCGAGTGATCGGCTGCCCAATGATTTCGTCCGCAGTGTAGCCAAAAATCCGTTCCGCGCCCTTATTCCAACTCCTGATAATCCCATTCAGATCTTTGCTGACGATGGCATCATCGGACGACTCGACGATTGCTGCCAATTGCAGGGCGGCTTGTTCGCTCTTCTTTTGTTGAGTGATGTCTCGCGCAATCTTGGCCGCACCGACGATCTTTCCATCATCATCCTTAACGGGGGAAATCATCAGGGAGACGTCGATGCGAGTTCCATCCTTGCGCAGGCGGACTGTCTGAAAGTGATCGATTCTTTCACCCGCCCTGATCTTCGAGAGAATCACGGTTTCATCGCCCAGCATTTCGGGAGGAATCAGCAGTGTGATCGAACGGCCTACAATCTCTTCCGCACTGTAACCGAAAATGCGCTCGGCGGCGGCGTTCCAGCTGGTAACAATCCCGTTCAGGTCTTTGCTCACAATTGCATCGTCGGATGACTCAACAATCGCGGCCAACTTCCTGCGAGCGTCCTCGTGCTGTTTTCTGTGTACAACCTGCCCCATTTGAATACCGATACCCGCCATTGTCCTCCTGAATTCGTAATCGGGCTCACGAACCTGGGACGAGAAGAATTCGATCACGCCTACTATTTTGTCTTTCACCTGCGGCGTTCACGGTCTGTCGCATCGATGTTGGGAGTGTCGGACTTGGACGAGGCATTGGACCGACTCGGGTTCTTCGGCGCCCCAAGCCCGAATGTGCTCATTTGAGAACCTCGATTTTCACGAATACTGGAGGGCTCGCCTCACGATCCAAACGGTTATGCCGTGGTTAATCCGCAATCCGGAACGCTTAGAAATGCCCAACAACCTAACCGTGGGAAAGCAACGTTTACGTAAGAGCAGATGCATTCAGGCGCAACACCGTTGCCAGCCTGCCGACCTTACGCCGCATGCAAAAGGGTTTCTTCCAACTTCTTCAGCAGAGATGTCGGATGGAGCGGTTTGGGCAGCAACTCGAATCTGTATCCACGGCTGGTAAACATTGGCCCGTAATCGGAAGCCAGTTGAGCAGTCCTCGCTTGCCCGGAAAACAGTAGCAAGCGCGACTCTGGGTAAATCTGTTTGATCTCCAGCGCCAGCTCAAATCCGTTTCTGTCTGGCATAAGTACATCAGTCAGAAGAATATTTGGGCGAAACTCCGATGCCTTTGCCAGGGCGTCCGCTGCAGAATACGCAGCCAAAGCCTCGTATCCGGCGCCTTCGGCGATTTCCGCCACGCTGTCTGCAATCAGACGCTCATCATCGACAACCAGAATCTTTATCGCCAAGTGGTCACCAAATTCATTAATTAGAAAAAACCATTATCCTAAGGTTCTTCGGAAATTCACACATTTGTTTTTGGAGAACGCAAGCGATCATGAGACGCTAGCTCAAAATTAACCAACCGAAGTCGACTTCCAGAAAGACACCGAGCTAGTGGGACCCGGAATAGAAATCTAATCGCTTGGGCATTTTCACGAGAAAATATCCGGCGCAGATCCACAGTACCGCCGCGGTGAGCCATGCGACGAGCGAGGCATTCAGGCTGAAGACGTGCGTTGCGCCCGGCAGCGCCGAGGGAATGATGTCTTTGGAATTGTTTACTGCCGCATGCAGCAACATCGTAAGCAGTAAGCTTCCGTTTGTGCGGGCGTAGAGCCAGACCATAGCCACGGACAACGCGGTGACCTCGGTTACGAAGAATGGGAATGACTGATGGTAGGTATCGCCTCCGCGAATGAAGAACTGAGGCAAGTGCCAGCAGCCCCAGATGAATCCGAGCAGTAGGCTCGCCCGCGCCAATCCAAAACGGGACGCAAGTCGAGGAAGCGCATACCCACGCCATCCCACCTCCTCTCCCGCCTGAAACGGAGTTGAGTAGGCAATTGCCAGCGGAATCAGGTACAAAGGCAATGTTCCGAAACGTGGCCATGCGCCTGTGAGCCCGCGGTAGATGAGCGAGACAAGCAGTTTGACCGCTACGGTGTAGAAGAGGGCGAATAGGTACCATCGCACGCCAACTCGCCAGATAAACGCTCGTCCGAGAAGCGCGCGGACACCGGCTTTTCCTTCAGCCCTGGCAGTCAGGCCCACGGCGGCAATGGAAGGAGCGAAAGCACCCAGGAGCACCAGGAAGGTGCCAAGAAAACTATCGGCAGGAATCGGTACCGCTGCGACCGCGATAAAGCACGCCCACATCAAGGCATAAGCGAAGAAGAAAAACCAAAGTAGAGAGGACGCTTTAGACGGCACCGCGGACATCCCACGCTCCGAATGCTGATCGAGTTTAAAGAAGTCGGTTGCCACATCAAGTCCCAGATTGGATTGACTCTATAGCTGCAGGCCACGGCACTGGCTCATTGAGCCGCCAATTCTGAGCAAGGATATTATGCGACGATGAATCGCCGACCGGCTAGGCTTCGCCAATGAATCCTCGCGGCTGCAGGCGCTGGCACCTTGCATTGAAGTCGCCCCAAAAAGCAGTCGCTTCATACTTTAGCGTTTTCCGCATGCGTTGTCCCGATTTCAAAGAAAACCGCTGAATAACTAGTTCCACAAACGGAATTTGTACGGATTTTGCACAGCCATTATGTCTTGACAGGCTGCAATTTCCCATTATGATTCCACGTCAAGAAACCTTTGGCCCTAACACCCACGTGGGCACATGGTCGCGTGCTGGGACTGCTCGACACCCCGCAGGTCAAAGACGGCGTGTCGCGCTCACCTCCTTCTCACAAATTCACTCTCAGGAGGATCTCAATGCCTTCGACACAACGTTTTAGGAACGCTTATTTAGTCGCCCTGCTGTTCTGGCTTTCAGCCGTCTGCGCCGCCCAAATTGAAATCACCCTCAACCGCAGCTTCGTGCAAACGTACGCCAACCGGGCAACGATCACTTCGGACTTCCAAGTTGAGAAGACATCCAAGATTCATCCCGCCTCGCAGGATGGAGACATACACGCGGCTGGGACTGGGACCAACATAGGCATGATCGCAGTCGCCGAGGTCATGAACGCCAAGACCGAGAAGACTCATGCTGTTCGTCAACTAACGGATAGCGCGTCTTCTGGCCAACCCGTGCGCATCACTGGTGCTTGGCGTCTTTGGTGCGAGCACGGAGGCGAGCAAGAATATATTCAGGGTCAGCAGGTACCTCCGATCGACAACTCCGGGCAAGCGCATGTCTTTGAGATTCATCCGGCAATTGATGTCGGCGGAACCGACGTGCGCCATACCTGGGCGCCGATCAATGGCTACACCTACAAGACTGCTGACGACGCCTTTAGAGTCTACGAACGTACCAAGAGCAAAATCACCTTCAACGCAAACACAATCACGATCTCGACGGAATTGGCTGGAGATAACTACGCCGAGTTCCTGGCACGACTCCTCGAAGATCCTCATGATATGCAAGATGGTAAAAGCGTCTTCGCGGATATATATGATGAAGCTGGCGACGTGCTCGTTCATCGTCGTCGCCTGATCTTCGTTTCCGGCACCCCTCCTGAGCAGGCTCTCAGAATCAAGCACAAGGGCGATTGGATTCAAATCGTCGGTATTCCCCGATTCGATCTCGCTCTTGTTCAATATCGCGTGCGCCAGGCGGAGACGCATGGCCCAAATGCGGACTCCGTGAACTGGAATATTCCATACGAATTGATTGCGGCTGCCGTTACCGATGAAGATCCGCCGCCGGTTCAGTAAGGGAATAGAGAGCGGTGAGAACTATGAAAATCCTCTGCCAATGTAGTTTTCTGATATTTGCAGTTACACAGGTTGTCGCACAGGCAAACATTGTTCAGCCTACCAAACCTGTACAACCGCCAGCGAGCACAACCACAACAGCGCCAACGTCAGGAAGCGATTCGGGAACAGCTGGTCTGCCAGTTTGTGACAGGAATGGCATCTTGCTTGACGTGTTGAAAACGATCGCAAGCGCTCAGCTTGTAAAGGAGGAGACGGACTACGAAACGAAGAAGAAGCTGGACGAGGCGGCCATCTACAAGCGGCGCATGGGAGTGATAAAAGCTTTGGCGAGCAAACAATGAAAAACACACGGCTATTGCTGATTACTTTGGCATTCGTCGCCGGCGGATTTTCCCAGGCGAACATTGCGACGCCCTGTGAATCAAAACCTCACGTACTTCCTGACGGACGAATAGAGATCAGCGATTGCAAGGGCAAGACTTCTGTCGTGGATCCGGGCGCGGGCTCTGATCGGGGCAGTGGGGAACCCGCTTCGCAACCCAATGTGTCTCCCAGTGCTCCTGCCGGTTCGAAGCTGACGCAAGCCTATGAACAATATGAAATCGCGAACCTCGAATATCCGGAGCAGCAGTTTCGAAGAACGAGCAAGTATTCGCCTGGCAGGACACTTCTTCTAAATTCATGTTTTTTCTTGTCGTGCTGATCGTCCTTACTGGATTGGTACTCGCCGGTTTGAAATTCCGCGAAGCAGCTCAAACAGAGTTTGAGGCGAGCAAAGAAGGGTTCAAGCTGAAGACGACAATCGTCGGCGTAGTGATCCTGGCGATGGCGATGGTGTTTTTGTATCTGTACCTTTTCTTTGTATATCCGATCAAGAATGTGGGGCAGTAATCGAAAATGGAAGTCATTCACGACGTGACGGCCGAGAAAACTGCAGAGTTTATTTTCGCGTCACGGCATCGACTCAGTTATGCCGATGTGTGACTTCGAGTTGGCTTTTACCCCCTGCGGATCTGATCTCATGTCCGAGCTCAGATTTCGCTTACTAGGTAGCCAATAGCTGGGAGCCGATACGATGCTGTTGCGGCATGAGAAGTCGGTGCCTGACACGAAGCAAGATCCATAACACTGGTCTGCAAAAGTGCAGCGAGGGAGGCGAGAATGCCAGAACGTGAAGATTTTCTTTCGTCGAGCGTAAGCGAAGGCCCCCTCCCGAAGACACAGCGGCGCGGAATTGGATTGAGCCTTTCCGGCGGCGGCTTTCGTGCGTCTCTTTTTCATTTGGGCGCGGTGCGCAGACTGAATGAGTTGGGAGTGCTACACGAGCTCGACACGATCAGTTCTGTTTCAGGTGGGAGCATCCTCAATGCGTTCCTGGCAGTTACGCTCCCATTTCCTCTTTCGGGTCTGGTGCAGGATTGGGAGAACGTCGTATCGAAACCGTTTCGGAAATTCTGTTCGCAGAACATCAGGCGCAAGCCTATTCTGAAAGGGCTCCTACCGTGGGAGCCAAACAGTGAAGCGCTCGCAGCCCAATATGACTCTTTGCTGACTCGTGGCAAGCTGATTTCGCAACTTCCAGCCGGCAAGCCACTCTTCGTGTTCTGCGGTACCGACCTGGTTTATGGCGTCAATTGGATTTTTACGCAGCCCCAGAGTGGCGACTACCAGGCCGGGTACTTGAGTCCAACGCCGGCGGACTGGAAGCTTTCAACCGCGGTCGCCATGTCCTCGTGTTTCCCGCCGATCTTCAAACCGATGTCTCTTAACCTCGATCCTAACGAGCTAACCGGCGGGAAAGCCCAGGGGCCGACTCGCGACGAAAACATTCGTAGCTTGACCTTCAGCGACGGCGGGGTTTACGACAACCTTGGGTTGGAACCGATCTGGAAAACGCACAAGACGGTGCTCTGCTCCGACGGCGGCGCTCTGTTCGATAACAATGCGGGCAAGACGTTCTTTTGGGACATAAAGCAGTGGCTTGCGATTCCAGAGAATCAGGCTCTAGCCGTCAGAAAACGATGGTTAATTTCCAGCTTTGGGGACAACAGCGCAAATGGCCTCGATGGAACATTCTGGGGAATTGGCAGCGCACGCGAAAAGTACAGGCTTCCAACAGGCACAACGCTCCCAGGAGGCTATTCGAAAGCCTTGGCGACCGAAGTCATTGGTGGTATCAGAACAGACCTTGACGCATTCTCGGATGTCGAAGCAGCGGTTCTTGAAAATCATGGCTACTGGTTGGCTGACGCCGGGGTGTCAGTACATTTGCAGCCGCCACTGCGACCTGATCCGTATCCGCCACTGGCGCTTCCCCATCCAGAATGGACCGATGAGAAAAACGTTCGAGAAGCACTCAAGGATAGCTGGAAGAGAACCGTTTTGGGTCGGGGATGAGCGAAACGCGACTTCGGGTGGAGAAAGCAATCAACAGCAATCGCAGGCTGTGTCGACGCTGCATCATCTCCGTAGAGACGCAGCCTCCTGCGTCTCTACCATTTCAATCAGGAATGCCAACCCGTCGCACGAGGTCTTGAAATCTCGGATCGGAACGTACTGCATCGAGGCGCGGATCCACCTTCAGATAAATCATCTGGTCAGAGCGTTCGCGAAATGCCCCCTCAAGGCTTTCAAAGGCATGGTCGTTCGCGCCGAGTCCGAGATAGATCGACGAAAGCTCATAGAGGTTGACGTACCGGTGGGCTGATTCCCGTTTCAGGACCGAGATGATTCTCTCCGCTTCGCGCTTGTTGCCGGAGACCGCGTAAACGTGTCCGATGTCAGACTCGACGGCTAGATTTCCAGGAAGCAGATCACGTGCCCTGCTCATCTCATTCAGTGCCTCTGGATACATCTTCTTCTGTTCGAAGGCCAATCCGCGATACCAGTGCGCAAGTGCGTAGTTCGGATTCAGTTCTAAAGTCTTCGCAAGTTGATCGAGCGCGCGGTCGTATTGGCGCGTATAGAGGTAATGCCAGCCAAGATGCAGGTTAATAATGGGACTTAGCGGATCCAGTTCGAGCGCTCGGCGGCTTTCTGCCAGCGCCTCTTCCGTGCGGCCGCTCGAGAAGAGAAGATGGGCGTACCAATGATGTCCGTGCGAATACCCGGGATTCAGCTCAAGCGATCGCTTGAATTCCGCCTCCGCGCCGGGCCAGTCCCAGTCGTAGTTCAGCCTTACGTACGCAATCGAGTTGTGCGGTTCCGCCAGTCCGCTGTCGAGTTCCAATGCTTTCATGGCTGCGGACCTTGCCTTGGGCAATACTTCGCTGGGAGCTTGGCCGCCTACGTCGAATGAGGAACCGAACAACAGATAGCAGTCTGCGATGCCGCTGTACGCGGCGGCATAGCCTGGATCATGGTCCACCGCCTGGCGAAAGTAGTCCATGGCGCGGTTGAGTGATTCCTGATCACGCTTCACCCAGAAGTAGCGACCCTTGATGTAGAGCTGGTAGGCTTCGGGATCCACGGCCTGTGATCCCGATAGGCGAGCGTGCTGCTCGGGCGTTAGCTTTACCCGAATCTGCTGGGCGATGTCGCGTGCCACTGCACCTTGCAGCGAAAGCACGTCGCGCAGGTCGCGCTCGTAAGTTCCTGCCCAAAGATGGGTATCGGAGTTCGCGTCCACCAATTCTGCAGTGATGCGCACTCGGTTTTCCGAACGCAGCACCGACCCTTCCAGCACAGCCTCTACGTTCAGCTCGCGAGCGATCTGCGACAGCGGCTTTTTGGTCGCTTTGTATTGCATCGCCGAGGTTCTCGAGATCACACGCAGATTTCCGATCTGTGCCAAGTTTGCGATCAGGGCGTCCGTCATGCCGTCGGCGAAGTAATCCTGCGCAGGATCAGCGGGAAGGTTCTCCAGCGGCAGCACAGCCAATGAGTGCACTGGACGATTGCTTTGGCGACGCAACCAGTCGCGTGATCCGGCGATGTTCAATCCTAGAAAGACCGCGATCAGCAACGCGCCGCTTATCAGGCCAACGGCGATGGCGGCGGCCACCCTCTGAAGTCGGCGCGCGCTGGGATCGGCTGGTGGGCGGACCTGTGTGTCCGGACTTGCGGCAGGAGCGGTTGCCGGCGAGGGGTTTGGATCGCTCGCGATCAGCGGAGCAATGAAGCGGTAGCCACGACCCCCGACTGTTTCGACGAACCGCGAGCTCTGCGCCGAGTCGCCAAGGGCCTGACGCAGCTTCGCAATCGCCGTTCCCAGGCTGTGATCGAAGTCAACAAACGTGTCTGCCGACCACAACTTCTGCCGCAACTCCTCGCGCGTGACCAACTCTCCCGGACGCTCGAGTAGTAGAGCCAGTATCTGAAACGGCTTCTCCTGCAGCCTGATCTTGATGCCCTGCTTGCGGAGCTCGCCGGTCCGAAGGTCCACCTCAAACGCGGCGAAGCGCACGACACCAGGATAAGAAACGGAACGTCCTGCCATACGAAGTCCATCCACGCCTGCTGAAGACGGCTGGTGAAGAGAGTGTCGGGAGCTTACCCTCGGCGTTCCTGCGGGTCAAGCGAAGGACAACGCCTCTCATACTGGTCCATTTTTGAACTACTTAGCCGGAAAACAAAAGAAGGTTCGCAGATGAATTCCAGTGCATGGACGGTATGTGGCTTTGAGTAAAAAGTGCCCGAACACATCGCGTTGCTCACGAACGCGCTCGTGTAGCGGATCGCAGCCCTGAGCTTTGCCAGAAAAAAACCGATGAAGCGAAACACGATCATCGCTTTGCTTCTGCTCGCAATAGCAGCGCTTTTGGCGATTGGCCTCTTCATCGCCGGAGCGATCTGGCGAGCTCGACTCAGTTGATGGCCACACGACCATTCGTTGAGCAACCGGACACTGGCACTCAAGGAGAAGAAGATGAAACGTAAGTCGATTGGGTTCTCAACCCTGCTCTGGGCGATTCTGTCGACGGTCACTTCGGCTGCTCAAAACGTGGCTACAGACTGGAACACCATCGCCTCCACAACTATCGTCAAGAAGGGAGGCAAACCCTCGGGAGCTGCCTCCGTATGGTTTGCCTACGCTGCGATTGCTACGTACGACGCTGTGAACGCAATCGACCATCAGTCTCGTCCTTTTTACTACGCGGGAACCGCTCCAGATGTAGCGTCCGCGGAGGCGGCAGCCATCGCGGCCGCCCACCGCGTGCTCGTGAGTTACTTCCCCATCCAGCAGGCCACGCTTGACGCACAATTCAGCAGTTCGCTGACCGCACTCAAGGCAACTCCGGATGCCATAAACGCAGGCGTCGCAGTGGGAGAAGCTTCGGCCGCAGCAACGGTTGCGGCACGTGCGGGCGATGGACTCGAGGCAAACGTTCCGTACACTCCCGGCAGTGGGCTCGGCGTGTGGCAACCAACGCCGCCGAAGTTTCAGGCTGCAGCAACGCCGTGGTTAGGACAGATGCGGCCATTCACGATGACCAGCGCCTCCCAATTCCTGCCCAAGGGTCCGACACCGCTCGGCGGCGAGCAATGGGAACGAGACTACAACCTGACGCGCGTTTTGGGCGCAGCGACCAGCGATGTGCGAACGCCCTCGCAAACCGAGATAGGACTCTTCTGGACAGAACACACGCCACAGCAATATGCCCGTGCCTTCGGCTATCTTGCCACGAACTACAAATTAACGCTGTCCGAAACGGCTCGGCTCCTGGCAATTCTCTGGACGGGCGCCTCCGACGCCAGCATTGGTTGCTTCAATGCGAAATATCACTACAGTTTCTGGCGTCCCGTAACGGCGATTCCGGTGGGAGGAGGCAATCCCGATCTTCCGGCCGATCCTCTGTGGATGCCGCTCGGCACAACTCCGAACCATCCCGAGTATCCGGCTCAACACGGCTGTATCAGCAGCGCCATCTCGCAGTTGATCGCTGGATACTTCGGCACTGCTGATGTGCAAATCGTGGTCGATAGCCTCGTGTTCTCCGACGGCGTTCACACTCACACCTTCGACAGCACCGATGCCCTCTTCGACGAAGTCTTCTGGGCCCGCATTTACGCCGGATTTCACTTTCATCACTCTCTGGTTGATGGTGAGCGGCTGGGCAAGCAAGTCGCACGCCAGCTTCTGCGCAAACACTTTCGCTTGAATTCCGACGATCAGGACGATCGCAACAGTGATGAGGATTGAGATTGAATGCGTAGAGGCGCAGCATGCTAGGTCTCTACCTTATTCGCTGATATTTTCACTGTTATTTCTCTGATCAGTGAAATAACAGTGAATTTCACAGAGCATGAAAGCGCCAAATCAGAAGCGGAACGCGTGCCCGCGAATCAGGCGATCATTTCCCCTTTTGTTCCGCAATCCACTTATCGGTGCGGGCCTCGAGGAGATCCAGGGGCAGGCTTCCGCCGTTCAGCATTTCGTCGTGGAAGGTGCGGATATCAAATTTCGCCCCCAGCTCTTTCCGTGCGCGTTCGCGGAGCTCTAGGAATTTGAGCTGGCCGATCTTGTAGCTGCAAGCTTGTGCGGGCCACGCAATATAACGATCGGTCTCTGACTGGATCGTGGGCTCGTCGACCGCGCCGGACTTGCGCATAAATTCCACCACTTGATCACGCGTCCATCCTTTCGCGTGAATTCCGGTGTCGACAACCAGGCGCACAGCGCGGAAAAGTTCTGAAGAGAGACGGCCGTAGTCCGAAACGGGATCTTGGTAGAACCCAACCTCCTTGCCGAGTTGCTCTGCGTAGAGTGCCCAGCCTTCGGTGTATGCATTGAAGCCGAGACCTTGAAGGCGAAATTTGGGTAATCCAGTGAGTTGGCGCTGGACCGATTGCTGCATGTGATGTCCGGGGATGCCTTCATGGTAGGCGACTGCCTCATCGTTGATGAGCGAGCGATCGACAAAGTTGGAAGTGGCCACAACGACTCGCCCAGGACGCTTGCCGTCCGGAGTTCCGGCGACATAGTGCGTTGCTGCTGCTGCTTGAAAGGCGGGAATCGGTTCCACTGTCACTGGCGACTTCGGCAGAATGGTGAACAGCTGCGGAAGCTTGGGCTGCATTTGCGCGATGTAGTGGCGGAAATCGTCGACGATCCGTTCGGAAGACGTCGGCTTGTACTTTGGATTGGTTTTCAGGGAGGTCCGAAATGAAGCAATGTCGGCAAAACCTTCTTTCTTCGCGATCACGAGCATCTCGGCTTGAATGCGCTCCATTTCGCGCAGGCCGAGCTGGTGGATCTCGTCCGCGGTCATGTGTGTGGTAGTTCGGCCGTAAATATCGTTCTCGTAACGCTTTTCACCATCCGGCAGCGAGGTCACAGAGAGTGTGGTGCGGCCTTGCGGCGCATATTCGCTACGAATGAAAGTAGTGAAAGCCTTGTACGCGGGAATGACGTCGGTATTGATAGCATCCGTGATTTGCTGCGTCAACCGCTTCTGATCTTCGATGGAAATGCTCGCCGGATATTTCTTCGTCGGTAACAAAAAAGGATTGGCATCGATGATGCCCTGGCATTGGACCGGAACCTTTTCCAGCAGATATCGGACCGGCATCAGCTTGTCCTTCATGCCGGCGCGGAGGACCTCGGTTGTCTGGCTGAGCACGCGGGGAATCTGATGCAGGCGCGCGATGTAGTCCTGATAATGCTTTACCGAGTCAAGGGGGACGGAGAGCGGAAGGTCCGCAAGTCCAGTGTGGACTCCGTTAAATTGGCTAACCGGCATCTCGTACTCTTTGAGTTCAAAGTCGGCAACGCGTTGTTGCAGACCGCGAACCAGCAGATCATGGGAAAGCTGATCCTGGTTGGAGAAGCCTTCAGTCGAGATGGCCTGAAGCCGAGCAAGAAAGCCCTCAGTGGTCTTCTCGCGCTGGAAAACGGCAGCTAGCGAATGGTCTGCAAGCTTGTCGTTGTACCGGTAGTCGCCAAAAGAAGTGGCTCGCTCAGGAAAATCACGGAGATCCGATTCATACTGCTCTTTAAAAAGAGCATTCTGTGCTGCCAGTCGTTCTGCAACCGGTGGAGTGGGTTTGTTTTGTGCTAACGCGAAAGAGGCAATTGTGACGGGGAGAATCAGGATCTGTTGGAAGCGCATAGGCCCGAGTAGCCTAGCAGAAAGCAGAGCGGGTCAAAAAGCTTGCACAAGCAGCGGAAACCGAGTTATCGCAGGATTTTGATTAACACTACTTCGTTCCCGTGCTCGTTGTAGACGAGCGAGTCGAGCATCTGATTGGCGAGATGCATTCCGAATCCACCCGGCCGCATTCCCTTCTCAATCCGCGCCGCCACGCTGGCCAACGGATCTTCGACAGCTTTCTTGCCATCTTCAATAGCCTTGTTGGTATCAAACCCCGGTCCAGGATCTCTTAGGTAGTACAGGATCAAGTTTCCGGTGCGCAGGTAACCGACATCCACTTTGAGGAGCGAATTGAAGCGGCCGCCGTGCTCAATTGCGTTGAGCAAAAGTTCGCGAAATGAAAGCATGACGGTGTCACGCACTTGATCGGGAATGTCCAGATTCAATTGATGTCCGTACTGGAGTAATCGCTCCGCTGTGACCATGCTGCACCGCACGCGCAACGATATCCAGTCCGGTTTTGCCGAGACAACCTCAATGCCATCGTTCCACACTGGAACGCGAATCGCGGCCTCCACCATAGCGATAAAGTTTCCGTAATCAATTGGAACGGTGAACAGCGCAAACGCATGGGCTCGAAGCGCAGCGATTACGTCCTCTGGCGTGCTCTGGGGGGCGAGGATAATGACCTTCACCCCTTCGCCTCTCCACCTTTGCAAATAGCGCAACAGTTCGATGTCCTGTTCCGCCGAGGTGCGCGGACTCGTGATGATCAAATCGAATCGCTCACAAAAGGCAGCACCGAAAAACAGATCCGGCGGTGTCTTTACCAACTCGAATTCTGAAGCCACCGACGCCTGCGCTATGAACTCCCGCAGTATTGGCTCATCCACGGTAAGTACGCGAGGCACCTTTAGCTGGAGATGCGGAAGAGGTTGTGCGGCAGTACTCATATCAAAGTGTCCCATTCAGATATGTTGTAACAAGCATGTGCTCGACGCCATGCTGCTACGGCAATGAGGAATGGCGAATTGTGCCAGTTCCACTTACGTAAATGGCCGTCGAGGTTGTTCCCCAAACAATGTAAGAGGCCTTTGACGCGGAAACCATCTGTCAGCTCTCACAGGTGTTCCTTTACGCTGTGAACCTTCTGTCGCAGCACTTGAAGAATTGTGGTCCCCCGGCCGCCGATCCCACCGACCCCGCTACTGTCCCTTTCCGAAGACCCGACGGCTTGTCAGTGCTGCTTCGAACTTGGGATGGACCGCGGGAAAGGAGAGATCGAGAGCACGCTAGCAAGGCGCTCCATCGTTGGCAGAAACGACGGATGAAGGTAGCTCCAAATTCCTGGCCTTAATAAGGCTTCACTCCTACAACCGTCGAGACGACTCGCGCTGGATTCCTCACAATGCAACGAGTACTTATTACATTGGTGCGGTGTGCTAGTGAAACCTGTTCTGCACAGGTTTTGAATGCGATAGTACGGTATGGCCGATCATCAGGATGAGCTCACAGCCCTGCGCGCACAGATGGTTGCTCTCACTACTCGCTTACAGCGCGTGGAGGAAAGACTTGGTCTTGGTTCCGAGGCGCCGAAGAGTGCTGCCGACGTGGTTGGCGAGGTTGCGCCATCGCCGCCTTATCCTCTGGTTCCGCCACCACCTGCAGTTCGACCCCTTGGACCGACTCAGACTCCGCCGCACACATTTCAAACAAGCCCAGCAGTTCCTAAGAAGGAAGATGAACAAGAGCTCGAGGGCCAGATTGGGAAGTTGTGGCTGAACCGAATTGGAATTGTTGCGATCCTGATTGGAGTCTCGTACTTCATCAAGTACGCCTTCGACAATGGCTGGATTGGTCCGGCGGGCAGAATTGCACTAGGCCTATTGGCGGGCATCGCGCTCATCTTCTGGAGCGAGCGCTTCCGCACGCGAGGTCACGTACCGTTTTCCTGGTCGCTCAAAGCAGTCGGAATCGGTACCTTGTATCTATCGCTTTGGGGAGCATTCCAGGTGTATCACCTGGTGCCTTCGGCGGCTGCTTTTGTGGCCATGATCCTGGTGACCGCTGCGACCATGACCTTGGCGATTACGCAGGACGCGGAAATTCTCGCCGCTTTCGCCATGATCGGCGGCTTCAGCACTCCCCTGCTGCTCTCGACCGGAGAGAACCACGAGATCGTTCTCTTCTCTTACGTGGCTTTGCTTGATCTGGCAATGCTTGCGGTGGTCAGATTCAAGCCGTGGCGGCGCTTACTAGTGGGCAGCTTCATTGGCACCGTGATTCTCAACGCCGGATGGTTTTTCTCGTACTACACGAGGGAGCAGCGCATTGTCACAACGCTGTTTACGTTACTCTTCGCGGCGATCTTTGCTGCAATTCCCTTGCTTACGCCCCTCACGCGGTCACGCTGGCATGCAGGCTTTCCCATAACGCTGACGCTGCTTCCACTGGTAAATGCAGGCGCCGCCTTCCTGTGTCTCAACGCAATGTACGAAAACGGGATTCTCACCTGGTTCGCGGTCGCCTTAGCGGCGGCCTATTTGGTTCTGAGCAGCCAGTTCAAGCGGCGGGTTGGCAGCGAACCCGATGTGGTAAAGACGATCAACCTGCTCCACGTGGCCATCGCTATCGCGTTCATCACCATCGCCATCCCGCTGAAGCTGAACTCACACTGGATCACGCTGGGATGGCTGGTTGAATCTGCGGCGCTGCTGTACATCTCGGTACGGACGAACACGAATTTCCTGCGCTACTTTGCGGCAGTCACGTTGGCTTTGGGTATTATTCGCCTACTAATCTGGGACAACTTCCATGTCGAGGCGCTGATCTTCAATGCCCGATTTGCAACTTATCTCGTCGCGATTGCGATTCTGGGGGGCATTGTTGCTGCAGCCAGTCGCTACGCCGGCGCGCATGAATTGCCCGCCGTTCGGGTTGCGAGCATTGTTCTGAACCTGCTCGCGCTAATCGCTCTCACTCTGGAGGCGTCAGACTACTTTCAGCGACAAATCGCGGGACTTTATCAGATGCATGATCACGCGGCGATGGCCTTTCATCAGATCAATCTTGCTCGCAACTTCAGTTACTCGCTCATGTGGTTAGCCTACGGGGCTGGCCTGATGATGTTTGGCTTCCGCAAACGCTCGGCCTTCGTTCGCTGGCAGGCACTTGTGCTGATCGCCTTCACCATCGGAAAAGTCTTCCTCTTCGATGTTTCGGAATTGCAGCAGGGTTACCGGATCCTTAGCTTCATTCTGTTGGGAGCAGTCCTGATGGGTATCTCATACGTTTATCATCGCGATTGGCTGAAGCTCAGTGTGGGAGCAAAGTCGACCGAGGCGCCCTCTGCATGAAAATGCTTTTCGCAACTCTCGCTTCCCTTCTCCTGCTTGCTTCTTCCGCATCTCATTCCAAGTACCAGCGATCCGTACAGATCTCAACCGCAGGGCAAAACTACCTTGCTGTAGACGAAACCGTCTGGAACCACGCGCGACGCGACCTGAGCGACCTTCGACTAACCTCTGGCGATGTGGAGACTCCGTACGCTTTTGTGGTCGAGCGTGGCAGCTCGGAGGAACAACGAACGGAGCTGGCTGTTTTACAGCAGGCAAAGGTCGGAGGAAAAACGCAATTCCTGATCGATATGTCGGGACTCGCCGAGTACGATCATGTGCAACTGAGATTTGCCACGCGTAACTTTGTCGCACACGCGCAGGTGGAAGGGGCGGATGATCCGCATGGCCGAGCCTGGGCCGGATTGGGAAGCACAATTCTCTACGACCTTTCACACGAGAACCTTGGATCGAACACGATGCTGCGCCTGCCCCGCGCAACCTACAAGTATTTGCGTGTGACCATCGACGGTCCGGTGGCGCCCTCCGACGTTCAAGGTGCAACCTCGCAGATGGCGGAGGAGCATCCGGAGGTATGGCGCGGAGTAAACAGCACTCCAACGCAAGCTCAGTCGGGTAAAGACACGGTCTTCACCTTCACAGTATCCGAAAATATCCCAGTCGAACGCGTTACTTTCAGTGTCAATCCGTTACCCCAAACGAACTTTCGTCGTGATGTCGAGATTCGAGACGAAAAGGACAACTCGTTGGGATCAGGTGAAGTTGAGCGCGTTCACATGGTTCGTGGCGGACGTAAGATCGACTCGGAACAATACAACCTGAGCTTTTCTGGAATTGGGCACACGACGATCAAAGTAATCGTGCACAACGGAGACGATCGTCCGCTCAACTTTGCCGGCGCGCGTCTGGAACAGTGGGAGCGACGCCTCTACTTTGATTCTGGTGGACCGACGCAGCTAACGCTCTACTACGGCGATGAGAAATTAAGCGCGCCTGTTTACGACTACGCTAAGCTCTTCCCGCATGCCAAGAACCCGTTGGCGGCAACTCTAGGTCCAGAAACTGCCAATGCGGCGTATTCCGAGCGTCCAGATGAACGGCCTTGGTCAGAGCGGCATCCCGCAGTGCTATGGATCGCCATCATTGCCGCAGTTCTGGGGCTGGGCGCCATAGCGCTGCGCTCCATGCGCACAGCTACTGCCTAAAATCTCACATTGACACGCCGACCCATGGCGTCGTAGCAAAGAATTAGGCGAATGACGGTCAGAGAACTGAGCAGCGGTTTTGGTGGTTGGGCCAATCGGCGGCAAGGACATGAGAACCAGTTCCCTGCTAATTCCTTGCCAATTCCCTGCCGCTTTGCGAATCCCCAGTGTTCATGCAGGTTCCACGCGAGGCTTTTTTTCTCCGGGAATAATTCCCTGCCGCTTTCCCTGAGGAGAGCGCCCGCCGCAACGGAGCAGCAATATCCCCATGCGAGCGGCGATTCCTAGCTGGCTTTGTAGGACCTAACCTGCGTGCCCCCTGTGATCATCTGCTGCATCGTCGATTCGAAGAAGTGAGATGGATATACGGTCTCAGGACGACTCGCCTCATCCAGCTTTCGTTGAATCTCGTCAGGAACTTGAAACGCCAGAGCACCGATATTGTCGTTGAGTTGAGCCACCTTCGTGGCGCCGATCAATGTGGAACTTACGCCTGGCCGATTCGCAACCCAGTTCAACGCGACCTGGGCGGGAGGACGACCGATCTGCTTCGCCGCCTCGAGCAGCGCGTCCACGATCTGCCAGTTGCGTTCGGTGAAGAGCTTCAGAAAACTTGGATTGCCGGAATCCTTCACTGAGGCGAGACGCCCTTCGCCTGCGGGAACATTCGCTCCGCCACGTTGATACTTGCCGGTCAGGAGTCCGCTTGCCAACGGACTCCACGGGCAAATGCCGATGCCGGTCTGCAGAGCGAGCGGTATGTGCTCAAATTCGATATGGCGTTCCGCGAGAGAGTATTCGAGCTGTAATCCAATCAATCGTTCATAGCCGCGCAATTCTGCGATTGTTTGTGCGCGTGCTACATACCAGGCGGGCGCATTGGAAATGCCGATGTATCGCACCTTGCCTTCGCGCACCAGATCGTCGAGCGTGCGCATGACTTCTTCCGCGGGTGTCGTCGTATCCCAATTGTGCAGCCAGTAGACGTCGGTATAGTCGGTTTTGAGACGGCGAAGAGAGCCGTCGAGGCTCTTGAGGATGTTCTTTCGTCCATTGCCGCCTGCGTTCGGATCGCCCGGATCTGTATTGAACGAGAATTTGGTGGCAATCACGACGCGGTCGCGACTGCCTCGCGCCTGAATAAATCTGCCAATGAACGCCTCGCTTTTACCGCTCACGTAGGCATCAGCTGTATCGATGAAGTTACCGCCAGCATCGAGGAATGTGTTGAAGATAGTTCTTGCAGTCTCTTCCGCGGATCCCCAGCCCCAGTCAGTACCAAAGGTCATGGTACCTAAACAAAGGCGGCTCACTTTCAACCCACTGTTCCCCAATGTGACGTATTCCGACAGAGACACACGTTCCTCCAGTCAACAAAACGCCTTGGATGCCCGGGCAGCCTCGCCGGATTCAGAACGCCTAACCATGCTTAAACCTTCCGAGATGAGCACGCGAGCACCGAAATTTTCCCTGTCGATTGTCGATTTCGCACGACCCGCACGTCAGAGATACGAGCGGAGATAGTCCCGCACGAATCAATAGCTCTTTAAAAAAACAAACCTACCCTAAAGGAGATGACCATGAAAAATAAGGTGAAACCAGTTCCCGATGGCTACACCACTGCTACCCCTTACCTTACGGTTCGAGGTGCAGCCAAAGCCATCGACTTCTATAAGCAGGCCTTCGGCGCCAAAGAACTCTTCCGAATGCCTGGGCCAGACGGCAAGATCATGCACGCGGAGATTCTGATTGGGAATTCTCACATCATGCTCGCCGACGAATCCCCCAGAGGCGAAACCAAGGCACCACAGACATTGGACGGTAGCACCAGCGGCATTTTCCTGTACGTCGAAGATGTCGATGCAACATTTAAACAGGCGCTCAAGGCGGGCGCGAATGAAACCCAGCCTCTCGAGAACATGTTCTGGGGCGACCGCTTCGGCAAGCTCAGTGACCCATTCGGGCACAGATGGATGCTGGCAACTCACGTCGAAGACGTCTCTCCTGCGGAGATGGAAGAAAGAATGGCTGCCGCTGTTTCGAAATAGCACCGGCGCAGCAACCAACCAGCGAACTCGGCGAGTGCTCTTGCGCAGGCTTCAAAGCACAACCTGTAAAAGCCAGCGACGGCACTCGCCGTAGCACTCAGAGGTTATTGCTGCCAACCTCCACCCAAACCCCGGTAGAGCTGGACGAGGGAAAGTAGTTCGTTGAGCTGGGCTTGTACCAGTCCTAGCTCGGCTGTGAAGTAATTGGTGTCATTCGTCAGGACTTCCAAATAGCTCGTGGCGCCGCCGGAGTAACGAAGATGCGAGAGTCTGGTCGCATCCTGCGCGGAATCGACCAAAGACTTTTGCTGCTCGCGAAATTCCTGCGTCTTGCGATATGCAATCAATGAGTCGGAGACATCGCGAAAGGCGCCTTGAATCGTTTGCTTATAAGAAAGCAGGCTGTCCTGCTCCTGGGCCTCTGCCAGACGAACGTTTGATCGCAGGCGGCCGCCGGTGAAAATCGGCTGTGCCACTGTTGAGCCAAAGCTCCAGAATCCCGCAGGACCGGTGAATAGGCTACTCAGCGCTGAACTCTGATATCCCGAGGTTGCGGTAAGGGATATCTGCGGAAAGTATTGTGCTCTTGCGACTCCGATTTGGGCATTGGCGGCAATTAGCTGTTGTTCGGCCTGACGGATGTCCGGCCGCCGTTCCAGCAGCGAGGAAGGAAGGCCGGCAGGAACTGTGGGAGGATGATACTGTTCGGTCAATTGCTTTCCGCGAGGTACGGGAGCTGGATCGTTTCCCAAAAGAATAGCGATGAAATTCTCTTCCTGTTCGATTTGCTGTTCCAGAGAAGGAATCTCTGACGCTGCGGTGAAGACAAGCTGCTCGGCCTGACGGACGTCCAGCATGGAAGTAGCACCGCCTTGGGCAAGCAGGTTCGTTAGGCGTAGCGAATCCTGACGCGATGCGAGCGTGCGGCGCGAAATATCCAGCTGCAGATCGAGCGCACGCATCCGGAAATATGCGCTGGTGAGATCCGAGATCAGTTGCGTAATCACCTCGCGCTGCGCCCACTCAGTCGCCAACAGATTTGCTCGCGCCGATTCTGTTGCACGGCGGAACTTTCCCCAAAAATCCAGCTCCCAATCGAACGCCAGCCCAACTCGATTGGTATTTGTATCGATGGGCGGAAAAATCCCTTGCCGCGAGTTGCGCAGATTCAAGGCAGAAGCCTCGCCAGAGACCGTGGGGAACTGATTGGATCTCGTGATGCCAAGGAAAGCCTGGGCCTGTAAGACGCGGGTTGCAGCCCGCTGCACGTCGTAATTCTGTTGAAGTGCCGTCTTTATCAGATCCTTCAATTGATCGTCTTGAAAAACTTCCCACCACTTCTCGTCGGCGAGCGATTGAGGATCGGCCTTCGCGGCTTCTTCCGGAGTCAATCCACGGTATACCGCTGGAGTACTGACCGTTGGCTTTTTGTAATTCGGCCCAACAGCGCATCCGGAAATTAGAAGGGTCGCGAGCAAGGCGGTAGCTGTGCACCGCAGTCTCATGCTAATCATCTCCCGCCCTCGCTACCTGGTTTGAAACTGCGAGAGACAATTTTCGTTCCTTCGATCGATTGACCAGATAGAACAACGCAGGTATGAAGAAAATCCCGATCGCGCTCGCCGCCAACATCCCACCGATGACGGTCGTTCCCATGATCTGACGAGCGACTGAACCTGCGCCGGTTGCGGTCCATAGTGGGATACATCCGAAAATGAACGCCAGAGAGGTCATCAAAATCGGACGCAAACGCAACCTGGCTCCTTCCAGGGCTGCATCGACCAGCGATTTGCCTTTTTCGTGTTCGTCCTTGGCGAATTCGACGATCAGAATGGCGTTTTTCGCAGCCAGGCCGATCAACATGACCAATCCGATTTGGGAATAAATGTCGCTCTCGATTTGCACCAGGAAGGGTGGATAGAAAGCGCTGATCAGGGTGCGTCGAAGCCAGAGAACCAGGAAGGCTCCAAACACAGCGACAGGTGTGCTTAGCAGCACGCTAAACGGCAGCGTCCAGCTCTCGTAGAGCGCGGCAAGGACCAGAAAGACGAAGAGCAACGACAGCCCGAAGATCGCGCTGGGCGACACGCCCGTTTGCGCTTTCTTTTCCTGATATGAGATGCCCAAATAGTCGTATCCCATCTCTGCAGGCATCGTTTGTGAAAAAACCTGCTCCAGGGCCGCCATTGCCTGATCGGAACTGTAGCCCGGTGCTGCACTTCCATTGATTTGCGCGCAACGATAGAGGTTGTAGCGCATTGTGAATTCGGGGCCAGCCCGCGGCTCAAACCTCGTGATCGCGGAGAGAGGCACCATGACTCCGTTTCGGTTCTTGACATAGAACTGGCCCACGTTCTCAGCGTTCGTGCGATAGTCGCCCTCCGCCTCGATGTAGACCTGCCACTGCCTTCCGAAGCGATTGAAGTAGTTAATGAACAGTCCGCCCATGAAAGCTTGAACCGTGCGGTACACATCGTTGATCGCAACTCCTTGCTTGATTACCTTGTCGCGGTCGACGTCGATGAACTGCTGTGGAACGCTGCCCAAGAAGGTGGTGTTCACGCTGCCGATTTCTGGACGCTTACGGGCGGCGGCCAGAAACGTATTCAGATTTGAGGCAAGGAATTGCACGTCCTTGCCGGCACGATCTTCGAGAACGAAAGTAAAGCCGCCCGCAGTGCCTACGCCGGGAATCGCTGGCGGAGAAAAGTCGAAGGCAATTCCTTCCGGAATCTGGCTGAGTTGGCGATTCAGACGCGCCTTGATGACTTGAAACTGTTCTTCTCGGGTCTTCCGATCGTCCCACGGCTTCAGTGGGACCCAAAAGAACGCGTTGTAGGTGGAGCGGGTGAAGCTGAGCAGGCTGAAGCCGACCACGCTGATCGTCGATTCCACTCCCGGAGTATTTGCGAGAATGTTCTCTATTTTTCGGGCGACGTGTTCTGTGCGCTCTTGAGAGGCAGCATTGGGCAGTTGCAGGTTTACGAACAAATATCCCTGATCCTCGTCAGGCAAAAAGCTCGATGGCACTTTATGGCTGAAGAAGCCGGCGGCAGCTGCGAAGGCTGCAAGCATCAGGAGTGCGAAGGCAGACTTACGAAGGAGCGCTCCACAGACTCTAACGTATCGCTCCGTTGCTCTCTCGAATGTGCGGTTAAACCAATCGAAGAACCTTCTCAGAAGCCCGCGGCTTTTCTCTCTGGGCCGGAGCAGCAATGCAGCCAATGCTGGACTCAGGCTGAGAGCATTGAATGCCGAGATCAGCACAGAGATCGCGATCGTAATAGCAAACTGCTGATAGAGCCTTCCCGTGATTCCCGGAATGAAAGCTGTAGGAACAAAGACCGCCGACAACACGAGCGCGATTCCCACTACGGGGCCAGAGATCTCTTCCATCGCTTTCAGCGCCGCATCTTTCGGAGACATCCCATCCTCGATGTGGCGTTCCACGGCCTCGACGACGACGATCGCATCGTCCACTACCAGGCCAATCGCCAGCACCAACCCAAACAGTGACAGCGTGTTCACGGAAAAGCCAAACAGAGGAAAGAAGACGAACGTGCCCACTAACGAGACGGGTACAGCGAGAAGCGGAATCAGCGTGGCGCGCCATCCTTGCAGAAAGAGGAAAACCACAAGGATGACCAATACGATCGCGATAAACAGCGTGAGAATGATTTCTTTAATTCCCTGGACGACCGATCGCGTTGTATCGAGGGCGATGGCGTAATCCATGTCCTTGGGAAAGCGGTTCTTGAGTTCGGCCATGAGTTTCCTTACGCCGTTTGCCGCGTCAACGGCGTTCGATCCCGGAAGCTGATAGACAGCGACTATGGCACTGGGATGTCCATTCAAGCGTCCAGCTACCGAGTAGTCCTGTGCCCCAAGCTCGATCCTTGCTACATCCTTCACGCGCACCACGCCGCCATCTGGCGATTCGCGAACAACAATCTGCCCGAATTCTTCCGGCGTAGTCAGGCGTCCTTGCGCTCGCACCGCGTAAGCGAATTGCTGTCCAGAAGGAATCGGCTCGCCGCCTACTTTTCCAGCCGGATTAACCGTGTTTTGCGCTTGCACGGCATTCACGATCTCGGGAACGGTAATTTCCAATTTGGCAAGCTGGTCCGGCTTCACCCACATACGCATCGCATATTGACCCGCACCGAAGACCTGCACCTGCCCGATTCCCGGAGAGCGGGTAATCGGATCAACAAGGTTGATATACGCGTAGTTGGCGAGAAACCTGGCGTCATAGGTACTATGTGGCGAGTTGACCGATACCAGCATGAGCGGAGCTGTCACCGACTTGCGGACTGTGATTCCGTAGTTGGTAACGTCGATCGGAAGCTGGGATGCGGCCTGCGTTTCCCTGGACTGGGCGAGTATCAGATCGTTGTTCGGATCGGTCTTTACGTCGAAGTTGACGATCAGCGTGGTCTGCGAGTTGCCGGTCGCATTCAACGAATACATGTAATTCATGTTGTCCACGCCGTTCATTTGTTGCTCGATCGGAGTGGCAACTGACTGCTCGAGAGTCTGCGCGTCCGCGCCCACGTAGGTTGCAAGAACCTGAATCTCTGGCGGTGCAATATTGGGAAATTGCGCGATAGGAAGACCGATGATCGTCACCGCGCCCACAATGACCGTCACGATGGCAATCACCATCGCGACGATGGGACGATTGATGAAGAATCTCGACATGTTTCACTTGCCTCCCGCGGAGGTGGCCGCAGGCAATATCTTCACCGGAACTCCTTCTCTCGCGCGCTGCACGCCTTCAGTCACAACTCGCTCGCCAGCTTTGAGGCCGTCTTCGATGATCCACATGTCGCCGGTGCGCTCTCCAACACTCACCGTTCTCAAGTTGACGGTGTTATCCGCCCCCACGACGGCTACCTGGTACGCGCCTTGAAGTTCCGTAACAGCCTTTTGCGGCACCAGAAGGGCTCCTGGTCTTACATAGCTGACGAAACGCACACGGCCATACTGTCCTGGACGAAGAATGTTATCCGGATTGGGAAATATCCCAGCCAGGCGAAGCGCTCCGGTTTGAATGTCCACTTGACGGTCAACGGCGTAGAACTTTCCCCTTCTGGGATACGAAGATCCGTCGGCTGTAATCAGCTCGAGCTCCAGGTGTTGTTGTGTCCGCTTTTGCGCGGCCACGGTGGGATTCCGCTGGATAAAGGCCAGGTACTGCTGCTCGCCCACAACGAAGTAAGCCTTGATGGGATCTAGCTGCGAAACTGTCGTAAGCAGCGTCTGTGGGCTGACCAGGTTTCCAACCTGGCCCAACGCGATTCCAGCAACGCCGTCCACGAGCGAACGAACATTCGTGAACTCCAGATTGAGTGCCGCCTGCTCTATGGCTGCTTTATCAGCCTCAACCGTCGCTTTGGCCGCCAAGTTCGCCTGTATGTCGTTATCGAGTTGACTCTGCGCAATTGCCCTTTCGCGCGCGAGAGGAGTATCGCGTTGCACATCGAGCTGCGTCTTCCCAAGCTGGGCCTCGGATTGCGCCAGCTTAGCTTTAGCCTGATCAAGGATCGCCTGAAACGGCCGCGGATCAATATTGAACAGCACCTCGTTCTTGCGGACGACCTCGCCTTCGTGGTAGTTCTGCTTGATGAGATAGCCAGACACTTGCGGCTGAATTTGTGCATTTACAAAGCCGTCCAGTGTGGCTATGTACTCGTGGTAAACCGGGACATCACGCTGAACGACTTCAGCGACCTGGACCGGGGCCGGGGGAGCTGGCGCCGCAGACACACTTTTCGTTCCGCATCCTTCCGACAACAAAAGAAAAACAAGAACGGAGCTGAGTGCAATCAACCTGTTGGCAAGATTGAGAGCTGAATTCTCCTGCGATCCCCGCCAATTGAAGATCTGATCGGCTGACGGCTTGTTTGGACGATTCCAATCATTGGATTGACCCCACATACCTTCTCCTTGCTCTTTCGGCCCTCGAAGCGAAAGCTTTGCCCGAATGTAGCTTCCGGCTACGTGATGAAATGCCGGTAGCGCATTCTCGAGCTGGTAGGTCGATCATTCTATTCCCCGAAGGGAATGAATGACGTTATTCTCTGTAGAGGGATTGCGTTTAAAAGCCACGTTACTACGGCCGCGCAAAACAGTTTCCCGAATTGCGTGGGAGGGGGCATCACCAGATTTAAGACTTTTCGGCTACTTCTTTTGCCCGACGCAGCAGTACCGCGATAGTGGTACTTGGCTGACTACCACTTCAATGTTGTGGGACCTTCGCACTGCTTATCTCAGTCAGTCGTTGTATGGCTTTAAGCGAGCGTTCCGCGTAGGAACTTGATTGCTGTTGTTCGACGCATGATCGATACTCTTCGAGCGCCTCGTGGGTATGGTTCATCTTCTCTAAGCACTGCGCCAACTCGAACATGGCTCTAGCGTCGTTAGGGTTATATTCGAGTGCTTCCCGAAAGCGCGATTCCGCCGCGTGGTAGTTTCCACGACCGAAATAGAATTCCGCAACTTCGCGGCTGGCCGTTCCCTTGCGCTCGGCGGTCTGCGAAGGCTGACGCTTCTGGGGCGGGGAAGACCAGCACGCATGGAAGACTGCATTGATGCAGTTAGGAGCAAGTTTCTTAAGAGTTCGTGTAGCAATATTGCCATTCTGTGTGCTATCGGGCGGAGGAGCGTCAGGAGCAACTAGGTCGGGAGGCAGCGGCGGGGGATCTGGATTGGCCTTCTTGGGTGCACTCGGTGGACCCCCGCTACTATTTCCCGGATTGGGAGTCTGCGCGTTGGCTGACAACAATGCAACCAGGATTACGATCGGCAACCACGCACTGGCACAACGCTGGAACAAGCGACACCGGTAACAATGTTACTCCATGGTGCCAAGTCCGCTTCATTGAAGTCCTGATGTCCTTCCTCATGGAATTCATTCGTGTTATTAGGTCCCTTGACATTATCGAACCATAGGAGTAACACATGTTACTTTGTGAGTTATATATGTAACACATCAATGACATGGCGTGAATTCCTTCAAATGGGCGCCGGTTGCGCCACAGGATTGGCGGCGACCATGCAATCTGCAGATTCCGCTTCTCGACATGATCAGCAATGCAGCGATCATGGCGTCAAGTCGCACTTCCCTGCTCTCCAACAGATAGTTAATGGCCATCCGCTCATTTATTTTGATACTGCGGCTACCGCTCAAAGGCCCACAGAAGTGATCAACGCCATGACACATTTCTACAGCCGAGAAAATGCAAACCCGGCTCCCAATCTTCACTTCCTGGCAAAACAATCCTTCGATGCGTATGAGCGCGCTCGCACGAGCGTGGCAAACTTCGTCAACGCAGCCGATCCCCTTGAAATTGTCTGGACGAGAGGCACAACGGAGGCTATCAATTTAGCCGCATCGAGCTGGGGAGAAGCCAACATTCACCGCGGCGATGATTCTGCTCACTATTGCCGAACACGCGTCCAACATGCTTCCCTGGCAACTCCTGGCTCAAAGGAAAGAAGCAAAGATCCGCTATGCCGATGTGCTGGAAACGGGCCATATCGATTTAGAGTCGCTGAAAGCCAAACTCACCAAACGCACGAGACTCGTCTGTTTTTCGCACGTGTCGAATGTATTGGGAATCATCAATCCCGCTGCGCAAATCTGCCGCATCGTTCATGACGCCGGAGCCAAAGTTCTAATCGATGCAGCCCAATCAGTGCCGCACGTTCCCGTGAATGTTCAGCAGTTGGATTGTGACTTTCTGGCTTTTTCGAGCCACAAGCTCATGGGTCCGATGGGAGTCGGCATACTGTGGGTGCGGCGGTCAATTCTCGATCACATGCCTCCCTACCAGGCAGGAAGCAATATGGCACATGCGACGGGTTTCGACGAATGGGAGTTCTCGCTGGGTGCGCGAAAGTTCGGCGCCGGCACTCCAAGTGTTTCTGGGCCCGTGGGGCTGGCAGCTGCGCTCGACTTCATCAAGTCCATCGGCTATCGCAATATGTGGAACCATGAACAACAGCTCACTGCTCGTCTCCATGAATGTCTTTCGAGGCAAAAAGGTGTGCGCATTTTGGGAGAGCAAACCCAAGAACGTATCTCTCTTTTTTCGTTCACGGTTGAAGGAATGCCCGCTGAAGACTTGGCGCGCAGGTTGGACCAATATGGAATCGCGATTCGCGGGGGCGATCTGGCAGCACTCCCACTGCTCCAGAGATTCGGCTTAAAACAGGCTGCCAGGGCTTCACTCTACATCTACAACACCGTGGATGATGTCGACAATTTTGCGCGCAGCCTGGGCCTCGTAGTTCCACAGGCGAGTTAGCAGGAGCAACATTCATGCCACTCCGGGCTAGCTTTGGTTTTGGCGAGGATACCTGTGGACTTCAGTAAAACGGGCCTTACACCAAAGACAACTAGCCGCACACGAAGTCTTACTCAAGAGAACGAAAATGAAGTGGATTACACGCAAAGACGTGAAAGTCGACAGGGTCGCTTGTCCGTGGCTGATCAAACGCTTCGTAGATCCCGAGGCGGAGTTCATCTTTGTTCCAGAAGATGAATTGCTCTCGACTGCCGCGCAGCTGAACGCGATTCCGTTCGATGCTCCCAGGCTATCGGGCGTGAAGCTTAACCATCGTGGTCAGCGTTGCACGTTCGAAGCGCTAATCGAGGACTACAAACTCACCGATCCAGCGTTACATCGTTTGGCTTTGATCGTCCGAGGCGCCGACATCAAAGGACAGGAGCATATTTCTATTCAAAGCTCGGGATTGCGAGCCATTGCTCATGGTTTCGCTCTAACCGGCATTAATGACAAAGAGCGCCTTGCACGGGAATTTCCGATCTACGATGCCTTGTACGAGTCCCTTCGCCTACAAGCAGATTGAACACCTCTCGATTTATCTTTATTCATCGGTTAAAGCCAAAGGAGTTTCATCTCATGTTTCGCTTCGGAAAAAACACGACAATCGTCTTGGCCGTAATCTGCTTTCTGCTTCCCACAACACTGGCTCTTGGACAGGAAATGCCCAACGACTATCAAGCTGTGTTGAAGTTTCTCGATCGCAAAGGCGACTTCAAGGCAGGCGTTCTGAAAGTCAATATTCCCCGGAGCGACGTGAAAATGACGATTCAAGGCGTCTCGACACCAACTCCATTCGGATTCGGTGGTTGGATTGCATTAACTAAGGGAAGCGGGGGCGCAGACGTGATGATGGGCGACCTTGTGCTCCTGCAGGACGAAGTGAACCCAGTGATGTCGGCCCTGCTGGACAACGGCATCGACGTAACGGCGCTGCACAATCACTTCTTTTGGGATGAACCTCGTGTTTACTACATGCATGTGCACGGGATGGGAAAGGCGGAGGAACTCGCCCATCACGTGAAGCCTGGTCTTGACCTCGTCGGACATGTCACCCCAGCTTCAGTCGCGCCCTTCTCCGCATCCGGAACTCCGCTGAAGGTCGAAAAGCTAGCGACTATTGTCGGACATCCTGGTGAGCAAACGGGATCGGTTTACAAGATCACCGTTGGGCGCGATGACATAGCAATGAAAGATCACGGAGCGGTGATAAACGCCCGAATGGGGCTCAACACCTGGGCGGCGTTTACCGGCACCGAAGAGGATGCGGCCATTGCTGGCGATGTCGCCATGCTCGAGAGTGAGCTGACCCCGGTACTGAAGACACTTCGTAAGAACGGATTCGATGTAGTTGCAATTCACCACCACATGACGGAGGAGCACCCGCTCGTAATCTTCCTCCACTACTGGGGGAGAGGGAACGCCGAGAAATTGGCTACCGGATTCAAGGCAACGCTCGACCAACTGGGGCATGCAGTGCCAGCGCACGGCATGTGACATTCGGCGCCCAGTGAAGCAGTCATGCTGCTTTCCAACTCAGAGTGACGACAGACTCCCTCAGAGTGAGGGTCGACTCGATACTCTCCTGAAACGGATCTCAAGATCCGCGAGGATATGCGCAGGAGCGAGCTTGCCAGCAATCATGCCGCACGACACGAAGCCGCGGCCTTCTCCAGCAAGTCCCGGGTTGTCATCGGCACAAAACTTTACACGTGGAAATGTGGGAGCAGAGTGTGAATTAGGACGTTTTCGTTGCCGGTCTCAGAGCGTCGACCAACTCAACATATTCATCAGTAGCGCGCTGCAAATTCTCCGCAAGGTGGCTACGCAACTTTACATCAATCTCCCGCTGCTTCGGCAGCTCCAGAAAGGCAAAGAGCGCCTTGCGGGCATCTTCCATTTTCTTTTCTGCGCGCTTGACGTCCTGAAGCGTACTCATGGACAGCGATTGTCTCACTCGCGTCAAGTCTTGGCTTATCGGCTACGCTATAGCTCTCGCCGGCCTTCGATCGCCTTGGCCATCGTTACCTCGTCGGCGTATTCGATATCGCTTCCGGCGGGAATACCTGTAGCGATGCGAGTTAGCTTTACCGGCGAGCTTTTGAGCATTCGGGAAATGTAAGTCGCCGTAGCTTCGCCCTCGACTGTGGGATTCGTAGCGATGATCAGCTCATCGATTTCGCCGCGATCGACGCGCCTGGAGAGGCTGGTAAGGCGAAGATGTTCGGGACCGACTCCGTGCAATGGAGAAAGCGCTCCGTGTAATACGTGGTAGACACCGTTAAAGGTCCGTGTCTTTTCGATGGCGGCGATATTCGTCGGCTCTTCGACGACGCAAACCAGGCGCTGGTTACGCGTAGCACTGCTGCAGTACACGCAGGGATCGACATCCGTAATGTTGTTACAAACCGAGCAGAGATGAAGACTGGCTTTGACCTGGCGGATCGACTCCGCCAGCAGCTCTGCATCTTCGTCGCTTGCGCGGAGGATGTGAAAGGCGAGGCGCTGCGCCGTCTTGCCGCCGATGCCTGGCAGTTTCTTAAGTTCGTCGATGAGCCGCGCCATGGGCTCAGCAAATTTCGACAACTGATCCTCTGAATTCGTCGATCTTGCTAATCAGAACGGCAGGTTCATATTGCCCAACATTCCGCCGAGCGTGGATTGCATTGTGCTATCAACTTTGCGGGAGGCTTCATTCACGGCTGCGGTGATCAAGTCCTGGAGCATCTCAACATCGCCAGATTTCACGGCTTCAGGATCAATCTTTACCGCAAGCAACTGCTTTTGCCCATTCATTTTGACACTGACTGTGCCGCCACCAGCCGACGCCTCCACACTGGTAGCCCGCATCTTCTCCTGGATCTCCTGCGAGGCGCGCTGCGCCTGGGCCAACAATTCCTTTGGGTTAAATTCCATTCGTGAGGAATCTCCGATCTATTTCTTCTGGCGAAGATCGACTACCGTACGTACTTCCGCACCAAACTTCTCCTGCATACGTCGTACGACCGGATCCTCTGCCGCGCGCTGACGAGCTCCACCGGATCCATTGCTTTTCCCATTTGCGACACGCTCCACCGGAGCATTCTGGGCCGTGCCTCCACCCGAAATGTTCAACTTCATCGTTCGCCCGCAAAGACGAGTGGCTTCCTGCGTAAGCAGCCGTTTCGCGTCGGCGCTCACACTGAGGTCGATCACCTTTTCGGAAAGTGGCAGACGCAGACTGATCTGATTCCCCTCTAAGCCCCATTCTCCATGTGCGAGCTGATCGGCAGCCGTGTCCTGACCTTGCCCTTCCAGTATTGAGATCAATGCGGAGCGCAGTGTCTCCACCGAAACTTCCTGGACGGTGGTAGGAGTTACAGCTAACTGGGGAGCCTCTTCGAGCGCAGTCGCGGTTGAGAACACCTTGTAGCCTGCCGTCGATCCATCAACCGAGTTCACAACTGACATCTCGGGTTCGGAGTTGCGGACCTTGCGCAGCCGATCCGCTTCAAAGGGTGACACTCGTTTCTGACTCTGCGGCGAAGCTCCGCTACTCGCAGAAGCAAATGGGGAAGCAATCGGTGATCTCAGTCCGCCGCCGGCTGGCGCAGGCGGGACTTCAGAAATTCTTGAGATAGCGGAGAGAGGGGCTCGCGTGTTCTGAGAGGACGTTGCCGGGCTGCTTGCATTCTGGCTCAGAAGCTCTTCTAGCGGCAGCAGGCGGCCAGCATGCACCATCTTCAGCATGCCGAGTTCAAGATGGAAGCGCTGCTCCTGCCGATAGCCAAGCTCGTCGTGCGTGCGCAGAATAATGTTTAGGAAGCGGGTCAGGTCCTCTTCAGAAAATAACCCTGCTGTACTGGCGACCTTCCGCCGCTCGTCCGGAGAGATTTGCAGCAGCTGCGAGTCTCCTCCTGCCACCTTTGCGACTAACGCGTTGCGCAGGAAACGAACGAGCTGCTTGGCGAAGTGCGAGGGGCTCTGACCTTCCGTCATCAGCCGGTCCAGGAGCTTTAGCAGATCCTCGCTGGAGCTGCGGTGCACGCAATCCATCGCCTGTACCAGAACGTCAGACGAGACGGTGCCCATCAGTCCCCGCACCTGAGACGCTGTCAGCGTCGCTCCAGAATCGCCTTCGAAGACTGCGCAGCACGCGATTGCCTGATCCATGATGGACAGCGCATCACGCATTGATCCATCACCGGCTTCTGCAAGCGCAGCCAGGGCATCATCCTCTGCCGTGATGTTTTCTTGGGTTGCCACATCACGAAGCTGCCGCACGATCTCATCGAACCGCACCGCATGAAAGCTGAAGTGCTGGCAGCGCGAACGAATCGTCTGGGGAATATCTTCAGGCTGCGTAGTCGCCATCATGAAGACGATGTGGCCGGGCGGCTCTTCCAAAGTCTTCAGCAGCGCGTTGAAGGCTGCATCGGTAATCTGGTGAGCTTCGTCGAGGATGTAGATCTTGTACCGATCTCGCGCCGGACGATAGCGCGCTGCATCGCGCAACTCACGAATTTCGTCGATGCCGCGATTGGTGGCCGCATCGATTTCTATTACGTCAACTGAGCTTCCCGTCCTAATCTCTTGGCAGGAATCACAGATGCCGCACGGTTCCGGAACTGGTTTCTGTGCCGAACGACAGTTGAGCGCCATGGCGAGAATGCGCGCAACTGTCGTTTTCCCGATACCCCGATGTCCACTGAAGATGTAACCCTGGCCAATTCGCTGCTGGGTGATCGCATTCTGCAGCGTACGGGTTACGTGGTCTTGCCCAATAACATCAGAAAAACGCTGTGGTCGATATTTTCGGGCGAGAACCTGATAACTCATGGTGGGACTCTGTTGATTATACCTACCGGTAGAAGGGCGAACACGAAGGGCACGAAGGAAAAACCAGAGGTCACAAGATACTTGCGTGAAGTCTTGCAACCTTGCTGCTTTTAACCCTCGCAACCTCCGGCTTCACTCTTGGGGTTTGCACGATTTTGTGTGCTAGCATCGGAGCTTCGATGACTGCAGGCAAACTTCAGGTCGTGCCACTAGGCGGGCTTGGCGAGTTCGGCATGAACTGCATGGCCCTGCGATGGGGTGACGACATCATCGTCATCGATGCCGGTCTGATGTTCCCGGAGTCCGAGCTGCTCGGCGTCGACATTGTCGTCCCCGACATCACTTACCTACTCGAAAATCGCGATAAGGTTCGCGCAATCCTGCTCACCCATGGCCACGAAGACCATATCGGCGGACTGCCGTGGATTCTCTCCGAGCTGAATATTCCGGTTTACGGAACAGAGTTCACGCTTGCTCTGGTCGAAGGCAAGCTGGAAGAGCACGAGTTGCTCGACTCCGCGCAGCTCAACGAAATCACGGCGAACGAGCGTTTCCGAATCGGACCCTTTCTTATACATCCAGTGCGCGTTACTCATAGCCTTGTAGACTGTGTGGCATTGGCGATTCACACTCCATTAGGAGTCGTCATTCACTCGGGCGATTTCAAGGTCGATCCCACACCGACAGATGGCAAGCTCTTTGACCTTCACCAGTTCGCGGAGTACGGCAAAGAAGGTGCCCTTCTTCTGCTCCAGGATTCGACGAACGTGGAGCGTCCCGGTTACACGCCCAGCGAACGTGCCGTGCGGCCCCGATTCGAAGAGATCTTCACCCGCACCAGGCGGCGGCTGTTTGTCTCGTGTTTCTCGTCTTCTATACATCGCATAAAGCTTGTCGCCGATATGGCCTTTGAGCACGGCCGGAAGCTGGCTCTCGTTGGTCGGTCTATGAATGAAGCCACTGAGATCGCGCTCGACCTTGGCTACATTCACATTCCAGAAGGAACTCTTATCCATCCCGGGCAGATTCGCGACTTCACTCCAGAGAAGGTTTGTGTACTCATTAGTGGCACGCAAGGGGAGCCGATGTCTGCACTGTCACGCGCGGCTGTGGACAACCACAAGCACGCGAAGATCGAACCCGGCGACACGGTTGTGCTCTCTTCGCGCATCATTCCTGGGAACGAAAAGGGAATCTATCGCATGATCGATCACCTTTATCGGCGGAATGCGCACGTCATTTACGAAGACGGCGCCGGCTCGCCGGTGCACGTGAGTGGGCACGCCAGCCAAGAAGAGCTTCGGCTTCTCATTAATCTTGTTCGCCCCAGATACTTCGTGCCGATCCATGGAGAGTATCGCCAACTCAAGCGCCACGCTGAGCTAGCCGCCTCGATGCACGGTGCCGTCGGCGGCGTGATGATGCTCGAAAGTGGCGAGGTCCTCGAGATTGACGAGTTAGGTGCCCGCAAAGCCGGAAAGGTGACGGTTGGGCGAGTCTGCATCGACTCCGGATCGGCGAGCGATGTGGTTGAGGACCTCGTAATTCGCGATCGTCGGCATCTGAGCGAGGACGGCATTGTGCTGCCCGTGATCGCCATAAACAAGCTAACCGGAAAGGTCGAATCGATTCCCGAAATCGTGATGCGAGGCTTCGCAGCCGCTGGCGCAGAGAATGGTTTCCTTGTCGAAGCTCGCGAGGTGATCAGTCGCACCCTTGAACAGTCGAGCCAGGAAGAAAAGGCCGACTATGGCGTTATTAAAGAGAAGATTCGGCAGGACCTGAAGCGTTACATCAATAAGAGCACTAGCCGCCGCCCGCTGATAATGCCTGTGATCCTCGAGATCTGATGTCGTAGTTGAAGTAAAACCTGAAGGCCGTAGTAACTATTGAAACACACACTACTGAGAGCTGAGTACGCCGTTTGATCACACTCGAAAAGATCCAGCAGGCCCAGGAACGGCTACGCGGAATTGCACTGCGCACGCCGTTGCAGCGAGTTTCATTCCGGGAGGCCGAGGTTTATCTCAAACCGGAAAGCCTTCAACCCATTGGCTCGTTTAAGCTACGCGGAGCATACAACAAGATCGCGACGTTTTCTTCCGGACAGCGCGAGCGCGGAGTTATCGCGTACTCCAGCGGAAATCACGCGCAGGGAGTCGCCTATGCGGCGCGAGCAATGGGTTGTCACGCGACCATTGTGATGCCTGACAACTCTCCGCAACTCAAGCTGGAAAAGACGCGAGCGCTCGGAGCAGAAATCGTAATCGTAGGCCCCTCAAGCGACGAGCGCCGGGCCCGCGCAGAGGAACTTGCCCAACAAAAGGGCTATGCCCTCGTTCCTCCCTATAATGACGACGCAATCATCGCCGGTCAAGGAACCATGGGTCTGGAGATCCTCGCCGATTTGTCAGATGCTACGTCCGTTCTGGTCTGTGTGGGCGGCGGCGGGATGATTAGCGGAATCGCAGCCGCAGTGAAGAACATGCGCCCAAGCCCAAGAGTTTACGGAGTCGAATCGGAACTTGGCGCTAAAGCCAAGGCGAGCTTTGAAGCCGGCCAGCGTCTAACATTTCCTGCCGAAGAAACTACGCGCACCATCGCTGATGGACTGCGCACCCAGAGTGTCGGCGAGTGCAACTTTGAGCACATTCAACGTTACGTCGACGGATTCATCAGTGTGAGCGAGGACGAGATCCGCGAGGCGGTGCGCCGTCTTGCGTTCGATGCTCACTTGATTGCGGAACCAAGCGGAGCTGTTCCCCTCGCGGCCGCGCTCTTCCATCGAAATGAGTTCCCTTCTGCGGGCAAAACTGTTGCGATCGTCAGCGGAGGAAACATAGCTCCGGAAATGCTGAAAGCGATCCTGACGGAACACCCGAACTCGTAAGACAATTCGCGAGCGTCGTCACGATGTTGCCTTACGTGGTACCGGCCGCCCTCGGCCGGTACACCAAGCACGCCGCAATCGCGAAAGCTTCCATTCGACGCTTCGCGAGATAACCCAGTGCATTCGTTGTTTTCGTGGGCGCATGGACATCACGGCCCTTGCACCGGCCGAGGGTGGCGGGAACCGGGTCAGCAAGCCCCTCGCTTCTCGCCACGTATAATCGAGTATTACCGCGCCAACTCTGCACGATTCTGAGAAGTTGATGTCGCGCTCGACCCGATGATCCAAACCCTGTTCGGCAGCCTCGACGAGGAAAAAAATAAAAAGCCAGGCTTTCTAGATCGCATGAAAGAGGCGGTCTCGCGAACGCGGGAGAACCTCAGTGATCGCATCGAGGAGATCGTCGCCTTTAACAAGGAGATCGATGCCAATACTCTCGACAATCTGGAAGCAACTCTGATCGCAGCTGACCTCGGCACGACGACGACCCATGAGGTGCTCGAAGCTCTACGCGAACGCGCCACGCACAAGCAAATCGGCGACGTAAATGAACTAAAACGACTCTTGAAAGAGCAAATCGCCGGGATTCTTAACGGCGCCTCGAATGTGCCAGTTCGCCGAGTCAACGGTCCCGAAGTGGTACTGATCGTCGGCGTGAACGGCACGGGCAAGACGACGACAATTGGCAAATTGGCAAGCTTACTGAGCGGCCACGGCAAAACGGTTCTGTTGTGTGCTGCCGACACCTTCCGCGCTGCCGCCATCGAGCAATTGGAAGTGTGGGGTAGTCGAACGGGAGTGGAGGTCATAAAGACCAGACCTGGCGGCGATCCCTCTGCGGTGCTATTCGATAGCCTCAGCGCCGCAAAGGCCCGCGGAACGGATTACGTGATCGTCGATACTGCTGGCCGCCTCCACACTAAGCAAAACCTGATGGCAGAACTCGAGAAGATGCGGCGCACGGCACAAAAGGTGATTCCCGATGCGCCGCATGAGACCCTGCTCGTAATGGATGCAACAACCGGACAGAACGGATTGCAGCAAGCGCGACAGTTTACGCAGTCGGCAGGCGTGACCGGCATAGTCCTGACCAAACTCGACGGTACAGCAAAAGGTGGAGTAGTCGTGTCGATCTCGCGAGAACTTGGCGTTCCGGTTCGATACGTTGGCGTAGGCGAAAAAGCAGGCGACCTTCTGCCATTTGATTCGCAATCCTTTGTCGATTCACTGTTCGAATAAAGCAAGATGGCTGACCAAAATCACGAACGCCACATGCGCCGCGCGCTGGAACTCGCGCGCCATAGTATCGCGCTCGCTTCTCCCAATCCCCATGTTGGCGCGGTCGTCGTCGGTGCCAAGGGCGAGATTGTTGGCGAGGGTTTCCACACTTACGATGGTGTGAAGCACGCTGAGGTGCTTGCAGTCGAGCAGTCGGGAGAGCACGCTCGCTGTGCAACTCTGTATCTGAATCTCGAACCTTGTTCCCATACTGGACGCACTGGACCATGCGTGGACGCTGTGATCCGTGCCGGCATCGCTCGCGTGTATGCCGCGATGGCGGATCCTAACCCATTGGTCTCGGGCAGAGGATTTGAGCGACTACGGGCTGCCGGAGTGGAAGTACACGTCGGGTTGTTCGAGTGTGAAGCTCGCAAAGTAAACGAGGCGTTCGCGAAGTACATCACTACGAAAACTCCGCTCGTCATTCTGAAGGCCGGGATGACACTCGATGGCAAAATAGCCCCGCCCTATACGCCTCCAAGCGACGGTGTCGGCTTGGGCGACGCAGCGGGTGGTTGGATCACCAGCGCGGAAGCTCGTGCTCACGTTCAGGAACTGAGACACGCCGCTGACGCGATTCTGGTTGGTGTGAACACGGTGATTACGGACAATCCTTTGCTCACAGATCGCACAGGACTGCCACGCCGCCGACGGCTACTGCGAATCGTAAGCGATTCCAAGCTGCGGCTGCCGCTCGACTCGCGTCTCGTGAAAACGGTGGACAATGATCTGATCGTCTTTTGCTCGTTTGCGGAAGAGAAGAAGCGTCGCGAACTTGAAGAGCGGGGCATTCGCGTAGAACAAGTAAGGCTTGGCGCGCTCGATGGTCGCCCCGATATCGCGGCAATCATTCAGCGGCTCGGAGAGTTGGAGATCACGAGCCTTATCATCGAAGGCGGTGCGCTCGTAAATTGGACGGCGCTTGCCGCGAATGTAGTCGATAAAGTGTTCCTGTTTTACGCACCCAAGATCCTCGCCGGTACCGGATCGGTACCATTCGCTAGTGGGCCAGGTTTTCCACACATCAGCGAAGCTGCACGCGTTCGCTCGATTTCTCTGCACCGCTTCGGCGAGGATTTTGCAGTGGAGGGATATATAAAGGATCCCTATGCAGCATGCTCGGGAGAGACGCAGCTTGCTGCGTCTCTCCCGACCTAGGCTCCCAAAACGAAAATGTTCACGGGGCTGGTTCAACAAACCGGAGCGATCAGCTCGCTTAGCAGAGCGGGTGGAGCGACACGCATTTGCATTTCTGCGCCGGGCCTGGCATCACACTTGAAAGAGGGAGACAGCGTCGCGGTAAGCGGGGTTTGCCTGACCGCACTGTCGCCTGACCACAACAGCTTTCAGGCCGATTTGGCACAAGAGACTATAGCCCGCACTTCCCTCTCTCGCTTAACTCCAGGAACACTCGTGAACTTGGAGCTTCCCACTCCCGCCGGAACCCCGCTCGGAGGACACATCGTGCAAGGTCACGTCGACGGGGTCGGAACGCTGTTGTCATTCGTGCCGACGGCTCCAGGCTGTGAAGATCGCTGGCTAAAAATCGCGATTCCTGAGGAGCTAACTCGCTATGTAGTCGAAAAGGGTTCCATCACTGTGGAGGGCATCAGCCTTACGGTCGCAAGTATTGTTGGCAGTCAGGTCACAATCGCGATCATTCCCCACACGTATCAGGCGACGAACCTGCGGGGCTTAAGGCCCGGCGATCCGGTCAATATCGAAGTCGACGTGCTCGCGCGATATGCCGAGAAGCAACTCCAGACTTCGAGAAGGTGGACCATAGAAGAGCTCGTGAATCGAGGGTTCTGAGCAGCTATTTCTTTGCCGAACACTGTCCTTTGTACAACGGGCACTCGTCGCACGCTTTCCCATTTGGAACACACGCAGACGGTGTACTGCCGGCTTTTCCCTCGCGAATGTCGACCTGCCACGTTTGGCAACGCAGTTCTCTTTGCGGCAGGATTCGCGAGCGCTGAGCTGCCGACTCTGGTTAATTTGAACTTAACCTTGGAGTCGATCTAGCGCTGGTCTTTATCCAGCTTTTCGAGCTGGTGAGATCGCTTGAATCGTTGTCTCATTCCTGCGACTCTAGACGCATGGAAAGCCTTGATGGACATAAGCAGCCGCGGCCTGTCTCAGATTCGGTCTCCGAAATGGCCGAAGTCGTGCTCCCCAACGACGCGAATCCGCTTAACAACCTCCTAGGCGGGAGGCTCATGCACTTCATCGACATCGCCGGTGCGATGGCGGCGCACCGCCACAGCCGCAGCTATGTGGTGACCGCTTCGATGGATCACATTGACTTTCTAGCTCCTGTGCACGTCGGTGATTTGCTGATCCTGCGTTCGTCGGTGAATCGGGCCTTTCATACTTCAATGGAAGTTGGCGTGAAGTGCTGGGTGGAGAACTACATCGCTGGAACACGGCGTCACATCGCGTCCGCCTACCTCACTTTTGTCGCGGTCGATAACCGGGGACGCCGCTTGCCCGTTCCACAGGTGATCCCAGAGACTGAAGAGGAGAGGCAACGCTACGAAGACGCCGGCCGCCGACGCGAATTGCGCAAACATGAGCAAGAACGAAAAAAGGCCAATCAGCTTGCTCGGGGATAGCCTGTTTTAATCCCGACTAGCCCTGCGACCTGCGCAAATCATGAGCATCCAATGTGTTAGGCTTTTCCCTGGACTTCTACGCCTAGGGCACTGTCTCTAGAGCATTGAATCTGTGTCCCGGCCTGTGCCCATCGGGCTAAAGGAACAAAGCTTTTGATCGGAATCATCATTTCCAAGGTTATCGGGACTAAGAACGAGCGCGAGATGAAGCGCTTGTGGCCCATTGTCGCGCAGGTCAGCGCCCTTGAACCTGCCATGCAAAAGCTCTCGGACGCCGAACTTCGGGCCAAGACCAGCGAATTCCGCCAACGCGTTCAGGAGTCGATACAGCGCGCTGCTCCCAACGATGTTGACGAGCAGCCGGTCGAGTCGACCACCAGCAAGGCAAAGCGGGATCCGATCTTGGAAGAGGCCCTGGACGAAATTCTTCCCGAAGCTTTTGCCGTAGTGCGTGAGGCTGGGCGCCGCGTCCTCAACATGCGTCACTTCGACGTACAGTTGATCGGCGGCACAGTGCTGCACCAGGGCAAGATCTCAGAAATGAAGACCGGTGAAGGTAAAACGCTGGTCGCTACTTTGCCTGTATATCTAAACGCGCTTGCTGGAAAAGGCGTGCACGTCGTTACGGTCAACGACTACCTCGCCAAGCGCGATTCCGAGTGGATGGGCAAGCTCTACACCTTCCTCGGACTTTCGGTTGGCGTTATCGTACATGATCTCGACGACAATGAGCGTCGCCAGGCATATGCCGCCGACATTACCTACGGCACCAACAACGAATTTGGCTTCGATTACCTGCGCGACAACATGAAGTTCGATTTGAAAGATTGCGTGCAGCGTGGGCATCACTTCGCCATCGTCGACGAAGTGGACTCGATCCTGATCGACGAAGCGCGTACGCCTCTGATCATCGCCGGACAGAGTGAGGAATCCACCGACAAGTACTACAAGGTCAATCGCATCATTCCCGCTTTGGAAAAAGGCGAGGAGATTCAGAAGAGCTTGGAAGAGACCATCTTCACCGGCGATTTCACCGTCGACGAGAAGCACCGGACGATTACGGTTACGGAACAGGGCTGGGAAAAGGTCGAGCAGACGCTCGGCATAGGCAACATCGCCGATCCTGAGAACTGGGGTTGGAAGCATCACGTCGAAACGGCCATCAAGGCGCACATCCTTTATCGCCGCGATACGGAATACGTAATCAAAGACGGCGAAGTGATCATCGTCGACGAATTCACGGGCCGCATGATGCCCGGACGCCGCTGGTCCGATGGATTGCACCAGGCCGTAGAAGCCAAGGAAAACGTCAAGATCGAACGCGAAAACCAGACGCTCGCGACGATCTCCTTCCAGAACTACTTCCGCATGTACACGAAACTGGCTGGCATGACGGGTACGGCGGAAACCGAAGCGGCCGAGTTCGAGAAAATCTACAAACTTGAAATCGTGGTCATTCCCACGAATAAGCCGCTACTGCGACTTGAAAACCCGGACGTTGTCTATCGGACGGAGAAAGAGAAGTACTTCGCCGTCGCCGATGACATCCAGAAAGTCAACGCCGAGCAGCGTCCAGTTCTCGTAGGAACCACCTCCATCGAAAAGTCAGAGCGCCTCTCCGATCTCTTGAAGAAAAAAGGCGTAAAGCACGTGGTACTGAACGCGAAATACCACGAGCGCGAAGCAGAGATTGTGGCTCAGGCCGGACGAATCGGAGCCGTCACCATCGCTACCAATATGGCCGGCCGTGGCACTGACATTCTGCTGGGCGGTAACGCGGAGTTTCTTGCTAAGCAGGAATTGCTGAAGAAAGGTTTGGCCCGCTCGGTGGGAGCAGCCGCCGGAGAGCTCGCGCCGGTAGCCTCGTCGGCTAATCTAACGCGCTTTTACTATCAGGGCGCCGAATATGAAGTTGAAGCGCAGCAGTGGCACGAGGCTTTGGCCCGCCACGAGCGTGACATCCAAGCGGAGCACGACAGGGTTGTCGCCGTGGGTGGCTTGCACATTCTGGGCACAGAACGGCACGAATCTCGGCGTATCGATAACCAGCTTCGTGGACGCGCCGGCCGTCAGGGCGATCCAGGATCTTCGCGATTCTACTTGTCGCTTGAAGATGACTTGATGCGCATCTTCGCCAAGGAGTGGGTCTCGAATCTGCTTCAAAGGCTGGGAATGGAAGAGGGTGTGCCGATCGAGTCGAAGCTGATCTCGCGACGCATTGAAGCCGCGCAGAAAGCCGTCGAGGCGCAGAACTTCGAGTCTCGCAAGCACCTGCTCGAATACGACGATGTGATGAACAAGCAGCGCGAGGCCGTGTACGGGCTGCGCCATCAACTGCTCGAGGGAATCGATCAGAAAGACCTGATTCTCGAAGACTATGTTTCGAGCATTGTCGGCGATCTGCTGGATCAGTATGCTCCCCGTGAGCAGCACGCCGAGCAATGGAACACGACGACGCTGAAGCAGCAAGTCTTCACACGCTTCGGCGTGGATCTTACGGCAGAGGGCCTCGATCCCGACAAGTTGAACCGTTCCGAATTGGGCGATGGCATCTTTGAAAAGCTCAAGCAGCGGTACGAAGCCAAGGAGAAGCTGATCGGCTCCGAAGCAATGCGCTATCACGAGCGCATGATCATGCTGAGCGTGCTCGACGGGCAGTGGAAAGACCATCTGCTCAGCATGGATCACCTCAAAGAAGGCATCGGGCTGCGCGGATATGGGCAACACGATCCCCTGGTCGAATATAAGCGCGAATCGTTCGAGATGTTCGAAGCGATGATGCAGCGCTTCCAGGAAGAGACGGTTCGCTACTTGTATCTGCTGCAAGTGATCGAATCCGGTCCACCGCCGAGCCCGGCCGATGACGGGCTCACGATGGATGGTGTGCCATTCGATCCCAGGCGTCCGGTCAGCCCGCCTCCAAGCGGAAATGGGAACCGCCATCGTGTGGCTACGTCGATGGACGACATGGAGCGCGAGTTTAAGCGCAAGGCAGAGCGCGAACTGCAACAGGCTCGCATGGCTGGCGGAGGGGAACAATTAGTCCAGCAACGCCGCGTTGGGGAAAAAGTTGGTCGTAACGATTTATGTCCATGTGGATCCGGTAAGAAGTACAAGAAGTGCTGCGGAGCGTGAGAAGGGTGACTAGCGGGAGGATTTAGCCTTGTGGACACAGCCGCTCCCGGCTGTGCCCCAAGGAGCACGAAGGCACCTACTCCGGCAGCGGCATTGGGCCGTGATTCAGCAGGCTCAGGAATCTTGGATCTTTGCGGAAGCCCACAAACTCGTGGTCTTTCTGGAAGTTCTCCGCAACCTTAAAACCTTCCTCCATCGCCTTCTTCAAATAGAGCAAGCAGTGTTCGGCGTCTCCACGCCCAGCGAACATCTTCGCGATCACATACGAATAGCGGGCGCGATCTTCCGGTGAAGACATGTGCGCCGTTATCCCAGCTTGGGAGTGGCGCTCAAATATCTCCGGATCGAGTGAAAGTGCGGTCGCGTATTCCTGGCTCGCCTTGTCGTATTTGTGAGTGGCGAAGTACGCCGTGCCAAGGTTGCTGTGAAAGCTGGCAGAGTCTGGATTCAGAACGATGGCTTTGCGGTAGAGCCTGATCGCCTTTCCGTAGTTACGCGTGTTGTAGTGGACCACGCCGAGGTTATTGGTGGCCTCTGGATACTGCGAATTGCCCTTGATCGCGCGCTCAAACATATGCTTGGCTTCGCTGAAGTGCATCATCTGCAACTGCGCGATGCCTTCTTTATTGAAGAGCTGAGCTGGAGAAGTGCTCTTGCGGATCGCGGCTTCGTAGTAGTCGATGGCGTCGGCGTAGTATTTTTCCGCGCGAAGGATGTCACCACGTTGCTCAAGCTGATCAACAGGCGCGCCAGGCGACGGTGGCTCGATGCGACGCAATTGTACCGGCGTCGTCATCGTGATGGATGAAGTGTCGGGGGCAGGATTGTCGGTTTGTGCGAAGCTGAGAGCGGCAGCGGCGAGTGCGAACGTGAAAGCGAACCATATACGAGACATCTTGGCCTCCTGGTCACTTCCGTCGCGGGTTCTACCTTGGTGCAGGCGGGGACGGCGAACTCTGCGGCGAATTTTGGTCCTTATTATCCCCCTTAATTGCCCCAAAAATCTTCCCAAAAAAGCCCCTTTTCTTCTTGTCGTCCTCGGTACTTTGGTTCGATGGGGACGACTGCACCACTGGTGGGGACGAAAGTGGCTGGTTTGCCTGCTGAGCAGGATTAGACACCGCCGGTGGAGCGGTGGGATGCGGCCCTACACCGAAGATCTTCTGGAAGAAATTGCGCTGATCGCCGGCAGTCATCTCGCAGTTCTGGTTTGGCTCAGTGCCGGCAATAAAAGCCGCGTCGTAATCGTTCGGGCAGACCGGAGTGGCCAGATAATTCGTCACTTTGTCGAGCCTGACAGCTACCACGCCAGCAGGTGGATTGAATGTGGCAACCCCGTCCTTATATTGGGCCAGGGTAACCGCGCGCTTCATGAATTGTGCCCAGATAGGCGCGGCGGTCTTTGATCCTTCCAGCTTCAGATCGCTGTAATCGTCATATCCGACCCAGACGATACAGAGCAGATTTGTGGTGTACCCAGCAAACCACGCGTCGTGCGATGTACCAGTCTTCCCTGCTGCTGGAGCCGTAAATCCGTCGCGGCCGCGGACTGCCGCAGCGGTGCCATAGTTGAGCACACCTTCCATCATGGTAGTGGTGACATACGCCACACGTGGATCCAGAATCTGGCGGCTGTCGGTGTTGAAGTCCTGCAACACGTCGCCCTTTGCATCGCGCACCGAGGTCACAAAGATGGGTGAGACGCGTGTGCCGTTATTGGCAAAAATCGTGTAGGCGCCAGCCATATCCATCGGAGTGGCGTCGTAAGAACCGATCGCCATTGCCGGAGTGGCACGAACCGATTTGATTCCCGCGGAACGGGCCAGCGCGACAACCTTGTCGTAGCCGATCATTTCAGCCACCTTTATGGTGGCGTTGTTAAGAGAGTGCGCCAGAGCAAAGCTGGCACTCACCGGTCCGTAGTATTTGTCTTCAAAGTTCTTGGGCGTGTAGACCTTGTCTTCGTACTGGAAGACGGTCGGCGAATCGTCGACGATCGTCGCCGGAGTGAAGACCGGCTGAGCTCCGCTGAGAGCCGTATTAACGGCTGTCGCGAACACAAATGGCTTAAATATCGATCCCGTTGGACGGCTGGCGACGGCATGGTTCAACTGGCTCATTCCGTAGTTGCGTCCGCCGGAGAGGGCAAGTACCGCGCCCGTGTGTGGATCGATGCACACCAGAGCAACCTGCGCCTCAGGTCCCGGTCGAATCGATGTGATCACCTTCGCGTTCTTGCCCTTGCCTTCACGGGTCTTCTTCGTGCGCTGCTTGCGGACCAGTTCGTCCACTTGCTTCATGCCCGTATCGATGGCTTCGGCAGCGGCGTGTTGCAGATCCAGATCGAGTGTGGTGTAAATACGGTAACCGTTCCCGTTCAGCTCCGTGTCTCTGTATTGCGAAAGCAGGGACTCGCGAACCATGTCGACGAAGTAAGGTGCGTCGCTGGCTTCCACATTCGGTGGAGCGAGTTTCAGAGGCACAGCCTTGGCAGCATCAGCCTGGGCCAGCGAGATCACCTCGTTGTCGACCATAGCTTGCAACACAATGTTGCGGCGCTCCAGAGCACGGTCAGGATGGCGATACGGCGAGAAATATGTAGGACCGTTGACAATTCCGGCCAGCAGTGCGGCTTCAGGAAGTGTGAGATCTGCGATATCTTTCCCGAAATACGCCTGTGATGCTTCACCGAATCCCTTGATGGTGAACGAGCCACGCTGACCCATGTCCACTTGATTTACGTACAGCTCAAGAATCTGCTTCTTAGAAAGACGCTGTTCAAGTTCGGTGGCGATCAGCATCTCAGTCAATTTGCGCTTGATCGTCTGCTGCGGAGTCAAGAAGAATCCGCGTGCAAGCTGCATCGTCAGGGTGGATCCGCCTTGTTTGTGCCGCGCGCGCAGATCGATCAAAGCTGCTTCGAGAAATCGGAAATAATTGACGCCACCGTGCTGAAAGAACCGGCGATCCTCGATGGAGAGGATGGCGTTGACCAAAACCGAGGGCATGTCCTCGTAGGTAATGAGCCGCCGCTTGGAGCGGTTCTCGCGATCAAACAGACCGGTCACGAGCTGAGGCTCAAGCTCGTAAGCGTCGAGTGCGCCGCCATTCTTCTGCGTGATGCGATCTATCTTGCCATCGGTAACGTGGATCGTTGCGGATTCGGGTGTGTGATACGACTCCTGACCAGGGCGTACATCGATGTATGAAGCGCCTTCCTTGTAGGTGCCCACGCGCGATCCGTTGCGATCGCTCTCTTCGGTGTATCCAGCACGCCGAAGTTCGACAGCGATGTTGGTAATCTTGATTGCCTCGCCTACCTTTACCGTCTCAGGAGTTGCGTAGATCTTTGCTGAGTTGGCAAAAATTGGACCGCTTAGGCGCTTATCAACGATCTTCTGATACTTGACGTAGTAATACGCAAAGACGCCGAAGAGGACCGTGCATACGACGATGAATCCGGCTACAGATGCCTTGACGATGGGATGCGACAGACGGGCGTGTATACCAGTGCCGCGGGGGATTTTTAGCTTGATGGCCAATGTAAGAAAACTTCTACCTACATAGATTAGACGAAAGCTGGCCGGCGATGGCTATCTAGAAGCCATGTTTTCGCATTAGACTCAAAACACAAGCACTTAGCCGCCTACTGAGGCACCCGATTAGGAATCGGATCGATCTTTGTTCCGTTTTTGGCCGCCGCGTGAAAGTCCATATCAAATGGACGAAACATCGCATCCACATGAACCGTATAATTCACACCGATGATGCAGTCTCCTCCGCCCTTCGCAACCGAGACAAGTTCCGGGTTCACGGGTACGCCGATTTCCGCGATCTGCTTTCTCACCTCGCCGCGAATCGCGTTCTCATCCAGAGGGGAGTATTCGTTGTTGCGCGAGATGCTCTGAAGCTCCTCCTGGAACTGATACGCCTGGATATACGGCGGCAGTATCTTCCATAACAGATAGAAGCCTGCAGCCACCACGAGAATCCCGAACAGCGCCTTCAGTCTTGGCATTTTCTTAAAATTGTCAGAGCAAGAGCTGATTCATTGCGCAATTTGCCGCAATTTTTCAGTAATTTCGGCCATGCTAGCATCGACAGATTGACGTGTCGAGCGTTGTACCAGTTCAACCTTGCCCTCGGAAACCTTCTTGCCAACATTGATGCGATAGGGAATTCCCACCAGGTCGGCGTCCTTGAATTTCACTCCAGCCCGATCCTCACGATCATCGAGTAGAACGTCGAATCCGGCGGCGCCAAGCTTCGCAGAGAGATCTTCTCCCGCGCTCCGAATCGCCGAATCGCTCACATTGGTGGGCGTCACAACCACGTCGAAAGGAGCAATGCTGCGAGGAAGCCAAAATCCCTCGTTATCATTACTCTGCTCAATGGCCGACGTAAGGATGCGCTCGATACCAATACCGTAGCTGCCCATAATGGGAGCTACTTCCTTTCCCGCCTGATCGAGCACACGAGCGCCCATCGACTCGGAGTACTTGTAGCCGAGCTTGAAGATGTGCCCAATTTCAACGGCCTTCGCCACTACCATGGGCGTTCCGCAGTTTGGACATCCCTCCCCCGGCTCCACATTACGTACGTCTGCGTATTGTTTTACCCCGAAATCGCGACCGGGAGTTACGTTACGCAGGTGATAGTCCTCTTTGTTAGCGCCTGTGACGAGGTTGGTGCGGCCCTCAAGCGCTTTGTCGACATATACCATCTTCATGCCATCAACACCGCCAGCGTTAAAGCCGTCCACATCCAAGCCAACTGGTCCAAGGAATCCAGCGGGTGCTTTAAACATGGATTCGATCTCCTCCCCGTGCATGGGCCGAACTTCTCTTGCGCCGGTTACGGCCAGCAGCTTAGCCTCGTTCAGCATATGGTCGCCACGAACGAAGACAGCTATGGGCCAGTCGAGATGCTTCCCTTCCTCTGTGACCCACGTACCGACTAATGCCAGCGTTTTGATCTTTTGTTTTGGTGATATCCCCAGGAACTTGGCCACATCCTCAATCGTCTTCATCCCGGGTGTATGGACCAATTCGGGAGAGCCATTGCCCGAAGCCTTAAGATCCTCTACTGGATCGAGCTTCGATGTCGCTTTCTCCAGATTCGCTGCATATCCGCATTTCGGACAGCTCGCGACCATATCCTCGCCAGCATCGGTGTAGACCATGAACTCATGCGACTGCGATCCGCCCATGGCGCCGGAGTGCGCCTGTACGGCAACGAACTTCAAACCACAGCGAGTGAAGATCGCGCTGTAAGTGTCGTAGTGTTTGCGATACGAGACATCGAGCCCATTGGGGTCAATATCAAAGGAGTAGGCGTCCTTCATGATGAACTGCCGCACACGTAACAACCCCCCCTTAGGACGGGGCTCGTCACGAAACTTCGTTTGAATCTGGTACCAGATCTGCGGGAGCTGTTTGTAGCTTCGCAGCTCTTTGCGCGCGATCTCGGTCATGACTTCCTCGTGAGTCATTGCGAGACAAAGATCGCGCCCGCCACGATCCTTCAGGCGGAACATGTTGTCGCCCATCACCGACCAACGTCCGCTGGATTCCCACAATTCGCGTGGATTCAGCGCCGGCAGGAGAAACTCCTGACCGATCTTGTCCATCTCGTCGCGAACTATGGAGATGATTTTGTTGACCGAGCGCTGCCCCAGAAAAAGGTATGAGTAAATGCCGGCTGCAAGCTGACGCACATATCCCGCGCGTACAAGAAACTTGTGGCTGGCGACCTCCGCGTCGGCCGGCGCTTCGCGCAGAGTAGGAATAAACAGTTGAGACCAACGATGCATGTGGCTCCGTGAACTGTGAGGTAAAAGATTTATTGTAGCGAACAGTATGGGCGACGATCGCAGCTTGTGGTGAACCGGCGGCGGTAGCCGCTGGTCATCGATGTGACGAAATCATCTGGCGAGCTTGCCCAGAATCTGCTTAGCCAGCTTCAACGCCTCACCGAAGTGCTTCTGATATTCGGTGAATTGGCGATTCAGCTCAAGCGACTGGTCGGGCGCGAGCTTGGCGTGAAACAACATGTCACGGACCTTGACCGGATTGGGAAGCAGCGCTTCATCGTTCAGATCTTCGAGTGCTTGATTTGGATCGGGAGCAGACATTTTCGTCCTCGTGTTCACCTAACCCAATCGCTACCCTCAGCCCAGCAGCCGCAACTGGAGCGTCTGTTGGGTGCCCCGGCGCGGGCGGTACTGATTTGTAGTCGGAGCGCGATGAGGCTAAATCGATTCCGTCCCCCACAAATCATGGAGATGCACCACTCCTAACAATTGAGAGTCCTTTTCTATCACTACAAGTGAGGTGATTTTTCGTTCTTCCATCAGGTTAAGCGCAGTCATAGCAAACGTGGAGGCTGGGACTGTTACTGGTGTGCGCGTCATGCATTCGCCTGCTTTCAGGTCCATGGCGTCTTTGCCACGACGTTCGAGGAGTCGCCGCAGATCGCCATCACTAATCACGCCCAACAGCTTCCCATTCTGGGATACCGTAGTCATTCCCAGCTTCTTCCGCGACATCTCGTAAATCACGTCATGCATAGAGGTATCAGGAGCAACACGCGGCAGGGCGTCGCCTGCATGCATCAGTTCGGAAACGCGCATCAGCTTCTTGCCCAGTTTTCCACCAGGGTGCAGCTCAGCGAAGTCTTCTTCCTTGAATCCACGTTTTTCTGAGAGTGCGACGGCTACCGCATCGCCCAGTGCGAGCATTGCAGTGGTACTGGCTGTTGGCGCAAGCCCAAGACTGCATCCCTCCCGTGGAACGGAACAATCAAGTGCCACGTCGGAGGCTTGCGCGAGAGTTGACTGCAGGTCGCAGGTGAAGCAGATAAGAGCATCGCCGATGCGCTGGATCTTGGCCAGCAATTTGAGGAGCTCTTCCGTTTCGCCGCTGGAAGAGAGCGCGATGACAACATCTCCGGTAGCGACCATGCCAAGGTCTCCGTGCAAAGCCTCGGCGGGGTGCATGAATAAGGATGGAGTCCCGGTAGAACTCAGCGTCGCGGCAATCTTCTGCGCGATGATTCCGCTCTTGCCCATCCCGGTCACTACTACGCGGGCAGTGCAGCGATGCAGTAGTTCCACCGCGCGCTCAAAACTCTTCTTCATGGGACCAGCCAGGCGCTCTGCCAACGCAACGAGCGCCTCCGCTTCAATGCGGACTACGTTTTCACCCGTGGAGGACATCGATGTGGAGATAGTAGCAAAAGCTGTGAAAGGTAGAGACGCACCACGCTGCGTCTCTGTAACCGCTAAGTCTTAGCGGCCTTCTCCACGGCATTCCTCGCTTGCAAAAGGTGTCGGCGATTATGCGCCGCCATGATCGCGAAGGCCGAATAAGCGCTGTAGCGCACGTTCGCGAACGGAGATTTCATTTTGCAGCGGTCGATTGCAAGTCCTGCCGCTGAACGAATCAGATCGACGGCCTCATTCTGGCGCAGCTCAAATTCCGCAAGGTCTTCCTGCGGGTTTCCGTGCGCGACCGGTTTGGCTATGGCTGCCGGAGCTTTGAGCTTGATTCTGCCCGGTTCGAAGCTCCATGCCATCAACCTTCCCAGCAGATCCATCTTGTAGGTTCGATTTGGTGTCTTGGGAAACTCGTGAGCTTGTGCAATCGCCTGCTTCATGCCTGATAGCATCGCGTCATTTGCGAGATTCAGATGCGCGACGCATTCCAGTGCTGACCAACTATTGGGTGCTGGACGCTTCTTTAGCAGTTCTTCGCGCGAGCTGGTAAGGAGTCGATGGGCATCTGCTTTGGCTTGTTCAAAGGCTTGAACGAGAGCCTCAAGCTGCGGATTGAGGGTCGGGCCGCTCGCGGACGAAGCCATATACTCCTCCTCGGAGTTATCACTCCCACTCAATCGTACCCGGTGGCTTCGAGGTGATGTCGTAAACAACGCGGTTAATCCCACGAATTTCGTTAACGATTCGACTCGAAATCGTGCGCAACACTTCGTAGGGCAGTGGAACCCAATCCGCGGTCATGCCGTCTTCTGAATGCACAGCGCGGATCGCGCAGGTGTATGCGTATGTGCGATAGTCACCCATCACGCCGACGGACATCACCGGCAAGAGCACGGCAAACGATTGCCAGATCTGGTTGTAGAGACCGGCGGCCTTGATCTCGGAGACCACGATATCGTCGGCCTCCTGCAACAGCTTCAGACGCTCCGGGGTGACCTCACCCAAAATCCGCACCGCGAGTCCCGGACCGGGAAATGGCTGACGCTGCAGGATCTCTTCGGGCATTCCCAAATCGCGCCCGATGCGGCGGACCTCGTCTTTGAAGAGGTCTTTCAAGGGCTCGATCAGCTTCAGGTTCATCTTCTCCGGCAGGCCGCCGACGTTGTGATGAGTCTTGATCGTTTGCGACGGGCCTCGTACGGAACGAGACTCGATGACATCCGGATACAACGTTCCCTGCACCAGGAACTCAGCTTTTTTTGCGCCACGGCCATTCGAGGCTTTCTCATGCTGATGTTTCCGAATCAGCTTTTCGGCCTCGTCGTCGAAGACCGCGATGAACTCGTTGCCGATGACCTTGCGTTTTTTCTCTGGATCGGTGACCCCAGCGAGCTTGGACAAGAAACGATCGCTGGCGTCCGCGGCCACAAGATTCAATCCAAGCCGGTCCCGAAGAGTGGTCTGAACTTTCTGAAACTCATCTTTGCGCAGCACGCCGTTATTAACAAAGACGCAGGTAAGTCGATCGCCGATGGCGCGGTGCACGAGTACGGCAGCAACAGAGGAATCAACTCCACCAGAAAGTGCGCAGATTGCATGTCCATCGCCGACTGTTTCTTTTATAAAGGCAACGGTCTCGTCAATGAATCGTTGCGGCGTCCAGTTCGCCTCGGCATGGCAAATGTCGAAGACGAAATTGCGTAACAGATCTGTGCCCAGCTTGGTGTGATGCACCTCGGGATGGAACTGCACCGCCCATGTCTTGCGCTGCGGATTTTCGATCGCCGCCAATGCGCTCGAACTCCTGGCTACTACACGAAATCCCGACGGCAGCTCGCGCGCTTCGTCACCGTGTGACATCCATACGGAGAGAGAGGCGGGTAAGTTCCGGAAGAGCGACGACTCACGCTCCAATACTTCGACCTGCGCGTGCCCATATTCGCGTTTCGGTCCAGGAACTACTTTTCCTCCAAGTTTGTGAGTGATGAAGTGCAATCCATAACAGATACCCAAAACGGGAAGTCCAAGAGAGAGCACCTGCTCGTCCGCGGGAGGAGCATCCTCGTCGTACACCGAGCATGGTCCGCCAGAAAGAATGATCCCCGCTGGGCGATAGCTTTGAATTTCATCAAGCGAAGCAGTACAAGGGAGAACGACAGAGAAGACGCGCTGTTCGCGGATTCGTCGCGCGATCAGCTGTGTGTATTGCGAGCCAAAGTCGAGGATGACGATGGATTGAGGTTCCATAATTGAGTGTGCCAGAACCTGAAACTCTATTCAACCACGAGACACGGAGGCACGGAGGAAAACAGAAAGGAAGTAGGCCATACGGTCACTGATATTCTTCGCGGATGGTTCCTGGTTCGATGCTCCGGTTAGCCTGTTGCCTCTCTGCGTGACTCAGTATCTCCGTGGTTAATCGTACCTAAGCGCCTGCACGGGATCGAGGCGCGCTGCACGTGCGGCTGGGTAAAGTCCTGCAACGAGGCTCACCACCAGTGAGAATCCGATGGCACCGAGGACCAGCCACAGCGGTACCAACCACACATCATCGGGCGTGAACTGTTGCTGGCGTTGCATGTAGATGCGGGTGCCGAAGTTGATTACGCGTCCAATGACCCATCCCAGCAGCACGCCCAAGGTTCCTCCGAAGATGCCCATCGCCCCGGCTTCGGCAAAGAAGAGCTTCTGTACATCGCCATCGCTGGCTCCGATCGCCTTCATAATGCCAATCTCGCGGCGGCGCTCAAGAATCGACATCACCAGCGTGTTGATAATTCCGAGCGAGGCAACTGCTAGCGCCAGGCTGCCGAAGATGCCCAGGAACAAATCGAGGATGGCAAAGAATCTCCGTAAGCTGCGCGTGGCGTCGAGGAGCGAGAAAGTGTTGTAACCCAGTTGCTTTATTTTGTCTTCGACCGGCTCCACCTTACCAGACCGATTTACCCTTACGATCAGCGCCTGATAGCTGTTCGACATCGGATCGCGATCGCCGGCGAGGCGCACCTGGGTCGCCTGCATCGGCTCGAGCTGCTGCGCGAACACAACCGGTACGTAGGCTCCCGCGCTACCCGCACCCCGAATACCAGCGTCGGCCTTCGACTCTACCAATCCAACGACTTTCAGCTTCCGCTCAACCGGCGTCACTGCATAGACGCTCAATTCGCTCGCAGCGCCAAACTCTGAAGCACCCGAAGAAGCAGCGTCGGTATCTTTGAGCAAATGGCGTGACGCATAACGAATGACGATGTCTTTGCTTAGCAGATCTTCGGGCTTATCACTCAGACTTTTTGCCTCGTCGCTTTGCAGAATCACTTCGGCCGCGTCGGGCGAGGAAAAGTATCTGCCCTTCATGTTGTCGAAGGTTTCGAGCTGCCGCGCGGACATGGGTAGTCCGCTGATAAGTTGATAGTCGCGCCCTCGGCTGCGCTCTTCAGATTCAACCGCTTCTCCCGATTCGGATTTCGTTGTGCCCGGCTGTTGTGTGGAAGGGTCTTGTATGGTGCTGGCAGATTCGAGCTTCAATTCCGCAGGAAATCGAATGTCGGGATAGACTTCAGAGACCTCGGAAAAATTTGCCATCTTCTGCCGCGCAGGCTCGTCCAGGGGAGGTGGCGGTCCTTTCCTTCGTTCCATGCGGCCGCTTGGTCCCTGGATCCGCCTCCCTGAAGTCACATAGATGCTGTCAAACAATCCCGACTTGGCCAGACGCGACGCAGCGAGATGCTGCAAACCTATGCCCAGCGAAAGCATGGCGACTAACGACGCCACGCCGACGGAGATTCCGACTGTTGTTAGCGAATTACGAAGCACCGACTCGCGCAGATTTCGTGCTGCGAGTTCGACCAAATCACCCGCCTTCATGCCGGCACCTCGGACGGATCCGCAACCAGCTTACCGTCACGCAGGAAAATGAAGCGCGAAGCGTATCGTTCCGCTAGAGGGCGTTCATGCGTAACGATCAACACGGTTGTACCTTCACTGTGAACCGTGTGAATCAAATCCATGATTTCGCTTCCGGTCCGGCTATCGAGATTGCCGGTAGGCTCGTCCGCCAAGAGTAGCTGGGGAGAATTCACCAACGCGCGTGCAAGTGACGCTCTCTGCTGCTCTCCGCCAGAAAGCTCTGAAGGACGATGACCCAGGCGATGCCCGAGTCCCACCCGCTCAAGCGACCCGCGGGCACGAGCCATACGCTGATCGCGCGGCACTTCAGCAAAGCGCATTGGCAGTTCGACATTCTCAAGCACAGTCATCGCAGCTACGAGATTGAATGCCTGAAAGACCATGCCCACGGTGCTGCGCCGATAGCGAGCCAGTTCTTCTCGAGACATCCGCGCGAGATCGCGTCCAGCAACTGCAACTGCACCTGCTGTTGGAGTATCGAGTCCGGCAATGAGGTTAAGCAGTGAAGACTTGCCGGATCCTGAGGTTCCAAGCAATGCGACGAACTCTCCGCCGGCGATGGAGAAGGTCACGTCGTTCACGGCACGAATCTCGGATTCCCCCATGCGATAGTTGCGCGAGAGCTTCTGCGCCTGGATGTCGGCGCCCTTAGTCGTCTGAGTTGGCATCAGTATCTATGACTCGTTAGCCAAAGTCTTTATTACGCCTGAGAAGCGCTCGAAGACGCAACCGCCCTCGCGAATCGCTAGTTGCTGCCGTTCTGCTCCTTCTCGTTAGCAACGCGATTCTGCCAATTGACTTTGAAGTTAGCAGCAAATATTCTTGGCTTACACGGGAAAGGAGGGCGATCCAACATATATGAAAAATTCTGATGGTAGTAGTAATAAACGTGAGGTGGCTGAGGCTTAGGGCGTTCAGCTCTAAAGACCTGGCGAACTCCGCTAGACACGGGAGGTCCGCAGAGGCCATTCGCATAGAGTGACCGCCTCAGGCCAATCCCAACAGCTTACCGGCGACCCGCTGCGGTGAATAACCCGCGCGGGTCGTGTCGTTTTGGGACCACCTTTTTGATGCTTCTCCTTCACCGCTCTGTGCTTCTCTTGCACAACAAAATCGATTTTTCCAGCAACTAGCGCAATATCCGAAGTTATTGAAGTAACTGGGTATTTCGCGCGTCACGAGGTTGCAAATCCCCGAAAACAAAAGCGGCCCCAACCCACAGAGATCTACTTACGGCTTTAGAATCAATAACTTACAGGTTCTACGATAGGAAATAGTCGGATCTTTTAGGGGTCTCCCACTTAAGTCGAGGTTACCTCTGCGTACTCTCGCGTTACGTTGTTCGCTGCCTGCTCCCGTCATATTCTCGCCACGTCACACCCGAAGTACATAGTCCCTTCGGAACCTAACCGGGTACCAGAATGGGAATACTGCAGGGTGGGATAGTCCAGCAGGGCGCGTAGCGAAAGAGGATTTCCACCGCTGACTCCCCACTGTGGACTTTAGGCCCAAGCCATTTTGGAAATTTGTTTTCCCCTATATCCACGCGGCAAAGGTCGCGTGGCAACAGGGACTCTGAGAGGAGAAAAGGAAATTATGAAACGCATGACACTGGCCATGTTCGCAGCCCTGTTGACGATGGCTTCTACATCTTTCGCTGCGACACAGGCGGCCAACACTAACACTGTGGCTCCGACACTGAACGTTACGGCCACAATTCAGAAGGCGGTCTCGCTCACGCTTGCAACCGGCACGACTGGTGGGATCAACCATTGCACAGTTGTAGCTTCCGGCGGCGCTTCTGACTACACCATGAATTTTGGAACAGTCGATGCGCTCGGCATTAATGCCGGCAATTGCAACAAGTTCAATCCCGTCACCGCTGGCACAACCAACGCAATCTATTGGACCGACTATCAGATCACGCCGGTCTTCACCTCGCATACCGCTACGTCGGGTACAACCGTCACGGCTCAGGTGACGACGGACTTCGCGGCGCCGCACAACATCCTGATCGTTCGCGACACGGCTAACTCGAGCACGGTGCCAGCAGGAGCGGCTAGCTTCTCCGCGATGGGCACAGGCGCAGCTGACAATATCGGTGGAGCTAGTGTGGCCAGTGGAACTGCTTTGACCCGCTTCATTGGTGTCGCGGTAACTCCGGCTAATGGCGCCACTGTACTGCAAGGCGCTCAGACCGCAACCGTAACGTTCACGCTGACTGTGCAGTAGGCATGGGTTCCGGCTCCCCACAAACCCGAAACAAGAATGCCAGCATCGTTTCATGATCGCGAGAACGCCACGCAAGCAGCTACCAGACAGACAGGTAGGACGCTGCGTGGCTTTTCGTGTCGCTGGCCTTTCGTATTGGTTGTGTTCCTCGCATTCACGTCGTCCCTGTGGGCGGCTCCTAAGCTAAAACTTGCTACCTCCGGAACCGGGTTCGCTATTGCAGGCGCGGCTCCTGCGTACACAGCTTCCTTTGGCACGATGAACGCACTCGCGTTTGGTACGCCTGCCGCAAATGTGAACGCCACAGCGCTATCGAATGGCGCTCTTTACTTCACCACTCTGACCATCAGCATTCAAGGAATAGGCGCAAACACAGCTGTTGTGAAGGCGTATGTCACAAACAACTTCCTGGGCAACGCAGCCTCCGCCATGATTGTGTATGGGTGTGCTGCTCCCTCCCCCTGCACGAGTGAAGGACAATTCTCCGCACTGGGAACGTCACAAGCCGGAGCAACAACTTTGGCGTCGGGATTAGCGAATAGCTCGAGTTCCGCTGACGCGGGTATAGCCATCTTCCTTCCTGACAATAACGGAGCGACAGCGTTTACGGGACTGTCGGCATTGGGCTGCACGCTGACCTTCGATTTGTATCTCAACGGCAGTGCCACGTCGAGCGACACTGTCACGCTATCTCTACCGACAGAGACTGTGCAAAACGCAGTACAGCTCACAGTCAGCAGCGTCGTGGGTGGCTTAGCGATTGGCAATTCTGGCGGCCCCTTGCTGGATCCGTTCTCGATGAACTTTGGAAACGTGAATGCCCTTGGGATCGGTCCGTCAACTGGCTTATCAACGGTGGCTCAGGCTGGCGGGATCATCTACTCAACGCCCTATAACCTTGTTCCCGTTTTTACGGACATGAGCCAAACTAGCGCAACCATACAGTCATGCGTAAGCACGACATTCACACATTCTGCAGTGTTGTCCCTAAATGATTCTGCGACCGGCTCTGCTGGTTCGTTTTCCAACATCTCGACCAACTGCGGCACAGCCACATCGCTTACCAGCTCTGCTGGAGACCGATCCACTATTGCCAGATATCTCGGCCTCTTTATTTCGAACGTGAACGGCGCGACTGCCTTCACAGGGCTCGACAACGCAACCTTGACCTACACATTAACGGTACCGTGACGATGAAGACCTCTCCCCAATGTGCACTCCTCGTTCTTCTTACACTCGCTACAACTGTTGCCACAGCACAATCAATCGGCTTAGCGCCAGCGCAGATCGTGACTGACTTTAAGCCTGGCGCTGCCTTCGAGCAGGAGTTGAGCGTCGCCAACAACGGCGGTGAGGCAGTCGAGTTGCACGTCCAAATTACCGACTTCTGGTACAACGACAAAAACGAGAAAATCTTTGGCGCACCCGGAACTTCACCGCGCTCGGCAGCGAACTGGATTCAGTTTGTTCCAGAAAAGTTCACCGTTCCGGCGGGTAAATCCCAAAAGATGAAGGCGATTATCACCCCGCCTGCCGACGCACGCGGCGGTTATTACGCCGTGCTTTTTGTCGAATCCAAACCGGTAATCACCAACAAACAGACAGAGGACGGCAAACGCGTCTTCGCCAACATGCGAATCGGCTGCCTGGCTCTGCTTCAGGCGAAGGGCAGTGAAGCCTACAACGTCAGCGTGAATGACTTAAAACTTGTGCCGCCAGGAACTAGTCAGGCGCTCACATTGAGTTTCCAACTGGACAACGAGAGCAACACACATGTGTTTCCCCAGGCTCGGTTGGCGATTCTGACTCCCGATCACAAGCTGATCGCGAAGTCAGAAAGCGAGTTGAAGCGGTTTCTACCTGGGCAGAAAGATTCGATGAAGGTCGAATGGAACGGCGACCTGAATCCAGGAGATTACACGGCCGTACTCTCGGTCGTTTACGGCGGAACTCATGTGGAGACACGGCAGATCGCGTTTACGGTTCCAGCGAGGACAGCAAGTAGCGGCAAATGACGGTTGCAGGCAGAACGAGGATTACCGCGAAAGCAGTGTGTCTACTGCTCTCCTGGCTATTCGTGTGTGGTCCAAAGTTATTTGCTGTTGAGCCGACAGTTTCTTCCAGCGTCGAGGTGTATTGGCAGTCCACGCGAGCGATCGCCACTCCCGGGGTCACCAGTGTCATCGTGCTTGACGAGGAAATTGCGCACGCGCAACTTGGCAATGACACGATCGAATTTGCCGGCCTCTCGCGTGGCGACACGGTTGCACTAGCCTACGTCGATGGAAAGCCCTTCAGCATCGTCGTTCATGTGATTCCACATCCGCTGAAAGTCATTCCGCCAAGCCTCCGGCGTCGTGAAGCCGAATTTGCTCACGGAGTATTTGGCTCGGACGTCCAGATCTCAAGCGCTCAGAATACTTCCAATGTCGTATTCCTAAGCAGCCTCGGATGGTCGCAGCAGGTGGGCGACCACTACCTGGATTTCAGCAGTCAGGTCGAGGACAACACCCAATTCGGCGGCCATGAAGCTAATCTGCGAACCGCCGCTATCAGCTATCGCACTCCCCATGTCATGGTGAACGCGATTGACTTCAACCAGAGTCTCAGCGGCGCCCTGGGCGAAGATCGCGTTAATAACTTTTCGACTGCCAGCATCATGCAGTTGCGTGGTGGAGCAGTTACGCTCGACCAGGGACGGAACGAATTCTCATTTTTTGCCGGTGCGACGATTCCCTACTACTTCCTCTCATTGGACGCGACCCGCGACGTTGCTGGGTTTAGTTTCCATCGCAGACAAACCGACAAGCTTAATTTTTTCGGCAGCACCAGCTACGTGAACATACCGACGACCATGCCAGGTGGAACTGTTCAGCGCCAAGAGTACGCGATGCAGAACCTCGGCTTGAGCTATCGACTTGGGCAACATTTCCTGCTAGGCGCGCAAGGCGGAGGGAGTAATCGTGGGGGAATGCTTCGTGGTGATCTCTTCTACAGCACATTCAGATTCTCCGGATACGCCAGCGTCATCTCAGCGTCGCAGACCTTTCCATTGAATCAATTGCAGTCGCTGTTCTCGGGAACCTCCGGAGTCAAGGGCGGCTTGAGCTACAGGTGGAACTCAAGGTTGACTCAAGGGTTGTATTACGACCACTCGACCATCACCCCTGGGCTCATCTACCGCGTGGCCGGGAGCTCTGACTACATCAGTCCATCGGCAGCCCTAAGTTTGTCTCGAGGAGAAACGGTCAACCTCACGTATGCCTACAGTCGAAACACCGGGGGCTTCACCCCGGCAACAACAACCGGCAGCCGCTACGATGTCTCCCTGAACTCGCAGCTTGCGCCGCGCGTCACAAACGCAGCTCAGGTGTCGATCGGCTCCGTGCAGGATCCACTGCAAATCAGTTCACAAGACCAATTCAGCGTTCGGGATACGATCAGCTTTCCCATTAAGGGTCAGTCCGTTCTACTCGGCGTCGAGCATGATCGCGTGAACCCCTCGCTAATTACGAAATTGAATCAAGAGCTAAATCTGCTTTCTCCCCAATTTCAAGCGCAGTTCCTAGCCGATCCTGTAGCATTTGTCGACTCGACGAACTTTCCGCCGGAGATCAAGGCTCTGCTTGCAGCAGAGCAACCGATTGGTACTACCGTATCGGCTTCTACGACGATCGCGTTGAAATCGAAGTTGCGATTCAGTCCCAATGTCTCGGCTACATACGCCTCAAACGGCAGCCTAGCAACCAGTTGGACACAATCATTTGGCTACTCGCTTATCTATCAAGTTCGTCCCGATCTGCAGTTCCGTTCTTCGCTGAACAATGTCCTGCTTTGGGACACACGCCAGAACAGCACTGTACGAACCACGATTCTCTCAGTTGGCTTTCAAAAAACCTTCACTGCTGCCCCAGGGACAGTCCCGTTCCTACACCGTGGGCGCATCATTGAGGGGCGTGTTTTCCGAGATAACAACATCAATGGCGTTTTTAACGAGGGCGAGCTTGGATTACCTGGCCTGGAAGTACGCCTCGACGACGGCCAAACAGCTACAACAGACGAGCAAGGCCGGTATCGCTTTACTGGTCTATCAGCCGACGAACATCAAGTTTCACTGGACCTGACCCAATTCCGGCAGCCTGTTCGCATGACCACTCCAGGCGAAGCCACCGCCGATCTAATTCAGCAGCACATCGTCGTCGAGAACTTCGGAATTCTCGACTTTGCACGCGTAATGGGAAACATCTTCAACGACCTCCGCTTCGAGAATCGCCGCCAACCTGACTCGAAAGGCATGCAAGGAATCGGACTCGTGCTTGAAGGAGGCAAAGAACCCAGGACAATCCAGACAATCGGTTCCGGCGACTTCGAATTCGACAACGTGCCGCCAGGGGATTACAAGCTTTCACTGGATCCAGCTTCGCTGCCTCCGAACTACGTTGCTCCTGTCGATTCGATTTCCATCCACGTGAGTCCGGTTTCAACAGTTGTAAAGGACATCCCCATGCGTGCCATTCGTTCCATTTCGGGCCGAGTCCTCCTGAAAGTTGCAGACGATGTACCAACGAATTCTGCGAAGCCGCTCAAACAAAACCGCGACGCGTCCGGATACACGCAATCCAGCCCGGAGGCCGAACAGCCAGTGATGATTCCCGTGGCCGGGGTACAAGTCACAGCTGGGCCAACGACGGCTACAACAGATAAAGATGGAACGTTCTTGCTGCGCAATTTGCCCGCCGGCGATCTGAACGTTTCGATCAGGCCGGTACGGTCGGCGCCTGATGGCATCAACATTCCAACAGGAAAGGTTACGTTGCCCGCCGAGCCAGTACAGATTCAAGGCGCAACGATCGTCGTAACCAACGCAGAGTTGCTCCCCTATCTCACGGACGACATGTTGAAGGCGCCTACGACGGGTGCACAGCAGGCGATCGCTTCCGCATACACACACGCACGTGAACGAGATAAGCAACAGCCGCCTGTTTCTGTCGCAAGTGCACCTACGCCACAACCGAAGGCGGCATTGCCCACCAAGATCGAAGCCGCCCCACAGCGCAACGAACCTGCGCCGTCGACGCACGTAGCTGCGGTTGTGCCGGTTCCAGCCCCAATCGTCAACCAGCCACCGGCCACCGCGCCGGTTGCACCGGTCGTAATTCACAGCAGCGAACAGAAAGCCATTTCGTACGATTCGATTAATCGTGCGATCTGTGAATCAATGCCATCGCTTGGCGAAGCTGCTCAATGCTTCAACCAACTGAAGCGAGCCACAGCTACAGACCCACAAAAATAGCTCTTTAACTTGCGGTTAGATGAACTTGCGGTGATGGGAAAGTCGCACCTCTCGGCAAGGAGAGGTGGGAGCGAAGCTAGTCCTTCAGGGAAACGGTCATGTTGTCGACGTAGACATGGTAGGGAGAGCTGTTTGCGTCGAGGTCGACTTGAAAGGCATTCGTTAGTTCGAGGCTATTGCCGGTGAACAGCGCGTCGTGGGTGATGTTGACCGGATAGGTGACGCCATCCACAGTGATGGAATCGTGAATCACCTGTGTTCCCGATGCGTGGTACATGGCGATGATGTGATGCCATGTGTCGGGAGTAAAAGGTTGGAACGCAACACTAGTGCCTTCCCAATGCTTGGTCGTGTAATTAAACACGCGCCACGTCTTGCTGGCGTAGTCGGCCTGCCAGGCGTAGTTGTAGGTGTATCCATTCGAGTTCTGCTGGCATTCGAACTCAAGAGCCTGGGGAGCGCTGGAATATTGCGCGGGAATGTACAGATCGAACTCGTATCGCAGGTAGCTCACCGGATTTGGGACAGTTGGCTGTTCGATGAAGTAATAGCCTCCTGCATAAGCAGGACCTCCACTAACCCAGAAATCAGCCGAACTGCCGCTGAGTGCCGGGCTGGCAATTCCTTGAGTCACGCCATACACGGGGCCTTGACCGGTGCCACCGTCGTTGCCACAGCCACCGCAAGTCTGCCAGCCTTTCTGGTTTTGAATATTCGAGATGGTTGTCGCTCCTGCTGGCGTAGGCGTTGGCGTCGGGGTTGGTGTTGGTGTGGGGACTGGCGTTGGTGTAGGGGTAGGAGTTGGCGGCGGTGTGGGAGTTGGCGTTGGCGTGGTGCCGCCAGAACTAGGTGATCCTGAACTCCCGGAACCGGTCAACTGGCTCGTCGTAGTACTCGTTGACGACGATGTCCTAGCACTCGAAACTCCGCATCCAATAAATGAAAACGCCGCAATCGATAACGTTCCAATTGCACAGAACCCTTTCAGATTCAATTGCATCATGGACCTTTCGGTCGGTGGGGGAAGCCGACTGGTCAGGTCAAATTAGGGGAGCATCTACTCTGGATGTATACGGCGAGACTAGTAAGTGGATTACAGAATTCGCCCTAGATATGGGTTACCACCTTAGGAGCAAGGTGGCGGGCCAAGACGCTATTCTTGATTCTCCGGTAGCGCATCCAAAAACCTTGTTCTGAGAGGTCCCAAAGGAACCGTCATGCTAGGCGCCAATGTCGTTTCAAACAAAGTGGAATTCCGCGTATGGGCTCCAAAACTGCAGCGGCTGTCGGTCGAGCTGAACGGTTCAACCTCTGAACTCGACCGCACTGATGACGGCATTTTTTTCGGGAAGACGATTGCGAAGGCCGGCGACCGGTATTGCTATCTCGTCGGGAACAGACCTTTACCGGATCCGGTCTCGCGCCTGCTGCCCGAAGGTGTACACGGCCGTACTGAGATCGTCGATCCCGACGCCTTCTCCTGGACCGATGAAAGTTGGACGGGGCTCGCACTCCAGGACTACATCATCTACGAGTTACATGTCGGGACATTCTCCCTCGAGGGCACGTTCGACGGCGTTGTTCCGAAGCTCGACTACTTGCGATCGCTCGGCGTCACGGCAATCGAGATCATGCCCGTGGCAGCATTTCCCGGCGAACGTAACTGGGGCTACGACGGGGTCTCGCTTTACGCGGTTCAATCCAAGTACGGTGGACCTGAAGGACTGAAACGGCTCGTAAACGCAGCCCATCGCGACGGACTGGCCGTTGTCCTCGACGTTGTCTACAACCACCTCGGTGCAGAAGGAAATTATCTGCGCGAGTTTGGTCCGTACTTCACCGACCGCTATCACACCGTTTGGGGCGACGCGATCAACTACGATGGCGAGGGCAGCCAGCAGGTGCGGAAGTATGTCATTGAGAACGCCCTCTACTGGATTCGCGAGTATCACATCGATGGTCTGCGGCTCGATGCAATCCAGGCGATCTACGACAGGTCGAGCACACACATCATCAAAGAGCTCGCGCGCGACGTGCAGGAGTTCGCGCGCGGCGCCAATCGGCGAATCTGCGTGATCGCCGAGTCAGATCAGAACAACCGCGATTTGATCTTGCCCACTAACGAAGGTGGCTTTGGACTCGATGCCGTATGGAGTGACGACTTTCATCACTCCGTTCATGCGTTTCTGACCAAGGAAAATCGCGGCTACTACCAGGATTATGGAGAGCCGGAGAAAATCGTAAAGGCGCTGAACGAGGGATTCGTATTTCAGGGACAACATTATCGTTTCTGGCGCGCCTCACGTGGTTCCAGCACAAAGGGGATTCCACTCCCAAAGCACGTCTTCTGCATGCAGAACCATGACCAAGTTGGGAACCGCTGCAATGGGGAGCGCCTCGGTCATCTCGTGCCGCGCGGGGCTGCCAAGGCTGCAGCCGCGTTGCTGCTCCTCGCAACGGAGACGCCCCTGCTCTTTATGGGCGAAGAGTATGCCGAGCGCGCTCCGTTCCACTTCTTTACCGATTACGGGGACAAGAGCCTGCAAATAGCTGTGGTTGAGGGACGACAAAAGGAGTTCGAAGACTTCGGTTGGGGAGAAACCCCGAATCCACAGGATCCGGAGACATTTGCGCGGTCGAAATTGACATGGAAACAGAACGACGAGATGCTGGCGTGGTACAGGAATCTCCTGGAGATCCGTCGTAGGTTCGTGACACACTCAGCGCGCACCTGTCGCGCGACACTATCAGATGGCGAGATCGCGCTCGAAGTGCCCGCTCAGAATTCCGAATTGGTACTTAGAGTGCGCTTTCCTGGATCGCGCAAGCTGAAACAACATGCGGACGGCGCCGAGCTCTTATTACGCAGCCGCGAGGATGGATGGGAGACCGCCATCATGAAATGTGAACGCACGGCGGAAGCGCCGCAACCGAGCGAGTTAGCTGCAGACTAATTGATCTATGCGGTAATGCCGACGACGCGCGACTCCGCCGGTTCGAAGACGCGCTCGACGGTCGCAGGACACAGACTGTTGTAGCCGCAATTCTTGCAATGAAAACCAGGAGTAGGATGAAAAGCGCCTGCTCTGATCCCGCTGGCTACATCCAGCACCTTGTTGTGGATTTTCTCTTCGTTGTTTACGCGGTTGGTTTCCGCTGTGCTGTTGTCTTCCAGGTTATAGAAGACCAGTTTCTCTACCTTGTGCCCTTCGAGCCTCGCGGCCATCGCGTAAATGCCGAGCTGCACGCTATTATCAGCATCCATGTTGTTCTTGGGAGCCCCGGTCTTGTAGTCAAGCACCTGGGCGCAGCCGCTTTCCAGTCGATCCATGCGATCGATGCGGCCGTTGATCGTCACATCCTCAATTGCGAAGCGGAACTTCTTTTCTGTGCTGAGAACATCAGGTTTAGGCTCGAGCGCACGAAGAGCTACGAACTGTCGCAGTTGTTCGGCTCCCTGGCGCTCATACAGTTTTCGCTGGAGCGGCTCGTCGATCTTTGCCTGCTCGAATTCGCGCAGAAAGATTTGCACGCTGTCTTCGGCGGTGCGTTCGATTCCGCGCAGGGCCGCATCGTAAAAGTCCTTCAGCGTGGAGTGCATTGCAGCACCGTATTGCAGCGCGGCGGAAGGTTCTTCAGGAAGCCGCCAGTGCTTTTGCAACGCATACTTGAGCGGACAAATTGTGTACGTTTCAATCGCGGAAGCGCTCAATTCCACAGCTTCAGATGAACGCTTCGCGGCAATCGCTGCCCATGACGGCAGTTCACGAACAAGCTCGTCGCGCGCCGCGAAACGCGAATCTCGAATCCGGAGCGCCGGCCGCAACGCGGGGTCATCGGCGAGGTCACGCAAAAATCCCGAGGGAGTTTCCTGTTTGTTTTTTCCTCCCCGCAAACGTCCATACAGAGTGAGAGTGTCTCGAGCCCGCGTAACGGCCACGTAGAAAAGCCTTCGTTCTTCCTCGCGATGAATCTCGTCATCACTCTTCCCGGCAAGAGAGTTGGCGCGATTAAGCTCGCGCGGAAACTCAAAAAGCGTTTCCTTGTAATTCATCGGGAACGACTGGGAAACTACACGTAGAACAAAGACATTCTTGAATTCCAGCCCCTTTGCAGCATGGACCGTCAGCAGCTTCACTGCATCGCGATCCCCGGCGGTATCTTCGGAAGCCGCGTGAAATTCATCCTCCGGGCGTTCGGGAGAAGAGAGTGGGAGCGTTCCTCCACCGGCTTTGTAGAGATCGAGGTACTCGAGAAATTCTGGCAACTGGCCGGTCTGGGAAATGCGCTTCTCCCTCCACTTAGCGGCAAAGTCCCGAAAGCGAACCAGCTCCACAGACGTAATGCCGATGTTCAGCGTCGCAGCCGCAGCGTCGATTACGTCTAGCAGATCGCCCGTGGGGGCATCGGAGCCGACGGCAAATTCCTGGAGCGAGCGCAAAAGCGCCGATCCTCCCTGCACGTCTTTCAGGATCTGAGCGACCTTGGTTCCACGCGGTGACGAGGATAATTTCGCGTACAGGTCAGTGAGATCAAGGCTTGAATCTGCCCGCAAAGCGAGACGAAAGAATGCAACGTCATCGGCGCCGGAGATGGAGCAATGTAACCACGCGACGATGTCACGCAACGCGTCGCTCTCAAAGACGTCCGTGTCTTGCACTTCGAACGGAATCGATCTCGCACCGAGTTCCTCGACCAGCCCCTCAGCGTTGGCATGGCTGCGGAAGAGCACCGCGCAGTCGCCCCAACGTGCTCCTTGACCACGCAATTCAAGGATGCGCTCGGCGACGTCTGAGCATTCATGAGCGTATTCCCGATAAGGGACGATATCCACGGGCTCGGCCACGAACAACAATGCATTTCCGCTGTTACGATCTTCCTCGTCCCGAGCTGACTGCAACCTCTCGCGCTCGAGACTTAGCCGGCTGCCCGCCGGCGAGAATCCGGGATTGTGGTAAATGCTGGAGAAGCCGCAATCGAGGATGTTCTGCGTGGAACGCTGGTTCGCCGCGAGATTGATGATGTTCTTCTGTTCCAGCCGGTCGAAGACAGTGATGAACTCGGTAAACGCCGCGCTCGACGCCCCGCGGAAATGATAAATCGCCTGGTCCGGGTCGCCGACCGCAAAGACGTTCTGCTCGACTCCCGCCAGTACACGCGTGAGCTCGATTTGCGCATGGTTCGAATCTTGAAACTCGTCGACAAGCAGGAATCGGGACTTACGACGCTCACGTGCGAGCAGCGCCACATCGCTTCGCAGCAGCTGCGTCGCGCGAGATATGAGCGCGCCGAAAGTCAACAAACGACTTGAAGCCAGTAACGCCTCGACCGCCGTGAAGATCGCCGAGATCTCGTCGCAGCGCTCGAGAACTTCACCACGGCTCATACACTCAGCTTGCTTTTTCTTAGCAACACGCGGCGCAGGGAGTTCCCCAGTCCGAACGCGAGAAATATATTCAGCGTACGCGCTCGCGTTCACCAGCTCGTCGGAGCAGCGATCGAAGAATGTAAGCAGATCCTTAAGGAAGCGGCCGGGATTGGCCGCACGCAAAAAACGGTTCAACGGCAGATCGGCAACTCGCTGGCGCAGAAATGTCCACAGTTCGAACTGGTCGAGCAGTTGGAAGTCTTCGCCGGCTTCACGCAGGAGCTGATAGCAATATCCGTGAAATGTGGAGGCGTGCAGTCCAGACGCCGCGATCCCCGCAGAGGACTTGGCTACTCTCGACCGGATTTCGCTCGCAGCTTTGTGAGTAAAGGTAAAGGCACGAATCTCGTTTGGGTGTCCATGCTTTCCTGTGATCAACCTTGCTATGCGATGCACTAGGACGCTAGTCTTGCCGGTGCCGGCTCCCGCCAGCACCAGCAGGGGGCCATGAACGTGATTAGCCGCCTGCTTCTGCTTCGGATTGAGCTGCGAATAAGAGATTCCCATCGGGCCTGTAGCTACCAGCATGCATTATGCGAAAGAAAGGCGAAGAAGGCAACGGCCAAATGTCTGTGGATGCACGTGCAAATGTGGAAGACAGGCAATCCAAATCAGTGGCATAGCCGCCCTCAACCGTGTTCAGTGCTTATCCCAATGCTGATTGTGCGACAGCTAGTCCTGCAATCGCTGCCGTTTCCGCACGCAGGATGGTGGGGCCGAGAGATGCTTTCAGCCAGGCATTCTTATCGAATAGAGCAAGTTCCGATTCGGTCCAGCCACCTTCTGGGCCTACTGCCAGCGACAGCTCCAATGCCTGCCCGACCAGTTCCGTTAACCGCCGCTCATGCTCCGTTTCGGCCAGCACGATCCGGTTTCCGCGAGTAGTAGGGATCACATCGCTGAGCTTTTCCGGATCGAGGATTGCAGGCGCGACGTCACGTCGCGATTGCTGCGCAGCTTCGATCGCGATTCGCCGCCAGCGCTCGACACGCTTCCGCGATGCTGATACAAGATGCGCATCAGTGCGTCGTGCGATTACGGGAACAATGCTGCTCACCCCGAGCTCGGTGCATTTCTCTATCGCCCACTCGAAGCGATCAAACTTAAAAACCGCCAAGTAGAGATGAATCTGAAATGCCAGGTGCTGCAGCTCACGATGTGGAAGATCGCTGGTGGAAAAGACAACGCGTTCTGGCTCGATCGCCACGATTTCGCCAAGGCGAACACCTGACGGTGTTGCGATCTCGAACTGCTGTCCTATGCGCGCGCGCAGCACGCGCGAGAGATGGTCAGCGTTCTTGCCCAGAAGAAATGCCAGATCGCCGGCCACCTCATCGGCAATCCAGCGACGGCGGGCCATGGAGATCGTTACTGCAAGCGCGCCTTCATTCGCTCGAAGAAGCCGCGCTTGTCCTGCTTTTCATCGACCTGCGTGATGGTTGACAGTTCCTCGAGAAGTTCACGTTGGCGGGGCGACAGCTTCTTGGGAATCTGCACTTCGACATGCACGATAAGGTCTCCTCGTCCCCGGCCACGTAGAACGGGAACCCCTTTGTTCCGAATTGGAATCTGCTGTCCGCTCTGTGTTCCTGCGGGAATCTTAAGCGTGTGCTCGCCATCAAAGGTCGGCACAGTGACTTCGGTTCCCAGCGCAGCCTGTGGAAACCCGATTGTCACCATGCAGTGCAGATCGTTTCCCTCGCGCGCGTAAAAAGAATCTTCCTTGAGCGTGAGAACAACATACAGATCGCCTGCTGGACCACCGAAGAAACCCGCCTCGCCTTCGCCTTGATAGCGGATCCGCGTACCGTCCTCGACGCCAGGCGGAACATCGATCTGCATCTTGTGTTCACTAATCACGCGACCTTCGCCGCGGCAGGTCTTGCACGGATCCGTAATCACTTGTCCTGTGCCGCCACACGTTCCGCAGGTGCGAGCCACGCTGAAGAAACCCTGCTGATAGCGAAGTTGGCCACGCCCGCCGCAGGCGCTGCAAGTTGTCGGCTGCTTGCCATGAGCCGCGCCGGTGCCTCGACATGTATCACAAGTCTCCGTCTTTCGCACCGGAATCTCGAGGCTCTTGCCGAAGATCGCATCTTTCAACTCGATGGTGATATCGGCTCGGAGATCTGCTCCGCGCTGCGCGCGGCTGCGCCGTCGTCCGCCACCGAAGGCATCGCCGAATCCGAAAAGATCGCCGAAGATCTCGCTGAGATCCTGGAACGACGAAGCATCGAAGCCAGCCGCGGCACCAATGCCCGCATGACCAAAACGGTCGTACTGCGCGCGCTTATCCTCGTCAGACAGGATGCTGTAGGCCTCGCTCGCCTCTTTGAACTTCTCTTCCGCTTCTTTGTCGCCGGGATTGCGATCCGGATGGTATTGCATGGCGAGCTTGCGGTAGGAACTCTTCAGCTCCTGCTCGGTGCAAGTCCGGCTTACACCTAGAACTTCGTAATAGTCCCGCTTCACTTTTGTAGGCAGGTGGATTCTCCGTTATTTGCTGGTTGGATTTGTAGCCACTCGGACCATCGCTGGACGCAGCAGCCGCTCTTTCAGCTTGTATCCGCGCTGCAACTCGTCGATGACTTCGTGATCGGCGTGGTCAGCGGATTCCACCATCTCGATCGCCTCATGGACACGCGGATCGAAGGTGCTGCCCTGCGCAGCCACTGCCTGAACGCCAAGCCGCGACAGAACATCATCCATCTGTTTGCGGATCAGTTCGATTCCCGACCTCAGGGCCGGATCGGCGCCTTCGGTCCTTTGGCTACGCAATGCCAAATCGAAATTATCCAAAATGGGAAGCAAAGTTTTTACCGCGTCAGCAACCGCGTACTCGCGAAATTCCGCTTGCTCGCGAGCGTTGCGCTTGCGGTAGTTTTCAAACTCCGCCTGAAGACGCGCCAGACGGTCCAGCAGGGCGTCACGCTCCTGACTTACGCGATCGTATTCCTGGCGCGAGACTCCACCTTGCGACTCCTGCGCCAACTCCTGAGCGTCCGCCGGAGGCAATGACTCGTGTGTGCCGTTCTGCTCCCCGCTCTCTTCTGCTGCCTGTAATGTCTGATCCTGTTCTTTATCGAATGCCATTTCCTTACTCGTTCTCGTTTAAGACCTTGTCAAATAACTGCGCTATATAAGACACAGCGGTGATCGTATGCTCGTAGTCCATTCTCGTTGGACCGATCACAGCCAACGAGCCCACCACTTGTTCGCCGACCCGCGCCGGCGCCCCAATCAGCACCAGATTGCGCATCTCAGGCAACCGATCTTCTAAACCAATTACCACGCGAACCGCTTCCTGCTTCGTGTCGACATAGCTGGAGAGCAACTCCACAATCCGTTGTTTCTCTTCCAGAACTCGCAGCATCTCGCGGAGCCGTTCGCGATCCGTGTCCTTCACAACCAGGTTGGAGACACCTTCCACCCATACCGTTTTGGGATCGTCTTCCTGATGCAACGCTCCGCCACGATACAGCTGCTCCAAGGAACCCATCAGTTTGTCGTATTCACTGCGTTCCCGCTCAATCCTGCGTGCCAGCTCAGAGCGGATCGATTCAATCGTCCAGCCCTGAAAATTCAGGTTGATGTAATTCGCTGCATTCTCCAGTTCTGTCTGCGAGACATCTCGCTCCATGCGCAGCACGCGATCGCGAACCACTCCCGATTTGGTAACGACTACTGCAAGAACTTTGCCGGTGCTAAGGCGCGAGAAGTAAACGTGCTCCAACTCATGACGGTCCGCCGCAGGCGACGATATGGCCACGCCAACCCCACGTGAGATGAGCGACAGAACATGGGAGGTACGCTCCAAAAATTCTTGTGGATCACCAATGCCAGTGAACGAATTAGTAATCAGTTCCTGGTCAGCCTGTGAAATCCGTGCTCGCCCTGTAAGCTGCTCTACGTAATATCGGTATCCCTGCGGCGAGGGAACCCTTCCCGCAGATGTATGCGGCTGCTCCAACAGCCCCGCATCTGCTAAGTCAGCCATCACGTTCCGGATCGTTGCCGGGCTCAGCCCGTCCTTATTGCTGCGTGCAAGCGTGCGCGAGCCTACAGGTTCTCCGGTGGAGATGTAGGTCTCGATGATGGCGGTTAGGATCTCCCGCTCACGGGAGCCTATGGTGGAGCTTGGCATACTGCTAAGTCGTTGATTCTGCTTGAATAAATTGACAAACAGAGACAACCCTACTGGTTAGATGATAGGAACCTGAGCGGGATGCTGTCAAGATAGCACTCCGGGTTCAGGAGTGCTAACCCGGCGCCTTACCGAATTTCAATCACACTCTCGGCCTTATGCTCGGCCGCGCTCTGCGCAATCTGGCGCGCGAAGGTGAAGAACGACTTTGCGTGTGGAGAATCCTCTCCTCCGAGAACCGCAGGCAGGCCAGAATCGCCGCCCCTGCGGACATCTGGGTCGAGTTCAACGGATCCCAGATACGGAACCCCAAACTGCTTCGCGGTACGTTCAACTCCGCCCTTGGAGAAGATGTCAATCTCATGATGGCAGTGTGGGCAAAGGAAGTGGCTCATGTTCTCTACCACTCCGAAGACGTCCACTTTGACGCTTCGGAACATTTCGATCGCCTTCCGCGCGTCCTGAAGGGAGACGTCGGAAGGTGTTGAGACGACGATCGCACCGGTGAGCGGTACGGTCTGGAAGAGCGAGATCACCACGTCCCCGGTTCCGGGTGGCAGATCAACGATCAGGAAGTTGAGTTCACCCCACTCTACTTGCTGCAGAAACTGTTTAATGATCGAGTGCAGCATCGGTCCGCGCCACACCAGCGGACGATCACCGGGACTAATGAATCCAACTGAGATCACCTTGATCCCGTGGTTCGTGATCGGAGCAATGCGGTTCTCGCCGAGCACGTCGGGCTGCCGGTTCACGCCCATCATCAGCGGGACGTTTGGACCGTAGATATCGGCGTCGAGCAGCCCAACCTTGTAGCCGAGTTTTCCAAGCGCTACGGCGAGATTCACCGCGACAGTGGTCTTGCCCACCCCGCCCTTACCTGATCCAACCGCGATAACGTTCTGAACCCCCGGAAGCGGCATTGGCCCTTGCTGCGGTGGGCCGCCGTGCATGTGTCCCACAGATCTCTCCTTGAAATCTTCATTATACGTTTGAGGTTAAGCGGAGACGCAGCCCACCTGCCTGCGCAGTTATCGCTAACGACCGCAAACCCCAACCTGGAATCCTGAGCCGCTGTGTTATCAGAAGGACCTCCGGCGATGACTAAACCTCCACGCGACACCTTGGCTCTTTGGGCGAGGAATCCTCGTGAAACAGCCAGGAGGTAACAAGGAAGTCTGATTCATTCCGGGAGATCCTTCGGCCAACACAGGGCCTCAGGATGACAAGCTAACTTGCAACGTACCAAAATGATGATTTATTTCCTCATCAATTCCAGCAGTTCAGTCACCTCAGTCTGGATCGCGGTCTTCAACGTGGGCTGAAAGTCGGGAGCAAACAATGCTGCATGCAATGAGGGCAATTGCGCACCTGACTGCTGCGCCTCGGCGAACTTCTCGGGATTGACGGCGCCTACGTGGAACATCGCTCCTGGGATACCGTCCTGTGCGTAGTAGCTGAAGTCTTCGCTCACCATCTTCGGCGGTATCTCGACCACGTTGGCATCGCCCAAAGACCGACGCAATGAGGTCACCAGCCGCTCAGTGAGCTTGGGATCGTTGTAGACGGCGATTGTGCCTTCCGTGATCTTCACCTCGGGAACGCGAGGCGCGCCGGCCAGCTCAGCCTCTGCTTTGGCCACCCGCTCGATGCCCTGCAATACGCGTTCGCGGACTTCCTTCTTGTAAGTGCGCACCGAGAGGCCCAGCACCACCTGGTCGGGGATGATGTTGTTCTTTGTTCCACCATGGATCTGCCCGACGGTGATTACAACTGGATCAAGCGGATTATTCTGCCGCGAGACCAACGTTTGCAGGCCGCTGACAATGCGAGCGGCGATCACGATCGGATCGATCGTCATCTGTGGCTGCGCCCCATGTCCTCCTTTGCCAAATATCGTCATGTCGATCGAGTCCGAGTTCGCGAGCGCGTAGCCGGATGTATAGCCAACTTTCCCCGTCGGCAGATTGTCGGCATCATGCACTGCAATGGCGAAGTTCGGTTTTGGGAATCGCGTATAAAGACCGTCGGCTAGCATCGCCTTCGCGCCCTTCACAACCTCTTCGGCAGGCTGGGCGATCATGATGAGCGTGCCGTTCCATTGCTGTTTGTGCGAGGCCATCCATTTGGCTGTGCCGATCCACGCCGTCATGTGTAAGTCGTGGCCGCACGCGTGCATCACCGGGATACCTTCCGCGGTTCGCACCTTGCTGGCGAACGGAAGACCGGTCTTCTCTTCGACTGGGAGCGCGTCGGTGTCAGTGCGAAGCAAGACGTTAGGTCCAGTACCATTTCGGAGCACTGCCACCACTCCGTAGCCACCGACTCCTGAGGTAACTTCATATCCAAGCGGCTTCAGCTCGGAAACTAGCTTTTCCGCGGTCTTCTCCTCGTGAAGCGACAATTCCGGCGCCTGGTGAAAGCCAACGTAGAGCTTCTCCAGATTGGGATAGAGTTGATCAAAGTCCGAAGAGGAAACCGGCGGGTTAGCGCCAATGGCGGTCAGGTTGATCAGTGAGAAAGCAAGTAGAAGGGCACGCAAATACATTTGTTGGAATCTCCCGGATGGGTGAGTATACGGGAGGGCTTTGGTCACTGCGGGGCTTGTGCTCTGAAATAGACTTCGCGATTGTGCTGGCCATTGAGTGCCGCAAAAAGCGGTGCGTGTTTGGCTTGTGAGGGTTGGAGCCGTAACTCGAATGCAGTCAACATTTTCAGCTGACTCGGCAACCCTTTTTTGGCAAACTGCATCTCATAGCGCTAATTTAGGTGTTCCCCACTTCGCTCGTCTGGCCTGTCGTACTCGTTCTCTGCCTTCATGGATCAAACTGTTTCAGACAAGTAAAGATTACAGTTGGATTGGCGATGCGAAATTTCATCAAATCAATTGAGCAGCGATGCGCCTAAGCTTTCGGCTGATTTGTGCGTTGGTTGTTGTCTTGACGATCGTGTCTCTCTTGTTCTCCTACGCCCAGTTCAAGGGAGAGAGGCGCGGACTGGAGCAGGACCTGCAGAGGCGCGCCCAAGTCCTTGCCGACAGCCTCCAGGAGAGTGTTGAGCCTGTCTTGGAGAAGCGCTCGCGACGGACTCTTCAGCAGCTTGTGGAACGCTTCGGCAATCGAGAGCACCTGGCTGGAATCGCCATCTACGATCAACAGGAAGTTCCCATCGCCATTACCTCGGGCCTGGGGAAGCGTTTTCCGAACGACGCGTTTGCACCTTCCAAAATTAAGACGTATCACCGCAACGCAAGGGAATTTCTGTGGCTCAACTCGACCTATGTGAACGTTCACACTGTTCCCTTGGATACGGAGCAAGGGTCTGCCGGCACGCTGGTCGTCGTGCACGATGCCGACTACATCAACGCGCAAAACTCAAAGTTCTGGAAGCGAGTTTCTTTGCGCATGGTGGTAGAGATCTTGCTAATTGGCATTACTGCGCTCCTGATTATTCGCTGGACGATCGAAGGGCCGGCTGCCCGGACGCTGCAATGGATCAGGGCATCGCGCGCGGGCAAAGTCTCTTCTCAGCCGGATCTGTCAGAGCGCGATCTATTCATGCCGCTAAGAAATGAAGTGACCACGCTAGTGCAGAGTTTGGCGGCGGCACGCGAGTCAGCGGAAAAAGAGGCACGGCTGCGGGAAGCTGGGGAATCCACCTGGACCGCCGAACGGCTGGCAGTACATGTGCGCAGCAAGCTCAATAGCAGCCGGCTGTTTGTAGTTTCCAACCGCGAGCCGTACATGCATTCTCGCGATGGCAAGTCGCTCAAGGTGTTGATACCAGCCAGCGGATTGGTCACTGCGCTGGAGCCGATTTTGCGGGCCTGCGACGGAACCTGGGTCGCCCACGGGAGCGGCGATGCCGACCGCGAGACTGTAGATCGGAATGACCGGCTGCCTGTCCCACCCGACGAGCCCAAGTACACTCTGCGGCGCGTATGGCTCAGTAAGGGCGAAGAGGAAGGCTACTACTACGGCTTTGCCAATGAAGGCCTGTGGCCACTTTGCCATATCGCGCATACGCGGCCGCTGTTCAGGACGACGGACTGGGAACACTATGAACAGGTAAACAGGAAGTTTGCTGAAGCCGTGCTGGAAGAGATGAAAGGCACGAAACAGCCCGCGCTCCTGATCCAGGATTATCACTTTGCGTTGCTGCCGAAATTGATCAAGCAGGAGCGGCCTGATGCCCGCGTCGCCATCTTCTGGCACATTCCCTGGCCGAATCCAGAGGCATTTAGTATCTGTCCGTGGCAACGCGAGCTTCTTGACGGACTCCTTGGGGCAGACCTCGTCGGTTTTCACATTCAGTCCCATTGCGACAATTTCCTCGAGACTGTAAATCGTGCGCTCGAATCGCGTGTGGAGTGGGAACACTTCTCGGTCAACCGTGAAGATCACGTAACTGCGGTCAAGCCGTTTCCGATCAGTGTGGCGCCCAACATGGGAGGAGCCAAACAACCTAAAGATTGGCGCCAAGCCAGTGCAGAGCGGGACGCGTTACTGAAGGAGTTGGGTGTAGACACACTCTATCTCGGCGTTGGGGTTGACCGGGTGGACTACACAAAGGGAATTCTAGAGCGCTTTCTGGCCGTGGAAAGATTCCTGGAACGCTATCCAAGCTACGAGGGAAAATTCACCTTCGTCCAAATTGGAGCACCCAGCCGAACTCACATCCGGCGCTACCACGAATTTTTAGGAGAAGTGGAAGCGGAGGCGGAGCGAATCAATTGGCGATTCCGCGCCGAGAGGTGGAAACCGATTGTGTTTCGCAAACGCCATCACAGCCACGACGAGATTAGCCGATTCTACCGTGCAGCAGACCTCTGCCTGGTTACGTCCTTGCACGACGGCATGAACCTTGTGGCCAAGGAATTTGTGTCGTCCCGAGACGATGAGGACGGTGTGCTGATGCTGAGCCGCTTTACCGGAGCCAGCCGCGAGTTGCGCGACGCGCTGGTGGTGAATCCCTATGACACAGACGAGATGTCGGAAGCGATCCATTATGGTTTGGAAATGGATTCCAAGGAGCGGCGAGTGAGAATGCAGCGCATGCGGCAGACGGTGAAAGAACAGAACATCTATCGCTGGGCGGGCACTCTCATTGCGGAGCTTTGCCAGGTGCGGCTGGAAACGGGAGGAAACGGAAAAAAGGGAAAGGCCAGCGCACACACCGCCGCATGAGCTCAGTGACGCACATTCTGGCTTTGGCCTCCGACTACGACGGAACTTTGGCATGTGAAGGCGAAGTTGCTTCACCGACGCTGGAAGCACTTGCGCGCCTGAAGGCATCAGGTCGCAAGCTGCTCCTGGTAACAGGACGAGAACTCGACGACTTACTCGCTATCGACCCGGACATTGAGCTCTTTGACTGCATCGTGGCTGAAAACGGCGCGGTCCTCTACTGGCCCTTAAGCCAACGCATCGAATCGCTTGCGACTCCACCACCGATGCAGTTTTTGGAAAGGCTGCGCAAGCGAGGTGTACAACCGCTGTCCGTGGGCCGCTCCGTTGCGGCCACAACCCTGGGGCACTACGACGCGGTTCAGAAGACAATTATTGAAATGGGATTGGCGCTGGAAATCATCCTCAACCGTGACTCGGTGATGGTGCTCCCCGCGGGCGTCAACAAAGCTACCGGTTTATCAACGGCGCTCAGCGAATTGGGATTGTCGGCAGAGCACGTGGTCGGTGTGGGCGACGCGGAGAACGATGAGGCTTTCCTCATGTCGTGCGGATTCTCTGTAGCAGTGGCCAACGCAATTCCGAGGATCAAGCAAATAGCGGATCTGATCACGGAACAAGAGCACGGTCCTGGAGTAGTTGAAGTAATTGAGAGAATTCTGGCCGGAGAACCGCTTCGTCAATTATCAACAGTTCCTGACCATCACCATTGACGGTCTGACGAACCCATTTTTCGAGAAAGCCACGTAAAGGGTGGCCCACGCGTCACTTGCCGTCTCCCGCCACGACCGGATATAAGCCCGGCATCCCATGCCGAGACACCGGCCAAAATCCGAGCCTTGGAGGTTCGGGACTTGCCACTGGCAACAAACCAAAACACAGTTTTAGCGCGTTGCTCTTTTCAAGTTATTGGATCAAAAGAGTATCTTCGACTTAATGAACATGTTCAGTTTTTACTTGACACAGTTTTGAACACGTTCTATTTTACTTATGAACACGTTCAATATCCCCTTTGAACGCTGCCAAGGAGGAAATGGACATGTATATCGTCTACAGCTATTTCGTATATCTGTTGATCAGCGTCACGCTGACAATTTGGGTAGCTCACACTCTGCACAAGCGCGGCGCCATCTTTTTGGTCGATGCCTTTCACGGCAACGCCGAATTAGCGGCATCGGTCAATCACCTGCTCGTCGTTGGGTTTTATCTCATCAACCTCGGCTTTGTCTCATTGGCGCTGAAGACGCAAGAGGTCATCTCCAGCACTCGCGGGGCGATCGAGATGGTGAGCGATAAGGTCGGTTTTGTCATGCTCATCCTGGGCGGAATGCACTTCTTCAATCTCTACGTATTCACCCGCATTCGCAACCGGGCATCACATGCTCCCCGGCCGCCATTCGCGCCCGACGCAATTCTGCGGCCCGCTGCCGCTCGTTCCTAATCTGGGAGACGAGAGGATCTCGATATGAATACTCTATACGTGCTATACGACGAGCGCTGCGCGATCTGCAAACGGCTCAAGGAATGGCTTCTGGTTCAGCGCTCCTGGATCGGACTGAGCATGATTGCCGCCGGCTCAGCCCGAGCGAAAACGATGTTTCCCGGACTGGAACAGGTCGCCGCAGCTAAAGACCTGGTAGTCATCAGCGACGCCGGCGAAGTTTATCTCAACAACCATGCCTGGCTGATGTGCCTGTATGCGCTGACCGACTATCGCGATTGGGCCCGGCGGCTCGCCAGCCCTCTGCTTCTGCCGCTCGCCCGGCAGGCGTTTGAGACTCTCTCGAAGAACCGGCAGGCGATCTCGCGATGGATCGGATCGAACGATCACGACGTGGCCACGGAGCTCGGCGGAGTTGCTCTAGAAGCGTGTGAATCTGAGGTTCACTGAAGCTATGCGAGGACCTATGGATTGGATCCCAACGCTGTACTGGATGGGGTGCGCGATCGTCATCGTCGTTACAATTTCGCTCTGGCTATATTCATGGATGGTGCGATCGAAAGGCAGAAATTCTTTGTGCGTTCAACTTGCAGTGCTCGGGTTCGCTTTGGTTACCTCGGGCACGACATTGCTATTGAATCACGCACCGTACTCGCTTCTTGCGCGGCTGCTCGATGCTTTTGGCACTCTCGCGGTCGTAGCTGGACTTGTCGTCTTGTTTATCTTGTCTTGCATCAGCCGCCGCATACCCACCATCAATAAACCAACTTCGGAACGTGAGAACTCTATGGGCGAGTACCTAAGATGACTGCCTCAAATACAATCGCTGAACCACGAGCTACGCGAGCGACACTGAAGGCCGATGCCACGCGAAGCCGCATTTACGAAGTCGCTCTCCAATTGTTTCGCGAGAAGGGCTTCGAGCAGACGACCATGCGCGACATCGCTCGCCAGGCCGATGTCGCGCTGGGAGCTGCCTACTACCATTTCGGGTCAAAGGACGCCATTGTGCTGGCGTTCTATCGCGAGATGAAAGAGCGTGGTCATCAGCCGACGCTAGACGCCCTTGCCAAGCATCGCAAGCTGCGCGATCGCATCCGCGTGGTGCTGGAAAAACGCTTCGACCTGCTTGCGCCGAACCTGAAGTTCCTCGGCGCCCTGTTCAAACACTCCCCAGACGCCGACGACCCGCTCTCGCCATTCAGCGAGCAAAACAAGCCGATTCGCGATGAAGCACTCGAGCTTTTTAGTACTGCGCTCGATGGAGCCGATGTAAAGGTCCCACCGGACCTGGCGCTTCACCTCCCGCGGCTGCTCTGGATGTATCACCTGAGCCTGATCCTGTTTTGGATCTACGACCGCTCCGAAGAAAAGAAGAGCACGATGCTGCTGATGGATAAGAGCCTTTCACTGATTGCGACTCTAATTCGCATCTCCGGCCTACCACTCATGCGTCCAGTGCGAAGAAGTGTCTTGGAGGTGCTGAAAGTGGCTGCAGTGTAAAGGGAAAGCCCGGTTAAGTCTTTTCTGGTGGGAATCACGTATTTCATGCGTGGGATAGTCCCCATTTAGAGGCTATTAGACCCATTCATGATGATCGGTGTCTAAGCAGTAAGCTATTTCGGGAAGGACTCCATGTTTGATCTCGTTCGCAAAATATCCTTATTGGCAATCCTGTCTGGTTCCATTTTGGCCTACGGGCAATCCGCCTCGCCGCAATCTGCGCTTGAAGAGATAGCCACAGCGGAAAGCGTCGAAACTATCCTCAAGCACCTTCCGCTCTCTGTTGAGCGGACCATCAGACGCCTTGCTCCCGAACAACGCGCTGCTATCGAAAGCGAACTGCTGGTTCGCAAGAAAATGAAGGCCGAGGGAGTCGAACTGCAGCGGGGCACTGAGGGTTCCACCTGGGAGCTTACCGGTCCCGCCAATGTCACCGGCGACACAAGTGGCGCTCCCGCACCGCGCAAGAAAATACTAATCACAATTCAGGACGCGATCGAGCATGACAATGACGCGCTTGTGATCATCGAAGCTCGTCCCGATGCGTCCGATCAATCGCAGCCCGAGTCTGGCCAGCTACAGTCAGCGCTGGTGCGGATGAAGTTCGAAGATGGCGAGTGGCGCATCACTAACGTTGGCGTGGTCCAGCAGCTAAGTGTCGAAGATGTGTTATTGAAAGAAGTGGGCGGCGACTCTTCCCCGGCAGCAAGAGAAACCTCAGCCATCGGAACGTTGCGCACTCTGAACACCGCGATCGTCTCCTATAAATCTACTTATCAGGATGTGGGCCTGCCACCAAATATCGCGGCGCTCACCTGCGGGTCAGAGGAAACTTGCAACCAGCCTTCCGCCGAACATGCAGCCTTGGTCGAATCGACATTTTCGGCATCGCCGCCCATCCGTGGCGGATATGAGTTCCAATACACGCGCATCTCGTCTGATCGCTACGTCATCACCGCCATACCTATCGAAGCAGACACAGCTGCAGCTCCGCGAAGCTTCTTCACGGACGAAAGTGGAGTAATCCACTTCACGCAGGAGAACCGCGCTGCAACGGCTCAGGATGCACCTCTGCAGTAGATGAATCTGATCCCCTGATACCGGCAGCGGTCGGGATTCCCCGGTTTCGCGGCCGCCAGAAGAAAAGGCACCATAGTCCTCGGTGCCTTTCTTCGCAGTTTTCCAGAATTAGATCCAGCGTTCTTACTGGCTCAGCATAGTTTTGTCGACATGGCCGAAGTTCCACGTCTTCCCGTTTCCGCCATCCCCATACTGCACTGTGATGGGATCGCCTTGTTGGAGCGAGGCAAACTCGTCCGACGTCAAAGTGAATGTCACCTGGTTGGTTGAGCCATCATCGCCCAGGCGGCTGATGTCGAATTGCTGACCTCCAATCTGAAGGACGAGCAGTTCGCCTCCGGGAAGAAAAGGACGATTGCTGGATAACGTGATATCAACACCACCTTGTCCTCTCAGAGCAGATGAGGTGGAAACCGACTTCATCGAATTGACAGCGTTCTGGTCTGGAGTATTGTCGATACTCAGCGGCGTATCGTCCGTTGGCAGAACCGCGAATTGCGGGGATGTTCCTGACAGGCCACTGACGCTTGAGAGGCGCACGTTAGCGATGAAAATCTGATCGGTGTTGGTATCGTCGAAGGTAAAGCGCACCGCTCGTACCTTAGTTAGATCCGCGCCGGCAAACGCGGTGAGCGGAATTCTGGCAGTGATCATCATCGGGTGCGGAAGAACTCCGGCGCCCCTGACGAGTGAGCCCACCGGACCGGTCAGAGAGACGAAGTCCTGCAATTGTGCGGAGCCTGAAACGGCGCTTCCGTTACCGGTAACAAGTTGAACGGAGAAGTTAGTCGAGCTGTGGAACTGTGGGCCGGGATTGTCGCAGTCCGCGTCGTGGCATTGCCGCGCAACTCGGAAATCGAGCGTCTTGAAATTCGCCAGATTGATCGCGGAAGCTGCGTTAGTTTGAAAAAACACATTGGGGCCGGCAGCGTTCCAGGATATCGCCGCAGCACGTTGCGAGCTGTCGTGCTGGGAAATTCCCGTAATGGCAAACTGAACGTTTTGCGAGATGTAGGTATTCGTCGCCGGATTCGGGAAGTCATCGAATACCGTGGTTACTGTGGAGCTGGGCGAATCGGTGTAACCACGGTCTACGCGTGTGATGTTTGTCACTACCGGAGGCAGGGCGAACTCCGGATCGAAGTTTTGGTTGAAGACTGGGTTGTGACTGGGGCCGATGTTGCCGCGGAAGAACGCCATGGCTGCGGCAGACGATATGGTCGTCTGGTCAGTTGAGCCTAAGAGCTGCGGGAAAAGGCGCTTCTGCCCTAGGCATCCAGGGGAATCGCTGAATTGCCATTGCGTGTTGTAAAAATCGTGGTTTGTTCCCCAGACCGTATACGTTGCCTTAAAGCGCGCCGGATTCTCACCGGTGATAAGCAGCATGCGATCGAACGGCTTTATGCCCTGCAGATTGAAGACGTCGCCGTCACAATTTGGTAGCAGCACGGTCCAGGCCAGACCGTCGGCGTTAAGCCGGTTTGGATTGCCCCGAGGACCGGTTTGTCCGTCTACAGGACCGATTTCGAAGAGGCCCTCAAAAGTCACAGGCGTGCCGATACGCGCCGGCCAAGGACTTCCCGCAGCGCGGTATTGTTCATAGGCGGCACGCATCCCTTCGCCGCCCCGCGAATGGCCCATCAGCCCGACGTGGGTGAAGTCGATTCTGCCAAACAGAGGACTAGTTGGATCATTATTGAAGGCGGCAAGCTGCTTCAGGTGTCGAAGCACCAGGCGTCCGCGGCGGAGGTTCAAACCGCGGTCGCCAACTACGCCAGGGGCTGCAGTCACACCACGATTGGCATTGATGGAAACGACGATGAAACCCCAGCTTGCCAGCGGCTGAGCGAGATATTCGTAACCTAGATGATTTGGAATCACAACATACCTGTCGGGACAGGTGCCGGTAAGGGTGTAGTCGATTTTGTCATCGCGCCGTGCCGGACCAAAGCCATCAAACGTTCCACAGGTGGCGTGGTTACCGTGAAGGAAAACAATTAGCGGCAGTTTTCCCGCGAATCCATTGGGAATGTGTACCCTCGCCCATATATCAATGGGGATGGGAGCAACATCCGTGTCGAGAACACCGGTGGTTTTGTATTCAAAGGAGTTAACAGTGATGCCCGGATTGGAGCCAGTCGCATCGGGTGCAACTTGCGCCCAAGCGGCCGTCGCCAGCAAGAGGGCTGCGGCAAGAGCGATCATCATGGTCTTCATTTGAAGTTCCCGTTTTGAAGTTCAAAGCGGCCTACACTGTACACCCAACTGCAAACTCGCGGATGGAGAACTCGGGGACCAACGGGACGAGAAACTCAGGACCTGCGGAAACTTGGGACAAACAGAGCGTTTCTCACTACTAACGCCGAACGACTGTCCTTCATTCCCAGCGCGGGTGCTCCGGGCTTTTTCCTTTTGCCCAGGACTTACTTACAGTCGGGGTGCCCCTTTCCCGCGCGGGGTTCGCGGGGCGGGGTTGATAGAAGTGAATCGCGTCCACTCTTGGTTTTGTCTCTTGGTTTTGTCTCTTGCGTGTTCCCACAGCTCTCCCACAAGAAACTCGAGCTCATTCAAGCGGTCGCCATTTCCTGTCCGGTTTGAACCAAGTCATCTTGGCAGAGTGGCCGGACCATCGCGCGTTCCCGAGATAGCCAGCGCCTTCGCCTTGCGCACGGGATTGGAGTCGTACGATTCCTTTCCCAGCGCTTGCGATTGAGCGATCTCTTTCTTTCCCACTTTGCCACCAATCGGAAGATCGAGACCGGTGGCTCGTCCTTTCCCTTTTTGGGTTTCTGCGTGCGACTCCCATGTAAAGGGTGCCCCACTCTCGCGCGCCGATCGCGCGGGTGGGATGCGAGATGGAGAGATGCCGGGGCTCCAGACGGGGGAATAAATAGCATCTGTTATGACGGGTCAATGCGTGTTTAGTGAGCCCTAATTGCCGCGTAGCGCAACCGTCCGTTGCAATAGCAGTACCGCCGGCGATCGGGCATCCCCGGCAGCCCCGGTACTGCCCACCGTTTACTGCGCCTTCACTCCCGTCTTGCGGATGTAGATATTCCCGTTGAAGTTCCGAAACTGAAGCTCCTGGCCGCCGCCGTTGATCGTTCCGCGCACACTTTTGTCTATTTTGAACTTGTATTTGCCGCCTTGAGCGCGGCTGTCTTCGACTGGCTGTTGCTGTGGAGCGCGCGGGGCAATGGCCACGTCAAAGTCGCTGAAGACATCTCCGCGGTCGGAATTGATCACCAGGTTGGCCTTCAGGTCGGCGGGAAATGTAACGTCGATATCTCCGTTCAAAGAGCTAAATGCCATCGGTTTACTCGGATTGATGCGATTGAACGTTACCAGAACCTTCCCATTTAGGGCATGAGCCACAACCGTTCCTGACACGCTACTCAGGGTAACCTCGCCATTTACATCGTTCACGTCGAGTTCACCGTCTACATTCGCTACCGAAATGTCCCCATCGTTGACTGTGTGCAGGCTGAGTGAAGAGTGGACAGGGACAGAGATGGTCAAATCGATCGCTCGCTGCGTGGAAGCGGCGCCAATGTTGACTCGATTGTTCTCTTCCTCGACTTCGAGCCCCGTGCTGTTGATGGGAATGCGGCGCATGCCGTGGCTTTCTTTATCGCCCTCTTCCGAGGCGCGCGAGCGCGCTTCAACGATGACTTCTTTGCCTTCATAGCCTTTCACGGTGATGCCGCCGTTGAGCAAATGAGCTTTGATGAATGCCGGGCGCGTCGGATCGCTCAGCGGAACCGTTACGCGATCGGGGTTGCCTGTAGCAACTGCCGCGGCAAAAGTCAGCGGCGCCAAAAGAACCGCAATGATTGCTGATTGAATGAATGAAATGAATCTATTAGTCATGACGTTCACGAATATGAATATCTCCATTTAGAGTTTCGATTTTGATTTCTGGACCGCCCGCGGCTACGCGTCCTCCGGTGAAGCGGTCGGCACGGAATACAAACTTGCCGCTTGTGCGCTCTTCCTCCGGTTGGCGTGGAGGCAGAGATGACATCTGAAAGTCGCTGAAAACCTCGCCGTTGAAGGTTTTAAAACGCAGATCGGCGGAAAACTTGGGGAGGAAGTACAGATCGACGTCGCCGTTTAGCGATGAGAACGATGAGTTCGTTTGTGGATTGCCGCGGAACAGCACTTTAAGTTCCCCATTGATAGTCTTCGCCGTTCCCGAACCGGCAACGTTTGTCATCTCGACAGGGCCATTTACGTTGTGGACTGAGTACTGTCCCGAAACATCTTTGACGATGACATCGCCGTCATTGATGGTGCGCGCGGTGAGATCGACATCGCGTGGAACCTGCAGCTCGAAGTCGTACTTGACGATGTAGCCGGGGTGATCGCGGAAGTTTGTGCATCCGTCGCATCCATCGCACTGACACTGGCAACGGAATGGGCCATTCACATAAAACTTGAGCAGACTTCCCTGCTGCGTGATATCAAGCGTGACCTCCTTCTTCGCCAGCTCGAGCGCGTCTTTCGACTCGGCGCGGATGGTCTTTTTCGCAACAAGCTGCACCTGGTCGGACGATCCGCCGGTGACGTGCACATTTCCCCAGACGTTGTCGACCGTCACTCGTCTCCGCTCTCCCGATACGGGAAGCGTGTAAGACTTGTTGATGGTCTCTTCCTCCGTGACGGTTAGCACTGAATTTTCCCAGTCGTTCACATGAACATGCGGATGTGGATGCGGATGCGCGCGCACTCGAGTCTGGACGCGAACCTCGGGCTGGGGGGATGGGGACTGGGCCAAAGTGGCACGATTCAGCGTGAGTGCGATTGCAATGCTGATGACTGCGCGTTGGATTTGTCGGTTTGTCATGCCCCATTTCCTCTCAAACTCGTTAGCTCTCTCCTGGTGGGAACCCCCGCATTTATGCGGGGTCAGGGCTTTTAAGCCTGAGAACGAGAGCAACTAAGTCTTCGCGCTTTAGCGCTGGCCCACGCAACGGCCCGGGGCTAAAGCCCGATGAAAACGTAACGCCCTCATCGTTCGGATCGGACTAGAAGTCCGACCCTCCCCCTGCTGAAGCAAGGGGCTCCCACCCGCAATACGACACGGCCTCTTGAACTTGTCATCCTGAGCCCCTCTTTTGGGTGAAGGACTTCCCGCGATATTTGGGTGTGCTTTGCGTCGTCCTGGCTTCTTTGCGAGAATACCTGGCCGAAAATGCCGCGATGTGGCATTTGCGTCTGACGCATTCCGGGAGATCCTTCGGCCAACATCGGGCCTAGGATGACAGTCTTAATTGGCAGTAGTTCCATTGTGAAACCTGATACGCTCATCCCAACTGCTGAATCCCCCACTGTGCCCTTTGACGCACTGCAGGATTCATCTTCGTATCCTGCTCAATGCGGCGCAGGCGATCCTTCGCGTCTTGTTCCCGTATCTCCACAAACAAATCGATCAACGCAATCTGCACAAGAGGTGATTGCTGATCCTGCAATGCGGTAAGCAACCCGGCACGAACCTGGCGATCGTCCTTGTAGCGCTTCAGCGCATCGAGCGCCGCGAGGCGCACGTCCACGCTGTTGTCGAATCGCAGCGCATGCAGCAGCGCCGACGCGATTTCCGGATCGGGACGCTCCACTTGCGTGCTGTAATTCACTCCCTGCAGCCGCTGGCTAGCCGACTGCTGCTCGAGCAACGACAGTGCAACTAACTGGCGCAGGTTGGTTATCTCCGCTTCCAACGACACGATTTGCGGATTATTCGGCTGACGCACTGTCGAGTAGTGCTCGCCGATGATGAATCCAACCAGCAACAGGCAGGCCGCAAGCGCGCTGGCGAGCGGCGGAGCGAAGGCACTGCGCCACCACGCCGTCCACCAGTTGGCCGGCTCGCCGCGGCGGTTCTTTTCCCAGCGACCTTCCTGGTATGCGCTCAGCATGTTTTCAAATCGGGAACGCGAGGCGGCGCTTGGTTCTTGCGCTGGCAGCGAGGCTAGCTTCTGCCACATTTCATAGTCGGCGCGGCAGCTCGCGCACAGTTCGAGGTGCTCGCGGGCGAACGCCATGTCGCGAGCGGTCAATCGTTGCTCGAAATAAGCGGGCAGAAGTTCGCAAAAATGTTCGCAGGTCATGACAGTATTCCTTTCTCGCCGGCTTCCGGCGTCCGGAGCTTCGCGCTCGTAAGCTTTTCGAAAATTCCGCGGAGCTCGCGCAGTGCGCGATGTACCCGGACCTTCACGGTGCCGACTTCGCAGTCGAGCAGGCGCGCAATCTGTTCGTACTTGAGTTCCTGAAATCGGCTTAGCACTAACACCTCACGCTTCTCTTCCGGCAACATGAGCAGCGCCCGATGCAGGAGCTCCGCTTGTTGTTGCGCATCGGCAGAGTCGGCATCGACAACAGGCGGCGACATCTCCGGCTCATAAGACAGCGACTGCGGATGTTTGCGGTGGTAATCCTGCCGCGCGTTGCGCGCGATCTGGTACATCCATGCGCGAAACGGAGTGCCGGGTTTGTATGTTTGGCGGTACTTGAGAATGCGAAAGAAGACGTCTTGCACCAGGTCTTCGCTCGCGGTTCGATCGCCGGTGAGCCGGCAATAAAAGTTGAACAGCGGAATCTGGTAGCGATCGAACAACACGCCGAGCATCTCTCCGACACCTTCCCGCACTTGCAACATGAGGTCTTCGTCTGGAAGCGAATTGGTCATTGCGCGATGCGCGTCAGCTCCAGCTCGGCCGGCTCGAATAATGTTGGCTTGACTGGGTATTCCGATTTGCGCCGTTGCCATAGCTGGCTCTTCAGCTCGCCGGCTGAACATCCGTCCCTTTCGCAGATGAAAACCGAGCATGGCGGTAAAGGTTACAGAGTCTAGCCCCGTTGCACATCTTTTGTGGCACGGCTTCGTGCCCGGTTGTGGCGCGCAGGAGTCATCGGCGGCGGCTCCAAAGCGGGAGTTATCGCGCCGCGAAGCCGCGGCATTGATGTCATTCGTGCCTCGATTTCGACGTTCGAAGTCCCCAAAATGGCGTCGAAAAGCCAATTTTTCGTGCATGAAGCGCCCCGGAATGCGTTCTATAAGCTGAAAAACGATGTTCTGAGTGTTCCCAGTGCGCGCTCTAAGGCACTGGAAAGTGGAGTTTTACGCGGTTATGTTGGGGCAATCAGACGGCTTAAGCGTGGTCGGAACGAAGCTATCGATCTCGATTGATGTGCCTACTGGGCAGGAATCCAGGTTCTTTAGTTGAAAAATGAAGGGACCAATGAGCATTAACACAGCAAACAGGCGTGCAAAAGTGGCCGTTAACGACCTAGTTTCAGTGCCTTATGAGCCCTAATTATTTCCTTGACCCATGCTTTTTGAGCGGTTACCCTACGGCTTCTCGCACAGAGTTCCACCGACTCTGGCTAGATGTGAGCAACTCTACAAGCTGGTTTTAGCATCTCCTATCGCGCGTTAGAGTTTCTCCCCCGGAAGAAAGTCCGCTGCAAGCAGTCTATACAAGCAAGATCCGCGACTTTTTGGGCCTGCGCGCCGTCTAATCGGTAAGCAACTGCTTACCAGGGCTTCTGCAAGACATGTAGAGGGTGGCTTGAAGGCAATGCATCCTCAAGATTCTAAAAGAGAAAGGAAATACTTAATACTATGCGCTCTGATTTGATTTATGATGCTCTTGGTACGGTGCAGAACCGTTACCTCCTTTGTCAGGTGGCTTCGAAGGCCACCCGTAAGTTTCACAAGCCCAACACCCGAGTTCAGGAGACGATGAACGATGTCCTGACGCGTGTTGGCCGGGCAAACGACCCAGATCGAGTTATGGGTTCGACTGAAGAAGCGTTCGAGCCGCAGCGGCGGGCTGCTTAAGCACCCTCCGCCGCGCGCCCGCGCGGCGAATTTCCCCCAGGATCCTTCGCAGATTTCAGAAGTTTTTCTCGAAATTTTTCCTTTTACCTCCCTTGCACAATCCCGTAGGTGATCATGACCATCGCTGAACTGAAAGAAAAGAACATCACAGAACTTACCCGCATCGCGCGCTCCCTGGAACTCCCTGGCGCCAGCGGACTCCGCAAGCAGGACCTTATCTTCAAGATCCTGCAAGCCCAGAGCGAAAAAGAAGGACACATCTTCGCAGAAGGCGTCCTGGAAATCCTGCCCGACGGCTACGGATTCCTTCGCTCTCCTGACTACAACTACCTACCCGGTCCAGATGACATCTACGTTTCCCCGTCCCAGATTCGCAAATTCGACCTCAAGACTGGTGACACGGTCAGCGGTCAGGTGCGTCCGCCCCATGAAGGCGAGAAGTACTTCGCGCTAGTAAAAATCGAGGCCGTCAACTTCGAGTCGCCCGACGAGGCGCGCAACAAGATCCTCTTCGACAACCTGACGCCGCTGTATCCCCAAGAACGGATTAAGCAGGAGACTGTGCGCGAGAACATTAGCGCCCGCGTTATGGACTTGCTTACTCCGGTCGGAAAAGGACAGCGAGGACTGATTGTCGCTCCCCCGCGCACCGGCAAAACGATGCTGCTGCAGGCGATCGCGAACTCGATTACGACCAATCATCCGGAAGTCGTGCTGATTGTGCTGCTGATCGACGAGCGTCCGGAAGAGGTCACCGACATGCAGCGTTCAGTAAAGGGCGAGGTTATCTCCTCAACCTTCGACGAACCGGCAGCCCGCCACGTGCAAGTGGCCGAAATGGTGATCGAAAAGGCCAAGCGCCTCGTCGAGCATAAGCGCGATGTCGTGATTTTGCTCGACTCGATCACTCGTCTAGCACGTGCATACAACACCATCGTTCCGCCATCAGGCAAAGTCCTCTCCGGCGGCGTGGATTCGAATGCGTTGCAGCGTCCAAAACGCTTCTTTGGTGCAGCGCGTAACATCGAAGAGGGTGGTTCGCTCACGATTATTGCAACCGCACTCGTTGAAACCGGGTCGCGCATGGACGACGTGATCTTTGAAGAATTCAAAGGCACGGGCAACATGGAAATCATCCTGGACCGTAAGCTAGTCGACAAGCGCGTCTTCCCAGCGATCGACATTCAGCGTTCGGGTACCCGTAAGGAAGAGCTGCTTATTCCAAAGGACGATCTCGCTCGTATCTGGGTACTGCGCAAAGTGTTGAATCCCTTGTCACCTGTGGAAGCGATGGAACTGCTGATCGATAAGCTCGGCAAGACGAGAGCCAACAGCGAGTTCCTCGCGAACATGAGTTCGATCTAAGAACCAACAGCGAGTTCCTCGCGAACATGAGTTCGATCTAAGAACCAACAGCGAGTTCCTCGCGAACATGAGTTCGATCTAAGAAGAAGTAGTCGGTGGTCAGTTTAAGAGCCTCCTGAGTGGAGGCTCTTTCGCTTTGTATAGAATCGAGGATGAGGGGACATTAGTCGTGGGATTACAGGGTTTCGCGGGCGACCCTCGGCCCGGGCTTCTTGATTTGTAATCCCGACGAGTTTTTGCTCAGAGCAAATCTTGATAGCCAACACAAAATCCGCATTCCTCATAGAGGCCCTCCGCACATTTCGCGGTTACAAGACGCGTACCGAAGCAGCCTTCTCGCAGCTACGTGCGGAAGACTGGTTTCGGCAGGTCGATACCGAAGCGAATTCAATCGCGATCATCGTGAAGCATATGGCGGGAAACATGCGCTCGCGCTGGACAGACTTCCTAACCAGTGATGGGGAGAAACCGAATCGCGATCGCGACAGTGAGTTCGTGCTGGATTCTTCCACGAACCCTGAGCAGGTTTTGCTCTGGTGGAATCAGGGATGGAATCTAGTCTTCGCTGCGATTGAACCTTTGAGTGCTGCAGACCTCGAGAGGAAGGTCACAATTCGAGGCCAGGAACATACGGTGCTTGAAGCGATCAGCCGGCAGATGACGCACTATGCCGAGCACATTGGACAAATCATCCTTCTCGCAAAGCACTTCCGTGGGGCTGAATGGAAGTCACTCAGCATCCCGAAAGGGCAGTCTGCAAAGCTTGGAGTCGCCGCTGAACGAACAAATCGAGCGCGAAGAGGCTGACTGAATATCGCCCTCTCTCACGCGGCAAACAATCGAGATGCTGTCTAACTCAGCTAGCCCGCCGAATCTGCGGTATCTCTTCCCTACCCGGCTTGACTGCCTCCTTTACCGGAGGCTCTTTGCCGACGGCTCTGGCCAGTTCAGCATTTACTTCCGCACCTATCAGTATTGCGGCGCTAGAGACATAAAACCACAGCAGCAGGCCAACTACGGCTCCGAGTGTGCCGTAGCTTTTGCTGAGTTGCGCAAAGTGCTGCAAATAGAATCCCAGCGCGTAAGAAGCTCCCACCCATAGCAGCACAGCAATTATCGATCCAGGAATTGTTTGCAGGAAGTGCCGTTGTTCCACATTAGGCGCGACGTAGTAGATGACTTCCACCGATAAGAGCGCGCACAATGCCGCCAGTACCCAACGGAAATAGAACCAGCTCGCAGTAAATAATGGACTCAAGTGCAGCTTGGCCGCCAGCGCTCCTCCCCAATGCGGGCCGAAGAACATCGCGAAGAGCAATACAGTCACCAAGGCTCCAACAATGACTGTTAGCAACACTGCTAATGGACGTGTTTTCCAAAATGGGCGTCCCTCCTGAACATCGTAGGCAACGTTCAACGCCTCGATCATGGCGCTGAACCCACCGGAGGCCGACCAGATCGTTCCAACGATGCCGACCGAAAGAAAGCTCTTGCTGTTAGTGTTAATCAGATCCGCGAGCACCTTTCGAACCATCGCCATCGACTCGGGGGGAACCATGTGTGATAGTCCGCCGAGAATGTAGTCAAACAACCCCGGGATTGGGATAGATACGAGCAAGCTCGCCAGAAAGATCAGAAACGGAATCAGCGACATGAAGAAGTAGTAGGCGAGACTACCGGCGAAAGCCAGAAGGTGGTGCTGATCAACGTCCTTAAGCGCCTTCAGAAATGCTCGCCACACACGCAGGAAGTACATGCCTCTTCTCTCGAGGTTGGATGAGAGCTGACAGATAGCGGGATGGTTCTTACACAGCGCAAATTCGCGCTTTACAATGCCTGTCGTGAATAGAACCACGAGGACAAGATTAGGGATTATCGCCGTACTGCTGATTGGGTATGTCGGATTTCGAATAGCCTCCGGAAATCGCGAACCGGTAGTGCCCGCCAGGCAACCCGTAAAGCGCATAGCGCTCGCTACGAACCACCGGCACGATCTAACGAACGATGAAGCGCGCGGAGGACACACTTTGCAGCGTCACGTAGGCAGAACCGATGCCGAACTCCGAGAACGTCTTCAAAGCGAGGATGTCTCAGCGGCTTCCACCTACACTGATAGAGCTATGGCAGAGATGGCTGTAGCTGCGGCGATTCAAGAAAACACCGACCAGATCAATCGCTGGCTGCAACGACCAGGCGGTCATTCCAACCTGGTACTCGACTACGACAGCAGCTCTCCTATCGGCAGGAGTATGAGGCGCGGAGAAACGCAATCGTTTCCTTGCTCGCACGCGGTTGCCGTTTTGAAGTTCGTTAGCGCCAGCGACTATTACGTGCTCACGAGTTATCCGGACTGCTGGAAGCGCTCATGAAAGCTGGTGGTGACAATCCCATCCATCTGGCGCAGTATTCAGCGCTGAGCAATTTCCTGCGCGGGTATCTGCATGAGGACGCCGCGTTAGAGTACGAATCGCCGCGCGCTGCAGCTCAAGCGTTTCGCAAAGATGCAGACGAACGCGAAACAGCGATCGTTCGATCGGAGCTCGAACATCTGCTCCAGATGACGCGCGCTCTACCGGAGTCACAGCTAATTCGAATCCTGGAAAATGACCTGGGCTGTCGTTGGCATTTCCGCTCTCGTAGAGAGGTGGAGCAACTCAGAGATGGCCTGAAGTAGTCTTTGCCGGGTAAGCATGGCACCTAACCGTCGCGATCGACGCAAGTTTCTACATCAGCACTTGCTGAGTCTTACCACCGCCGGAATCCTGCTGCTCTGGACAATGCTCTACATTTGCGCCGATCCAAGCAGTCATCTCGGATCGTTCTTCGGCAACGCTATCGCCGATTGGTCGGGTGTTTCTCGTGACAGTTCTTGCAACCAAACATATGTCCGAGAAGGGCTCTACCGAAAGCCGCAAACCGCCAAATGAGCCCATCAATTCCGCGCTCCGTTTTTTTGGACGATCACTCACTCACGATTTTTCTTGTGGTGACGGGAATTGGGTGGATCGTACTGTTTAAATCAATGGACCCTAATTCCAAATGGGGACAGGTGATTGGGAGTATCGTTTCAGAATGGACTCAGCTCATCGGCTTAGTCCTGCTCACGAAGCGCTTGTTGGAGACCGGTTCGAAAGAGAGCAAGCACTGATTCTTTACCGTTCAGAGCAAGAGTCGCGGAGCTATGGCGGTGGGCCTCCGTAGACGACCTTGCCGTCGACCATCGTCATTTCGACTTTGGCATCACGAATTGCCCGTGGATCGATCTTCAGAAGATCGTCGCTTACTAACACGAGATCGGCGAGTTTGCCTGGTGTAATCGATCCCTTGTCTTTTTCCTGAAATTCCGCATACGCAGAGCCCATCGTATACGCTTCGATGGCTTCCTCGATTTTGATTTTCTGCTCGGGAACCCAGCCGTTGGGATGCTTGCCGTCAAGAGTGGCGCGAGTCACCGCCGCGTAAAGTCCCAACATGGGATTCAGAGGCGCAACTGTCCAGTCAGTACCGAATGCGAGGTGAACTCCATTGTCCAAAAATGTTCGGAAGGCATATGTCGTCTTGGCTCGGATAGGGCCGATGCGCCGCTCAGCCCATCGCCCGTCGTCAATGGCATGATACGGCTGCATCGAAGCAATCACTCGCAGATTGGCGAAGCGCTGAAAATCCTTCGGCGCCATGTGTTGTGCGTGCTCAATACGCCAGCGCCGGTCGCGGCTGCCATTTGCTTTCTGGATATCCTGAAAAATATCGAGGACGGTTGAGATCGCCTCGTCGCCAATCGCGTGGATACAGAGCTCCAATCCAGCTTTGTCCGCGCCGGTAAGGCGCTCGCGCATGGCACTGACTGGCTGCATTTCGTCAGAAAGCAATCCGCGCGAATTTGGGGCATCGACATAGGGTTGAAAAAAATATGCCGTTGTCGAGCCTAGAGAGCCATCCGCGAAACCTTTCACTGCGCCGATGCGCAGGAATTCCGAACCAAAGGCGCGACGGACACCAATCCTAGCCTGATCTCTCCAGCGCGTTTCGGTTGGAGCCGCGTAGATTCGGGCCGTCAATTCTCCGCGCTCAGCCAGCACTGCGTAAGCTTCGATGTCGCCATAGGCCGGCACCATGTCCTGCAGACTGGTGACGCCGAGAGAGGCCGCATATTCGAGCGCGCGCTTGGCCGCCTTGATCCGAGCCGCGGGGGTCGGTTCCGGAATCGCTCTTCCAATCAGCGCCTGAGCGGCATCCTTAAAAATTCCTGTCGGGCTTCCTTTGGGGTCGCGCACGATGTCTCCACCCGCTGGAGCCTTGGTATCCGCGGTAACGTTCGCCAATTTCATCGCAAGCGCATTAGCCAGCGATTCGTGCCCGTCGTGGCGCTCGATGAAGACAGGATTGTCCGGCGTAGCCGCGTCAATCCATTCGTGCGTCGGCAATTCAGCGGGTGACCAGTTCTGCTCATCCCACTCACCGCCTAGAATCCATTCGCCCTTTTTCAGCTTTTTGGCTTGCGCCGCAATTCGCCGGACGAATTCTTCGTGAGTCTTAGCGTCTGTGAGTTGAACCTGGTCAAGTTGAAAGCCTCCCGAGACGAAGTGCACGTGAGCATCATTGAAGCCAGGCAGCAGCAACTTGCCACCGGCGTCGATGATTCGTGTGCGCGACCCACGCCATCCGTCCATCTCAACCGATGTGCCCACGGCTACGATGCGTTGATTCAGGATGGCAACCGCTTCGGCCTGGGGATGATTGCGGTCTACGGTCCACGCATTCGCGTTTGTGATGATGGTATCGGCGGCCGGATGTTCCTGTGCGAAAGCGGTTGCCCACGGCATCGCGATAATCGTCAGCAGACAGAACTGGAACAGCCGGGGGAACAATGACGCTCTCATCGTTCTCCCCAATGTAGTTTGCTACGGAGGACATCGAAGAACTTCTGCCCATTCTGGTGTCGCAAAAGCTTCACGCGATATTTCGCAAGCTTACATTCCACACGATCTCCGCTTTGAATGGGAATGCTCACTTGGCCGTCCGTCGTAAGGAAGCCTTCCTCGTGCCCGAGGGAGAGAGTGACTGAGACTATGGAACTCTCCTCAACGACAATCGGCCGATGTGTAAGCGAGTGTGGAGAAACCGGAGTTATTACGAGTGCCTTCACATCCGGAGCAAGGATCGGGCCGCCCGCAGCGAGGGAATACGCAGTCGACCCAGTTGGAGTCGCGACGATTAGCGCGTCGGCCTTGTAGTTGGTCACACGATAACTGTTGATTCTGAGCTCGAAGTCCGCCAGGCGTGCGGCGGTCGCCTTCATCACAACGTCGTTCAGGGCTTCGCATTCATGCACAGTGTTTGCGCCCCGGACGAGCCGACAGTGCAACATCGAACGCTCGTCAAATACGCAGCACTTTTGGATAATGCTTTCCAAATGCTCGTAGAGTTCCGCAAGGGGAACTTCCGTCAGGAACCCCAAGGAGCCGAGGTTCACCGCTAGAAGCGGCACCTGAGCATGGGCCAGCGCCCGCGCCGCAGCCAGCAAGGTCCCATCGCCACCAAGCACCACCGCAAAGTCGAGTTGGCACTTGTGTAGTTGCTCCCGAGGCGCACACTTACAGCCAGATACATGGTTTGAGGAGTCGGGATCAACTACAACCTCGTATCCGTGTCGCTCAAGCCAGCCAACGACTCCGGAAACCAGTTCCTTCAACTCTGGCTTGTTAGGTTTGGAGATAACGGCAGCAGCGGGCATGGGATAAAAACGATACTCTCACGCGAATCGTGAGTGTAACAGGAACTCCCGGTTGCCTTCCGCTCCGAGAATAGGAGAGTCAATTGATTCAATCTCACTTCCGCCGGTCTGCACAACGATCTGCTTCACGCGCTCGAGAGCCGCGAGATGCGCTTCCTCATCGCGCACGATTCCACCTTTTCGAATTGCCTCGCGTCCCGCCTCAAATTGGGGCTTCACGAGCACTACTCCTTCAAGGTTCGTTGGTTTACCCATTGCACGGAGCGCTACAAGCACCGGTGGAATTACCAGCGTTGCCGAAATGAACGACACATCGATCGCTAGGAAATCAGCTTTCATTGGCAACTGCTCCGAGGTCAGATATCGGGCGTTTGTCTTCTCCAGCAGCGTGACACGCCTATCTTGCCGGATCCGCGCATCGATCTGACCATAACCAGTATCGATTGCGATCACGTGAGACGCGCCGTGCTGGAGCATGCAGTCGGTGAAGCCGCCTGTCGAGGCGCCGACATCCAAGCAGACCCTGCTGTGTAAATTGATCTTCCAATGTGCTAAGGCGCGCTCAAGTTTCAGCCCACCGCGGCTTACGTAGCGAAGATCATTGCCAAGCACACGCAAAGTAGCGTCGCCTGCTACGGACGTTCCAGGTTTCTCGACCTTCTGTTCATTCACGAGCACACGGCCAGCAAGAACCAAGGCTTGAGCACGCTCGCGCGAAGGTGCTAGGCCACGCTCGAGTAGCAGCTTGTCGAGTCGGACCTTCACAACGGACCAGCGAACAGGATTCTTCTCCACTGTCAAAACCCTCAGACGCGCACAGGCAGAAGTGCAAGCTGCTGTTTATACAGCAATCATCGTGTTTCCAGATGCTCCCTTGCCGCTTATCCACAAACTTTTCCTCACAACTGAGGAAATCCTTCAGATGCACGTGAAGCATATCGGCAAGCGCTCAGGTGCAGGATCGTGAATTACAACTGCATTAGAATCGGACACTGATGCTCCGCAGTGAACAGCCACATCTGGCGCACTCGCCCATTACATCGAATGGGCGACCAAATGATCAGCACAGTCCTGTTATTCCTGCCGAGAAGCTCAGGCTACTGTACGCTCTGATGGTGCGCTTACGTGAATACAAGCGGATGCAGAGTACGGCGAACGGGCGAAGTCGAGTACCGAGCTTTGGAGAAGCTTGTGAGGTTGCCGCCGTCATGGACCTTCACAGTGGGGACACGGTTGTAACTCTTCCCGGCCAGAGTGTTGGCTTCGTTGCTCGCAGTGGATCTTCAACAAACTCGAACGATCATAACGCCGTAGCCGATACATGGACCGTGCTTGAAAATGGCGGTCGCGACCGCCTCGCGATCTCTGCCGGCGTGGCATTCGCTCGACAGATGCAGCGCACCGGTAACGTGGTGATCGCCTTCGCTGCTTTCGGCGAAATTGCTCGGGCTACTGATTCTGTCCGATTCGCTCAACAACAGAACCTTCCGATTGTCTATTTAGAAAGGTCCGACGCGATCACTCGCAAATCCAAGCCCACAGCTCATCAACTTCCCGCCATTCCAGTCGACGACGCTGACGCGGTAGCCGTTTACAGAGTCGCATATGAAGCTATTGATAAGGCTCGCAGAGGAGCTGGTCCAACTTTGATTCAATGCACCCGAGACCACAATCGGTCGAGAAGCCGACTTAGGAATCAACGCTCTGATCCTGTCTCCTACATGGAGCATTATCTGCGGAAACAACATCTTTGGAAGAACGACCTAATTGCCTACGCCAGGGCCAGTCCACCATCGACCGCGAGGATCTGACCAGTAATAAAATCGGGACAAGTGGCAAAGAACAAAACTCCCTGCGCAACATCAGCTGGGCTACCGTTCCTTTGCATTGGAGTTTTTTCAGCGAACCGTTCCAAGGTTTCACTTCCCCTCTCCGACTCGCCTTGATCGATCATGCCCGGAGCCACGCAATTCACGCTCACATCAGGGGCTAACGCTTTAGCGGAAGTCTGCGTGAGCATATGCAGCGCCGCCTTTGAGGCGCAATAATGAGCGTGCGTAGCCCATGGGCGAATGCCGCCAAGCGAACCGATATTGATGATTCTCCCCTTGCGACCTCGAAGTTCATTCGTGCATGCTTGAGTCATGAGAAATGCACCCCGCACGTTAATAGCGAACATTTCGTCCCATTCCTCGACTGAAATCTCTCCGAAGTTGCGGGTTTGATAAGCCCCAGAGTTGTTTACAAGCAAGTCCAGCTTCCCGAGTTGGGATATCACCTGTCGCGCGTTGTTCCGAACTGCTGTGGCATCGCGGAGATCGCAGCGCACGGCGACGCCATGCAGATTCAAGGCGTTTATTTCGGTAGCAGTCTCAATAGCTTCTTGAGGTGAGCTGAGATAAGTGATGGCAACGTCCGCCCCGGCACGGGCGAGCGTTAGTGCAATCTCGCGGCCGATCCGCCTTGCTCCGCCGGTCACCAGTGCGGCTTTTCCCGACAATGGAAAATCTTTACGACTACTCAGCGTCTCTCCTCAATAGGCTTCGGCTCTGCCGGCCACGAGATGGAGTTACCCTGCAGCAAGGCGACTGTTTGCTCCAGTCGCGAGGTTCCGTCATGAACCGCAAATCGCAACGGCTGACCTGCCGGATTGGTGCTCCACAGGCTCACCACGGCGTACTGCCCATCCCGACGAAGAATGTAGTACACCATCTCGACGTAGCGGAGACGGTTCATGTCGTGGTTGTAGTTGCGGACGATTCGCTGGAGTGCATCCATTCCCGCCTCGCGTGGTGACATGCCCCGACGCATGTTTTCGACAATCGTGTGAGCACCCGCGATCTTGATATTTTCTTCGCCGCTCCCCGTGGCACCTGCTGAACCTACGTCCTGATCGCAATAGCAGCCCGCGCCAATGATCGGCGAATCTCCCAGTCGGCCGGGTAGCTTCCAAGCCAAGCCGCTCGTCGTGGTGCCGCCAGACATTTCGCCTTTTTCGTTCACCACTGAGACATGAATCGTACCGGTTGGAGGAAACAGGATGTACTCCGCGGCGCGCTCACGCAGTCCAGGCTCGAGTCCGAGATCAGCCGCCATCTCGACCAACTTCTTGCGCTTTCGTTGCAGCGTGATCGGTGGTGCCTCCGGAACCTTCCAGCGCTTATCATCCGGCCCAGGCCCCCACCAATCCTGCGTGGAATTCGTCTCCTTCCACAGCAGCCACATTTTGCGCGAAGATTCGGTCAGCAGATTCTCGCGCGGATGTCCCATCGAGGCCGCGAAGCGCTCTGCGCCTTCTCCACATAGCATGACATGACCGGTGTGACACATCACATCGCGGGCGACCAGACAAACATTCTTGATATTCCTTACCCCGCCGACGGAACCGGCTTTGCGAGTGGGACCGTGCATGCAAGACGAATCGAGTTCCACTACACCCTCTTCGTTGGGGAGTCCGCCGAGTCCGACCGTCTGATCATTAGGATCGTCTTCTTGCGCCTTGGCCACATGCAGCACGGCATCAAGTGTGTCCTGACCGTCCTTGAGCATCTGCCAAGCCTGATCGATAGAGGGCTTGCCTGTGACCTTAGTGATGATCACTGGCTCCTTGGGTTTTGGCAGTTCCCTTTGCTGGGAGGATTGGGTCGGAGACTGATTCCCATTTTGAGCTTGAACGATCGCATCGCCGCCTATGGCGAGTGACGCCGTTGTGATAGCGGAATTCGACAGGAACTGCCTGCGGGAAAAACCCATGCACGGTCCTCCACGGACAGAGAAACGGACAAGGATAAATCAGCTGCCAGCTTCCGGCTACAAGCTCTCAGCCAAACCGAAATGAGCTACGTTGATTGCGTCTTCGTTTTCTTACTTGGTGCTGGGACGTAGATCGGAGCATTACAGCATGGCACAACGTGAAGCACGCATGCGCCTTGGTGACACAAACAGTCGCATTCCCAGTGCCTCGGGTTAGGAGCGGCTCTCATAGCTGGAAGCTGGCTGCGACAGTCGGCAGCTTGCTCTACGCCACCTGCGAGTTATGCAGCAGGTGCTTCTTAAGAACGTTTCCGTTCGGGAGCTTGTGATCGACCAGGTCTCGTGCGGCCTTGATGGATTTCTTGATTTCACTCGGATCGCGCTTTGATACCTCAGCGATTTCCTCGATGGTGAAACCTTCAATTGCGAAGAGAGTAAACGCCTCGCGTTGTTGGGGATGAACTCCGGTAAGCGCCTTTTCAACCTGCTCGATAAATTCGTCAGAAAGCGCAACCGCCTCGGGAGTACTGATGTCGCGGTTCGGCAAAACGTCTTCCGTGCTAAGCCTGTCGTCGGGCTGATGGAACTGAAGGTAAGCATCGTCAGTACCGCTCACATTGGGCTTCCCTGCCGGCAACTCCAGGTGCACGGTTCCGTTCTCGTCCCCATTGCGTGCAGCAACGGCAGAGATGGCACTCAACGCGAGCCCATAGAGCCATCGTTCAACTGACATCTTCTCGGGACGCTGCTCTTCGCCCGAAAGCGCACTGGCAATCGCTTCGTCCACCACCTCTTCACGTCTCACCAGGTTAGGTTGCAACATGCCGGTCACTTCGCGGTAGCGTAGCTCGCGATCGATAAACCGGTTGAGGCGCGGCAGTTCGGTCGCCACGTATTGATCGATATCGCGGCTAACAAGAGTTCCGCCCGGAGCCGGTCCACCGTTCGTAACCGAAGCCACCGTCTCCTCGAAAGGCACGCGGCGATGTTCCTTCGAAACTCTCCGCCATTGATGACGATTACGCAGCAGATCTTTATGCGCGTTGAGCTGATGAATAAGATCGTGGAAGCTGCTTTTAACGGCACCCACGGCCGTTGGCGCGGTGCTTTGGCTTGCCATTTGTCCAGAAGGCAAGCGCAGATTGAGAGATACGGTTATCCCTCCACCTTTGGTTGAACTCTCGGCGACAATACCGTGTAAGTGCACGAGGTCCGGCCGAAACACTTGCAGGCGTTTAGCGAGTTTATCGGTTTGTTGTTTGATTTCTCGCTCGGTGTCTGTCTTCTTCGAGGCTTTGTAGCTGAAGTGGACGTTCATTTACGCCTCACGCGAGAGCCAGCTCAGTCCACAACTCGTGGGCACGAAGCACGCCGGCTCCGGCTCAACCTTTTCTTGTCGCAGATTTTACACCTGCCGGATGAGACGCAACCGTAAATCAATTTGTTGCATTTTTCGTGCGGAAAGACGGCTCTTAGATTGCCTTAGCGCGCAAGAAGAGCTCCTCAGCTAGACGGCAACTGTAAAAGAGTCTTCGGTACGAACTACAGGACGATACAACGTATCGCGCTCGACGGGAACGCGTCCGGCTTCGCGAATCAGGCGCTCTAACTCTTGTCGCCGCATGCCTTGCGGCGTCGTAGCTCCGGCGTCGTGATAAATCTTTTCTTCGATCACTGTTCCATCCAGATCGTCGGCGCCGAATCGAAGTGAGATCTGCGCAATCTTGGGCGTCAGCATCTGCCAGTACGCTTTGACATGCGGGATGTTGTCGAGCATCAGGCGACCGATCGCGATCTGCTTGATGTCTAACATGCCGGTGGTTTTTGGGAGGTGTTGCAGCGGTGTGTTATCCGGATGAAAGGCCAGCGGGATGAATGTCTGGAAGCCGTGCGTTTGATCCTGAAGATCACGCAAACGCACTAGGTGGTCGACGCGATCCTCCTCGTTCTCGACGTGCCCATACAACATCGTGCAATTTGACTTGAGTCCAATCTCGTGAGCGGTACGCGCGGTATCAAGCCACTGCTCGCCGTCGATTTTGTGATCGCATATCACGCGGCGAACGCGGTCGTTAAATATCTCAGCACCGCCTCCGGGCAAGGAATCGACTCCCGCGGCCTTGAGCTTTTCCAAAGTCTCTCGAATCGTGAGCTTGGCGCGTTTTGCCAGGAAAGCCACCTCGACCATGGTGAAGGCTTTTAAATGAACTTGCGGAAAACGCTCCTTCAGCCCCGCAATCAGATCAAGGAAGTATTGAAATGGGAGATCGGGATGTAGTCCACCAACAATGTGGAACTCGGTAACGGCTTCGGAATACCCAGACGCCGCGGTTTGCCAAGCTTCGTCGAGTGCCATGGTATAGGCACCGTCAGTGTCTTTCTTTCGTCCAAAGGCGCACAATCGACAGGCAGCAACGCAAACGTTCGTGGGATTAATATGCCGATTGACATTGAAGAAGGTCGTATCACCCCAGAGCCGCTCGCGCGCGTGATTTGCAAGCCATCCGACAGCTAGGATGTCCGGAGAGCGGTAGAGTGCGATGCCGTCTTCGAAGCTCAGCCGCTCCTGTGAAAGCACCTTCTCCGCGACACTACGCAGACGAGCGTCGTCGGTTTGAAAGGCGTGCCGGGCAGAAGAATTTGAGCCTGAAACATTGGCCGAAAGCATACTGGGCATTGATTTGATGATAGCCGATGCGGCAGCGAGAGTCAGCAGCGATCCCAAGTGATAGAGTCTCGTAGAGACGCAGCATACTCTGTGTCCGACTATGCGGTCTCCGTAATAGCAGAAACAAGCCAGTGTCATAGCCGTCAAATGTCCACCGAGACGAACAAGTCGCCAAAGAGCAAGTGGGTAGAAATTGAGAAATACATCCAGCTTGGCGTGCTGCTTCCCGCTGCCACGTTCGTTGGGTGGCTGATCGGGCACTTGCTGGATCTGCATTTCCATACGAATTGGATCTATCTTGTTGGCCTCGGGTTCGGCATCGCTGCCGGATTCGTTCAGCTTTTCCGCGTGGCTTTGAAGACGGGCGATGAGTGAGGAGTCGTCGGGTCCTGCACAGACCAGCTCAGACGAGCAATTCTTTACCGCCGCTTATGAACGAATCGTCTGGATCCTTATAATCCTTCTTCCCTGCTTGACGCTCCTTCTCTGGTTCTTCTTCAACCATCGGTTTGCAATTGGCTTTGTTGTCGGTGGCACGATAGCAATCGTAAATTTTCTCTCACTCAAAAAACTTGTAATCGTCTTTGCCGATAGGGTGATAGCAAGTTCCGGCAAGGAACGTTCGTCGGGCTTGGTGATGCGCTTCCTGCTGCGCTACGGCATCGCCGCCGTCGCGGGCTATGCTATATTCAAGAGTTCCGCCATGAGTGCGTACGGCCTCCTGGTCGGGCTCGGAATTCCGGCCATCGGCATCATGATTGAAGCCGGATACGAGCTGTACGGATCGTGGCGCCGGGGTTACTGATCGAAGTCTCTGTTCTGAATTTTTTCTGAATGACAGAAGAATTACTCTTTACACACTTTTTGAATAAGTACCTGGGCGGAGTCGCGGCGCGTACCCTGTCAGCGTTGGGAGCTCATCCTGTGGAGGCGGGGGAGAAGAGCCAATACTTCTTCACCTACAATCCGGTCGCGCCAATCACGAACTTTTTCGCCATGGAGGTTCTGGTTGTTTGCATCCTCCTGGCGCTCTTTATATGGACTCGATCGCAAATCTCGGTCGACCGCCCCGGCGCGATGCAGCATGTATTCGAAGTAGTTGAAGAGTTCGTCAATCATCAGAGCGAAGAAATCATTCCGGCGCATGGCACCGACAAGTTCACGCCATTTCTTGTCGCGCTTGGGATATTCATCCTCATCAGCAACTTGATCGGCTTGGTGCCCGGATTCTTATCGCCCACCGCCACCCCTGCAGTGCCGCTTGGATTGGCAATAGTGGCGTGGCTTTATTATCACTGGCACGGAATTAAAAAGCAGGGTGTACTCACGTATGCGAAGCACTTCACGGGACCGATGCCAATTCTGGCTCCCTTGATGATCCCGATTGAAATCATTAGCCACATCGCTCGCATGATGTCCCTCACGATTCGTCTTTACGCCAATATCTTCGCCGGTGATTTGGTAACGTTGGTCTTCTTCTCGCTGATTCCGATTGGCATTCCGGTAATTTTTCTTGGCCTGCACTTATTCGTAGCGTTGCTTCAGGCGTACATCTTCGTTCTCCTCGCGACCGTGTATCTTGCCGGCGCAGTAGCCGAGGAGCACTAGATCGGTTTTTTTTGCCTTGTAATTCCGAACCTAGCGAGGAATCCCGAGCAAGCTCAAAATGCGTCGGGGGCTAAGATTTCTCGCGGCAACATGAGCGGCTCGGAATGACCAAAGGGCGTGCAAGTTCTCGCCAGGAGGTCCTGGCTTGAAGCTGCGAGTGTGAGGGCGCCAGCTCGGTGAGCGTCAACCACCTCCTTGCAGCAATTCATAGTACGGAGCACCAACCATGCGTAAGTTCACCTTCTTTCTTCTGGCAATAACGACACTGTTCATTGCTTCGCCGCTGTACGCGCAAGCGGGAGGGGGCACTGCACCAACCTTCAACTGGGCAATTCCGATCGGTGCCGGTATTGGAATGGGAATCGCCTCCGGTCTTTGCGGTATTGGTCAGGGACGCGCAACTGCTTCGGCGGCAGAAGCGCTGGCTCGCAATCCTGGGGCACGCGCCGGAATCCAGCTCTTCCTCATTCTCGGCCTGGCTCTGATTGAGTCCCTCGCGCTATACACGCTGGTAATCATCTTCGCAAAGACATAGGGACTCCAATTTCACCTCTGCCCTCGGTTCGCCGAGGGCATTTTTCTTGCCGACTACAATCGCATCGTGGCTCCTGTACTCGAATTCCACAGCGTCAGCAAACGATACCGCTCATTCCTGGGACAGGAACACTGGGCCTTACGTGATTTCACCCTCCAAGTGGGGCCAGGCGAGATCGTTGGATTTTTAGGCCCTAACGGGGCAGGAAAAACAACAGCCATCCACATAGCGCTGGGGTTGGCACAGCCAACCGCGGGAAGCGGCACACTGTTGGGCGAAAAATTCGGATCAGTCTCAATTCGGCGCCGGCTCGGATTCCTGTCGGAGAGTCCGGCTTTCTATCATCAAACTGCTCGCGACACTTTAAAATTCTATGGGCGACTCAATGGCGTGGGTGAGCCCGAACTTTCCCATCGCGCAAACGATCTTCTTTCATCAGTTGGTATGACTGCAGACGCGAATCGAAACATCGGCAACTTCTCACGTGGCATGCTGCAGAGGATTGGCATCGCGCAGGCTTTGATCAACGATCCTCAGTTGCTCATCCTGGATGAACCGACGTCGGCACTGGATCCGCTGTCTCGACTGAAGGTGCGAGAACTGTTGTTACAGCAGCGCCGCCGAGGAAAGACCGTTTTCCTAAGCTCGCATCAGCTTTCGGAAGTTGAACTCATCTGTGACCACGCCGTGTTCGTGCAAAAAGGACGCGTCATAGCAGCTGGCCGCACGCAAGACTTACTGCAAGATTCTGATGAGTTCGAGATTACAGCGTCAGGGCTGCAATCGGCGCCGCCAGAGGCAAGGAACACTCATATCGAAAATGGACACCTGGTGTTTTCGACCACTACAGCGCAACAACGATCGGCGATTGAGCAGGTTTGGACCGCAGGAGGTACTGTAGTTAGCGTAGTGCCCAGGCTCCGGACGATGGAGGATCTTTTTGTCGATCTCATGACAAATCCAGAATCGGACAGCTGAAACCACAATGATCCCTGTCTTGCTGTTAGCTAAGAACTTCTTGCGGCAGAACCGCTGGCTATTTCTTGCCTTTATCGGATTGCCATTTCTAATGGGAGCTTTTCAATGGTCTCCACATCACGCCACAAGCCCCCAAGACGTAGCCGAGATTGTCCAGCAGGAGATGTTTTATGGCGTCGTTGTAGTCACCTTCCTTGCCAGTTCAGCAATCCATAACGAGAAGCGTTCACGGAGAATTGTTGGAGTGCTCTCAAAGGGAGTCAGCCGGAGGCAGTACCTCCTGGCACTGCTGCTGGGTTCAGCATGCTTTGCTGTGGCTTACTTTGGGTCGGTTGGAGCCGTGCTAGTTTGGCTTCTCGGCCCTTCAGATGCGGTTACAAGTGCAGCTTCTGGGCTGTTCGTGCGAGGGACGGTGGCAGCGCTGTGGGCAGCGTCCGCTGGACTATTGTGGTCAACCTTCGTTCATCCGTTTCTTGCGGCCGCGATTGCGACAGGAGTGACGTTCGCCCCGCTCGCGCTCTCCCATACGAACACGCTTCTAACACCAGTCACAGGCCTACTCAAGGATTCCAATGACTTGGTTCAAGCGATTCCTCTTTCGGTAGTACTCGTTGCCATTGGAGAATTTGCGATTATTTTTCTTATTGCGGCTCTAGTTTTCAGACGCCGAGATGTGACCGTGAACATCGAGTGACTTGTGTCGGCAACTTCGAACGCCAAAGGAGGGTCTCGTCAGATTCGACGCCGCAGCTTCGGCTATAATCGAAACAGATTTGTTACGCGCTGCATACGCCGGATTCCCTCGACCCAGCGCGCTCACCGCTGGGAATCCATTGGATAGGACGGATGACAGATAACAACAGCGGAAAAAGCAAACCCAAAGTTCTTGTGGTCGATGATGAGCGCGTAATCGCCGACACGTTGGCAATCATTCTCAATCAAAACGGATTCACTGCCACTGCTGTCTACAGCGGGACGGGAGCCATCGAGAAAGCTCGGAGCGAGCGACCCGATCTGATTATTAGCGACGTCATCATGGAAGACATGAACGGCATCGACGCCGCGATTAACATTCGTCGCTTCCTACCTTCCTGCAAGATCCTTCTCTTCTCCGGTCAGGCTGCAACAGCCGATCTGCTGGAAAACGCGCGCGCCCGCGGACATCAATTCGAAATTCTGGCCAAGCCCGTTCATCCACAGGACTTGCTGGCTAAACTTCGAGACTGATCCTGAGACTTCTCCAAAGGACGTAGGCAAATTCAGCTTTTTGCGGCAGACGAATCTCCACAGGCCACAACCCCCAGGGAATTTCTTCGGCTCCTGCAGTGCCTTCGCGTGAAACAGTGAAGAGGATTCCGATTATGGTTGCTGCGATTTTGCTCGAGGAACACATACTTATCAGTTTGCCACTGCGTTGCAGGTGAGAGCGCAAAAGCAACCTTTTTTGTGCCCAAGGCCGGGAGGGAGCTACTAGAAGAATTTGTGGTGCCGGGAGGGGGAATCGAACCCCCACAGGCCTTTTAAGCCCTGCGGATTTGAAGTCTGTAGGACGCCACTTACTACCCGCCTGCCTTCTTGCGCTTCGCCCATCGTGCCTCGGCTGCTGCCTTGCGCGCCATCTCTTTTCGCTTGGGCCTTGCTGCTTCCAGCCTTCCGTCCTTGGCAGGGTGCTAGAATCGAAGGACCCGAACTTCGGGAGGTGAGCCGGAATCGTGAAAACCGTTGCCAGGTTTCACCAACTTCTTTGATCGCGCTACAAGCCTCATCGCGTTTCGCGCTACTTCTGAAGAACAGGAGGAACAATCATGAAGAGAATCTCTTTGTTGGCAACCGTGGTGTTGCTTTCTGCAACCTGGATGGTTGCTCAGAGCAGCGACAGCAAGACATCAATCCAAGGTTGTCTGAGTGGCTCGACTGGAAGCTACACATTGACGGATCAGTCTGGCAAGACATACCAACTGGCGGGTGACACCTCGAAGCTGACCGATTATGTCGGCCAGGAAGTTGCGTTGACCGGCAAGGAATCGGGCGGCTCAAGCGCGGCTGAGACACCTAGTTCACCCCCGAAGTCGGGCAAGCCTTCGGGTTCTGAGCCCTCGAGTTCTGAGATCAAGTTCAACGTGTCCCAAGTCAAGAAAATCTCAGACACTTGCACGACTAGCAAGAAATAGTCGTGCCCGGAACTCGGCCCCAGCGCTCGCCGGGGCCCGCCTGATTCCGAAACAACATCAACCCTTGGGCCATTCTTCGGAGTGGCCTTTTTCTATTGATTCGCAGCCTTCGCCAGTTTCACGTCTTTCGTCTCTGGGCTTTCTCGATTGAAGAAAATCCACCACGTAAGGGATTCATCGAAGATGAGCATTACAGTACTCTGCCAAACTGCAATGAGCTGTGGTTGCGCTCCATGCTCGCGTTGGCCTATAACTTCGGCCTGCGTCGCGAGGAACTGCTAGAACTGCGTGTGCGCCAATTCAACGTAGCGCAACGGACGCTGAGCCTTGATCCGGTGACCACAAAGAATGACGATGCGCGACACATCGTGTTGACTCGCGAATCTCTGGAGCTGCTTAAGGCGTGCGTGCACGGCAACCAATGTGACGATTACATCCTCACGCGCAAGACTCGCGAGGGGAGCAGCGTTCGCGTCAATGACTTCAGTGTTGCGTGGTTCAAGTTGTGCGTAAAGGCGGGAGTCGGAGAGATGCGCTGCCCGAAGTGCTCAATTGTGAGCACCGAATATCGAAGCGATGCGCCAACGTAGCGGGCATAATCGGCGACGTTCCCATCACTTGCAAGGCACGGCTAATCTATTACGGTCTGATCCTCCACGACAATCGTAGATTCGGCACTCCGTCGTATGGTCCGCAACGGGCATCCCTGAGCGTGTGGCAATGACCATCTGCGGGCATGAGACCCGCTCAGTTTTCGACCGCTACAACATCACTAGCCAATCTGATCTTCGTGATGCCGCAACCACGCTAGAGAACGGGCA
>Ga0126371_10000013_pt1 | contig 118168 bp, 124 predicted proteins | sample PanSoiMetaPlot_4_FD_110145 | JGI IMG/M metagenome (GOLD analysis project Ga0126371, IMG submission 110145) | Tropical forest soil microbial communities from Panama - MetaG Plot_4 | ecosystem: Environmental > Terrestrial > Soil > Tropical forest > Bulk soil | place: Panama | collected 2016-02-17
TCTGGAAGCGGACGAACGCATCATCGAGATCGAGCGGCGGCTCTATCGTGAAGTGCGCGAATCCATCGCGGCACAAGCGTCGCGGCTGCGGCAAACGGCCGCAGCGATCGCGCAAGTTGATGTCCTGGTGAATTTTGCGACGCTTGCAGCAGAACGGAATTATACGCGCCCCTAGGTCACTGAATTCGAGTCTGGGCATACGGAGAACGCGGAAGGGCGCGGCGAGCTCTTCATCGCCGGCGGACGCCATCCGGTGATTGAATGTTTGTTGGAGCAGCGCGGCGAGCGCTTCGTGCCGAATGATGTTTATCTCGACGACGTGAAGCAGCCGATTCTTCTCATCACCGGGCCGAACATGGGCGGCAAGTCAACTTACCTGCGGCAAGCGGCATTGATTGTCGTCATGGCACAAATCGGCTGCTTTGCCCCTGCAAACGAAGCTCGCCTGCCAATCATCGACAGGATTTTTACGCGCATTGGCGCATCGGACAATCTGGCGCGCGGCCGCTCGACGTTTCTCGTTGAGATGAGCGAAGTCGCAGCGATCCTGAATACGGCCACATCTTCGAGCCTTGTGCTGCTCGACGAAGTGGGGCGAGGCACCGCCACCTTCGATGGGCTGTCGATTGCCTGGGCGGTCGTAGAGCACTTGCATCAAAACGCGCGCCCCCGCACACTCTTTGCGACGCACTATCACGAACTGACCGAACTGGAACAACTTCTTCCCGGCGTGAAAAACGTGCACGTCTCGGTGCGCGAAGCAGGCAGCGAAATCGTCTTCCTGCGGCGCGTCGAGCCCGGCGCGGCGGACAAAAGCTACGGAATCGAAGTAGCGCGTCTCGCGGGATTGCCTCCCGCGGTGATTGCGCGCGCACGCGAAGTTCTCGCCGAGCATGAAAAGAGCGAACACGAATTGACTCAGGAACTTTCGCCGGGTGCTACGACTGCCGCGCAACCAATAATGTTCGCGCCGGTGAATCAAGAAGTGTTGGATTCGCTGCGCGGCGCTGATCTCGACAATCTTAAGCCTCTCGAAGCGCTGAATCTTCTCGCCGCGCTCAAGAAGCAGCTTTCGTGAGCGGCAATTCACGCGGCATGTTCGTGCTGGGATTGATGTCTGGCACATCCGCCGATGGAATCGATGTAGCGCTCGTCAGAATCTCTGGACCCGTGGTATCGCCGCGCGCCAAACTTGTCGGCTTTACTGACTTCCCTTATCCATCAACCGTGCGCGCGGCAGTGCTGCGACTCGCCAACGGCGCCTCCACAACAACGCGCGAAATCAGTCAGCTGAATTTCAGGCTCGGCGGTCTTTTCGCCAATGCCGCACTGCGCGCATGCAAACGCTTCGGCGTTTCAGCCCAACGCGTCGCGCTGATCGGTTCCCACGGGCAGACAATTTACCACCAGGGTGCTGCGTCCGAATTTCTAGGCGCTCGAACTTCTTCTACTCTTCAAATCGGCGAACCCGCAGTAATTGCCGAACGCACCGGAATCACCACCGTCGCGGATTTCCGTCCTGCCGACATCGCCGCCGGCGGCCAAGGTGCGCCGCTCGTGCCATTCGTCGATTACCTGCTCTATCGCCATCCGCGAGTTGGCCGCATTGCGCTGAACATCGGCGGAATCGCAAATCTATCGGTAATTCCCGCCGCAGCGAAACCGCGCGAAGTCTTCGCATTCGACACAGGCCCCGGCAACATGATCATCGACGCGCTTGCGGCACACTTCTCGCGCGGCCGTTTGCGATTCGACCGCAATGCTGCGCTAGCGCGGCGCGGCCATCTCGACGGCGCACTCTTAAGCCAACTTCTCGGGCATTCTTTCTTTCGCAAATCGCCGCCGAAGAGCGCCGGCCGCGAGGAATTCGGCGCTGAATACACGGCACGATTGATTGCCCTCGCGAAACGGCGTCGCGTGGCCCCTGCGGACTTGATTCACACCGCAACAGCGTTCACCGCCGCGACAATCGCGCAAGCGTGCGAACGATTCGTATTGCGCCGTGTGCGAAATGTCCGTGAGTTGATCGCCACCGGCGGCGGCGCGCGCAATCCCCTGCTGATCGCCTATCTGGCAGCGCTCTTGCCTTCGCTGAAACTCGTTCCCGCAGACGCCTTCGGCGTTCCAGTTGACGCAAAAGAAGCCTTTGCGTTCGCCATTCTCGCTTTCGTCGCGTTTCATCAGCGCGCTAACAACCTGCCCAGCGCGACAGGCGCGCGTCATCCTGCTGTCCTCGGAAAACTCTGCTATGCGAAGCCGCGCTAACCGGCTGCTCATAGTGCTCGCGCTTTTCGCTTCCCTGCCTCTGCTTTTTTTCGGTTGCACTTACGGCCATTCCGCAACCAACTCGACCACCGTGAATTTCCTGCTGGAATCAATGCCAACGAATCTAGACCCGCGCATCGGGACAGACGCATTTTCGGAACACATCGACTATCTGCTGTTCGACAGCCTGCTGCAGCGCGACGAACATCTGAACCTTGCGCCCGACCTCGCCGAAAAATGGGAAATGCCCGATGCACAGACCTACGTCTTTCATCTTCGGCGCGGCGTGCGCTTTTCAAACGGCCAGCCGCTCACTTCGGCGGACGTGAAGTTCACGTTCGATTCCATCCGTTCCGGCACCATCAAAACCGCGAAGCGCGGCGCGTTTGCGCTGGTGGACTCGATCACGACGCCCGATCCGTGGACCGTAATTTTTCATTTGCGTGCACCCTACGCATCGTTTCCATTGAATCTGATCCGCCAAGCCGTTGGCGTCGTCCCGCAGAATGCTGGTGCGGATTTCGCGCAGCATCCGGTGGGCACGGGCCCATTTCGTTTCGTAAGCATGGTCACGGACGAAGAGATTCTTGTTGAACGCAATCCCGATTATTTCGCCGACGCACCGACGCTCCAACGCGTGCGCTTTCGTATTGTGCCGGACGCGCTGGTCCGCGCACTGGAATTGCGCAAAGGCTCGGGCGACGTGGAATACCGCTCGCTCACTCCGGACATGGTCGATGCGTTTAGCCGCGATCCGGATATTGAAGTCACACGCGCCCCCGGAACAACTGTCGCGTATGTCGCATTCAACATGGACGATGCAATTCTCAAGCACCAGCAGGTGCGCCAGGCGCTCGCTTACGCGACAAACCGCGCGATTCTGATCAAGTACTTGCTGCGCGGGCAGGCGCGGCCTGCAGAGAGTTTGCTGCCGCCGAGCCACTGGGCGTACGCCCCCGGCGTGACGCATTATGACTACGATCCCGCGCGTGCTAATTCCCTGCTCGATGCGACCGGTTTTCCGCGCGGCCCGGATGGTATTCGCTTTCACCTCGAACTGAAAACGTCCACCGACGAAGATACCCGGCTCCTTGCCGCGGCGCTGCAAGACCAGTGGCATCAGGTCGGCGTGCAACTCGATTTGCACTCGTTGGAATTTGCGACTTTCTACGCTGACATCACGCGAGGCAGCTTTCAGCTCTACACGCTTCGATGGCTTGGCGCGAATCTCGATCCGGACATTTTCGATTACGTTTTCAATAGCGCGAAAACTCCTCCTGCGGGCGCGAATCGCGGGCATTATCGTAACCCGCAGTTGGACGCCCTGCTGCTGCAGGCGCGCGTGACCTCAGACGAGGCAAAACGGAAAGAAATTCTGGCCCAGATTCAGAAAATCGTTGCAGACGACGAACCCTACATCAATTTGTGGTTTTACGATAACGTCTGCGTGCATCGCAAACGCCTCACGAACATTCAACTCACATCCGGGGGCGATTTTGATTTTTTGCAGCACGCTCTAATTAGCAGCCACTAACCTTCAGCTTCAACAATCTTGCGGATCTCAGACTCGGGCACTGCTCCCTCGCGGATAATCGACCATTCTTCGCCGCGCAGTGCGACGATGGTTGACGTGAGTGCGGCTCCCGTTTCGCCACCGTCCAGAATTAATGGAAGCCTGTCACCAAGCTGCTTCACGAGCGCGGCTGCGTTGGTGCACGACGGAAAGCCCGACAAATTCGCGCTCGTGCCTGTAATCGGCCCGCCGAAACACTCAATCAAATCGCATGCCACCTGCGATTTGGGCCAACGCAGCGCAACCCGGCCGCTGTTACCCGTGACTTTCAGCGGCAAACGATGCGTCGCTTCAACCACGATAGTCAGCGCGCCCGGCCAGAATTTCTGCGCAAGATCGAAGAAATGTTCGGGCAAGTCGCGCGTGAGAACCACCGCCTGTTCAACGGAATTCACGAGAATCGGCAGCGCTTTCGTCTCGGCCCGGCCTTTCACCTGAAAAACTCGCTCAATGGCCGATAAATTGTATGGGTCCGCGGAAAGCCCGTAGACGGTATCCGTGGGAATGCCCACCACACGTCCGCGCTGTATGAGACTTGCAGCGTAATGAATGGCGTGGGATTCAGGCGCGTCGATTGAGACTTTCAGGACTTCCGCTGGCAATGGGTTCGCTCGTGCGGCGCCCGCTCAAGCCGCAATGACGAGAAAAACTATCACAGGCACACCAGAGGCGCAAGCGCACCGTGAGTTCAGCAGCTTGTATTAAGAATGAAAGAATCAAGAAACTCCCGGCTTGCGAAACAACCCTCTGTGTTTTCAAGAGAACATCGTAAAATAACTTCCCGTCATAACCTATCAGCTAGATTACATATCCGATTGATGCAGGAGATCATCAAACTCGATGAGGTCACGGCGTTCGGCGGAAAACTGTCTTTCCTAATTCCAAGTAAATGGGAGGAACAGCCCGAAGATAAACAGACTTACCTATACTGTCTGCCTGCGGCCAATTCTGGCTGGTTTCGGGTGTCTCTGAACTCGGTGAGAACGCAAACACCAGCGGAAACACTCGAAGAGATTGTCAGAGAAACGGAAGCGGCTCGTCACCAAAAAACCGGAAATTGGGTCTGGACGCGGGAACGGACTACCGAAGAGGACGGCGTGAAGATTCACATTTACTACTGGTTCGTTGCAAACATAACTGAACCTGATTATGTGCGCGAGGCTATTTTCTCGTACACAATTCTGTCTGAGCGGAGTAATGACGCAGAGACGAAGAGCACGTTGCAATTAATAGAACAAATCGTGGGCCGCGCCAGTTTCAATCCAAACATTTACCAATAGCGACGCTTGCTTTTTGGGCAGAAAACCGGAAAATAGTTTGCCATGCTACCAGAGCAGACCTGTCCGAAGTGCGGCCGCCGCATGTTGCTTTATCGTTGCAATCATAAAAACTGTACGACGGAGAAGCGCGTATGCGTCGTCTGCGAATGCGGCGGCATTCGTCCAGCCACGCCGTTCAAACAGACTAGCTTCTTCCCCGAATGCCACTCCGACGGCATGCTCCTCGCCGACGATAACCGCAGCTACAGTTAGACTGTCTCGAGTCTTGGCTCAAAGCGGTCGCGCTTGGCGAAGCGCGCTGGTCTCTGCTACGCTCCAGTGAATGGCTGCACCAACTCGAGTCCCGCCTTCTAAAGGCGCGTTCGCGCGGGCGAGCGCTGCGACGGGTACGCACCAAGACACGCTGATCACTTCGGGCGATAATCGCTGGCTCAAGACGTTTCGCGCCACGTTGCGCGCATCGCGCCCAGAGGAACGCCGCATCGCGCTCGAAGGCACGCATCTGGTCGCCGAAGCAATTCGCTCCGGGCTGAAAATCGACGCCGTGCTCGTCAGCGCGGCTGGCGAAAAACATTACGCCGCGCTGCAATCGCAACTAGACCGCCCGACGCAGATCCTGCGGACGACCGACAAACTCTTTGCATCTGTGGCGGACACGGAAACGCCCCAAGGCATCGCCGCTCTGGCCCGCGCGCCCGAATACACGCTGGAAAACTTGCTGCACGGCGCGGATTCACTTGTCGTCGTGCTCGTCGCAGCGCAGAATCCCGGAAATGTCGGCGCAATCCTGCGTTCCGCCGAAGCCTTTGGCGCAACAGGAGTAATTACGACGCGCGGCACGGCGCATCCGTATTCGCCGAAGGCGCTGCGCGCTTCTTCAGGATCGTCTCTCCGATTGCCCGTCCTCGCCGACTTAGCCACGCCCATCGCGCTCACGCAGCTGCGCGTCTCCGGCTTGCAAATCATCGCCGCCTCTTCTGCGCGCAACGCCACCGCAAAACGCCCCGACCAGATGAATCTTCGCGCGCCATTCGCTCTGCTCATCGGCAACGAAGGCGCGGGCCTTCCGGCGGAAGTCGAACGCAGCGCCGACGCCCTTGTCCGCATCCAACTTGCTGAACCGGTGGAATCGCTGAACGCTGCTGTAGCTGCTTCGCTGATTCTCTATGAAGCCGCGCGCCAGCGTCGCGCAAATGCGCAAGCTTAACAAAAACACATGAGCCTTTTTCGCTCCATCCAGCCCGAAGAAGACGAGCCGCAGGGCTCCGCTCCGCGGCCGCTCGCCGACCGCATGCGCCCGCGCACGCTCGACGAAGTAATGGGCCAGGAAAATCTGCTCGCGCCCGGAAAACCGCTGCGCATCCAGATTGAGCACGACGAAATCGTCTCCATGCTGCTCTGGGGCCCTCCCGGCTGCGGCAAAACCACGCTCGCTCGTCTCATCGCCAAGACCACACGCTCGGAATTTGTGCCTTTCAGCGCGGTCATGTCCGGCATCAAGGAAATCAAGCAAGTGATGGCCGCCGCCGAAGGCGCCCGCCGGTATGGCCGCCGCACCGTGGTTTTCGTCGACGAAATTCATCGCTTCAACAAGGCCCAGCAGGACGCCTTCCTCCCCTATGTCGAAGCGGGCACAATTCTGCTCATCGGCGCGACCACAGAGAATCCGTCATTTGAAGTGATTGCGCCGCTTCTCTCGCGCATGAAGGTCTACGTTCTGCAGGCGCTTTCGAGCGAACAAATTCTCTCGCTCCTGCGACGCGCGCTCGCAGACAAAGAGCGCGGCCTCGGCAACGAAAACATCGAAATCCCCAGCGAAGTGCTGGAGCGCATCGCGCAAATCGCCAACGGTGATGCCCGCGCCGCATACAACACGCTAGAAGCGGTGATCCTCGGCTCCGAGCCCGCCGCGAATGGACGCCGCACCGTCACGCGCGAACGCCTCGAAGACGTCCTCCAGCGCAAATTGCTGCCTTACGACAAGGCCGGCGAAGAACACTTCAATCTCATTTCCGCCCTGCACAAATCCGTACGTAATTCCGACCCAGATGCGTCACTATACTGGCTCGCGCGAATGCTCGAATCTGGCGAAGATCCTCTTTACCTTGCGCGGCGCATGGTGCGCATGGCCAGCGAAGACATCGGCCTCGCCGACCCCAACGCGCTGCAAGTCACCCTCGCCGCGATGAACGCATTCGATTTTCTCGGCGCGCCGGAAGGTCATCTCGCGCTCGCCGAGGCCGCCGTTTATCTTTCGCTCGCGCCGAAATCAAACGCCGTGTATACGGCCTTCGGCGCAGTACACGAAGATTTGCAAAGCACGATCGCCGAACCCGTGCCGCTCCATCTCCGCAACGCGGTCACCGGACTGATGGGCCACATCGGCTACGGCAATGGCTACCAATACGCCCACAACACTGAGGAGAAAGTCACGGACATGACCTGCCTGCCTGAAAGCCTCTCGGGGCGCGTCTATTACCATCCAACGGATCAGGGCCTCGAGGCGCGAATTCGCCAGCGCCTCGAAGAGATTCGCCGCATCAAATCAAAGGCCCCCAAGACCGCACCGGACAAGGATAAACAGTGAAGGAACCGAAACGATGACGCATCGCATTCCCCGGCTGAATACCTTCCAAAGATTTTCGCGCATCGCACTTTTCTCTTTTTTCAGTGCAATCTGTTTTGCATCACAATTCGCCGGACGCGCGCACGCTCAACAGAAACCGCTCGCGACAATCACGCTCGACTGTCGCGCCTTCGCGATTTCATCCGACGGTCTCACCGCATGCGTCGTTTTCCATCAGCTCGGCTTCAAGAAAAACACCATTGAACGCGACAACGTCTGGACTGTGACCGCTGACAACAAAAAGCACCGAGAGATTGTCGACGGCGTGAAGCTGGTCCAGACGGACATTCCTTTCAGCTTCAAAATCCTGCAAATCGCTTTTTCTCCGAGCGGAAAACTCCTGACTCTTCAAATGAACATCGCGGAAATGCCAGGCGGGAACGACTCCATTCAAGAGAGCAAGCTCGTCGACCTAATGGACGTCAATGGCAAAGAAATTCCCGTTGCAGGCACGAAAACGAGCGTTATCGAAAATGCAGTTCAGGCAAGCTGGCTGGCCGATGATAAAACCGTCGTCTACTTGCTTCCCTCCGATGAGTCCGACCTGCTTTTTCAAATCGGACTCACGCATCCCGAGCAAGGCAAAGGAAGCGTTATTTTCAACGGGCGCCTCTTCACCGCCGTCGATTGGGACGCTGCACGCAACAGCGCCATCGCCATTGAACGCGACAAAGACTTTGACGCTCCCATCAAGCTCGTGCGCCTCGACCTGATTCATCAAACCGACACGCCGCTCGTAGACCTAACCGCGTATCTCGGCAAGCTGACGCTCTCGCCCTCCGGAAACAAAGTTGCCTACTTTGTTGACGGCGACACCCTCGAAGTTCGCGACCTTTCCCATCCGCAGACGCCAATAACAGTCCACTGCGCTTATGGCACGTTTGCGTGGGGATCAGATGAAAATCGTATTCTCCTCAAGCGTGGGCCGGAAAAGCAGTCCAGTGATCTCGTGTGGGTGTCGATTCCCAACGGCGATCTCACGCCGATACTTCACGACTTGATTTTCGGTTCTTTTGCAATTTCTCCGGATGGCCACCTAATCGCCGTCGCCGAACCCGGATCAGATCACGTCGAAGTGTACCCGTTGAAGTGAGTCGCTTTTTGATTGAGCGTCGCGAAGACACTCAGGGATTCAACGGCTTGCCTATCTCCCAATGATGTCCGAACGGGTCGACGACACGCCCAAGCCGCCAACCGTATTGATTGTCGACCGCGACCACGACCCTTGCTCCAGCTTTGACCGCCCGGTCAAATGCAGTGTCCGGATCTTCCACAACCATTACCATTCGAACCGTACCGCCGCCGACGGACTCCGGACTGAAGTTCGCATGCTCAGGCGATTCATCGGCAACCCAAAATTCCGCACCATCCACGGACAACCGCGCTACAACTGCGCCATCCGGCGCATCGATTCGAAAAACCACTATCGCGCCGAAAGCTGTCTTGTAAAATTCAATCGCCTTGGCTCCGGCGCGAACCGAGAGCATTGGCGCGATCGCCGTTTTCGTAGCGCTGCTCATGGATGACTCCCTTCCTCGGCGAACCTGCGGAAGAAGCTCGTCGGCTCCCACGTCGGTCGCGAGGGATCATCGGCCACGCGCTCGGCAAGCATATACATCAAATAACAGAATTTTCCTGCCGCTTCTTGATCAACCTTCTGACTCGTGTCGTCCGACGGTTCATGATAGTGCGTGTGCACCCAATCATTGAATGTTTTTTCCTGCGGCGAACCATTCTCGTAGCCGAATTTGAACGCCAGCGCGGGAATCCCCTTCTGCACGAAGCTGTACTGGTCGCTTCGTATGAACCGATTCGCCTGTGGCTGCTCGTCTTCAATAACATTTACGCTATCCGCCTTGCCGATGGCTCGAATATCGTCACCAAGTGTGGATTCGTCGAGTCCCTGCACCTGCAAATATTGCAGCGGGAAAAGCGGCAAAAACATATCCATATTGATGTCCGCAGCGATCGAATCCGAGGGAACCGTGGGATGGTTCGCGAAATACCACGAACCAAGCTCACCCTCCTCTTCGCCGCACAACGCCAAAAAAATCACGGACCGCTTTGGCTTCGCATTCGACACACGGAAATCGCGCGCGATCTGAATCAGTGCGGCCACGCCCGCAGCGTTGTCCATCGCTCCGTTGTAGATGTCGTCGCCGTTCACCGGCGCGCCAATTCCCAAATGATCCAGATGCGCACTGACGATGACAAACTCCTTCTTCAAATCCGTGTCCGATCCCTCCAATTCGCCAACAACATTCGGCGCCTCCACGTCCATTTGCGCCACCTTGACCTTCGCGTGAATCTTCACCGCTAGCGGAAACTTCGGCAGCGGCTGGTGCGCCTTCGCCGCTGCGACAATTTCGGTCATGTTGTGGCCCGAGCCTGCGAAGAACTCATCCGCATATTCGGGATTGATCGAAAAGGAAATCTGCCTGCCCGGATCGCGGCGCAAGCTCTCTTCGGCAAGTTCGAGCGCAGGCTTATGCCGGTTGCCAGCAATTCTATCCCACGGAATCTCCTGATTCGCTGTGTTGTAGATCGCCGCGGACCCGATCGCACCTGCCGCCTTCATTGCTTTCCAGCGTTCGCTGGAGGATTCCAAGTGCGCACGCAACGGGTCTTTGATGGACTCCGGGCCGCCCATCATATATATGGCGATCTTTCCGTGCAGGTCTACACCGGCAAAATCATTGTAGTTTGCCTCCGGCGCAGAGATGCCATAGCCGACAAACACCGCCTCCGCATCAACTTCGTTCGCGGCATCGCCGGTAGGCGACAAGAATGCTTCCTTGCCCAAAGTGAGCGGAATCGTTTTGTCGCCCTGAACAATCGCCATCGAGGAATACGCTTCGTCGACTTCGAGGCTCTTGAATTTGATCGGCTGAAAAAATCCCACTGAACCTGCGGCAGTCAGCCCTTCATCTTTAAACTTCTCCGCAACATATCCAGCCGCCGCTTGATATCCGCCGCTCCCCGTCATCCGCCCTTGCAGATCGTCGCTCGCGAGAAACGCGACATCCTTCCACCATCGACTGCCTTCTGCTTTCGGATTTTGCTGTACCTGCGCGAGCGCGACGGTGCAAAAAGCTCCGGAGATTGCCAGGATGGCCATTGCGCTTCCTATTGGAAAAGTTCTCTGCCCCGTTTTTCCCATTTCGCTCTCCGCCGCTGTTTTACCGGAATCTCTTCGCATGCTCCTTGAAAATGCACAAGTTCATCGCCACAAAAAGCCCCGCATCGCGCGCCCCTTTCGCCGCCTCTTCGTCGATCACGCCTTCCTGCAGCCACAACGCCTTGGCGCCAATAGCAATCGCGCTTTGGGCGATCTCCGCAACGAAATCCGAACGCCGGAAGACGTCTACGATATCCACATTTTCGCGAATATCTTCCAGCCGCGCGACGGCCTTTTCGCCCAGCACTCTCCGCTCATTCGGATTCACAGGAATTATTTTATAGCCGGCGCGCTGCATGTAACTTGCCACGCCGAAGCTGGGCCGCATGCGGTTCGACGAGAGTCCGACGACTGCAATCGTCTTGCTCGTCTCCAGAAGCTTGCGAATCTCGTCTCCGTTCTGTTGCTCTGTGCCCATTTTCTTTTCTATTTGCGAACCCGTCGCCGCTGCCGCGCACGCCTTCGGTTTTCGTGCGCGGCCAGTGGAGAAGAGACTGCCCTTTTCTCCGCCTTCTCAACCAACTCCTCTAGCCCGACGATTTCCTCGCGCGAAATATGACGATACTGCCCCGGCGGAAGCGCGCTCAGTTCGATGTTGCCGATGGCTACGCGTCGCAACTTGTCGACGTGATGTCTCGCGGTAATGAGCGATTGCCGAAAGTCATCTTTGCTCGCGCCGCTTGTCTTCACATGCCACCAGCCCGCAGGCATGCCCTTTGCACGCTGCAATTTCGCACGTCCCCCGCGTTCGGCATCGCGGATTTCCGCTTCACTCAGCGCTCCTTCAATTTTGCAGAGGTATTCCTGCCTCAATTCATGTGCGCGCATCATGCGATTCGCCAGCTCGCCGTCATTCGTCAGCAACATCAGGCCAGAAGCATGATATTCAAGCCGTCCAATCGGAAAAACTCGACCGGGCATCCCGCGCAGGAAACCCGCAATGGTCCTGCGCCCTTCCGGGTCCTGCAGCGTTGACACGACTGCATCGGGCTTGTGCAGCGCGATGTAAACCTTCGTCTCGCTCGCGTGAAGCAACTTCCCCGCCACGCGAATGTGGTCCCGCTGTGCGTCCGCCTTCGTGCCAAGCTCGGTAACAACTTGTCCGTTCACCGCAACTTGGCCAGAGGAAATCAGTTCCTCCGCGTGACGCCGCGAAGCCACGCCTGCCCGCGCAATTATTTTTTGCAGTCGCTCTTGCATGAGGATGCCAGCGGAGAATCTTAACAGATTGGCGGGTGTACAGATCTAATTGGCGATGCAAGCCTCTACTTCTTGCCGCCCAACGCGCGATCCATGATCTGTTCGACGACCTCGGTCTTCGCGTCAGCATAATCCTGGACGCGCTTCCAGCTCTTCTGGCTCAGCGTCAGCTTCGTGCACGCGTAGAGATCGCGGTCGCCGTCGTGGGCGCGCAGCCAGTCCCGAAAAATCAGCATCCGCTCCACTTCTGGGCAGTCACGCGAGAACACGTGCAAATTCACCTGCGGCTCCGACCCCTTGAACATTCTGTGCTCATGCCATTCCGGTTCGCGGTTAGTAAGCCGGTAGCCTGCATCCTCCAATTCGGGGGCGTACGCGGATTCCTCGCGTGAGTCTGCCACCTCGAGAACCACGTCGATCACCGGTTTCGCGGTGAGGCCTGGAACGGCAGTCGAGCCAACATGCTCAATGCGCAATGCTCGCTCGCTGAGCGCTGCTCTGATCCCCTCCGCCTTGCGCGCGAACATCTCCGGCCAGCGCACATCATAATCGACAATGTGAATCTTCCCGCCGGGCGCCAGCTCGGTCATGCGAAAACAATCTGCGCGTTGACACGCATAGCGTTTGGTCGGGCATGGAAGAATTTGCAGATCATCGCGAAGAGCAGCTAAGCGCCAGCAGCTTTTCCGTGCGCATCGGAGTCCGAGGAATCCGCATCCTCTGAAGCCGCATCCTGCGCAGATAGTGTAGCGTCCGCAGCAACGGAAGAGGCTCGCACATTCTCCCGCACACGCAGCGCACTTTCCGTACTGTCTAGCACCGCTTCCGCAGACGGCGACGCCATTTCAGCCGCAAGCGACGAATCCACCGCCGCTGCAACGCCTGCATCCCCAGCCGCTTCCGCCGACGCTTCAGACGCAGAATCCGTTACGGCGCTTTCTTGCGTGCCTTCCTCCGGCTCCGTCGGCGCAATCCCGTCGTCCGCGCCCAGCGCCGCCTGCGCCAGCTGCTCAAATTCCTTCAAACTCGGAAGCTCGTCCAAATCCGCAAGCCCGAACCGCATCAGAAAATCCTTCGACGTGCGATACAAAATCGGACGGCCCACAGCCTCTTTGCGTCCCGCAGTCGTAATCAAGCGACGCTCAAGCAGCGTCTTGATCACACCTCCGCAGTTTACGCCGCGCACTTCGTTGATCTCCGGCACCGTCGCCGGCTGCTTGTAAGCAATCACAGACAGCGTTTCCAGCGCTGGCATCGTCAACCGCAGCGGAGGCCGCAAGCTCTTGATAAACCTCCGCACCGCTTCGTGATGCTGCGCCTTCGTGTACATCTTCCAGCCGCCCGCAACCTTGCGAATCTCGATGCCCCGCTCCTCAGCGCCATACGACGCCACCAACTTGTCGAGCGCCGCGCGCACTTCGACCTTCTCTCCGCCAATCGCCGCAACCATTTGCTCGATCGTCGCAGGCTCATCCGCCGCATAAATGATCGCTTCCAGCGCGCTCATCAATTCCTGTTCGGTCATCGTTGCCCCTTACAGATACTCCTCGTCAATCTTCGCAATCGCCCCGCCGCTCTCGAACACCGCATCGAACATCTTGTGCTTCTTCAGCAGCACGTCGCCAAACATTTTTTCCTGCACGAGCACAATTGCCTGCATCCGCACCATTTCCAGCACGGCCAGCAGAGCTACAATCATCGACCGCCGCGAGGGGCACGCTTCAAAAAATCCCTCAAGCGACACCGCTTCTTCGCTCGCAACGAGCCTTGCGCGCAACTGCTCCATCATCTGCGCAACTGTAACAACCTCATGCGCCAGTTCAATTTTCGCCACCGTGCTGCGCCGCTCCATTACTTGCTGGAACACGCGCACCAAATCTACCAGCGACACCACCAGCTCGCCTTCCGTTCCTTCATCCTGATACAGCGACATATCCGGATGCGACCACACGTGCGCTTCGAGCTGCTGCTTTTCGTAAAGCATCTGCGCCGCGTTCTTGAATTTCTCGTGCTCCAGCAACCGGTAAACGAGTTCGTTGCGCGGGTCCTGTTCCTCTGGAGGCGCGAGCGGATCGGCTGGCAGCAGCATCTTCGACTTGATGTGAATCAGCGTCGCCGCCATGTACAAAAAGTCCGCCGAAATATCGACGTTTAGATTTTCCAGCTGATGCAAGTAATCGAGGTACTGCTGCGTGATTTTTGCGATGGGAATGTTGTGGATGTCGATTTCCTGCTTGCGCACTAGGTCCAGCAGCAAATCGAGCGGCCCCTCATATACAGGGAGCTGAATTTTGTAATCCGGTTGTGCGTTCGCCGCCATAACCCGTTTCTGCAAACCCTCCGCTGACCGCGACTATCCTGCCGTGGGCGCATACTTGCGCACAAGGAAAGAAATCGTCAACCCGATACAAAACGGCAACGCCAGCACCCCGCTGACAGAGACGCTACCGTCATCGCCGCTTGCCCGTTCCCCACACTTCTCGTCCGCTTGCTCTAACTCGCAAGCTTCGCTGAAGCCGCGCCTAAAATCTTCCGGCTCTTCTTTTCCTGGACGAACGCGACGACGTTCATGTTGACCTGATTCCAATTCGACTTGAGCTTGACGCGCGCATCGCTCGCAAACGCCGACGCATTGCCCGCTGCGTTCGCAACACCGATTTTGCGCAGGTAGCGCACGACAGCAGCGTGATACAACTCATGCCCTGCGTTTTCGCCGCCCTTCACGGACGAATGCAGCCCGTCTTCTGTCACAGCGAACCAAACCTCCGGCTCGTCGCCCGCCTCGGCTCCTTGCAACGGCCCCACCGACACTTTGAAATCCTTCTCGCCTTTTGCCGCAATTCCGGTGTCCGCAATCGTGATGTTCGTTTCCGGTCCGCGCATGGCCGCTTCAATCGCCCGCTCCGCGCTTCGCACATCGCTGCCGACGAATTGGCTCTGGCCTTCCACGACCATCTCCGGCGTGTATGGATTTCCATTCGCCAGTTTGGAAACGTAACCCTGCTGCCTGGCTGTCCAATCCACCGAGGAAAACGGATCGACCCATCCCGCCCGGTTCCAGTAATCCACGTGCTCTTCGAGAACGATCAAATCCGCGCCCGTGATGGGTTGTTTTTCGAGCTTCATCGCCAGTGCTTCCGCCGACGGGCAATCGGAACAGCCCTCGGACGTGAACAACTCAACGACCACGGGTTTGCGATTCGAATCCGTTGCGGGCGTCTGCGATTTTGCCTGGAAGGCCAATATGGAGCCAACGACTAGAAGCGCGAGAGTTACTTTAGCGGTTATTTCTGAAAAGCCTCTCATCTCTGGAACACTCCCCGCCAGCCTTTTGCGGATCAATCCTCCGAAGCTACTTTTCCCTTCCCCGTGTGGCCGGGTCTTTCTACATTGGATGCCGCAGCCGGCCTTCCTGCCGCTTCCCAGTTGAACACCGCCTTGCGCACGCGCTCCATCGTCTGCTCGGCAACCACCGCTGCAATTTGCAGAACGCATTTCAAAAACAATCTTCCTATTGCGCGCTTCACCTGCGCAAAGTATTCCGCCCGTAGCTGCTACTTTCCCTGGGGCACCGGCGCCGCAACAGCTCTCCCCGCGCCCTCCCAGTTGAACACCGCCCTCCGCACACGCTCCATCGTCTGCTCGGCAACTTTCTTCGCGCGCCGCGAACCATCTTCCAACACGTCCCACACTTCACGCGGATTCGCTTCGTACTTCGCGCGCCGCGCCTGAATCGGCTCGATCCATTTCACCAGCGCGTCGGCCATCAACCGTTTGCAATCCACGCAGCCAATCGCCGCCGTGCGGCACTCGCGGTCCACGCGCTCGATCCGTGCGCAGTCTTCAGCAGATTTCTTCTCCGGAAACAAATTGTGATACGCGAACACCGGACAAACCTCCGGCCGCCCCGGATCCGTCCGCTTGACGCGCTGCGGGTCCGTCATCATGTTCCTCGTCTTCGCGCGAACTTCCTCCGGCGTGTCGCTCAGCCATATCGCGTTGCCATAACTCTTCGCCATCCGCCGCCCATCCGTCCCCGGCACCCTCGGCGTCTCCGTGAGAATCACATCCGGCGATTGTAGGACTTGCACGGTTCTGAACAAGTGTGCGTCCGATCCCATTTTTTCTAGATAGTTGTCGTACCCCATTTCGCCCGCAGTTTTTATGATGTCCCTTTTCAGATCCGCACTTCCGTACTTCTTGGCGATTTCTTCTATGGGATCGTCGAATGGCAACGGCGCCTTGCCCAGAACCCGATTAAGGGCATTCACGTCCTTGAACAGCTGGTCACTAATCTCAAATCCGAAGTGATGATTGAAGGTCTGCACAATTTCCCGCGTCATCTCAATGTGCGGTGCCTGATCCTCCCCCACCGGCACGAGCAGCTTCTGCCCCGGCTCCCCGTACATCACAATGTCCGCGCTCTGCAGCAGCGGATACCCCAGAAACCCATACGTCCCCAAATCCTTGTCGCGCAGATTCTCGATCTGCTCTTTGTACGTCGGCACGCGCTCCAGCCACGACAGCGGCGTAATCATCGACAGCAGCAGGTGCAGCTCCGCATGCTCCGGCACGCTCGACTGAATGAACATCGTGGCCTTGCGCGGATCAAGTCCCACCGCCAGCCAGTCCGTCGCCACTTCCAGCGTGTTCGCCGCCACCTGCGAACTGTCCGCGTAATGCGTCGTCAGCGCATGCCAGTCCGCGACGAAATGATACGAATCATACTGATCCTGCATGCGCACCCAATTCGACAGCGCGCCAAAGTAATGCCCGATATGCAGCCGCCCCGTCGGCCGCATCCCGCTCAGCACCCTCGCCTTCCGCTTTGCTCCGTCCGTCATGCCGTTTAGCTAACCCCCGTGACGACAGCCCTGCCATTCAAAAACGAAACCGTGATTTTGGAGCCACGCTTTTTTGCGGTACCGTTTTGCAGAATTACGCTGCCTATTCCGGTGATGGATTTCTTGTGTGGATTGAATGTCAAACTATTAGCGCTCAGAGTCAAACTGTCATCCGTGAAAATCGCAGGATATCGCTCGTCGACATAGGTGCCATGCGGATGTGAAAGCGTGTGACGTGTAACGCTTGAATAGAAAATCGAACCATCCTTCGCTTCTCGCGCGCCGAACTGTACAAGCGGCGGGAGGGCCTTTGCGCCAAGATTCATAAGGGTCTCTTCCTTGTAATAGCCCGGATCTCGCGGCTGGCCACCGTCCGACGCCTGCACATTCACGAGCAGCACGAAATCGAATTCAATTTTCTGATTGGCAGCAATCGAAAATGGTGCCCGATGCCCGTCGCAAAAACCTGGCTTTCGCGCCGTCACTGAATATGTACCCGGCGTTAAGTGCACCGCATATGCGCCGTCGGTGCCGACAGCGACGGCAAAATGATGCTTCTTGCTTGTGAACTCCACAATGGAGCCGGCGACGCTCGCTCTGTCAACGTCCTTGACTATACCCGTGATTTCCGCGTTCCCCTTATTGCCGAGAGGTTGAGCAGCACGCACAGACGGCGTCACGGTCAAGACCCTACTTACGAGGACGCACAAAAGAGCAATCATTTCAGCAGTTCTCTCGCAATCACTGTCCGCTGAATCTCGCTCGTTCCCTCATAAATCGTCAGCACCCGCGCATCGCGGTAGTATCTCTCGACATCGCTCTCCCGTGAAAACCCCTGGCTGCCGTGAATCTGCACCGCCTTCGCACACACGCGATTCGCCATCTCGCTCGCATACAATTTCGCCCGCGAAGCTTGCGCGCCCCGCCTCGACGCCGCCACCGCCGCGCCCTGATCCCGCATCCACGCCGCGTAATAGAGCAGCCCTCGCGCGGCCTCAATCTCCGTCTGCATGTCCGCGAGCATCCACTGAATCGCCTGAAACTCTCCAATTGTCTTTCCGAACGCGCGCCGCTGCTTCGCGTACTTCACCGCCGCCTCAAACGCCGCCTGCGCCAGCCCCACCGACTGCGCCGCGATTCCGACGCGCCCTCCATCGAGCGCCTCGAACGCAATCTTCAGCCCCTGCCCTTCCTCGCCGATGCGATTTTCCACCGGCACGCGCAAATCATCGAACGAAAGCTCCGCCGATTTAGAAATTCGCAACCCCATCTTATCTTCATAGCGCGCCACGCGAAATCCAGGAAACGTCGACTCAACCAGAAACGCCGTCACGCCCTTCGCCCCAGCGGCCGGGTCCGTCTTCGCGAATACAACATAAACTCCCGTCTGCCCGCCGCTCGAAACCCAGCTTTTCGTCCCGTTCAACACATAAAAATTCCCGTTGCGCACCGCCCGCGTCTGAATCGCCGCCGCATCTGAACCCGCCTGCGGCTCCGTCAGGCAGAACGAGCCAAGAATTTCGCCCTTCGCCAGCCGCACCAGATATTTTTTCTTCTGCGCCTCCGTGCCGAATTTCCACACTGGCACCGCCACCACGGAATTCGTCACGCTCAGCGTCACCGCGGTCGACGCGCACACCCGCGCCACTTCCTCGAGCATCACCGCGTAGCTGACCGTGTCCATCTCCGCGCCGCCCCACTCCTCCGGGATCAGCATCCCGCAGCAACCCAGCTCTCCCAGTTTCCGCAACTCCTCGGCGGGAAATTTCTCCTCCCGCTCGTACGTGCGCAGCACGGGACGCATCTCTGTCTCCATGAACTGTCGCACCGTGTCGCGCAGCACTTTCTGTTCCGAGTTGAGCGAAAAATCCATCCGTCGCTTATTCCTTCGAGTCCGTTATCTTAAAACGAATCGCCGTCCTCTCAAACGCCTTTGCGCAATTGCCGTCGGATTCAATAGTCTTACGGCGGAGTCAGCACGCGTGCTTACCTTTGTTACCCATTTCCGTCTATTTGCGCGAACGAATCGCAGAGGAGATTGAATTTTGAAGCCAACATTCCGGTTTCTTTTCACAGTAGCCGTTTTGCTGCTCGCCGTTTCTTTTTCCTTTGGCCGCGCAGCGCAACAACAGCCGGCCTTCGCCACAGATTCCGCCGAGCAGCGCGCCGCCATCTCCGACGCCATGAAGGCCCACAGCTACTCCATCTCTCTTCAAAATGGTTCGCTCGCCGGCCCCGGCATGGACCTCATCGCGCGCAATGCCGCCTCGGCTCAGTTCGTTCTTTTTGGCGAGGAACACAACGTCAAAGAATTTCCGCCCGTGATGTCCGCACTGTTCGCCTTCCTGCATCAGCACGACAACTTCAACTACTTCGCCTTTGAAAGTGATCCCGTTTCCGCGCATATTGCTTCTCTTTCACACATGCGAGGAAATCTGGCCGCCATCTCGCAATACGCCGCGAAGTATCCGAACGCCTTCACCTTTTCCACCGATCAGGAATTGCAGATGGTTGCCGACATCGCTCGCGTCTCGACCGGACACACAGATCCTCTCTGGGGTCTGGATCAGTCTTTTGGCGTTCTTCACTCCTTGGATCGTCTCAGCGCACTGCCCGGATTTCACTCCACGCCAAAATTCGCGGAACTACACAAGCAAGCCGAGGAACTGGACTCCCGGCGTTTCCAAGAAGCCACGCATTACATGAGCCGTATCGTCAAGACTTCCGACCTGGAAGAACTCCGTCGCCAAATGGCGCCGCCCGATGGCTCCGAGGCAAAATTCATCCTCGACAATCTGGTTTCATCCTCGCAAATTTATGGGTATTACTATGCTGGCGAACACTACTCGAATCTCTATATTCGCGAAGAACAATTCAAACATCTTTTCATGCGCGAATATCAGGCTGCCCAGGACCGCGGAGAGAAGAATCCCAAAGTGCTTCTGAAATTTGGCCACTGGCACCTGTTTCGGGGCACAAACCCGGCTCACTTGCAGACGTTTGGCGATTTCGTGACGGAGTTCGCCGTCGCCAATGGCGGCGAGGCATTTAGTCTTGGCACCTATCTCCGAGGCCCGTGGCGGGACGTTTCGCATCAGCAGGGACTCGAACCGATTGCTCTGGCCTCCGATCCGCACGCTTGGACGGTCATCGACTTTCGCGCTCTGCGGCCCGCCGTTGCTGCAGGCAAATTTGGCGCAGCCAATCCGAATCTGCTGATGCACATTTACGGCTTCGACGCGGGCCTCGTCATCGGCGACGCCTCCGCCGGAACCTACGCCACGGTCAACAAAACCGCCGCGCCGACAAAGTGAAGGCGGCACTCGCCGAAAGGCCAGGCTCCTCTTTTCACCGCTTCCCCCTGATCCACGAAAATCCATCCGGCGCGGGTAGATGCGATGCTAGCATAGCTGCGCCAACTCGCCGGATTTCTACTCAGATGGAGCGCAATTTGATCCGCTGGCTCGAATCAAAATGGTTTCGCTGGCTGGGTCGTCGGAGAATGGCCGAAAAGCCAGGCCTAGCTCTCGCTCACTTTCACAGAGCGGCAGAGCTTGATCCCAATAATCTTGGTACCCAGGTACAAGTGGCTTGGTGCCTTCACAAAGTGGGAAATCACAATGCCGCAATCGATCAATTCGAGCTGGTATTGCAGAAAAGGCCCGACTACGGAGCGGCCCATGTCTATCTGGCATTGACCCTAGCTGAGATTCACCGAACACAACATGCCGTTGACGAGGTTCGGCGAGGACTGCGCACACTCAAAAAAAAACAGACACGTGCCTTCTTCGAGACCCATCTTGGCCAATGGCTTAATGAATTGGGGCGCAGCGAAGAAGCGATTGAACCTCTGCGGAATGCGATTGCGTCCCAGCCACATAGCGCCAGCGCTCACTACCAGCTCGGATATGCCTATGCCCGCATCGAGCGCCATGATGAGGCAGAGAAGGAATTTCGTGAGTCGATCAGGTTTAACCCGGCGTGGGCGTCAACGTATTACTCCCTCGGGCAAAGCCTTGTTGAGTTGAAAAAGTTCGACGATGCAACAATTGCATATAAAGAAGCGATTCGGCTTTGCCCTAACGATGCAGACGCGCGCTTCAGTCTTGCAGTAGTCCACGGCCAACTGGGGCGCCACGACGACGAAATCAGCGAGTACAAAAGAGGCATCGAGACCGCGCCCGATGACTTCCAGGCATGGAACAATCTCGCAATCACCTACTCACAGGTTGGCGACCATGAGTCGGCGATTGCCGCATGGAAAACCGCTATAAAGCTGCACTCACAAGATGTGAAGGCGTACGAAGGCCTCGGTCTGGAATATCATAACTTGGAACGCTTTGAAGAAGCGCTGAACGTCGCGCAGGAAATCGAGCGAATAAGGGTCGCCGGATATTTAACACGCTTAGGTAAGCTCGATGAGGGTTTAACTAAGCACGAAGCGCTCTGCAACTTGATCAAGACTGTGCCTATGCGCATTCTGTCGCTGGCTATGCCTTAAGCAGTCTTAAACAAAATGAAGCAGCGATTCCCGAGTATCTCAGAACCATCGAATTGAATCCCGATTCTTTCGAAGCACACGCAAATCTTGGAGAGGGTTATTTCAAATTGGAGCGATTCTCGGACGCCATTGCCTCTCTGAAGCGCGCAATTGAGCTAAAGCCTGACTCCGCAGAGGCGCACGACTATCTAGGCGCGGCGTTATTGAAGGTCGGCGACCGCGAGAACGCTATGGAGCAGTTTCAAATGATCAAGAATTTAAAGCCCGAATTCCAAGGCGAACTTGCCAAGCTGCTCCGAACTGAAAATTCCGCCGATCAACAATCCAACAGCCTCACATCTTAATCAATTCCCTCAGCCTTCTCGTCTGCGCCCTGCTCACTGGAATTTCACTGACGCGTTTGTCGCTCATTTTCAGCATGAAGCTCGACTTGAACCACGGCACCACTTCCTTGATGTGATCGATATTCACCAGGTACGACCTGTGCGCGCGCCAAAAATGCTCTCCGTCGAGCTGCGATTGCAGCTCCTCAATCGTCCGGTAATTTGAAACGCCTTCCGAATCCTTCGTGAAAATCGTAATCGTCCCGTCCTGAATCGACGCGTACACCATTTCCTCCGCATCCACCAAAAACATTCGCTGCTGCGCCTTCAGCAGCAGTTTCACGTGCTTGCCTGCCTCCGGCGGTTTTGCAGCGCCTGCCCCGGCCCCGAGCTGTCCCACGAGCGTTTCCAGCCGCTCTACCGGAGACGCCTGCGCCTCGATCATCTTTTTCGCGCGCTGCACCGCTTTCGCCACGCGCCCTTTGTCAAACGGCTTCAGCACATAGTCCACCGCGTTCACTTCGAACGCCTGCACCGCGTATTCGTCGAACGCCGTCGCAAAAATAATCTGCGGCATTTTTATTTTTTTCTCGGCCAGCTTCTTGATCACGCCAAATCCGTCCAGCCCCGGCATTTGCACGTCCAGAAAAACGAGGTCCGGATTATGCTCTTTGATCAAATTCACCGCGTCCAAGCCGTTTTTCCCCTGCCCGATAATCGCAACGTCCGAAATTCCTTTCAACAGGAACGCCAGTTCCTCCCGTGCGGGACGTTCGTCGTCAACAATCAGCGTTTGCATCGCCATAATCTGCTCTTCTCAAAATTCCCGCGCCAGTATACGCAATCCTCGCCCCGCCGCCAATTCATCCGAAGCTTCCGTTCTGACATTTCAGGCAAGAATTCTCGCATTTTAGCTTCCGTGTCTTCGACTTTCGCTTTTCGATTTCTGTTTTTTCGCTCTATGATGTTGCACGGGAGAAACTCATGAGCCCTCGCGCAAAAATCACTTCCAGCGAAACTCTCTTCCACGGACGCGTCTTCGACGTCCGCCGCGAACAGGTGCACGAGCCCAACGGGGTCGACACCACGCGCGAATTCGTCGTCCACAACGGTTCCGTCGTCGTGCTTCCCGTCTTCGACGACGGCCGCATGCTCCTCATCTGCCAGTACCGCCATTCTGTCGGCGGATATTTGTGGGAACTTGTCGCGGGCCGCATGGAGCCGGGCGAAAATCCTCTCCCCGGCGCGAAACGCGAACTCCTCGAAGAAACCGGCTACTCAGCCGGCAGTTGGCAAAAAATTCTCGACGTCTTCCCCACTCCCGGATTCGTCAGCGAACGCATGGTCGTCTACGTCGCGCGCAATCTTCGCGCCGGCACCGCGCATCCCGAAGAAGACGAACGCATCACCGCTCGCTCGTTTTCTCCGCGCGAAATCGAAGACTGGATTCGCGACGGCAAACTTCGCGACGCGAAATCCATCGCCGGCATTCTCTACTACCTCCGCTTCTGTGCACCCAAGCCACGATCTAAACCGCAACCATCACGCGCTTCCCACCAAGCTCGCAAGAAGTCAGCTCGTCCTCCGCGACGCCGCAAGAAAACCCGCCGCTAAGTTCCCTCCCCTTCTTCCCTATTTAAGGTGTCATCCTGAGCGGAGCGCTTTTTGCGAAGTCGAAGTCCGCTGTGTGGACTCCGGTGTTTTTTTACCGGAGGACCTCGCCTCGACCTTTGCCTTTTCGGGTGCCCCACGCCTGCCCGCCGTGGCGGGCTCGTCTTGGGAGCGTGGGTTCCTTGCCTCCCAAGAACTTCCTCTTCGCGCCGTCGTGCGCGCGATGTAGTAGTTCTCCGCTAGCCACTTGCCGCTGTTTTTCTCGCTTTCGACTCTCAACTTTCAACTATAAACTGCCCCCATGCACGGCACTGTTAAGTGGTTCAACAACGCCAAGGGCTTCGGCTTTATCGGCCGCGACGACGACGGCCCCGACGTTTTCGTCCATCACACCGGCATCCTCGGCGACAAATTCAAAACCCTCCGCGAAGGTGACCGTGTCGAATTCGACATCGTCCAAGGCCCCAAAGGCGACCAAGCCGCCAACGTCGTCAAGCAGTGACCTTCGCTTCGCCGAATTAGCCTCACTTGCTCCGCGTTAGATTCAACGCCAGCGAACCTCCACCCTGCGACCACTTCCCGTCAATCTCCGAGCCGCCTTTCATCTTTCCATCGTAGCTCCCGCCAACCGACGAGCACTCGAAGTGCAGCGTGCTGTTCTTATAGGTAATCGTCGTGATCAGAATTCCGTTGGCGTTCTGGTCCAAGCTATCCAGCGTACCGGTCAGGCTCCCGTCGTCCTTCTGCGTCACATGCACTACAAGATGGAGTTTGCCTGACGCGCCTTCGTCGAGAACCCCGTTCCAGTCACCAACCACCGCTGCCTTCGGCGCGGCCAGCGACACAGACGAAACAACTCCAAGAACCAAGAACAACGCTGCTACGTACCGCAGGCCCGTAAATGCGCGGTGTCTCTTCATCTGCATTCTCCCTGAATTGAAATTTTGTGGCGGTCGAGACGCTAACAGGGGCAACCGCCCTCGCCCCCGCATATTCTATGCTACGCCCCACCATCTGAAAAGTTTCACTCGTGTGGGCAAGAAATATACTTGTTGTAAAACTCCGCGTTGGAAGGTACTTCCCTTTGTAGTGCCTGCCCGTATAATGGCGTCGTGAAAATCGTCTCGCGAAAGCCTTACTCCTTTTTCTCTGCTTTCTTTCTGGTTTTGCTTTTCGTCTCTTCTGCCATTGCACAGACCCCCTCTCCCTCCGGCTTTCAGCTGATGAAAATCTCCGTAACCGGCCTGCGCCAGTTCAATGAACCCCAAGTTATCGCAGTAAGCAAACTTTCTCCTGGTCAAACTGTGACCCTGCAAGAGATCAACGCCGCCGCAGATCGCCTCGCACAATATGGCGTCTTTCAGAACGTAACCTTTCACTATCGAACGCGGGACAACCAAATGGATCTGCAGTTCGAAGTCGTCGAAACGCCCGAGTTGGTTTCTTGCCGCTTTGATAATTTCGTATGGTTCACGCCTGCCGAATTAGGTGCCCAACTCACACGCGACGTTCCTCTCTACAGTGGCTCGGTACCTCAGAGCGGCCAGATGCTAAAAGCTATAAATGATTCCTTAACAGCAATGCTGAAACAGAAGGGTGTCCCTGGCGACGTCCGCTTGATGCCGTTCTCGGGCGGAGTGGGCCAGCCAATAACCGCAGTTATCTTTAGTGTCTCCGCCGTTGCTCTGTCGATTCGCGAGATTCATTTCCCAGGAGCCAGCGCGCTTGCGGAAAGCCAACTAGAAAAGGCGGTCAAGCCGCTCTTGGGTCAAGACTACACAGCAACTGAGGTCAACACTTTTGTGTCCACAACGCTCGTTCCGCTTTATAGCCAGCTTGGCTATTTGCGCGCCCATTTCGACGCAGCTCAGCCGCAAGTACTGACTGCGAGTGCAAACGCGCCTTCTCAGGACATTTCCGTCATTGTTCCTGTTGTGGAAGGTCTTTCCTACATGTGGAAAGGTGATGACTGGATCGGCAGCCGCGCATTTTCCGCCGATGCGCTGGACAAGTTGCTCGGCATGCACCTCGAGGGCGTTGCCAACATGCAGAAGTTCGGCGAGGGAATGCAGGCGGTCAATAACGCATACTTGAAGCAAGGCTATCTGCAGCTTGCCATTTCATCGCAGCGAACCCTGGATGACGCCACACGCCATGTCACCTACCAATTCTCAGTTGACGAAGGGCATCAATTTCACATGGGCGCCATCACTGTCACCGGCCTTCCCGACAAGACTTCGCGACAGCTTCTCAAAGCATGGAAGCTTCGCTCCGGCAATGTCTACGATGGAACCTATCTGACGCAGTTCTTGAAACAGGCCCTAACCGAGGTCTATCGCAGTGGCGCGAACGTGAATTATCCGCAGTCCAGTTTCCACGCAGATCCATCCACAAACACCGTCAACGTCGAGATCGCTTTTCACTGAGGCCCGAACCGCTTTCACTTCACCTCCACATTTCTCTAACTTTCCCTCTATAATCCCCTCCATGGAAAACCGTGAAATCGCTCGCATCCTCCACGAAACCGCTCAGCTTCTCGAAATCGACGGCGCCATCATCGGACGCTACCGCAGCTACGAAAAAGCCGCCGAGCTGATCTACAGCCTCCACGAACGTGTCGAAGACCTCGCGAAAGACCGCAAGAAACTCACCGAACTCCCCGGTATCGGCGACAACATGGCCGAACACATCGACGAAATCCTCCAAACCGGCGACTACGCTCTGCGCAAAAAGCTCCTGAAAAAATATCCCGCGACGATGCTCGAAGTTCTCTCCCTTCAGGGCCTCGGACCCAAAAAAGCCGCCTTCCTTTGGAAAGAGTTCAAAGCCGGCACCGTCGAAGCCGTCGCCAAACTCGCCCGCGAACAAAAACTCCGCGACGTTCCCGGCTTCGGCGAAAAAACCGAAGAAAATATCCTTAAAGCCGTCGAATTTTTCCAGCGCTCCACCGGTCGCTTCCGCATCAACGCCGCTGAAAAAACCGCCGAGCAGGTCGCCGAATACATCCAACAGCTCGGCAATCAAATCGATCTGATCACTCCCGCCGGCTCGCTCCGCCGCGGCAAAGAAACCATCGGCGATCTCGACTTCATCGTCGTCCCCACGGGCAAATCATCGCAAAAGAAAATCGACGCCATCTGCGAGCACATCTTGAAGTTCCCGCCCATTGAACAAGTCCTCGCCCACGGCGAAAACAAAGTCAGCTTCCTCCTGCCCAACGGCATGCAAGTCGACGTGCGCGTCATCCCCGCTGAAAGCTACGGTGCCGCTCTCCTCTATTTCACTGGCTCCAAGGAACACAACGTCGTTCTGCGCGGCCGCGCCAACTCCATGGGTTATACACTCAACGAATACGCTCTCACCACGCTCAAAGGCGGCAAAATCGTCGCCGCCCGCACCGAAGAAGAAATCTACTCAAAGCTCAAGCTCCCCTACATCGAACCCGAACTCCGCGAAATGACCGGCGAAATCGAAGCCGCCGAAAACGAAAAACTCCCCAAGCTCATCACTCTCGCCGACATTCGCGGCGACCTCCAGATGCACACCACCGCCTCCGACGGAAAGCACTCCATCGAGCAAATGGCCGAAGCCGCCCGCGAACTCGGCTACGAATACATCGCCCTAACCGACCACTCCAAAGCCGTCACCGTCGCCAACGGTCTCGACGAGCGCCGCACCATGCAGCAAATCAAAAAAATCCGCGAAGCCGAAAAATCCGTCGGCGGCATTCGCCTGCTCGCCAGCAGCGAAGTCGACATCCTCAAAAATGGCAGCCTCGACATGAGCGACGAAGTCCTCGCTCAGCTCGACGTCGTCGTCACGTCCATTCACTCCTACATGAACCTCGACAAATCCGCGATGACCGACCGCATCCTCGCCGCCATCGAAAATCCCTACACTCAAATTCTCGCCCATCCTACGGGCCGCCTCCTTCTCCGCCGCGATCCCTTCGATTACGACATGGAAAAAGTCCTCGACGCTTGCCGCAAAAATTCCGTCGCCGTCGAATGCAACGCCTATCCCGACCGCCTCGATCTCCGCGACGCGCATCTGCGCCTCGCCAAACAGCGCGGCGTCAAAGTCGTCATCTCCACCGACGCCCATGCCACCGTCCAGCTTCGCGTCATGAAATACGGCGTCGAAACCGCCCGCCGAGGCTGGCTCGAAGCCCGCGACGTTCTCAATACCCTCCCCTTCGAAAAATTCCTCGCCGCCCTCCGCCCAAAACCCCACGCGCGCTCCGCCTCCGCCCGCTAGCCCTTTCGCCGCTCCTAGCTTAAAGGACTCATTCTTACTGCCCTGTTTTCTGTCCATTTGTTCTCGTTGTTGTAGGGCCGACCTTCAGGTCGGCATTCGGCGGGTGCTCATCCTTCGCCGCCCACAAATGATTACTGTCATTCCGAGCGGATGCGACGAGCATCCGGCGAGGAATCTGCATTTGGTGCAAACCGCTCACTATCATTCCGAGGAGTGCTCGTCCTTCGCGCAAGCGAAGATGGCGACAAGGAATCTGCATTTCGCCGTTGTAGCGCAGAGCTTCGCGCCGTTCGCGAAGTCTGCGGCTTTTTCGGCATCGCTCCGCCTCGCATCACCTGCTAACGCCCGCCCTTGCACACCGTCCAACCCCACGGGAACTTTTTAGTGTTAAGCTGCGTACATTCAATCGGACGCGGCCAAGTTCACATTATCAGGAGGAGTCTTATGCGCCGTTTTTCTCTTTCGCTTTGCGGATTCGCAGCTTTGGCAGCCTTCACCCTCGCCTCTGCTGTTCCCGCTCATGCCGAAGATTGGAACAAGTCCTACAAGCTTTCCGGCCGGCCCACGCTTCGCGTGATCACCAACGACGGGCATGTCGACCTCTACAACACCAGCGGCGGCGCCAACGAAATCGACGCCCACGTCACCACCAATGGCTGGCCCATCGGTGACCGTGGCGTGAAAATCACCGAGAGCCAAAACGGCAACGAAATCGACCTCGAAGTCCGCGTCCCCAACTTCCATTTCTCTTTCGGCTGGAACAATCGCTCCGTCCGAATCGAGCTTCGCGTGCCCCACGAAGCGGACCTCGACGTCTCTACCGGCGATGGCAGCGTCACCTCCCAGCCCTTTCACGGCCAGTTGCGCATTTCCACCGGCGACGGAAATATTGACGCCGAAGGACTCACCGGCCAGGTCCGCCTTCATTCCGGCGACGGCCACATTCGCGGCAACGGCTTCGACGGTGAACTGCGCGCCGACTCCGGCGACGGCCACATTGATGTAAGCGGCCGCTTCGACACGCTCTCTCTCCAATCCGGCGACGGCAGCGTCACCGCCGAAGTGAACTCCGGCTCCAAAATCGCTAACGATTGGTCCCTGCGCTCCGGCGATGGCAGCGTGAATCTCCGTTTGCCCGACGGCCTCAACGCCGATCTCGACGCCCACACCGGCGACGGCCACATCACTATGGATTTTCCGATAACCGTCTCCGGCACCATTTCCGGCAGCACCATTCACGGCAAAATTGGCTCAGGCGGCCCGCCGCTCGTCGTTCACACTGGCGACGGCTCGATTCACATTTCGAAAATGTAATTCTGCTTCGCAGATGCAATCGCGGCTCGAGCGCGGATGAAACACGTGGAGGACGAAATGAAAAAGCTAGTGCTGATTCTCGGGACCCTTAGCCTCTTGTGCACGGGGCCCTCTCTCTTCGCCGCCGATAGCGGTAGTTGGTCCAAATCCTGGACCGTCTCCGGCACCACCGCCGATCTTCGCGTCGACGCCGACTACGGAACCGTCCACGTCGTCCAGGGCGCCGCAAACTCCATCCACGCCGACATCACCACCGCCTACTGGAGCATTCCGTCCGACGTCCAGGTCTCTGACACGCAGGACGGCAATCACGTCGAAATCCGCGTTCGCACCCCCGAACATCACGGCGGCAGCTGGTTTCACTGGCGCACGCCCAAAGTCCAAATCGAACTGCAAGTCCCCGACGGCGCTCACTTGGATTTCCATACCGGATTCGGCGACATTCGCGGCGAACACCTCCACGCGCAGGCCCGCATCGACACCGGCTTCGGCGGCATTCACTTCCCTGAATTCAATGGCCAACTCAACGGCGAAACAGGGTTTGGCGACATCACAGCGGATGGCCGTTTCGACACGTTGCAATTGAAGAGTGGTTTCGGCAGCGTCCGCGCCGAAGTGAGTTCAGGCTCGCAAATTCACGCCGATTGGCGGCTCGAGTCCGGTTTCGGTGACGTCGCCTTGCGCGTTCCTTCCGACCTGAACGCCAATATCGACGCCGAAACCGGATTCGGCCACGTCTCTACAGACGTGCCCCTCATGGTCACCGAAAGTTCCAGCTACTCCGAACTCCGCGGCCAGCTCGGCAAAGGCGGCTCGTCCGTCGAACTCAGCACTGGCTTCGGCTCCGTCCACCTCGGCCATTCCTGAAAAAAAGGCAAGCTGCAATTTGGATTTGCTTAACTGCGGGCAGATGACGACGCCTGCACCGCCGTCACTTGTAGCATGACAATCTTCCACTTCTCGGAGTCGAACTGGAGAACTGCGGTCATTCGATGCATCCAACCGCGCTCTTGGCTGGCAAGCAGCGCGTTCTTCCATAGAACTGTCGCAATAAACAACTCGTCTGTGTCGATGAGTGTTTCTTCCACAACGTACGTTGCATTCTTCTTCGCGTAACCCGCAAAAAGTGTCTCGGCTCCGCTTTCAATTTCTTCACGCGTCCATCGCTTCCCTGACGCGTCGATGAGCTGAGCATTCTTCGCAAACAATCGCACCAGCTCTCCCGCCGATTGAGATTTAAGCCCTCCCAAAAACTCGTTGAGCGTACAAAACCCCGGCGCCTCGATTCTGGGGATAGAGCGTAGCGCATCGCGCGCCAGTGTCTGGCGCACTCCTTGTGTGAATAGCTGTTCAACTCGGCTAGCCTTCAAACCTCGCGCACTCAGAATTGCGCCGCCAGGCACGTTTCGGTTCCCAGAATGGCTATCAGCAGGTGTTCTGGCTCGATCCAGCGGTGTCCGAGCTTGTCGGCCGTCTCAGCGGCAAGCGCCAGAATCTTCCGGCATTCGAGCGATAACGGAACTTCGACCGAAGTTGCGTTTGATTCGCCGCGCGTAATTCTTTTTTCGATGTCGTCGCGGATTGTTGTTTGGATGTTCTTGTCCTCCGGAAACCACGCAGCCAGCTCGCCTTGGCGTTCGCGCATGAGTCCCAGCAACATGTGTTCCGTCTCAATGTATCGGCTTCCGTACCGGCTCGCCTCGAACCGCGCAAAAAAGATCACCCGCCGCGATTGTTCCGTATATCGCTCAAACATGGCTGCCTTTGAAGTCTATGCCTCCTTTGCCATCGCGGGCAAATGCCCTGTCGCAGGGAACGCTCCGTGTTGAATGTGTGCTAAACCTTCTCTGCTTTGCTACCATCACCCCAAAATGGACGAATCTTTGCTGCACATATGGGCGGTGATCCTTGCAATATTGCAAGTCGCCACCCTGGCGTTGCGCTTGACGCGAGCATACCGTCTCGGAAGTTGGCTCGTCTTGGCTTCCCCGGCAATTCTACTGGGCCTTTTGCTGTCCGGACTGGCCACGAATCCATCCTACCGGTTAACCAGCTTCGACATCACGTTTCTGGCCGTGGATATAACAGCCCTCCTGCTTTCTCTGGCGCTGCTGTACCGAAAGGGCTTGTCCGCGCTGTTTTTCTGGATTGCCTGGCTCCTGAATCTTCTCTTGTGCTCTGTGTTCGTTTATCTGGCCTTCTTCTTTAAGTTAACCGGATTCTAAAAAAAATCGATTCCGCCTATGCGGTCCTGGTTCTTGCCATCAATACACACAAAAGAAAAGCGCGGCGTCTCCGCCGCGCTCTCCCTTACGCAACTCCTGTACTCGCCCTGTATCTCTAGAACACGCCGTCAAGCACTTGCGTGCCTTCTTGCTGCACCGACTGCAACGCGTTCGGACTAAGCCCCAACGCCTTGAGGATCGTCGGAGCCACTTGCATCGTTTCCACCGGGCTCGTGATCGTTGTCGCCCGGAAGAAAGGATTCTCCAGCAACATGATCACGTTGGTGTCATCGTGCGCGAAGCCGCCGTGCTCAGCCAGCTTCTTGCTGCTGCCGGAATATGTCACGCCAATATTCGGCGTAACCAGAATATCCGGCGTCCGCGGATCGCCGCTTGGTGGCAAACCCGGAGCGTTAAAAAGTTGTGTCAGCCCAGGTCCCGAGAAAATCTCTCCGATACCCGCGATGTTATCTGTCGCCGGCGATTTCTTCTCGAGAATCGCCACCGCCTGTGCCGTCGTGCAGTGGTGATTCAGCCAGATTTGAGACACGTCATCCTCGGTCGGACCAATCCCGTTCGGTGTTAGTGGCGCCTCCGAGAACGGTATGCACCCTGCGTTGGCCAGAATCGTCGCCGGCGATGTCGTCACCGGGCCCGTCGACGTTATTCCCGTATATCGCGCCGAATCCACCGGGCTCTGCCCGTGCTTCGCTGTGATCACGATCAGCGTCGTTGAGTAAAGACCATTAGCCTTCAACTCCGCCACCATTTTCCCAATCGATGCATCCGCGAACTCGATTTGCTCGAGCAGCGACTGCGTCGGTGTCCCAATCGAATCCACATAACCACCGGTCAGATTCAACTGCTTTTCAATCAGCTTTTCTCCAACGCTTACTACCTGGAAATTCATCCCTAATATCACCGGCACCGGAGCTGGATTCTGCCCGTTATGCGTCTTGCCATTGATCTCGTTCAGGACCGCATTAACCTTCAGTTGGTCGTAGCAACGAATATTCTCGAAGCTGTCCGTCCACGAATTTGAGGCTGCAACCGCGGTCTGATCTGGCAGTGGGTTACAATTCACGCCTCCTGCCATCACGCCCGGCAGCCCCACGGGAATCGAATTGATTTCCGGAGAATAATAATCGTCAACATTGTCGCCGAGCCCAGGCCCGTTCACCGACGAATACGACGGATGCTTGTCCGACCACGCCGTGTACCCGCCCGCCTCATGGATCACGCCAAAAATCGTGTTGGTCCGTACAAAGTTCCACGGATACACCTGCTCGCATCCAAGAGAAGGGTCACGATCCAGCTTCTTCGGGTCGATGGAAAGGATTCCACCGTCCGTTCCCGTTGGCGCGCCTCCATTCAGTTTCGTCTTATCCAGATCGATTCCCTCATCAAATTCCGTCGTGTAGCCCATCGGAGCCGCGCCCGATGTGCAATTTCCCGGCGCCACGCCATTCCCGGTCATAACCAGCGGCGGGTCCAGCGACCGGTCATACGCAACGTCGTAAAACGCCCCCACGCTTCGCGGAGATCCGCCCGTCACAATCGCCATTAATCCGGGGAATGAATCGGACGGCTTCGAAGTCGTCGCATCCGTATAGTTGACGCCCGTCTGCTTGAGTTTCGCAAGATTCGGACAATAAGGATCGCCTCCGTTCACGCCAGGTATTCCCTTTACGCAATTGATGAAATCGATCGAATGCATGCCGTCGATGCTGATCAGCAACACGCGCTGAATGTTGGCCGTTTGTCCGGGGCCAGCCAACAACCGCCGCGCCGGGATCGCCAGCATCAGAAACGCTGCCGCGAACACACCAATTTTCAAGCTCTTACTCATCCCATTCTCCTTTTCACGTCTGCAGAGTTCCACCAACGAGGGCCGTCAGGACCACCCTCGGTCAAGTGTTACTAGAGGTCTGCTGTTAGCGGAACGTGACGCGGAGATAAAAAAAATGTGAATATGAACCGACGGGCTCGCTTTTTAACTTCCGCTTCGAAACAGAAAACATTTCAACGGAACATTCGTCTGAGAAGTTTGCGAAATATCGCGATCGTTCTGGCACTACCGATGTTTTTTTCGGAGTTTGCCGTTCGTCCCGGTCCTCAATTATCATCAGATGTGACTTCGATCCGCTGCTCCGCCGTTCTCTTCGATATGGACGGCGTCCTCGTCGATTCCACTCCTGCTGTCGCGCGCGTCTGGCGCTGGTGGGCCCAGCAACACGGCTTCGATCCCGACGTCATCGCGCTCCAGACTCACGGACGCACAACCAGCGAAACCATGCGCGAAATCCTGCCGCACGGTGACTACCTTGCGGAAACCGCCGAAGTTGAGCGCCGCGAGCGTGAAGACCTTTCCGACATTGTCGCGTTGCCCGGCGCGGCGGAAGTTTTGCGCGCCATTCCCGAAGATCGTTGGACTATGGTAACCTCTGCAACGCGCGAGCTCGCCGAAATTCGTCTCCGTGTCGCGGGCTTGCCCATTCCGAAAAATTTCGTCACCGCAGACGATCTACACCACGGCAAGCCTCATCCTGAGCCATACCTGAAAGGCGCAGCCGTGCTCCGCACGCCGCCTCGCGACTGCCTCGTCATCGAAGACGCACCCTCTGGCGTTCGCTCCGCCAAAGCCGCCGGCGCAAAAGTCCTCGCACTTTCCACCACCATTCCCGCCGCCGAACTCCGCACCGCCGGCGCCGACTGGCTCGCTGGCAATCTCGCTTCTCTCTCGCTCGCCGAAATCTCGCCCACTCACCTTCTCTTTTCTCTCACAGCCGTTGAACCCGCGTACCGCCGCTAGACGAAAACGCTCGCTGCCCTGCCCCGTAAAGATTGTCATTCCGAACTTGTTCGTCGTTGCATTTCACGGGCCACTGACAACGGGACACGCGACTCTCTCACTGTTGCCGTAACGCCTCATTCGGGTCCACGCTGGCTGCTCTCCACGCCGGCAGCCACGTCGCCACGCCTGCAATCACGAAAAACAAAATCACCATCGCGACGAACGTCACGGGATCCGTCGCCTTCACGCCCACCAGCATCGTCGCCATCAGCCGCGTCAGCACGAACGCCGCAATCAAGCCCGCGATCACCCCCACCGCCGTCAACCCCAGCCCCTGCCCCACAATCAGTTTGAAAATTCTGCTCGGCTGCGCGCCCAGCGCCATCCGCACTCCAATCTCCGCCGTGCGTTGCCGCACCACCGTCGACAACACGCCGTAAAGCCCCACAGCCGCCAGCAGCACAGCAATCACCGCGAACACGCCAATCAGCAGCAATGAAAAAATTGTCCCCGCCTCGGCCTTTTCCATCAACTGATCCGCCGTCTGCATCTGCGTTACCAGCAAACCCGAATTCAACTGCTTGATTGTCGCGCGAATTTCATTCCCATAACTCGCCGGCTTGCTGCTCGTCCGAATCGTCCATTGCTGCGCGGCGCCCGACCCTCCAAATCCATCCGGGAAGTACACCTCCTCGCGCCCGGGAACGCTCAATGATTGATCCCGCGTGTGTGCCACCACTCCAATCACCTCGACTGCTTCCGCCTCCGACGTCCGTATGCGGATCAAAATCTGCTTCCCCACCGCCGACCCGTTCGGAAACGCCTTCTTCGCTAAGTCTTCGTCAATCACCACCACCTTGTGCCCCACCTTGCTGTAATCATTTGTTTGCAGCGCATCATCCGGAAGTGGCGCGTTGTCGTCATCCGTAAACGTTCGTCCCGCGATCAGCGGGATATGCAGAGTTTCAAAATATCCCGGCAGCACAAACTCTGGGTTCGTCGCCTGAAATTTGCTTGCGTCCTGCCCCGCGTCCATCGTTCCCCACCGTATCGGAGAAAAGCCTCCCGCCAGCGGGAAAAGGTCCGAGCCTGTCACTCTCTGAATCCCAGGTATCGCCTGCAGCTGTTGCCGAATTTCTCTGACCGCCGCCGCGCGTGATGCCGACGTTTGTCCGCCGAGCCTGCCGAGCACCTGGAATGTCAGCAACCCGCGCGATTCAAATCCCGGATTGACGTGCTCCAAATCCCGAAAACTGCGGAACATCAATCCCGATCCCACCAGCAGCACGAAGCACAGTGCCACTTCAATCACCACCACTAGCTTCCGCAATAGCCCGCCGCTCGTCAGCCCTTCGTTTCTGCTGCTCCCTCCCAGCACTATGGACACATTCGGCCGCGACGCCCGCCACGCCGAAACCATTCCGAAAATTCCCGCGGCCGCCAGCGTCGCAATCGCCGTGAACGCCAGCACAGCACCATCAATTTGAATCGTTTCCATCCGCGGCAAATTCGCCGGGGCCACCGTCAGCAATTCGCGAATCCCCGCCCACGCGAGCGCTAATCCTCCCGCCGCTCCCAGTGCTGCCAGCACCACGGACTCCGCCAGCATTTGACTCACCAGACGCCACCGGCTCGCGCCCATCGCCGCGCGCACCGCCAACTCCCGCTCCCGCAACGACGCCCGCACCAGCAGCAAGTTCGCCACGTTCGCACACGCAATCAGCAGCAGAAAAATCACCGCGCCCATCAGTGCCAGAATTGTCGGCTGCACCTCAGACACCAAATGCTTCCGCATCGGCTCCAGACGTATCGCGTACCCTGCCGTCTTCTCGATCGGATAATCCTTGCGTGCTTGCGTTGACACGTTGTCTGCTGCCGCTTGCGCCGCCGCAAGAGACACGCCATCCTTGAGCCGCGCCACTGCGCGAATCGACACCGCATTTCGATTCTTGACGTCATAGTTCAACCGATTCGCAACCCACACTTCCGGATCCGTTTCCGTCTGCGCTTCCGGCGGAAAGTACAGCTTGAACCCCGGCGCCAGCACTCCCACAATCACTGGACTGAATTGCGGCCCTTGCGTGCGAATGCTCTGCCCAATCACCGCTGGATTCCCGCCATATCGCTTTTCGAAATAGTCGTAGCTGAGAATTGCCATCACCGGCAATCGCGGCGGCGCTGGCGCTCCAGTTTGCGCCGCTCCTGGAGCCGGCGGAGGAGGCTGCGGCAAACCATCGTCTTTCGTGAAATCGCGCCCGTACTCAATCTTCGCGCCCATCAAATCGAAGAAATTCGTCGTCACGATGGCAACGCGCGCTTGCTCTGGCGTCCCATCCTCGTGTGGCAAAATAAATTTGAACGTGAACACGCCCCCCATGTCCTCGAACACGTTCTTGGTCGCGTCGCGCAAATCGATGAACTCTTCATTCGAAAACGGAAAATCCCGCACGTGCCGCACGGTCATGTCGCTGCATGCCACCACCAATTGGCTCGGATTTGTGTACGGCAGCGGCTTCAGCAACACCGCGTTCGTCACGCTGAAAATTGCAGTGCTCGCGCCCACGCCCAGCGCAATCGTAATCACCGCCGTCAGCGTGAAAATCGGGCTTTTCCGAAGCGTCCGGAATGCAAACTTGAAATCCTGTAGTGTCATAACTTCACCTCATCGCGCAACCGGCACATCGCATCACCGCTCCTCCGCTTGTACTCCTTTTTCCCTCTCCTTGTCCACGAATCACATTTTCAGACGCCGCCATTCCTCGAAAGTAAGCTGCCGCGAGTTTGTTTCTCCCGTGCCGTCGAAACGAATTGCAAATCGCATCCGCTTCGCGCATCATATTTGTTTCTTACGCGGCATTTTTTCTGTGCTGTGCATAGTTCACATTTGAGTTTCACTTCAACGCTCTTGTAGCGCCGACTTTCAAGTCGGCATTTTCTAATTAAGGAGATTGCATGCGGAAACCCGGAAAGATCGCGAAGCCCAAAGGCAAGCTCGGCGTACTCACGCCTGGCATCGGCGCGGTCAGCACCACTTTCATGGCCGGCGTCGAACTCGTTCGCAACGGCGACGCCCTTCCTGTCGGCTCGCTCACGCAAATGGGAACCATCCGCCTCGGCAAACGCACTGAAGGCCGCGCGCCGAAAATTCAAGACTTCGTTCCTCTCGCGAGTCTCGACGATCTCGTCTTCGGTGGCTGGGATCTTTTCCCCGACACCGCGCACGAAGCCGCCGCCAAAGCCGGCGTACTCGATGCGAATCATCTCCGCAAAGTCCAGCCGTTCCTCAGCAAAATCAAGCCAATGAAAGCCGCCTTCGATCAGTCCTACGTCAAAAATCTCCACGGCGAACACATCAAGCGCGCAAAAAACAAATTCGATCTCGCCGAACAGCTTCGCGAAGACATTCGCAATTTCAAGAAATCCGCCAAAGTCGACCGCACCGTCATGGTCTGGTGCGCCTCCACTGAAATTTTCCTCAAGCCCGAAAAAGTTCACGACACGCTCGCCTCTTTCGAGCGCGCCATGAAAGAGAATCACGAATCCATCGCGCCTTCCATGCTCTACGCCTACGCAGCCATTCAAGAAGGCGTGCCCTTCGCCAACGGCGCGCCCAACCTCACCGCCGAACTTCCCGCGCTCGTCCAGCTTGCGCACGACAAAGGCGTGCCCCTTTGCGGCAAAGATTTCAAAACTGGCCAGACGCTCATGAAAACAATTCTTTCGCCGGGATTCAAAGCGCGCATGTTGGGCCTCCACGGCTGGTTCTCCACCAACATTCTCGGCAATCGCGACGGCGAAGTTCTCGACGACCCGGGCTCGTTCAAAACCAAAGAAGAGTCGAAGCTCGGCGCTCTCGAATACATTTTGCAGCCGAAGCTCTATCCCGAACTTTACGGCGACTTCTACCACAAAGTCCGCATCAACTATTACCCGCCGCGCGGCGACAACAAAGAGGGCTGGGACAACATCGACATTTTCGGCTGGCTCGGCTATCCCATGCAGATAAAAGTGGATTTTCTCTGCCGCGACTCGATTCTCGCCGCGCCCATCGTGCTCGACCTCGTCCTCTTCCTCGACCTGGCGAAGCGCGCCGGAATGCACGGCATTCAGGAGTGGCTCAGCTTCTACTTCAAATCGCCCATGTGCGCGCCCGAGCTGTATCCCGAGCACGACCTCTTCATCCAGTCGATGAAGCTCAAAAACACTCTGCGCTGGATGATGGGCGAGCAGCTCATCACCCACCTCGGCACCGAATACTACGACTAGCCGCTGGCGTGTTTTTCATGCGCCGCGAATTGTGAGTGTGGTGGTGTGTCTCTAGGGCCTCCGTTTCGATGACGAAGTGCACTGAAATGGTGCATTTTCACCTTGGGAAAAATGCGTTTTACTGGCGATTAGAAAAATGGATACAGCTGATTCGATGGATGTTAGGTCGATTTCTAATTCTGGAGGGGTCTGGCGATTAGAGTACTGATACTGACTCACGGACGAAGCTTGGAGGCCGACGCTGCTGTTGGGCTGGTTGGACGTGCGACTAGATGGGCAGCAGTTGAGAGAGACAGGCTGAGGCTCGGTTTTGGCTGGCATGTCGATTTCGCCGTTAAGTGAGGATCGGAAATTCCTTTCCGCCCCGCCTTTTTTAGGCTTAGGGGCAAAAAAAATCGCCCTAGGCAGTTTGCCGACAGTCGGAGTCCGCCCGGACGATTAGCGAGTGCTTTGAATGTCGATTGAACGGATGCCGTCCGCGGAATGCGGGGCACAAGGCCCAATCGTCGCGGCTTTAGGCCGCCAAACCAACATACCAGATAGTTACTATTTTGTCAAGTAAGAAAATAAAATTAGGCTACGACTTCGGTTTCGGCAAACGTTCAATAGCCTCCTGCGCTATTTCGACCTGCCTCGCGATTGGCCAGTCGATGGATGGAGCTCGGGTTTTGACGAAATTCGAAATCGTCTCGACGCCTTTTGCACTCATGAGTAGCTGTGCGAGCTGGAAAAGTGAAACTCCAACTGGCAGTGTCTCTTCTGTTATTGGGGCCCACACGCCCTCATCCTTGCAACGGCCTACGAACTCGATGATCGCCTGTTTGTTGTGGGCCAAGCTAGTGTAGACCTGCTGTATGTTCTTCAATCCGGCGGCACCGATTGCCCGTTCGAGATTTCTCACGCTCCCGTCAGATACGTCAGAAAGAGGCCTGCCGACAACCGATGCCAGGGCCGTGTCAACTTCGGTGACCAACGCTTGCTCCTTGATAAGCGATCTAAGCGAGACAACGTCGACAGGCACGTCAGGAACGTTGGCCGCGACCTGGACATCGAGCGACTTTTGATAATCGGACCTAATCTTTCTGAGGTTCAGGAATTCGTCCTCTGCGATCTCTAGCAAGGCAGCCATCCGCGCAAAACGCCTCTCAATCCTAGCCTGGTCGGGAAAGGCACCTTTGACGTCGTACCAAGGATGTTCGATTTCAGACCACGCGTGGCGCAAGATGGATGTGATCTGGATTTCGCACAAGATACTGGAAAATCGCTTGTACTCGACTTGTGATATGCGTGTGTCTGCATATTTGCAAACATAGTTCAATGCGTAATAGCCGAACTTGTTGGGCTCCACTTCGCGTTTATCGACTGAATTCTTGGTGTCTATGTGGAATTCTTGCTTGATTGCTTCCGCTACTCGGTCAACCTCATCTTCATAATAAGTAATGACTCGAAGTCCTGCCTGGTCGGTGACATCGTCGAGTTGCCGGTAGTTCTTTTCTGGATTGAGGTATTTCTGTTTCAGTTTTTCTCGCGATTTTACGCGGGCTTGCACGGACTGAAACGGAATATTCGCATCCTGAAGGATTTGCTCGATCAAATCCTTTGTTCTTAAGCAAAACGCTGTCAGGGTTTCTTTCTTGCCATCAAATTCTGCGAGGACGCTCTCGATCGGTTGTTTCGGCGGGTCTGGGTTCCCTGTCGGAGTCATCCTCTTGGGCTGTGTTAGACTTTCTTGGTCAGCTTCACTCCGAACTTTATATCCGGTACTTCTCTTGCCCGGCCCTGACCGGTTGCGTGGTTTTCATCAACCAAGTTCCCTTCCAACTCGAGCGTTACTTCACGCCCGACCGTCTTGAACACAGTTTCCGCTCCTTCGATGAATGGAACGATGCGAAGAGTAGCACGAAGGATACGTCCATTTAAACTATATTCACCGACATAATAATACCAGCTATCGCCGCCCGATATCTTGCCGTTCTCGAAGGTTACGACCCCGCCCCCGAACATTCCGTTGCTTGTACCGAACTCGGCTGTCCATAAACCGTTCATAGAGTGCGCTTCCATTACTTCTCTGGCAGGCTGTCCCATAAGGGCATTGTAAACCCAAAACCTTGTGGGAGGAATCTCTCGTTTCGAAGGGCGTGTTGTCAAAAATGCCGGGCGACTTCGGAGGCGTAATGGAGGCCGAGGGTGGCGCGGTTTTCGTCGAGCCAGGAGGCGAGGCTGGTTGCACGAGAGGAATTCAGCGAGGACGCTGCATTCAAATGCAAAGTAGAGGCGGGTCCTCTGGTTTCGGAGTTACCGTGAACTTCACCGGAGTCCACACCTCGGACCTCACAGCCATCCCGCAAGGGCGGCGCAACGTTTTGAATAGGATGCGAATCCGCGAACGAGGCGAGACTTTGAGAGACGAGGGTGTTGGCGGCGGGGATGTCACGGGAGACGAGGAGATCGTCCATGAGGCCGCGATACTCTTCCCATGTGAGGACGGTGTCGCGGAGAAACCAGCCCATGGGTTTTGTGACGGCGTAGGCGAGCGGCGCGGGAACGTGAACGAGGCGGACGCGGCGGCTGAGACGAGCGGCGATGCGAGAGACGAGGTCGTTGAAGGAGTAGGCTTCGGGGCCGACGGCGTCGATGGCGTAATTGTCGGTGCGTTCGGCGGCGTCAGCGAGAAGCGCGGCCATGTCGCCGACGAAAATGGGTTGGACGCCGTAGCGTCCATCGCCGGGAACCGCGAACACGGGAAAGTGGCGGACGAACCAGGCGATGTTGTTGATGAGAATGTCTTCGCGTCCGAAGATGACGGTGGGACGGAGAATGGCGAAGGAAAGTCCGGAGTTGCGGACGGCTTCTTCGAGGCGCGCCTTTCCGCTGTAATACGCGAGAGGCGAGTCGAGCGAAGCGTTGGCGATGCTGACGTTGACGAGGCGGCGGACTCCGGCGGACTTGGCGGCGTTGATGAGCGTGCGAGTGTTTTCGACGGCGCGCTCGAAGGTCATTTGGCCGTGCGGGAAGCGCACCCAGTAGGTGTTGACTAGGGCGTCGCAGCCTTCGAGGAATTTGGCGAGCGCGGCGGGATCGTTGAAGCGATACGGGGCGACGCGAATTTGGTAGATGAGCGGATTCGATGAGTCAGGATGATTGGTGAGCGTGCGGAGCTTGTGTCCGCGGGCGAGAAGCAGCGGCGCGAGATATTTCCCGGTGTAGGAAAATGCGCCGGTGATGGCGATTTGGAGTGGAGTGGCAGCAGTCATGTCAAAATTATCTTACACGCGGCAACGAAATAATCGCATGGATATAATGCGTGAAAGCAATTGGGCCAAAATGGACGGGGAAAGTCTTCGCCGCGACGGGAGGCGTGCGCTTGACGGAATTTTCGCTGCACGTTATCCTCGCCGCTTAAATTTCTCGCGCCGCAGTTTACCCGCCACGGCGGGCGAGCCAGCGGGGGAGGCTTGATGGATCCGAAATCGGCATTGGATTACGCTGCGAAGCACAACGCCAAGATTCTCGATCTGCGGTTCATCGATATTCCGGGCGTGTGGCATCACGTCAGTTTTCCGATTCACCAACTGACTGCAGGCTGCTTCGAAGACGGCTTTGGAATTGATGGGAGCTCGATTCGCGGATGGGCGTCGATCCACGAATCGGACATGCTGCTGATTCCCGACGCGAATACGATTTTCCTTGATCCGTTCCGCGACACTCCGACGGTGGTGATGCTCGGCGACGTTGTTGATCCGATGACAAAGCAGCCGTATCCGCGCGACTCGCGGCACATCGCTCGCAAAGCGGAAGCGTATCTCGGCTTCACGGGAATTGCCGACCAGGCTTTCTTTGGCGCGGAGTCGGAATTTTTTATTTTTGACAATGTGCGCTTCGATCAGCGCGAGCAGCATGGATTTTATTTTATTGACGCGGAAGAAGGGCGCTGGAATTCGGGGCGCGCGGAACACAATCTTGGGTATCGTCCGCGCTACAAGGAAGGCTACTTCCCTGTTCCGCCGACGGATCACTATTTTGATTTGCGCACAGACATGACGCTGCAACTGCAAGCGTGCGGCATCAACGTGGAATGCCATCATCATGAAGTCGCGACGGGCGGACAGACGGAAATCGATTTCAAGTTCGACACGATGCTGAAAGCCGCGGACAACATGATGATTTTCAAATACGTGGTCCGCAATACGGCGCATCAGTATGGAAAGACCGTGACGTTCATGCCGAAGCCGATTTTTCAGGACAACGGCAATGGCATGCACACGCACCAATCGCTGTGGCTGAAAGGCAAGCCGCTGTTTGCGGGTGACGGTTACGCGGGGCTGAGCCAGACGGCGCTGTGGTATATCGGCGGGCTTCTGAAACATGCACCGGCGCTCGCTGCATTCATTGCGCCGACGACGAATTCATACAAGCGGCTGGTGCCGGGATTCGAAGCGCCGGTGAATTTGGCGTATTCGCGGCGGAACCGTTCGGCGGCGGTGCGCATTCCGATGTACTCGGCGAGTCCGAAGGCGAAGCGCGTTGAGTTTCGTCCGCCGGATCCGTCGTGCAATCCGTATCTCGCATTTTCGGCGATGCTCATGGCGGGACTCGATGGCGTGGAAAACAAAATCGATCCGGGACAGCCGCTCGACAAGGACATTTACGATTTGTCGCCGGAGGAACTGAAGAATGTGCCTTCCCTTCCCGGCTCGCTCGAAGAATCGCTCAAAGCGTTGCAGCACGACCACAAATTCCTGCTGAAGGGAGATGTGTTCAGCCAGGATCTGATCAATTTGTGGATCGATTACAAAATGAAGAACGAAGTGAACGCGATGCGCATGCGCCCGCATCCGTACGAATTCCAGTTGTATTACGACATTTAGGCCAAAGAAAAACAAATCGAACGGGAAAAGGGCGTTGGGCTTGCGGGCTTGGCGCCCTTTTTACTTTGAAGCAAAGGGAGAGAAAAATGAGCGGACTTGGGCTGGCGATTAGTTCGGCGGCGATTGCGGCGAGTTTTGTGTGCGGCATGATGGTGCAGGCGGCGAAGAATTCGGGATCCGAGGCGAAAAAAGATGTACGCGTGACGGGCATTGGCGGCGTGTTTTTCAAAGCGAACGACGCTGAGAAACTGGCTGCGTGGTATCACGAACATCTGGGAATTGATTTTCAAAGCTATGGCGGGAGCGCGTTCCATCAGTTCGAGTGGCTAGAAAAAGATAATCCTTCGAAAACTGGCGGGACTGTTTTAGCGGTTTTCCCGCAGTCGGCGAAGAATTTTGGAGAAAGCAAATCGCCGTTTATGGTCAATTATCGGGTGGCGAATCTTGACTCGCTGCTGGCGCAATTGAAAAAAGAAGGCGTGACAGTTGACGAAAAGACGGAAGATGCGCCGTACGGGAAGTTTGGTCATGCGATGGATCCGGAAGGCAACCGGATTGAATTCTGGGAACCGAAGTGAAAAGGCAGTGGTCCGCCTTCGCCAAGGCTACGGCGAGGCAAACGAGTGGCGAGCAAGCGAAGGTAAAAGCCCCACGCTCAGAAAACGAGCATGGGGCACCCGCAAATGCAGATTCCTCGCCGGATGCTCGTCGCATCCGCTCGGAATGACAGTGTTGATTTGTGGGCGGTGAAGGATGGGGCACCCGCGCGCTGCACTACCTGTTTTCTGTTTCACCGTTCCGGCGCCGCAGTAGTTCTCCGCTCGCTCACAGCTTCGATATATCGAGAGGCGGCCCCAGCCACTTCATGCCGTGTGCCTCTGCGATTTTCGCATCCACTGGCTGCTTGCCCGAGAGGGTAAAGAAATCTTCCATCTGGCCAGCGGGCGTGAACCCCATCAGCATCCGTCCGGGTTTCTCACCGACGTAGGCCCACACATGGGGCACATTTCGTGGCGCGAGTATGGAATCGCCGGGCCGAAGCGTGAAGCGCTTGTCGTCCACGTCGATCACCACCTTGTTGCCCTCAATGAGGTAGAACCATTCTTCTTGTGCATAGTGCAGATGGCGCACCGGCCCGCCTTGCGGAACATTGCGATGTTCTAGCAGAAAGAAACCGGCTTGGGTGTCTTTGGTAAGTACCTTGAAATCGAGGTGCGTGCCTGGGCGCGGCCCATGATGCTTTGTCCCAGTCGCGTCCGCGCCCGCGGCGACAAACACTGGCTTTCCCAACGGGCTTGCAACTTCAGCGAACGATCTCAATGGCGAGGCAAAAGGCAGCGCCGCCGCTACCTTTAGGAAATTACGGCGTTGGACGCTTGTCATGGCAGAAATACTCCTTTACTCGAGACGTGCACGCGTACCGCGCACAAACTCGACGCACTGCCGACCAGCGCAGAGAGTAGCGCCGATACTACTCAAGCTCAAGCTGCAAGTTGCGCGAACGCCGCCACTCATTGAACCCTTGTAAACCCCTGCGTGAGCGCGCGGCTCGTTTGCAGAGTGAATGGTAATTCGTTACGCTGCTGAGCGATGGAAGCGGCGTTTGCGGAAATAAAATTCAATGAGGCGGGGGCGGCGGAGGCGAATCTTGCGATTCTGCGGACGCGGCTGCCGCAAACACTGTGGGAGCGCCTGCCGACGCTGCTCGCGCAGCTTCCGAATCCCGACGATGCGCTGAATTTTCTGGAACGTTTTTTGCGCGACGCGCCCGCGAGCGTCACGCGGCATCTGGAAACACATCCCGCGGCGCTGCACTACCTGCTTTCGCTTTTCAGCTACAGCCGTTTTCTCTCCGAATCTCTGGTGCAAGAGCCGGAGTTGATTTTGTGGCTCGACCGGCGCGGCGCGAATGAGGGCCTGGAGCGGATGAAATCGCGCGACGACGTGCTGGAGGATTGCTACCGGTTTTCGACGATGGCGTTCGATTCGCCGCCGGCGATTTTTCTGGCGCGATTCAAGCGGCGAGAATATTTGCGGATCACGCTGCGCGACGTGCTGAACCTGGCGTCGTTGAGCGATACGTGTTTGGAGCTGTCGAATTTGGCGGACGTGCTGATCGAGCGCGCGTTGCGATTGTGCGCGGTGAAGCTGGAGAATTTGTACGGGATTCCGCAGTGGACTGACGAGAGCGGACATTTGCAAGCCGCGAAGTTGACAGTGATGGCGCTGGGAAAACTTGGCGGGCAGGAGCTGAATTACAGTTCGGACATTGATCTGATTTTTCTGTACGACCACGACGGAGAAACTTCTGGTCCAGCGGGGGGAGGAGAGAGCGGTGCGATTTCAAATCTGGAATATTTTGTGCGGCTGGCGCAGGCGATTGTGAAGATGCTGAGCGAGGCGACTCCGGAAGGCGCGGTGTTTCGCATTGATATGCGATTGCGTCCGGAGGGACAGCAGGGCGATTTGGCGGTGAGTTACGCGACGGCGCTCGAATATTACAAGACGCGCGGCCGCGAATGGGAATTGCAGATGCTGATCAAGGCGCGCGTGACGGCGGGAGAGATTTCGACGGGAGAAAAGCTGCTGCGCGAATTGCATCCGCTGATTTATCCGCGAGAGGCGCGGACGGGGATTGTGCGCGCGGTGACGGATGCGCGGGAGGAGATTTCACGCGTGCTGGAGCAACGTGCGGCGGCGGTTGGTGATGACAGCGCATTCTGGAACGTGAAACTTTCGCCGGGAGGGATTCGCGATATCGAGTTTATCGCGCAATGTTTGCAGAGGATTCACGGCGGGAGGGACGCGTGGGTGTCGGGGCGCGGCGCGGGGACGACTTTGGTGGCGCTGCAACATTTGCATGACAAAGGATATTTGTCGCAGCGGGATTTTTACCAGTTGAGTTCGGCGTATGAGTTTTTGCGGGAGGTGGAGCACCGATTGCAGCTTCGCGATGGATTGCAGATGCACGAACTTCCGCGAAAGCCCGATGCGCGAAGCCGAATTGCGCGGCGGAGCGGGGTCGAGGCGAACGGCGAGAGGAGCGCGGGAGAGGAGTTGCTGGCGAGGATTCGGCGGCACTTTGAGGAGGTGCGGGAGATTTACGAGCGGGTGACGGCGTCCAGTCGAGCGGATGGCGAAGCGGTACGGAGCGGAACGGTTGTGGTGGAGCGGCGGGCGCGTCCGAGAGAAAGCGGCCAAAGGCCGACCGCGGGTGGGCGGAGTTTGTTTTACGCAGATGCGGCGCGAGAGCGGGTGCAGACGGAGTTCCCTGCTGTGGCGCGGAAGCTGGCGGAATATCGTGCGCAACCGGATGTGTTTGCGCGGCGCGGGCTGGAGAAATATTTGGAGGCGGCGCGGCATGATGCGGAATTGATGAAGGAGCTGGAAGAAACGCCGGCGAAGCTCGATTGTGCGGCGGCGCTGTTCGCGCTGAGCGATTTTGCGACGGAGACGCTGGTGCGGAATCCGAGGGCGATTGAGAGAATTGCGGATTCGCGGGCGCAGGAACAGAGGCAGGCGCGGATTGGATTTCCACAAGACATGACGGCGCTGCGCGTGGCGCATCGTGAGGAGGTGTTTGCGGCGGCGGCGCGTTCGATATTGAGCGAGCCGAAACCGTTTGAAACGTTTGCGGAGTTGACGCGCGCGGCGGAGAAGGCGGTGAGGGAGGCGCTGGCGTTTGCGGCGGAAGAATCAGTGGCTAGTGGTGAGTGGCTAGTGGCTAGAAAAGGCGAAGGCTTCGCGCGCAATGCAGCGCGAATCGGGAGAAAAGATGAAGGCACGTTTTCAGCAGAGTTGCCCTTCGCAAAAAACGCTCAGGGTAAAAAGCCGGACGCTGGCAATCGGGCGTTGGATGAAAAGACAAAGGCCGAGGCGAGATCCTTCGTCGCAAAAAACGCTCCTCAGGATGACAACATAGAAACAGACGGCAGAGGCGCGGGATTTGATGCTGAGTTTGGTGATGTGCCGTTTGTGGTGATGGCGCTGGGGCGATTGGGCACGGGAGAGTTCGATGTTGGGTCGGACGCGGATGTGGCATTTTTCGTGGCGTCGAGTGGTGAAGAGGAGATGCAGGAGTGGCGGCGGCTGGCGGAGCGATTCATAAGAGCGGCGGGAAGTTATACGAGCGAGGGGCTGCTGCTGCCAGTGGACACGAGGCTGCGTCCGCGAGGAGGCGAAGGAGAGATTGTGCAGCCAGCGGCGTATCTGCTGGATTATTTTGCGGGCGAGGCGCAGGCGTGGGAGGCGGCGACGTATTTGAAGGCGCGTCCGGTGGCAGGAAATTTGGCGTTCGGGGAAAAGTTGCTGGCGGAGCTGCGCGAGATTTTGCGGCAGAGATTTTGCGCGGAGGCGGGAGGAGATTCGCGCGGGTTGGCGCGTGAATTGATGCACATGCGGGAGCGCCTTGAAAAGGAGCGGGCGGAGGGCGCGACGGGATTCAAGTGCGCGGCGGGAGGATTTTTCGACATTGAGTATGTGATTGCGTATGGTGCGCTGTCGCGGGGCAAGTTTGCGGAGATGCCGAAGAATGCGGTGGAGCAGATTGCGGCGTTGGAAGCGAGCGGCGCGTTGGCGGCATCGGATGCGGGCGTGCTGCGCGAGGCGGCGATGTTTTACCGTTCGCTGGATCATGCGATACGGCTGGTGCTGGGGCGGTCGTCGAGCGCGTTGCCGGAGCCCGCGCAGATTCCGAGGGTGAATACCCTGATGAAGCAGTGGGGAGTGAGAGTCGGCGCGAGTTTGTATGATGCGTTGGCGGGGATGAGAAGGGCGGTGAGGGAGGTTTATAGGGCTACGCTATTCGCGACGTAACTCAATTTATGCGCCTAAATTCTTTCGCCTTGCGATCGGCCTTCTTCGCTTCTGCTTCACGCCCGACATCTGAAAGAAAGGCCGCGTACTACTCGTATCTCTCCGAATCTTTCGGCTTGAGCTTTATGCCCTCCACGTGGAGTTTCTCAGCTTGCTCAATCTTTCCTTGACCAAGGTATGCGAGAGCTAAACTAATCCGAATTAAATGATGACCCTTCTTGATGTCGAGCGCCTCGGAGAGAATCTGTTCGGCCTTCTTGTACCGATGCTTCTTGAGGAACACCATCCCTAATCCAAACTTGCACGAGAATCGATTCGGAGCGAACTGCAAGGCCTTGGTCAGATACTTTTGTGCTTCACTCATCTGTTCGAGTTTGAAGTAGCACCAGCCCAGATTCCATTGCAACGCCCAATTCTGATCAATCGTAGAAACATTTCGTTTCAGAAGTTCGATGGCGTCGCGCCATTGTTCCTTGTCCATCAAGGCCTGAACATGAGTGAGCAGCTGTTCTACATCATTCGCCGTCGACATTTTGTCCTGTGGTTTCATCCCGTAGGAGAGCTTTGCAGGTGTCAGATGGAAAGTAAGATACCACGCTTGCCTGTTGGTCGAGTGCACAGAGCGTGATATGTTCACGGAATTCCTTGCGGGCCGTGGAGCGCGGTCGGGCAAAAAGCCGAGGCGAGATCCTTCGCTGCGCTCAGGATGACAAAGAAATAACGCGACTCGGAGAGTCGCGCGGGCGACCCAATGGTCGCCCCTACGAGTGGAGACACAGGAGAACTGATGAAGGACAAGTATAGCGGGGTGGAAGTGCCGAAGGACGGCGCGGGAATCGAATATGCCGACGGGGCGATGCGGGTGCCGGAGAGGCCGATTATTCCGTTTATTGAGGGGGATGGGACGGGGCGGGATATTTGGCGGGCGTCGCGGAGAGTTTTTGACGCGGCGGTGGAGCGCGCGTACGGCGGGAAGCGCAAAGTGGCGTGGCTGGAAGTGTTCGCGGGAGAAAAAGCGTTTCAGAAATTTCACGAATGGCTACCGCAGGACACGGTGGACGCGATACGGGATTTTCGCGTGGCGATCAAAGGGCCGCTGACGACTCCGGTGGGAGGAGGGATTCGTTCGCTGAACGTGACGCTGCGGCAGTTGCTGGATTTGTACGCGTGCGTACGGCCGGTGAGATATTTCGCGGGCGTGCCTTCGCCGGTGCGGAATCCGGAGCGGATGAACGTAGTGATTTTCCGCGAGAACACCGAGGACGTATACGCGGGAATCGAGTGGCGTTCGGGGACGGCGGAAGCGGAGCGCGTGTTGAAATTTTTGAATGAGGACATGCTCGCGGGGAAAAAGCATATTCGAGAAGACTCGGGCGTGGGAATCAAGCCGATTTCGCCGACGGGGACGAAACGGCTGGTGCGAAGGGCGATTCAACACGCGATTGAACATAAACGGAAAGTAGTGACGCTGGTGCACAAGGGCAACATCATGAAGTTTACGGAAGGCGCGTTTCGCGATTGGGGATACGAGCTGGCGAAGAGCGAGTTTCGCGACAAGATTGTGACGGAGCGGGAGAGCTGGATTCTGGACAATCTCGATAAGAATGCGGGGATCAGCGTGGAGCAAAACGCGACGATGATTGAGCCTGGACTCGAAAATGCGCCGGAGCAGTTCAGGAAGGAAGTTTGCGAGGAAGTGCGGACGACGCTTGCGGCGATTTGGGGTTCGCACGGGCGCGGCGCGTGGAAAAATAAAATTCTGGTGAATGACAGAATTGCGGATTCGGTGTTTCAGCAGATTTTGACGCGCGCGGATGAGTACAACGTGTTCGCGACGCCGAATTTGAACGGCGATTATTTGTCGGATGCGTGCGCGGCGCAGGTGGGCGGGCTGGGAATGGCTCCTGGGGCGAATATTGGGGATGGATACGGCGTGTTCGAGGCGACGCATGGCACGGCGCCGAAATATGCGGATCAGGACGTGATCAATCCGGCGTCGGTGATGCTGAGCGGGGCGATGATGTTTGAGTTTATGGGATGGAATGAAGCGGCGTCGTTGATTGAGAGCGGGATCGAGCGGACGATTCAGCAGAAGCGCGTGACGTACGATTTGGAGCGGATGATGCAGGGCGCGAAGAAGGTGAAGACGTCGGAGTTTGCGTCGACGATTATTGAGAATATGGGGGAGAAGGCAGTTTACAGTTCATAGTTGAGAGTTGAAAAAGTGCAGGATAGCCCCTAAGTCCTTGCATTGGGGTTGAATCTCTTACTAAGAAGTTCAATCCCCGGAGTCTTTTCCCAATCCGGGTCACTTTTTAACGCAGCGAGTTTTTGCTCCGCGTCGGCGATGTCTTCAGTTCGGAAAGTGCCCGCGTCCCCCAAGATCCTTTGGAACTCATGGAACGGCCACCTAAAGTTTTTGATGGTCTTAATCTTCCCAGCATCCATATGGCGCATCGCCAAACTTAACTCGTACGCCAGCCAATCGCTGGCTTGCAGGGGAACAAATCCAGGGCGAATGTTTCCATCTTGGAGAGTAGTATCTTTCTTGTACTCGCGCGAGACTGGTATAGTTCCCGGACCGGCTCCAATCCAAGCGGATACGTCTCCAAACCCTTCATCTCCATCCTCAAACACCATCCGCACTGGCAGATCGGCCTGCTTCCCGCGAAATCCTGTAACACCCACTTCCTAAATTGCTTTTCGCACGACAACGACGCGAGGGTGTATGAAGTGAGCCGAAATTTCTTCCTTATTTCTTCGCTCATTTCATCGAATGAGTCGTTTGTTATGACACAACCGAAGCGGTGATAAACATGGCGTTTGAGGATGTCCATCAAATCTCGAAACAGTACTTTGCGTAAGTCGTCGCGGTCGGCCCGACCCTTCCAGTGTTCAAATGGTCCATTGAAAAAGGCGGCGTCTACCGCTCTGAAGAACTCAATGTTATCTTTAGCTAATCTTTGTGACCAAGCCTGGCTGAAGTCACGCCAATCGTTTTCGCTCGATACAAATCCCGCCACGGCAAGAACTGGAGATTTTTTATCGCCGCTGGCGTCAAACGCACCTATTAGCATTGCGAACGCGTCCCCTGCGCCATGCCACCGTGTACGGCGGCACTAGTTGTGATATGTGCAGTGAACAGAATTATATTCCCGCGCGTCCGAGTAATCTCGCAAATTTCACTTTCAACGAGGCGGGTTAGCCTTTACACTTTTGTGTTTCGCGCAGCGAGAAGCAGGTCCCTCACCGCCATCCCGCAACAGCGGCGGGCTGGGTTCGGGATGACACATTTTTACAAGGTGCGTTAGAAGGTCAGCGGGCGTGATGCAAGTGATTTGCCGGCCTGAAGGCCGGCGCTACAAGGCAGTCAAAAGCGCAACGGCCCGATGAAAGCGATCGGGCCCTACAAAAGCTAATGCCGGCCTTCCCGGCAAGCCGGGACGCAGAAAAAGCGAAAGGTCGACGCTACAACGACTTTTCATTGTGAACGCAATACTCAAAGACCTCACGTCAGACCGGCAAAATACGCCGGACGGGACGTGAGCTACAACTTAGACTTCAGGAGCGATGATGAGAAAGAAAGTGACGGTGGTGGGCGGGGGATTTGTTGGGTCGACGACGGCGCAGCGGCTGGTGGATTCGGGGCTGGCGGACGTGGTGTTGACGGACATTTTGGAGGGCGTGCCGACGGGAAAAGCGCTGGACATGCTGGAGTCGGCGCACATTTCGGGATCGAACGTGAATGCGGTGGGAATTTCGACGGCGACGGGAGACTACAAAGAGACGGCGAACAGCGACATCGTTGTGGTGACGGCGGGATTTCCGCGCAAGGCGGGAATGAGCCGCGACGATTTGCTGAAGGCGAATTATGAAGTGATCAAAGGAGTGGTGGAGCCGATCGTGAAGCTGTCGCCGGAAGCGATTTTGATTACGGTGACGAATCCGCTGGACGTGATGACGCAGGCGGCGTTCAAGATCAGCGGATTTCCGAAGGGGCGCGTGATGGGAATGGCGGGAGTGCTGGATTCGGCGCGCATGGCGGCGTTCATTTCGATGGAGCTGAACGTGTCGGTGGAGAATATTTCGTGCTTCGTGCTGGGCGGGCATGGAGACGATATGGTTCCGCTGCCGAGATATTCGACGGTGGCGGGAATTCCCCTCCCTGATTTGCTGCCGAAGGAGCGCGTGGACGCGATTGTGCAGCGGACGCGAAAAGGCGGCGGCGAAATTGTGAATTATTTGAAGACGGGGTCGGCGTACTACGCGCCTTCGGCGGCGGCGTTTGCGATGTGCGAAGCGATTCTGATGGACAAGAGGAAAATCATGCCGTGCGCGGCGTATTTGGAGGGCGAGTACGGGATCAAAGGATTGTTCGTGGGCGTGCCGTGCAAGCTGGGGGCGCGAGGCATCGAGCAGATTATTGAGATTAAGCTGACGAATGAGGAGAAGGCGGCGCTGGAGAAGTCGGCGGCGTCGGTGAGGGAGTTGGTGGGGATTTTGGGGCTGTAGTTTTTTCTTTCACATTCCATTACTGTGCGGCATCGGGCAGGAGCGAATGACCCAAGTGGTCCTGTCGTTCCGATACAACAAGGAAGATGTAGTGCGAGCCATGCGCACTCATTATTCCTCAGTCATGCGACCTTGGCTTGACGGCATATTGGCCATTCTATTGTTTGCGGTTGGAATGTATTGCTGGTTTACCCCTGGCCTGAGGTCGTGTGGCATATTTTGCTTCGGTGCGTGCGCGGTGCTTGTACTGATTCTATTCGTCGCATTTGCACTCAATCCATATCTTGCTTTTCGTCAACAGCCAAAATACCGCGATGATTACCTGCTTACTTTTTCGGACGATGGCATTCATTTCCACACGGCTAACATCGACTCTCAACTTCAATGGAGCTTGTATTCGCGGGCGTTAGTGAACATGCATTCGTATTTGCTTTACTATGGGTCGCGGACATTCACGATCATTCCGACGCGTGTCTTCCAAAGCGAGGAACAGCGGACGGCATTCGATGAGTTGCTGCGCCAAAATATTGCACGAATCGTCCGAAAAGGCGGTGCAAGCGAGGGATAATTCGGCGACGCCTCCTTGTGAATACTTTGCGCGGATGAAGCGCGCAATAGAGAGAAAACCCTTAGAAGCGTTCTTTTTGGCACGGCTGAATCCGTGCCCGACAAAATACAAAAGCATGGCGGCGTAGAGCCGCCGCTACAAATTCAAAGGCAAAGTAAATCTCCACCTCCGGCTGGCAGGCATGACCGCATCGCGCGGGTCAAATCGCGCCGCCAGGCGAAAAGCAGATCCCTCACACGTTCGCCGAGGACGTGCGAACGGGTTCGGGATGACAACCTCTTGGGCGGAGAGTTAGGCGGCCGCGCGCGATTCGACGACGATTTGGCGAGTTCGTTCGTAGCGGGTCGCGTTGATGTAATGCTGCCGATGTAACCTTCGCAAACAAAGCCGCAGAACTTCGCAAAGGGCGCGAAGCTCTGCGCTACATAAACCGTCAATGTAACCCTCCTTGATGTAACCTTTGCAAGGTAAGACCGTAAACTAAATGGCCGATTGAATGGAATTCCAGGAGCTATACGCGAAGTATGCGCCGGCGGTGCGCCGGTTTGCGCTGTTCTTGTGCGGCGACCCGATGATGGCGGATGACATCACGTCGGACACGTTCATGAGGGCGTGGCTGGCGCAGGGGCGCATCCGGCAGCCAACCGTGAAGAGTTATTTGTTCACGATTGCGCGGAATGCGTATCACGACGTGCAGCGGCGGGAGTGGCGCAGAACGCCGCTGGACGAACGGAAGGCCGATGAAGGAATCGGCATGCACGCGCATTTGGAACAGAAAGAAGAAGTGAAGGCGGTGATTGCGGCCCTGCAGGAGCTGCCGGAAATCGACCGGACAATTCTGCTGATGAGGGCGTTTGACGACATGCCATACGAGGAAATTGCCGCGGCGATGGAGATTCCAGTAACGACGGCGAAAGTGAAAGTGCACCGGGCGCGCGCGAAATTGATGGAAGCGCGAAATCCAACGCGCGAGGGTTTGACGGTTTCAGGAGAAAGACAATGAACGTGACACGAGATGTGATGAACGATTTGCTGCCGGTGTATTTTTCGGGTGAGGCGAGCGAGGACACGCGGACGCTGATGGAGGAATATTTTCGCAATAATCCGGAGTTTGAGCGGATTGCGCGGGGCGCGGCGAAGCCACTCGAAGCGCTTGCCAGCGGGCGCAAGGTGGCGGCGTGGCCGGGACTCTCGCCGAGCGCGGAGCGGGAGAAGCGAGACCTCGAATGCGTTCATCGCGAAATGCGGCGGAGGAAAATAGTTTTTGGACTGGCGCTGTTCTTCACGCTGGCACCGCTGGCGTTCACTTACAGCAAAGGGCACCTCACGTGGATAATGCTTCGCAACGAGCCGTGGAACGCGGCTCTTTACTGGGTCCTGGGCATTGTTTTGTGGATCTTCTATCTCGGGAAGGTGCGTCAGCGGACGTTCACGCTGTCCATCGCGATTTTCTTCACGCTGTTTCCGATCTTCGACGTTTTACATTATGCGTTGAGTCCGCACCCGTCGGCGGGAGGCTGGCGCGATCTGATTTGGGAGGTAACGCTCTTTTGCGGTGTAGCCGCGTTCGTCTGGTTCCAACATCTTGCGCGGCCCCGACGATTGAGGGCTGGGCTTGTTTTTGCGATTTTTCTTACGCTGGCCCCTATTCCCTTCCTTCTCTATCCCGTGTTTGCTGGGGGGCCGCGATTCGTCAGCGGAGGGGAGCTGGGGTTTGTGTGGGGCGCAGCGGCGGCTGTCTGGTTCCTATATTTCCGGATGAGGGGCAAAGCGGACACGGGATGCTAGTCAGCGCAAAGCCGCAGAACTTCGCGGGAGGCGCGAAGCTCTGCGCTACAGGATCACTAAAAGAAGGCGGGGCGCTGAAGCACTAAACGAATGATGCCTCACGTTAGCTTATAGCGAGAGCTTCTATAAAAATAATCATCCCACCCTTCGCGCCATTTGCAACCTGCGCAGCAGAAGCAGCGCGGGCGCGAAGGATGGGGCACCCGAAAAAGCAAATACATGCTCCCGAAGAACGCACGCACTCTCGAAAAGGCAAAAGCAGGTCCCTCACCCCGTTCGCCACAACAGGCGAACGGGGTCGGGATGACAATACAAAGTAACATTGTGCCTCAGTGAGATGATGGCTTCGGCGGCGTGTGCGGTGCTGTGTGCGTTGCAGGATGCACGGGCGCGGCGGGCACAACGCGCGCGGTGATGATTTTATCGAGCTTAGGGAAATTCTTTTCGAGGAATGCGTTGCCCTGATTGGTGATTTCGCCCTGCGCCGGAGTAGGCTGGTCGCCATAACCGCTATAGAGAGATTCGACGACAGACATGCCTTCGGTGACTTTGCCAAAGGGCGCGAAGCGCTGGGAGTCCAAGAAAGAATTGTTGCCGAAGTTGATAAAGACCTGAGTGCTGCGCGAATTGGGCGCAGAGGATTGGGCGTAGGTGATGTAGCCGGGAAGATTGCTTTGCGTTACCGGGTCGTCCTTGATGTTGGCGCTAGACCAGACGCGGCCGATTTTTGGGTCGGCGGGAATGCCCCACTGCACGACGAATTTCGGGACGACGCGGAAGAATGTCGCTTGATCGTAAAAATGGTGCTCGCAGAGATTGTAGAAACGATCGGCGCCGTTCGGGGCCCAGGCGCGCGTGACTTCGATGGTGAAGTCCCCTTTCGTGGTGTGGAAATGCACGTGGTAAACCGCAGGCGCCGTGGCGTGGAGCGAAGCAGGATTCAAGAGCGATCCGGTGGTTGACATCGTTGTCCTCTTTCTCGTTTGAGTTGTCTTGTGCGTCGTGGTCTGTGCGGCAAGCGCTGGCGACGTCATCGCGCAAATGCAGCACAAGGCTGGCAGAAGCGCGGCCATTCGAAAAAGTTTCATTCTCCCTCCTGAGAGATCGTTGCGTTTCTTTTGCGGCAGGCATGCACCGCAATACAAACCGAATTGAAGAGAGTAGCTGGCGCGAGCGAAAAAATCAAAAGCTACGTACAGATTTGTGTGTGGGATGAAATGGCAAAGAGTGCGCGCGACGCAGCAGGGACAGCTTACGCAAGAAGTCGCCCACCCTTCGCGCCATTTTCAACTTGCGCTGCAGGAGCAGCGCGGGCGCGAAGGATGGGGCGCCCGAAAACGCAATGCAGGTTTCCTGGTACGGCAGACAGGCTCGCCGTCCGTCGCAGAAAAACGCTCGGGCTGCCGGCCTGAAGGTCGGCTCTACAAAGGCGTGAATCAGCGCTGCGATTGCATTTGGTGACTGACGCGTTCGCATTCGGCCATCACGCGCAGAGTGTTTTCGCCAAGAATTTTCTTGATGTCGGAGTCGGAATAGCCGCGATCGAGAAGCGCCTGAGTGATTTGCGGCAAATGCGTGACGTCTTCCATGCCGATGGGCATGTCGGAGCCGTCGTAGTCGGAACCGAGACCGACGTGATCGACGCCGCCGATTTTCACGGCGTGGTCGATATGGTCCACGATTTTCGTCCAATCGACGCGCGGAAGAGCGCCATCGAGCATGAGTTTGTGAATGAGCTCGTTCTCGGTGATGATCGAGCAGGCTTCGTTCTCTTTGCCGCACTTTTGCTCGACTTCGTCGTTCACTTTCTTCATGACGTCAGGCTTGGCTTTGGCTGCGTCCGCATATTCCTGGCTGAGAAAACCGACGTGATAGTTGATTTGCATGACGCCGCCGTGCTGGGCGAGGGTGCGGATCATGTCGTCGGTCATGTTGCGAGCCGCATTGCAGAGTGCGCGGCAAGAAGAGTGCGAGGCGATGAGCGGCGCTTTGCTGACAGCGATGGCGTCGTAAAAAGTCTTGTCGGCAGTGTGAGAAATGTCAATCATGATGCCGTCGCGATTCATGCGCAGGACGACTTGCTTACCGAAATCGGTGAGGCCGTTGTGCGCGGGCTTGTCGGTGGAGGAATCGGCCCAGTCAGTGTTGACCATGTGCGTGAGGGTCATGTAGCGAACGCCGAGGGCGTCGAAAATGTCGAGATTCGAGAGGTCGTCATTGATCATGTGGCCGCCTTCGACGCCCATGAGCGCGGCGATTTTGTGTTCGGCGAAAGCGCGGCGGACGTCGGCGGCAGTGCGAGCAAGCATAATGTCATTGGGATGGAGGCGAGCCTGTTCGCGGACGGCGACGATTTGGTCGAGAGCTTTTTGGATGGCGGCGGGGCCGGTGATTGTGCCGGGAATGTAGATGGAGAAGAAAATGGCGTCGAGGCCGCCGGCTTTCATGCGCGGAATGTCGATCTGTCCGTCGGTGTGGCGCGCGTCGAGATTGAAATTCGGGTCGAGGAGGCGCTGCGTAGTGTCATCATGGGTGTCGATGACGATGGAATTGAAGTGCAAATCATGCGCGCGCTGGGAAATTTTGACGGTTTGCGCGGATGCGATCACAGGGAATGCGAAAAACAATAAGGTACATGCGGCGCAGGCGAAATTGCTCATTGAAGAGATGCCCTCCGGCGGGAAAGAGTAACGCAGGCAGAGAGAGGCGGCAAAGAAAATCTAACACACACGTATCGATCGAGGGCGTGTGGCTACGTATATCAGCGCAGCTTGGCTACGGGCGGCTCCAAAGAATAGGGCGTTATCTTTCTCCAAGCCTGGGGATATTGAACGCATCCTTGGGGGAGGAAATTGGCACTCGGGGCGAACACATAGATGCGGTGAAGCAGCCTTTTGCGGATGTTACGTGCATAATAAAACTCAAATGCAATGCCCTTCGTCTCATCAACCCAATATATAAAGTCCCGGTCCGTTGCTGGGCTTCGCCGATTTACAAGCCAGTAAGCTTCCATGTTCGGATAGAACTGCTTGACCTTGTCTGGCGAGCTGTCCTCAGTTATCCCGTTTGCTATTTCGAAGAGTGGTGTTGCAACTGCGATTTGAAATACATGGCTGTTTCGAAGATACGCGTAGACACCGTCATGGACAGCCGCGCCTGAGCTAAACGGAGGGTTTCCTGCATCGAGCCAGTGCAACTCTTCGCTCGCGGGGCAGGCGGACATCGCAGGGTAGTGATAGTGCTCATCCACGTTGGGCTTCCAAGCAAAGGCCTTACGGAATTGGTCCGCCGAGTCGCCCAGCTTCAACTCTCCAACGCTTTGCCCCGGAACAATCAGGGACTTGTTAGGTGCCTGGGCTACAGCAGAGACCGCTGTCAAGTTCGCAAAGATCAGAACAAATACGCCTAGCTGGCAAATGCGATGCCGCATTATTCGCTCACTTTTGGATGCCGAGACGCTTCCACTCGTCATCACGTTCGGTGGGGCCTTGGGACCAGTTGAGCCAGTCCCAGATGGCGTGTTTGAGGACTTGGCGGTTGATTTCGTTGTTGGACTCGGTGAGAGGAATGCTTTTCGGGCAGACCTTCACGCAATTTTGCGCGTTGTCGCAATCCTGAATGCCGCCAGGACCCATCATGGCTTCGAGGCGGTCGCGGGAGTGCATTTCGCCGGTGGGATGCATGTTGAAAAGGCGGACCTGATTGATGATGGCGGCGCCGACAAATTGCGTGTGCGAGTTCACTTTGGGGCAAGCTTCGAGGCAATTCCCGCAGGTGATGCAGCGCGCGAGCGGATAGCCAATTTGCTGCTGTTCGGGAGACATGCGCGGGCCAGGGCCGATGGCGTAAGTGCCGTCGATGGGAACCCAGCACTGCATGCGCTTGAGATTTTCAAACATGACGGAGCGATCGACCTGCAAATCGCGAACGAGAGGAAATTTTGTGAGCGGCTCGAGGCGGATAGGCTTTTCGAGATTGTCGACGAGAGCGGAGCAGGCCTGGCGCGGGTAGCCGTTGATGAGCATGGCGCAGGCGCCGCAGACTTCTTCGAGGCAGTTCGCGTCGTAGGAGACGGGCGTGGTGCCGTTGGCGTCGCGCGTGATGGGTTTTTCGGCGATGTCGCGCAGGCAGGTAATGACGTTCATGTGCGGGCGATGGCGGATTTCGAATTCCTGCCAGTGCACCGCCTCGTGAGGAGCGGCTTGGCGTTTGATGCGGACGATGAATGTATTTTCAGGCATGAGGCCTCGATTTCAAAACCGCAGAACTTCGCGCCTTTTTCAACTTGCGCTGCAGGAGCAGCGCGGGCGCGAAGCTCTGCGCTACATAAAATCTAATACTTTCTGGGCCGGGGCGGCAGGAGCGAGATGTCGACCGGCTCATAGTCGAGCTGGATTTTGCCGCCGTTCCAACTGGCCTTGGTGGTCTTGAGCCAATTCTTGTCGTCGCGCTCTGGGAATTCGGGCTTGAAGTGAGCGCCGCGGGTCTCGTTGCGCGCGAGAGCGCCGAGGGTGATGACTTTGGAAAGAATGAGCATGTTGCCGAGTTCGCGTGTGAACTGCAAAGTCTGATTCGACCATTGAGTGCGGTCAGCGAGATTGACACGGCTGAAACGGTCGCTGAGTTCGTCGAGTTTGCGCAGCGCTTTTTCGAGATTGGCGTTGAAGCGGACGACGGTGACGTGCTCGACCATGAGGTCGCCGAGCTCTTTCCAAATGGTCATGGGATTTTCAGTTCCCTGACTGTGGAGAAGCGCGTCATTAGCTTCCTGCTGGCGGGAGCGCTCAGCGTCGTAGATGGAGGACGGAGTGCTGTCGCAGCCTTTTTCCAAACTGCGCGCGTATTTGACGGCGCTGGGACCGGCGACCATTCCGCCGTAAATGCAAGAGACGAGCGAGTTGGCGCCGAGGCGATTTGCGCCGTGATATTGGTACTCGCATTCGCCGGCCGCGAAAATTCCGGGAATGTTGGTGGCCTGGCGGTCGTTATCCACCCAAAGGCCGCCCATGGTGTAGTGCATCGCGGGAAAAACTTTCATGGGTTCTTCGCGCGGATCAGGCCCCACGAATTTTTGGTAAATCTCGAGGACGCCTTCGAGCTTGCGGTCGAGCATTTCGCGCGGGAGATGCGTGAGGTCGAGATAAACGGCGTTCATACCAGGAAGGCTGAGTTTCTCTTCGAAGACAATTTTGTAGATGGCGCGCGTGGCGACGTCGCGCGGCACGAGATTGCCGTATTTCGGATACCACTCTTCCAGAAAATAGAAGCGTTCTTTTTCAGGGATGGACCGCGCGGGACGATTGTCTCCGGCTTTGCGCGGGACCCACACGCGGCCGCCTTCTCCGCGGAGAGATTCGCTCATGAGGCGGCATTTGTCTTCGCCGGGAATGGCCGTGGGATGGACCTGGATGAATTCGCCGTTGGCGTAATAGACGCCTTGCTGGAAAAGCGCGGACTGCGCCATGCCGGTGCAGGCGACGGAGTTCGTGGTTTGCCTGAAAATGGCCCCGATGCCGCCGGTGCAAAAAATTACAGCGTCTGCAGGGAAAGTGCGGACTTCCATGGTGCGCAAATCCATGGCGCAGATGCCGCGGCAGACGCGGGATTCGTCGATGACGGCGGAAAGAAACGTCCAGCCCTCGAATTTGTGGACTTTGTCTTCGGCTTCGAAGCGACGGACTTGTTCGTCGAGGGCGTAGAGAAGCTGCTGGCCAGTAGTGGCTCCGGCGAAGGCGGTGCGATGGTAGAGCGTTCCGCCAAAGCGGCGAAAATCGAGCAGGCCTTCGGGAGTGCGGTTGAACATGACGCCCATGCGGTCGAGAAGATCAATGATGGCGGGCGCGGCTTCGCACATGCCTTTGACGATGGGCTGATTGGCTAGGAAATCGCCGCCGTAGATTGTGTCGTCGAAGTGAATCCAGGTGGAGTCGCCTTCGCCTTTCAGATTCTTTGCGGCGTTGATGCCGCCCTGAGCGCAGACGGAATGCGAGCGCTTGACGGGGACGACGGAAAAGAGTTGGACAGGGACGCCGGATTCGGCGACGCGAATCGTGGCCATCAGCCCGGCGAGGCCGCCTCCAACGACGATGATTTTAGGTTCGCGCATTCGTCAGAGATATCCGTTGAATGGATGCCAGTTGTAAAGAAATCCGGCGACGATCAAGAGCCCTACGATCGTGAAAGCGATGCCGACGAAAGCGCCGAGCCAGCCAGCGGCACGCTGAGCACGGGGAGTGACAGCAATTCCCCACTTGCAACAGAAATTCCAGACGCCGTTGCCGAGATGAAACGAAGCGGCGAGAATTCCAATGACGTAAAACACTGCGTAATACGGATGAGCGAAGTCGTTCGCGACGCCCGCGTACGTGCTCCGTCCATGCGTGGCGAAGCGTTCGAGCCAAACGTGCCAGATGATGTATGCGAAGGCGATGATGCCCGTCCATCGCTGGAGGGTGTAGAGCCAATTGGCCATCCAGGGATGAGCGAGGACGTTCGATTTGCCGCGCCACCAGATCCAAAGACCGTAGCAGCCGTGAAAGGCGATGGGGAGCCAAATGAAGCAAAATTCGACGGGAACGCGCCAGGGGATTTGTTCGAGACCGGCGGCAGTAGCGTTGTAGCGTTCCGGGCTAACGAGCGCGTAACTATTCGACCAGAAATGCTCGACGAGGAATGCGCCAATGGGAATGATGCCGCTGAGGGAATGCAGTTTGTCCCAGAAATAACTGGGGTCAGCTTTCGACGACGCGCTCGACATCCACTCTCCGAAGGATTTTCCGCGGGAACATGAAAGAGTTCGCAGCGAATCGAGTTGCTAGCCTCTGTAGTGCCAAGATTCGAGTATAGACAGCGAGCAAAGTGTTTGCAAGACAGGAACAGGGCGAAATTTGACGGAAATTCGTGTGATAAAATTTTTGCATGTCTGGGACCGCGCTGGCTGAGGTTGCGACGCTTATCAATGGGATCATCCACAAGGGAACGAAGCTCGACGCTGCAGGTCTGGCGAAGATCGCGGAGGCTGTGGGGCAGGTTTTTTCGGTGCATCCGGATGAAGTCGCGGTGCTTGCGCTAACTGAGGATGGGGGATTCTTGCGCTTCCGCGTGCCGCAGCAACTGCAAACCGTGGGACAGATACCCATGACGAGCAATACGGCCCTGGCGGTGCGCACAGCAAGAGAGCGGCGCGCGGAAATTGTGAATCATTTCAATATTGTCCGGCACGCTTCGGTTTTCGAAGGCGTGAGACTAAGCGATCAGCGGCACGAGCCGATACAAAAGATCATGAGCGCGCCGATCGTGAGCGGAGGAAAAGTGATCGGCGTGCTGCAGATTTCGCGCAAGGCGAAGATGGCGAAAGGCGCGAAGGATTTTTCGCAACAAGATTTGAAACAACTGGTATCGATTTCGGATTTGCTGGCACCGGCGCTCCCTCTTTGGCAAGACTGACTCTCTAGCGCCCGCTGAAGGTCTGATTTCCCCCCAAGACATTGAATCGCGAAGTTGTGAGATACTCTGCCGCCTATGAGAGTGACGCAAAGAGCACTAGTGTTGCTCGCTTCCCTTCTGTTGCTGTGCACGGCGACGAGGCGCGCCGGTTCGCGGGTCGCGACGCAGAGCGAATCAAACAGCGTGACATTGACGCTGTTGAGCACGACGGATTCACACGGACATCTGTTGGCTGAAAATGAACTGACGAACCGGCCGACGAATGAAGGGCTGGCGAAAATCGCGACGCTGGTGAAGCAAATCCGGGACGCGTCTCCGGCAACGCTGCTGGTGGATTGCGGCGACACGACGGAAGGGACCCCGCTGGCGTATTACTTCGCGGTGAAGGACACGAAGGTTCCCAATCCGGAGATCGCCGCATTCAATGCCATGCACTACGACGCGATGGCCGTGGGAAACCATGAATTTAATTTCGGCGAAGCGGAGATGTGGAAAGCGAAAAGCGAATCGCATTTCCCGTGGCTGGCGGCGAATCTGACGGAGACGTACCCCAGCGGTGTGAAATATATTCAGCCGTATATCATCAAGAAAGTTTCAGGATTTCGCGTCGGCATCGTGGGATTTGTGACGCCGGGCGTGCCGCGGTGGGAAATTCCGGCCCATTATGCAGGCTACACGTTCGAGCCAATTGTCGATGCGGCGAAGCGGGTGATTCCGGAAGTACGAGCGAAGTCAGATCTGGTGGTTGTCATCGTACATTCGGGGCTCGATCGCAATCCGCGAACGGGCCAGATTTTTCCGGGCGAACAAGAGAGCGGCGAAAACGCGACGTGGGAGCTGGCGGAGCAGGTTCCGGGAATCGATTTGATTTTTTACGGGCACACGCATCAGGAGATACCCACACTCACGGTGAATGGCGTGTTGCTGGCGCAGGCGAAAAATTGGGGCGGATCGCTGGCGCGCGCGGATGTGACGATGCAGCGCGATGCCGATGGGAAATGGGCTGTGGCGTCGAAAACATCGAAGACAATTCGGCCGACGGCGGATACTCCTGAAGATCCCACGATTGTGAAGCTGTTGGCGCCATACAAAAAGAAAGTGGATGCGTATTTGAATACGCCGATCGCGACCGCGGACAAAACGCTTGATGGCGCACTCGGGCGCTACGAAGATGAGCCGCTGGTGGAAGCGATTCAGCACGCACAGATGGAAGCTGCGCATGCGGACGTGTCGCTGGCGACGATGTTTATTCCAAGCACGCGCGTTAGGGCGGGAACGGTGACGATTCGCGACGCGTTTGGGATTTATCCGTACGAAAACACTCTGTATGCTGTGGAAATGACCGGAGCGCAATTGAAAGATGCGCTGGAGCACGCAGCGAGTTTCTATCCAGCATGGCCTGCGCGGGAAGGAGGGCGCATGCGGCTGCCGGGATACGACGCAGATTCGGCGGAAGGTGTGTCGTATGAGATGGATTTGTCGAAACCCGAGGGAGAACGCATTGTGGATCTAGAGTTTCAGGGCGAGCCGCTTTCGCCGGACAAGAAATTGCGAGTGGCGATCAACAACTACCGCGATACGGGAGGGGGCGGATACGCGGTCTTCAAAGATTTGCCGGTGGTTTATCGTTCGCGGAAGGAGATTCGCGATCTGCTGATCGAGTATCTGAAGAACAAGAAGGTGTTTCCTGCTGCGGATGGACACTGGCGAATTGTTCCGGACGAGGCGCGAGAAGCGATCCAGAAGCAGGCGCTCGCTCAAACGCAGGAACGCAGGGTGCCGGGTGATGCAGCTGGGGCGCAACGCTGACGAACATTTCACACGCAGAGCGAAAAAGAATTGACAGTGAATTTGCTTCTTGTTACTTTTTGCGAGCAGAACATCTTCCACACTCCTACACGGAGGAACCGCAACCCGGCACTTCATGGCGTTCGTCGCTAAGAAAATCTTTTTGACAAAAGGCGTAGGAAAGCACAGGGAGCGGCTGTCGAGTTTCGAACTCGCGCTGCGAAATGCGGGCATTGCTGCATGCAACATTGTCCGGGTGTCATCGATTTTTCCGCCACACTGCAAATTGATTTCGCGCAGCGAGGGATTGAAGCATCTAAAACCCGGGCAGGTGGCGTTTGTTGTGATCAGCGAGAATCAGACGCGCGAACCGCACCGGTTGATTGCGGCGTCGGTGGGCGTGGCGCTCCCGGGCGATAAGTCGATGTACGGATATCTTTCTGAGCATCATTCGTTCGGCGAACGGGAAGAGATCGCAGGCGAATATGCGGAAGAGCTAGCCGCGGAGATGCTGGCGACGACGCTGAACGTGGAATTCGATCCGGATTTGTCGTGGGACGAGAAAAAAGAGGTTTACCGGATCTCGAACAAGATTGTCAGGACGATGAATATCACGCAATCGGCCGTGGGCGACAAGCGCGGGCTGTGGAGCACAGTACTCGCGGCAGCCATTCTGCTCGGCGACGACGATTAGAATTACAACATTCTTCCGCTTCGAATTGACCTGCACGCCGTAATCATCAAGGTGTTGTTGAGACCAGGTTCGTCATTTGAGTCACACGGCTTCGGATACATGTTCTCGCAATTGTGGATCCGCGTGACTTCAATGTTTGTGTTTCCAGTCTTGTTCTGCCGGAGATCAAACCTATAGAAGTCCTTCGCCGGAAATGGCGAGATCAAAGCAAAGAGGTTCCCTTTTGCATCTGGCGTAAAATTGGATCCTCCGTAGATCGAATCGTAGAATTGCGAGACTTGCTGCAAAGTATCCGCTGTTGTGAAAAAGCCATGCTGGGTATACGAGTTGCCGCCGCGGACGGAGTACGGTGAAGAGTACACCGTCGCGCCGGGATACAATTGAATGCCCATTTTTGTGGCTTCGGTCTGTGGGTCGAATGAACTCAAATCCTGGGCTGGACGCGGATATTGGCTCGCAACCGGAGCTGGGGTGGAGGCTGGCGCGACCGGAGTGGTTGGAGCAGAAGGTGAGGCTTCGGAAGCTGTGTGAGACGAGCATCCACCGGAAACCGCCAGGAGAAGGCAGATTGCTGTAAACAAAGCCGGCTTGGAGAATTGAATCATTCAGGATTCTCGGATAATTTGCAATTGTAGCCAGTTGCGTTGCGAAGCAAAATTCCGTTGCCGAATTCGAATGCTGTAACAGTAACGTCTTCGGTGGACGCATCGTATTCCTAGGTCATTCTTTGGATGTGCCGCGTTGGGAGGGCGCTCAGATGAACCAGAGAATCATACGGATTCTGATTTGCACAGCCGTTCTGTTTGTCGGAGCGATCCCTGCTTTCCTCGCTCAGGGACGCCCACGCGCGCGGCAAGGCGGCGAAGCATCTACGGCAAGCAGCGGTGTGTTTGTGGTGTTTCTAGGTACTGGAATGCCGGCGCCGAATCCCGAGCGGCAGGGACCTTCGCTGGCGATTGTGGCGAATGGAAAGGCGTATATCGTCGACGCGGGGGTTGGACTCGTGCGCCAAGCTGCCGCCGCGTCCGAGCGTGGCTTTCCTGCATTGCAGGCCAGCAGGCTCGATATCGCGTTCCTCACGCACCTGCATTCCGACCACACATTGGGCCTGCCAGATTTGATTTTGACGCCGTGGGTAATGCATCGCACAGTTCCGCTGCAATTGTACGGACCTTCGGGAATACAGGCGATGGTGGATAACATCGAGAAAGCCTATGCCGAAGACATAGACATTCGCATCCATGGGCTCGAACACGAGAACGCCACGGGTCATCAGGTTGTCGTTCACGAAGTTGAGCCGGGCGTCGTCTACACCGATGCGAACGTGAAAGTCACGGCATTTGCGGTGAAGCACGGAAGCTGGAAAGAAGCGCTTGGGTATCGCTTCGACGCGGATGGAAAATCGATCGTGATTTCGGGCGACACGCGGCCCGCGGACAGCGTGGTCGAAGCGTGCAACGGATGCGACATGCTGTTACATGAGGCGTACTCTGGCGATGCTGGCGGCGCCGAAAGCGCGGCATATTTTTCAGTTTTTCATACTTCGGCGCTCGAACTTGGCGAGATCGCCATGAAGGCACATCCCAAGCTCCTCGTGGTGACGCATTACGTTTCGCTCGGCAAGCCGGGAGAGGATGACGTGCGCCTGGTTAACGAAATCCACGAGAAGTTTCACGGCGCGGTAGTGGTGGCGAACGATCTCGATGTGATTGCGCCTTGAAGTTGCGTGTTGCGAGCTAACTGAGCGATTGAGCTTGCGGGCTGGCTCGCAACCTTACTTACTTGGCTCGGTGTGATCGAGGACGCGGTGATGATTGCCCCTGAGCTTTGTCCCTCTCGTTGCAAACTTTTCGAGATGCGACGCCAGGTTTCACGGAGTGCAGGACGAGCAACCGTTCTTGCATCGGGCTTTGTCTTACTGAATTTGCAGGTATTCTAGACGCTAAAGAGCCAGATGCCGAAGGGAACAGAACTCGCGACCGTGAAGATTCAAGAAAACGTGCCGCTCGCAGAGCATAGCAACTACCGCATCGGCGGGCCGGCGCGATTTTTCTGCGAGGCTGCAAATGAAGAGGATGTTCGCAGCGCGGTGCTGTTTGCACGGGAGCAGGGCACACCGCTTTTCGTGATGGGCGGCGGAACGAATTTGCTGATCGCCGATGAAGGGTTCAAGGGGCTCGTTCTGAAGCCCGCGCTCATACAACTGGGGGTTGACGGGCAGACGATGACCGTTGGCGCGGGAATGATGGTCAGCGACATGCTGAAATTCACCATCGAGCATTCGTTGAGCGGACTGGAGTGGGCGGGCGGATTGCCGGGAACGGTCGGCGGCGCGATTCGCGGAAATGCTGGAGCGTTTCGCGGAGAAATCAAGGACCGCATCGTGAGCGTTGAGAGTTTCGACGTGGAAACGCTGCAGACGATCCGACGCGGGAACGCGGAATGCAAATTCGGGTACAGAGCGAGCATCTTTAAGGAAAAGAACGGACGCGAGATTATTCTGCGCGCGACGCTGAATTTGGACAAAGGCGACGCGCGGAAGATTGCGGCGGGCATCCAGGAAAAAATCAATTACCGGCTGGAACGGCATCCGATGGAGTATCCGAACATCGGGAGCACGTTCAAGAACGTCGACCTCGAACTGGTGCCGAAAATATGGCGCGACGCTTTTGCCAAAGTGATCAAGGTGGACCCGTTCCCAGTGGTGCCGACAGCTTTTTTGATTTCGGAAGCGGGCTTGCGCGGGACGCAGCACGGCGGGGCAATGGTTTCGCCCAAGCATCCGAACTTCATTGTGAATCTGGGCGAAGCGACCGCTGCGGACGTCAAGTTTCTGATCGCGACAGTTAAAGAGAAGGTGTACGAGAAATACGCAATCCGACTCGAAGAAGAAATTCAGCTGGTGTGAAATTTCTGCACGCGCACACAACCACACCCGACTCACACGACTGCAACAAGCAAACTCTAGATTTTAGCGGCCGGCAGAGGCGGCTTTCGCTTTGTCGGCGCGAACTGCAGGCACGTCGACGAGATGCTCGGCGAGGAACCACACCTGTAACTCGTTGGTGCGAATCACTTCGCTGACGACTAAATCGTTTGTGCCGTCATCGCCACCATCCGAGGCATCACGCGCGAAGGTTCGCGCTTCCTTCAAGATAATTTCGTGAGCTTCGAGAAGGCGAGAAAGCTGCACGGGGAGTTCTTCGCGACCGCGCGGCGGACGAGGAATTAGAGTGGTCTCCGCAACATCCGCGGCCATCGCGATGCTGACGCCGCCGAGAGTTTGGATGCGTTCGGCGATGGAGTCGACAAGTTCGTTTTGCTCTCCGTAATGCTTATCGAAAAGAAGATGGATTTGATAGAACGTGTGGCCGGTGACCTGCCAGTGATGCTTTTTGTACATATCGCGAAGAGTGATGGTGTCGGCGAGAAGCTGATTCAGGTTTTCGGCGCTAGTGGCGCAGACCTTTTCGTCCAGAGCGATCGGCAGTTTGGCGATTTTTCCGTATGGCTGAATTTCGTGAGCGTGTTGATGGAGAAGCGGCCTGGATTGGGACGTTCCGGCTTCCAACTGATTGTAATCGGGAGTACGCTTGCCGTTCTTTGGACTCATGGTGTTTCTCCTTCGTGAGTAGATGCTGATCCGTCTCGACGGACTCAGCGAACGCTGTGGGCCACCGCGTGATGGTGATTCGAGCCAGCGCTTTTCTTTGCTCGCTTGGCGTTGGCGGGACGGTCGAAATAACCGATGCGCTCAAGAACCGCTCCGGCGATGAGCGGAAGTGCAACGGTGGCGTCGTCGAACACTTCAGCGAAGCGCCCGCCCTCATCGGGGGGAACGAACTTGCCCCAGGAAATGGCCTCGGTATACGTGCTGCCCGACAGGCCGCCCCAATGAACAGGTTCAGGACAGATTCGCAGACCGTAGTTGTAGCGTTTGAGGGGCATTTCTTCGTAGCCGCGGCGCGCGAGCAGTTCAGCGTACACGCCGAATTGCTGCGACCAGTTGCGCGGCACGCCGCCACCGATAGTGAAAATTCCGGTGCGCTTGGTGGCCAGCATGGTTTCTGCAAAGTGCTCAAAATCAGCGAAGGGATCAAAACGCAGAACGGGACGGCCTTCCTTGCGACGCTGACGATTGTGCAGAGCGAAATCAATGCCCAATTCCGAATCGGTGAAAGCCGGAATGAAAACGGGAACGCCCTTTTCGACAGCGGATTTCAGAATGCCCCGACCGTGCGCGTGACGAATCAAATATTCGCCGACGCGGCGATTCAGCTTCCAACTGCAAACCGTCTCCTCAGCGTCCCATTTCTCGAGGAGCGCTTCGACAATTTCCTCGATGTAATCGAGATTGAGCTCAGGCTCGAGCGAATCGTAAACGCGATTGTAGCCGGCGAAGAAAAGCTCCTTGTCGTCCATTTTGGGATCGTAGCGAAAATGGTGACGACCGGCGGCTTCGACAAGCCCGTGAGCCATCAACGCGCCAGTGGAAACGATCGCGTTGACGATTCCGGAATCGATCAAGTCGCAGAAGACGAGGCCCATCTTGGCGACAGTCATTGCGCCGGATAGAGTAAGAACCACGAAGCAATCTTTATCGCGGGCCATTGCTTCGAGGACATCGGCTGCGTCGCCGACTTGGCGACCAGTGAAAGCTGTTTGGCCCATTGCGCGAACGAGTTCGTCGACAGTGCGCGCCTTGGAGAGATCGAGCGGATAGATGGGAGTCAGCCGATCCTCAATGGGATCGTGCAAAACCCTTCCGGTCAGTCCCTTTTTCTTTGCCATTCAGTATCCCCACAGGTAATGTATCACCTCCGAAGCATTTCTGTGGGCTATAAATAGTACAGAGCGAGAAAAGAAGAAAGAAAAAAAATCACAGCGAGGGACGGCTGACGGTGCATTTGAAAACTTATACGGCAGCAACTCCAGAAAATTTTGGCGGACTCCCGGAAGAAAATTCGCGCTACGACAATTCGCGAGCGGTGATTTTTCCGATTCCGCTAGAGCGAACGACGACCTACGAGCATGGCACGCGAAACGGGCCTGCCGCAATTATCGCGGCGAGCCGCAACATGGAAACGTGGGACGAAGAGCTCGGCGTGGAGACGTTCTCGAAAATCGGAATCGCGACGCTGCCGGCCATCGATACTGCCGAAGGAACGCTCGAAAAAGTGCTGGCGGACATTCGCGCAACGGAGCTGGCGCTGCTCTCCGACGGAAAATTTCCAGTGGCGCTCGGAGGGGAACATTCGCTAACGCCTCCGCTGGTATCGGCAGCAGTGAAAAAATTCCCGGACTTGACTGTACTGCAAATCGACGCGCACGCGGATCTGCGCGAAGCGTATCAAAGCAATCCGGCGAGTCACGCTTCGGCGATGCGGCGCGTAGTAGAGATGTGTCCTGCGGTGCAAGTTGCGATTCGGTCGCTCTCAATCGAAGAGTCGGAGGCTATTCCGCGGTTGCGAACGAAGGTTTACTGGGCGCGAGACATTGCACGCGCACCGCTGGAGAAATGGATTCCAAGCGTCATCGCTGACCTATCGCAGCACGTTTACATCACGGTGGATCTGGATGGATTCGATCCCGCGTACATGCCGGCGACAGGCACGCCGGAGCCGGGCGGCCTGGATTGGTATCAAGTGACGACGCTGATTCGCGAGGTGGCAAAGGCGAGAAAGATTGTTGCCGCGGATGTGGTGGAGTTGCTGCCGCAGCACGGCGACCACGCGTCTGATTTTCTGGCAGCGAAACTTGTATACAAACTACTGGGTTACGTGTTCTGCATGGGCTGAAGGCTGAGCGCAGGCACGGCGACGCGGTTGCGAGAAGAATTCTCGACGACGATTCAAAGCGGAGGAATGCGATGCAATTTATCTATTACAGCCATGGATTGCTCGGCTGGATTATCATCGGACTGATTGCCGGATGGCTTGCCGGAGTCGTCGGGCGCGGCCGTGGGTTTGGGTGTTTGGCCGACATTATTCTGGGATTGATCGGCGCCATAGTCGGCGGATGGATCTTTACGAAGTTGGGAATAATGGCGGGCGGCGTGCTTGGCAGCCTGGCTGCGGCGTTTGTAGGAGCAGTCGTGTTGGTGGCGATTGCGCGGTTGTTTGCGGGACATCACGACCACTGAGATAGCGATTTCCCGGGGGCTGGAGCGCGCACAAAGTTCGTAAAACCTAAGAGTCGAGCGATACGTCTAAGAAGTGAGAACCTAAACATTGGCTCGTGAACTCCAAGACAATCACAGCACAGCGTTTGGCGATCTGGCGCGGATGACGATGCGCGTGCTTGCGCGCAATAAGATGCGGACGGCGCTGACGATGCTGGGCATCACCATCGGGATTGCCGCAGTGATTTGCACGGTTGCGATCGGCGAAGGCAGCTCGGCGCAGATTCGCGAGCAGATTGCCAATCTCGGCGACAATCTGGTTTGGGTGGAAGCGGGCGGACGCAACGTGAACGGCGTGCGCACGGGCAATGACAATACGAAGTCTTTGACCGACGGAGATGCAGACGCACTGCCGAAAGAAATTCCGATGCTGAAGCAGTGCTCGCCGAACACTGACGGACACGTGCAGATTATTTACCAGAACGAGAACTGGTATACGCATATGCGGGGCACGGGAACAAACTTTCTCGAAATCAAGAATTGGCCGGTCTCGCAAGGCATCAATTTTTCGGAAAACGATGTGGCCACATCGGCCCAAGTGGTTTTGCTAGGTCAAACTGTCGTGAATAACATCTACAGGCCGAATGAAGATCCGATTGGAACGACGGTGCGAATCAACGGATTGCCGTTCAAAGTGATCGGCGTGCTCGCAGAAAAGGGAATGACACCGTTCGGCTGGGACCAAGACGATACCGCAGCGATGCCGATTTCGACGGCGCAGCGAAAAATCTTCGGCAATTACTGGCTGGACGACATTTTTTGCTCGGCAACGACGTCCGAGTCCATTGGGCCCGCGGATGACTTGGCGGAGCGACTGCTGCGGCAGCGGCACCATTTGAGACCGGCGGAAGGCGACGATTTTAATATTCGGATGCCGACCCAATTCCTGGAAGCCCAAGAAGAAGAGAGCAAGACTTTCACGCTGATGCTGGCGTGCATCGCGTCCGTGTCATTGCTGGTTGGCGGAATCGGGATCATGAACATCATGCTTGTGTCGGTGACGGAACGCACTCGGGAAATTGGCGTGCGCATGTCCGTGGGCGCGACGGAACATGATATTCAACTGCAATTCTTGACTGAAGCGACGATTGTGAGTTTGCTAGGCGGCATCTGCGGAGTTTTCTTGGGCATTTTCGTTTCGCGGCTGCTAGCCAGCACGCTGGCGTGGTCGATGCAGATTCCGGCGTCGTCTATTGTGGTTGCTGCCGCGTTTGCGCTGTTCGTGGGTTTGTTTTTCGGTTTTTATCCGGCGCAGAAAGCAGCGCGACTGGATCCGATTGAGGCACTGCGATTTGAATAATGTGCTCCTGCCTGCGCGCGTTGCGCGAAACTTTCCCGAATGACACCTGTGATACGATAAGCGAAGGAATTGCAGAAAGTGAGCCGGAACAAAACAATTGAGTAAACCTTCTTTGTGGATGGTCCCGCTGGGCGGGCTGGGCGAGTTCGGAATGAACATGATGGCCCTCCGCCATGGCGAGGACATTCTCGCAATCGACGCCGGCTTAATGTTTCCAGAGACGGAACTGCTCGGCGTCGATGTAGTGATTCCCGACATAACATATTTGAAGCAGAGTCGTGGCGTGCGCGCGCTGCTTTTGACGCACGCGCATGAGGACCATATCGGCGCGGTGCCGTACCTGCTGCCGGATTTGAAGTGCCCCGTTTACGGGACGCGCTTCACGCTGGCGTTGGTGCGGAAAAAACTCGAAGAGCACGGCCTGCTTGAAAACGCAGACCTGCGCGAGATCTCTCCCGGAATGACGGTAACGCTCGGGCCGTTTGAAGTGGAGTTTGTGCACGTCACGCACAGCACGATTGACTGCGTTGCGTTGGCGATTCGCACGCCGCTGGGCATTGTGATTCATACGGGCGACTTCAAAGTGGACCCGACACCCGTGGATGGGCAGGCGTTCGATCTACATCGCTTCGCGCGTTACGGACAAGAAGGAGTGCTAGCTCTTTTTGCCGATTCGACGAACGCGGAACGGCCTGGCTATACGCCGTCGGAACGAGCGGTGCGGCCGCGGCTGGAGGAACTCTTCCGTGGGGCGCCGAAGCGGGTGGTGATTTCGTGCTTTTCGAGTTCTGTTTACCGCATTCAACAGATCATTGATGTTGCGACGGCGCAAGGGCGCAAAGTTGGCTTCATTGGGCGCAGTATGAGCGACAACGTCGAAATTGCACATTCGATTGGCCAGTTGCGCATTCCAGACGGGTCCGTGGTACGGCCGCAGGACATTAAATCGTTCGATCCTCGAAAAATTGTGGTGCTCGCATCCGGGAGCCAGGCCGAGCCGATGTCGGCACTATCACGGATTGCGGTAGACAATCACCGACTGCTCGAGTTGCAAGAGAACGACACGGTCATTTTGTCGGCGCGGATCATCCCCGGCAATGAGAAGGCCATTTCGCGGATGATTGACCATCTTTTCCGCCGGCGCGTACTCGTCTATTACGAGAGCGGCAGGGCAGCGCCGATTCACGTTTCAGGACACGCGAGCCAGGAGGAGATGAAGCTGCTCCTGAATTTGGTTAAGCCAAAATACTTTGTGCCCATACACGGAGAATACCGGCAACTCTTCCAACACGCCGCGCTCGCGCATCAGGTCGGCTCCGTTTCGGGTGAAATTCTCATGGTGGAATCGGGGCAGCCGATTGAATTTACCCCGGATGGAGCATTCCGACGCGAACCTGTGCAGGTGGGACGCGTATGCGTGGATTCGGGATCGCTTGAAGAAATTGAGGACGTGGTGATACGCGACCGGCGGCACTTGGCGGAAGACGGCGTGGTGGTGCCAATCATCGCCATCAACAAACACAGCGGACGGATAGAGATTTCTCCAGAGATCGTGACGCGCGGATTCCTCCCGGCGGACGACGGGCAGGAGTTGCTGACACTCGCGCGGGCCGTGGTGCTGAAGACGATGGAGCAGTCCAACTCGGAAGAGAAGACGGACTGGAGCGTCATCAAGGAAAAGATCCGTGTGGACTTGAAGCGATTCCTCAACAAGAAGACCTCGAAGCGGCCCATGATTCTACCGGTAATCCTCGAAGTTTAAGTCCTTTTCGTTGATGGTCCATTTATCGATTAGCGGTTTTCCCTTGACATTAATGTAAGTATATACTTACAGTTAGTTATGGCTTACGGTGCTAAGGAACTGACTGCGATTGCGGACCCGACGCGGCAGGCCATGCTGGAGCGGCTCCGAAAGAGGCCCATGACCGTCGGAGAGCTGGCCGAGGGCTTGCCGGTCACGCGGCCGGCCGTTTCGCAGCATTTGAAAATTTTGCGGCAAGCGCGGCTAGTAACGGAACGGCGGGAAGGGACGCGGCATTATTTCAACTTGAATCCAGAGGCACTGCTGGAACTGCGGGAATATATCGATGAAATGTGGGAAGACGCGATTGGAGAGTTTTCGCGTTATGTTGCCGAGCAGAAACGCAAACGGAAGAAACTCGGAAAATGATGAGCGGACACTTCCCTTCCCTGTCCGCGCCAACGCTGCGCACGGTGCGCGAGGTAGATTTCGAGACGCTCTATGCGATCGATCAAGTCTGTTATTCACCAGAGGTCGCCTACACGCGGGAAGAACTGCGGTGGTACTTGGGCATGCGCGGCGCAGAATGCGTGGTGGCGGAAATACAAGCGCAGGCCACGAGTTCGGTCGTGCGCCCCAAAATTGCCGGGTTCGTTGTGAGCGTGAGCCGGAAAGCGCATGGGCACATCGTGACGATTGACGTCCTGGAAATGTATCGCCGGGCAGGAATCGGGTCTGTATTGCTGAGGCGAATCGAATCAAGCATGGCCAAGCACGGCGTGACGGACGTGTGGCTGGAAACAGCAACCAACAATGAAGCGGCGATTGCCTTCTGGAAAAAGCATGGCTATCGTAGCCACCGCCGGTTGCCACACTACTACGCGGACGGAGTGGACGCGTTCGCGATGTCGAAGACGCTTGTGCCGCAGACCGAAAAGGAGAAATAAACCCGATGCTCCATCTGTACCAAGCGATCGTGCTCGCAATTATTCAAGGCTTGACGGAATTTCTGCCGGTCAGCTCGACCGCACATCTGATTTTATTCCCGTGGCTGGCCAAGTGGCCGGATCCGGGACTGGCGTTTGACGTCGCATTGCACACGGGCACGCTCCTTGCGGTGCTGCTCTACTTTTTACGTGACTGGGTTGAGTTGGTGGCCGCGGGAATCGGTTTTCACTATCCGCGCAAAGCGAGCCACGAATATGTGGAGCACCAGAGGAAGATGTTCTGGTATTTGATTGCCGGAACGATTCCGGCGGCGATTGCCGGATTCCTCTTCCAGCATAGGATCGAGGAGCGCCAAGGCGAGTCCTGGTATGTCCCTGTGATTGCCGCAGCGCTGATCGTAGTTGGCTTGTTGATGTGGTACGCCGAGTATGCAGGGCGGCGAGATCGAATCATAGAGCAGGTGCGATTTGGCGACGCCGTCGCCATCGGCATTGCGCAAGCCCTGGCACTTTGTCCCGGGGTGTCGCGTTCCGGCATCACAATAACAGAAGGACTGTTTCGCGGACTGACACGCGAGGCGGCAGCGCGATTCTCTTTCATTCTTTCAACACCCGTTATTGCGGGAGCCGCAGTCGTGGAACTGCCAAAATTAATGAAGATGCACCATGCAGGGACGTTGCCGATACCGATGTCAACGATTGCAATCAGCATCGTTGTGTCCGCGATTGTGGGAATGATTGTGATTGCCTTCTTCTTGCGCTATTTGCAAGTTCGCACGTTAAGGGTATTCATTTACTACCGGATTTTGCTTGGAATAGTTATTCTGGCGCTGGTGTTCCTCCACTCGGGGCATGCGTGATGGCGCCCGCGCATCCCGTGAAGACGCTGAGGCCTTCCCCACAGCCCAGGAGAGATTTGTGCGCATATTTGAACTGACAGAAAACCGCAGGATCAACGAGCTTGTTGGATTTATCGGGGTGACGCTCAGTGCGCTGCTGGCGTTGAGCCTGCTTTCGTATTCGCCGCAGGATGCGTCGTTCAACGTGTCCGCGCCAGCTCCGATTGGCGGGCCCGCGCATAATTGGATTGGCCCGGTCGGCGCGCATGTGGCCGATTTATTCTTTCAGGGCCTCGGCTACGCGGCGTTTCTCTTCCCCATCGGACTGTTGCTTTTAGCGTTGTACTGGTTTCGAAGCAAGAAGGTCGCGTCACCAATTGCCAAAGTGATTGGCGCCGCGCTCTTTGTGTTTGCCTTGCCTGCGGAATTCTCACTGCTTGGACTCCCAGCAGTGCGCGGAGCGCTGCCTCCGGGCGGATTGCTCGGCGAACTTGTGGCGCACGGATTGCGCGCGGAATTCAATTCGATTGGCGCGCAGGTAGTTTCTGCCGCTTGCATTGTCGCTGGGATGTTTCTGACGACGCAATTCACATTTGCCGCCGCGGCGAAATGGCTAAAGATTCCTTTGGCCGAAGATGGCTTTATCGGCAAACCATTCCACGCCCTCGTCGATCGCGTGAAGGACTGGCGCGAAGCGCGCGATTCCGAGAAGCTGCGGAAGCGCGTTGAAGAGATCAAGATTGCGGGACGTCCGGCCGTAGCGACGCAACTAAAGGCCGCGAAAGCCAGTGCGGTAAAGGACGAGGATGAAGAAATTGAAGCGCCGGAAAAAGAATCGCGCCGCGTGATACCGACGATCACTTTTGGCCAGCGCGCGGATGCGGAACTAATTCCACCGCGACGGCCAAGCCCCGAGCCCAAAATCGCGAAAGGCAAGACGGCGTATCGCCTCCCTTCCCCGGGGCTGCTACGTCTCTCAGAACGCGGCGAGCGCATGACGGAGTCGGAGTTGAAGGAATATGCGCGCGCAATTGAGCAGAAGTGCGCGGAATTTGACGTGGCCGGACACGTGACACAAATCAATCCGGGCCCGGTGGTGACCACGTTTGAACTGAAGCCGGAAGCCGGAATCAAGTACAGCCGCATCACGGGGCTTGCGGACGATCTTTGCCTGGCGCTCAAGGCAGAGTCGATTTTGATCGAGCGCATACCTGGAAAATCGACCGTCGGAATCCAGGTGCCGAATCCGCATCGCGAGACGATCGCGCTGCGCGAGTTGATTGAGTCGGGGGAGTTTTCGCATTCGGGAACGAAGCTGGCGCTTCCACTCGGCAAAGACCTGGTGGGACACATTCGCGCTGCGGACTTGACCCAAATGCCACACTTGCTGATTGCAGGAGCGACAGGAACGGGCAAGAGCGTGTTCATCAACTCGATGCTGATGGGCATGCTGTACAAATCGACGCCGGACGAAATGAAGCTCGTGCTGGTGGATCCGAAGCGCATCGAACTGGGATTGTATGAAGACATTCCGCATCTGTTCACGCCGGTGGTGACGGATCCGAAAGTGGCATCGAACGTGTTGCGCAACGCGACGCGCGAAATGGAACGGCGACTGAAACTGCTCGCGCAGCGCGGCGTGCGGAACATCGACCAATACAACCGCACGTTCGAAAAGGGGCAATCGCTTTCGCTCTTTGACGAAACGGAAGACTTGGAGCACAAGCCGCTGCCGTACATCGTGATCGTCATTGATGAGTTGGCTGACCTGATGATGGTGGACACGACGAACGTGGAAGAATCCATCACGCGGCTGGCACAGATGGCGCGCGCTGTGGGCATTCATTTGATTTTGGCAACGCAGCGGCCATCGGTTGACGTAATCACCGGATTGATCAAGGCGAATTTCCCTGCGCGCATTTCGTTCCGCGTGGCGAGCAAAGTTGATTCGCGAACGATTCTCGATACGAACGGTGCGGAGTCCTTGCTCGGGCGCGGCGACATGCTCTATCTGCCGGCCGGGTCATCACGGCTTCACCGCATTCACGGACCGCTGGTGACAGAGTCCGAAGTCGCAGCGGTATGCGAGTTTTGGCGCGAACAAGCGAAGGCAATTTACAACGAAGAACTTCTTAAGCCACCGAAGGATGAGAATGCGCCAGCCAGTGAAGGCGGGACAGATGGCGGCGAGGAAGTTGACGACGAGTTGTATCAAGAGGCAGTGCGCGTGGTTTGCGAAATGGGGCGCGCCTCGACTTCGACTTTGCAGAGGCGTTTGCGCGTGGGTTATGGGCGCGCGGCGCGGCTTATCGATCTGATGGAAAAAGACGGAATTGTTGGTCCTCCCGACGGTTCGCGAGCGCGTGAAGTTCTGAAGAAAAAAGATTGGATGCGGGAATTCGACGAGTCCATGAAATAGCCTTGGAACTCACTTCAAGTGCTTCGCGCAAATTCCCTGAAGCGAATTGACAGGGCTGCGGCGCGCCCGTAAAATCGCAAGGTTGTTCGCGTGCCGAGGTAGCTCACCGGTAGAGCGCGGCCCTGAAAAGGCCGGCGTAGGCAGTTCAACTCTGCCCCTCGGCACCATTTTTCAATTCCCTTTCGCGTTCGAAAATGCTGTGTCAGCGATCAGCGGACCGATTCAACGCAAAGAGGTAGGCTGTCTGGTCGGCAGTCACGACGAAGAGCTTCGAATCATTGTCCACGAATTGGTAAAAAGCCACCGGCACACTGAATGCTAAGTCTTCGCGCTTGCTGAGTGTCGCGAGATCGTAGATGGATACTGCTCCAGGCTGGCTCTCCAACGCCAAATACTCACCGGAATCTGTGGTGGCGGGGCGGCTCCCAAACAGCGTTCCGGTGAGATTCCCCTCAAAGGAGTAGACGAGAGCGCGATTGTCATTGTCCACGACAATCACCCACTTCCCTGCTGGCAGGGCCTCCCGAATACGGAAGGAACCTTTACCCGTGTCTACTGCAAATTCCGTCCGAAGTTTTCCGTCCTGAGCATTCACGATTTGAATGAGGCGCGCGGTATCTTTATTCGAAATGCTCTTCGCGTGGCCAGCTAGAATTGGATCTTGCTTTTGCTGTTCTTTGGCTTCGTCGCTCTCCAACGGCAAGACCAAGCTGAGGAAGGCGCTCGATGGCGATATGGCGACATCCGGCGAACCATTAGAAAAGCGTTTGGTCCAAAGGGTGGCGCCTGTCGATATATCGCGAACCTCGAAATCGAGGGGCCCATTCCATCTGCCATTTTCACGGCGACCATATAGCAAATACATGCCCACCTGAGAAATCTGCGTGCTTTCGTCGTCCAGCTTTGCGCCGGGCGAAACCGCATTGGAGGATGGATTCAAAATGCCGACAGCGCGCTTCTCCTTATCATGAGCCATAAAGTTCGCATAAAGAGTATCGCCTGAAGAGAATCCGCACGCGCTGAACCCGTGAACGTGAAAAACGCGATTCCCATTGTCGAGACCCCAGACGCCGCCGCGTGTTTTCCCCGAAGCAGCAAACCATTTCAAGTCAGCCGAAACCTCTCCTGCGAGGAGATTGCCGATCCAATGGCCGGGCAGAGGCGTGGAGGCAATCTCTTTCCGAGTACTGAGATCGTAGATTCCGATGCTGCCGTCGGGTCGTGCACGCACGTAAACATTGTCGTAAACGTCTAGGGCGGACATTTGGCTGGAGAGGACGCTCTTTCCCGTTTTGAGATCCACTAAAGCAACAGCATTGTCGCCTGCCGGCCGAACGAGAACACCACCCCCGCTCGCGGGAGCGGTCAGGCTCTGACGGTTAAAAGGAATAGATATGCCAGCAGGGCCCGAAGGAAATCGAACGCTGCCGGACTTTTGGAAATCATGGGCATTCATCCCGACAACATCGTCCGGAGCATCGAAAACAAATCCACCGCTCATTACATCTCGAGCCGCGGAAGATAGCTTTAGCGGCGAATGATCTCGCAGATTCCAAGCTAATGTCTCGAGAGCAGTTGAAACGGCGAAATACTGCCCATCCGGAGAAAATGCCATATGAAACGGGCCCTCTTCTCCTTGCGAACGAAACAGTTCAAAAAAATAGCCTGAGAGGGGGCTTCGGATGCTTACGTTATAAAAATGGCGCTTTTCTATAATCGGCGCAGCGGTCGCGACATCTAGCAAGGAGAAGTCGAAGTGTATACCATCGGAGTCTATCGCGATCTGAACACAGGCGGCGATGGAACCGTCGGGTGAAACCATCGCCTGCATGCAGGGTCTGGGAATTACGGTTTCATGAACTTCGGTGCGCTGTGCTGAAACGACATTCCACTTTTCGACGTGAAGTGTATGTGTCCAGATCAAAACCGATTGGGAATCAGGTGTGAATGTCGCTGGCTCGACTCCGTCTACTGGAATACGGAACAGGGGTTTGAGCGGCTCTCGCGAAAGAACGTAAACGCTGAAGTCGTCCTGAGCGAGCAAGTGTTTTCCGTCAGCACTGAACCTGACATTGGAAACCTCGCTTTCGAGCGGCGGAGAAAGCTGTCGCTTCCATAGCAAGCCTGGCAGCGACTCCGTGCCTTCAAAACGTGTGTATGCGACTACTTTCTGTTGCCAAGCCTTAAACGCCGCGCTGGTCTCAGGATGTGGCGCGATGCAAGCAGCAGGCATTGGCGCAACGGACTGGAGCATTCGGCGAAGTCGCTGTTGGTTTGGCCCTGTTGCGCCGACCAGATCGGTGAGCCAGTTTCCTGTTTTCCCCTGCGTATGCGCGTAACGATCCCAAATGTCAGCCATGGCTTGCGGTGAATAACCCGCGCGCGTCAGAGCATAGAGTCCATAGTTATCTGCTACTGTCTGATCCTCTTCGTTTTCCTGCGGGTCAAAATGCAAGTGTTTGCGGGCAATATTGTTAAGCAATTGGTTGTACTTTGAGAAGACGTCGTCACGATCGCCGAATTGGGTCACCCCCAGCACTTCGCGAAAAAGACGGCTGAACTCGGCAGCGGACTGGTGCGTGAGAGCATGGCCCAGCTCGTGGCTCAGGACAGCGGCTAGTTCATCTTCGTTTTGCGCAAAGGCAACAAATTTTCGCGTTATGTAGATGCGGCCGCCCGGCATGGTGAATGCGTTGACCACAGGGAGATCGACTAAAGTGATTTGAACCTTAAGTTGGGTAGGCGGCATTTGCGCTAAAAGGCGCTGAGCGATCTGATTTAGATATGCGCTGAGTTCGCCGTCCCGAACAATATGGAAATTGTGATCAAACTGCTCTGCGACTGCATCGCCGAGATCCATTTCCTGTTGCTCGGTAAAAACATTCCCTTTCGCCGTTCCTCGAGCAGACGGAGGAGCAGGGCAAGAAACCTGGGCCCTAGAAGAGGGCACGAGAAAGACGATGGGTAGCAATATGCAGATAGCAAAGATTCTCTTGCACAAGCATTTCATCTCTGGAAGCGTCCCAACAATGAGAGTGGATACTATTCGCGAGTAAGTGGTTTGTCCAGTATTAGAGCGAGTAATGGTGCTCAATGACGTTCTAGCAAAGCCATTCGTATCAATGTCGAGAAGGGTGCGCCGCGGCTCGAGTCCCTCCCGCCGAGAAACTGCGGATACCACAACTTTCTTCTCCAACGGATGATCCCGCACGTTCGCGCCCAACCGAAATGTGATGCTCGCGTAGAGGACGCTCGCTGGCGTAGAATTCCGGCGAGAGGTTTTGAACATGGCAAATGGATGCACGCATGTCAGCGAGATTCATAAAGTTACTCCGAGCGGCAAAGGCTGCAAAGAATGCCTGCTGATGGGCGATACGTGGGTACATCTTCGACTGTGTTTGATTTGCGGCCACGTAGGCTGTTGCGATTCGTCGAAAAACAAACATGCAACAAAGCATTTTCATGCCACGAAGCACCCGATCATTCAGTCGTTCGAACACGGCGAAGATTGGCGCTGGTGCTATGTGGATGAGATGTTCCTCGAATGAACCGCGATGAATCCCGAAACAAAAGGCACCGAAGACACTGCGTGGCCCGCCCTGCCTCTAAAGGAATGGGAGCCAACGCGCGCGACATTGCACATGTGGACGCAGATGGCTGGCAAAGTGAAGCTGGGGCTGTGTCCAAACACGAATCACTGGTGGAATGTCACGTTGCACGTGAACAGTCGCGGCTTGACGACGCAGGCAATTCCTTACGAGGACCGCATGTTCGAGATGCAATTCGATTTTCAAAAGCATGTATTAGACATCCAATGCAGCGATGGGCAGCAACGCGAGATTGCGCTGGCACCGCGTTCCGTGGCTGATTTTTACAAGGGCTTTACCGACGCGCTCGCCGCACTGGGCATTGGCGTGAAAATCTGGCCGATGCCAGTGGAGATTCCCAATCCAATTCGATTCGACGAGGATCACGTGCACGCATCGTACGATGCGGAATACGCAAATCGATTTTGGAGAGTGCTGCTATCGGTGGAGGCTGTGCTCGATGAGTTTCGGTCGCGGTTCCTGGGCAAATCAAGCCCGGTGCATTTTTTCTGGGGCAGTTTCGATCTGGCCGTGACGCGATTTTCAGGCCGGCGAGCGCCAGAACGTCCCGGCGCAGATAGAATGACACGCGAGGCTTATTCACACGAGGTAATCAGCGTAGGATTCTGGCCCGGAAGCGAAGGCGTGAGCGACGCTGCGTTTTATGCTTATGCGGCGCCCGAGCCGGAAGGGCTCGCGCAGGCTCGTGTGCGTCCGGCGGCGGCGTTCTACGGGAAAGAGATGAAAGAGTTCTTTTTGCCTTATGAAGTTGTCCGAACCAGTGAATCTCCCGCACGCGCTTTGATGAATTTTGCGCAGAGCACCTACGAGGCCGGCGCTTCGCTCGGCAATTGGGACCGGCCGGCACTCGAACGCGAAGAGAACATCCGTAAAGAGTTGAGCGCATGAATCTTCCGGCGACCGATGTTTTAGTTATGGGCGGCGGCGCGACTGGCCAGCTTGCCGCGGCTTATCTAAGGATGCGCTTTCCGCAATTGAAGGTGACAGTCATCGAAGGGCCACACAAGGATCGGCCGATTGTTGGCGAGTCGTTCGTCGAGATTACGATTGATTTCCTGCTGGAGCTGGGCCTCGGCTCCTATCTGATCGAACACCATTTTCCAAAATACGGCCTGACGTACTACTTCAAACCCGGGATCGACCGGCCCAAAGACCGCACGTACGTGGTGGATGAAACTCCCACCGTTCCGCCACTACTTTCTTTCCAGATTAACCGTTTTACGTTTGACCGCGAGGTGCGGCGTCAAAACGCCGAAAACGGTGTGCAGATGATCGATGGCGTTGTGGCCGGCGTGGAGTTGGGCAGCGATGGCGCGGCGCATTCGATCACGGTGCAAGATGCAGTGGGACGGGAGTACGTTTTGCAAACGCAGTGGCTAGTGGATGCGACTGGCCGCAATCGCATTCTGGCGAAAATGCTGCGGCTGAATGACCAAGTAACGGAGCAGAAAGACGTATTCTGGTTCCGGCTCACGAATTTCAATCCCGACATTCTCGGGCGCATCAATGCGGTGAAAAAAGAGAATCGCGCCTTCGTACCCTACTTTGCGACACATCACTTTTTTGGCAAAGGAAATTGGATTTGGTGCATTCCGATGCGCGCGCCAGATAATTCGCCGTTTATCAGCATTGGAATCACCTATCGCAAGGACGTTTATCCGTACGGGCAAGTGCGGACCGTTGAGCAATTCCTCGAGTGTGTGGGACGCGAGCATGAAGTCATTGTCGAATTGGTCCGCAGCGGCATGGTGGTGGATACGAATTTCTACGGCTCATACATGTGGGAATGCCGTGAGCACTATTCGCCAGACCGCTGGTACATCATCGGCGATGCCGGCAACACGGTTGATCCCCTATACAGCGTGGGAATGGCGCTGTCTTCGGTGCAGATTCGTCAAATCGCGGCAATGATTCAGCACGAACTGAAGGGACATGATTGCCGGGAGTTCACAAAGGACCTGGACACAGCGATCAGCTCGTTTCACCACAGCCTCACACGCGATACAACGCGGCTGTACGAGTGCATGGGAGACGCGTATCAGTGTCATTTGCGAGTGCACTTAATCGTCACAAAGCTATTTCATTTGGGTCTGCCAGCGCTAATGAATGATTACTTGTGGGACCCGCTCGGCGTGAAATTGATCAACCGGTTTGCGGATATTGCGACGCTCGAAGGAGAAGCGAAGGAATTTCACGATTTGATCCGCGAGGTTGCGAAGAATCCAAAGAACCACGCGCTCGAGAATTTCATCAAAGTGCAGTCGAGCGAGTCGATGAATTACGCGTTCTACGAGTATCATCGAGAAGAGGAACTACCTGCGTCGCTTTCGCGGATGCTGTTTGGCTTGGTGCGTCTGCGGCTGGCTCTGCTATACAAGCTAGGCTGGCGCGGATGGACACACTTTCGCCAGCAGCGGGCGCTCGCGAGGGATCTACTGCGTGGGCTGGCGTTGGTTCCCTTTTACGGTTGTAGGTTGAGAAACAACTGGCTCGTAGCCAAGACGTTTCCACTACGTGAGAATGGGCCTAAACGCGCAGACGCAATGCCTGAACGCGGCAAGAGCGCGCCTGCATTGACCGGCGACTGGATGGCAGAAAGGCCGGCGAAAACCGGTGTTCAGGTCGCGCCCGAACCGTTTGCAGACGACAATTAAGTGAGCCGGCCCAGCGCGGCCAAGAATCTCTTCGTTATCCATCGGACCAAAATTCAGTAGCGATTCGCGGGCGGCATGGACTGGCCTTTGACGATGACAGCGCGCACACGTTCGAGGGCGTGAATGTCTTCGAGCGGGTTACCCTCGACGGCGACGACGTCTCCTTCCTTGCCGACGGAGATTGTGCCGAGATCGTCGAGACCGAGAAGATCAGCCGAAGCTTTTGTTCCGAAGTGAAGCGCTTGCTGTGGCGTCGCTCCGAAGCGCACGTCGGTCATGATTTCGTCGCGGACAGTTCCCTTCCCTGGCTCGTAGCTCTGATCGGAGCCAGCGGCGATCTTCAGACCCGTAGAGATCGCGATCTTGAATCCTTGCAGTTCGCCTTGCCAGATGAGATTCGCTTTGCGAATCGCATAATCGGCCATGTGCATCTTGGCGCCGTTTTCGACGATGTTGTTGGCAATGTACAGGGTCGGCGTCAGATATGTACCATGCTCCTTCATATAGTTTGCGGCGTCCTGATCGAGGCCGGCTCCGTGCTCAATGGAGTCTACCCCGGCGTGAAGCGCGGCCCAGATGGTCGGAAGATTTTCATCGTGTGCGGCGACTTTGACGTGGGCGGCGTGGGCCTGCTCGACAATTACTTTCAACTCCTCGGGCGAGACTTGGTCAGAGAGAGGTGAATCGAGCGGAGAAAGAACGCCACCAGACGCGAGGATTTTGATGACGCGGGCGCCGTACTTAAGTTGCCAGTGGACGGCAGCTTCGGCATCGGCGAGCGAGTTGATGAATCCATTTTCCGGCGTGTAGAAGTTCTCGGGCGTGAGCTGCTGAGGAAAATCGTAAAAATCGCCGTGCCCACCAGGAATGGAAATGGCATGCGCAGCCGGTACCAGATGCGGGCCGGGGATGGTGCCCTCCTCGATCGCATCCTTCAGCGCGACGTCGATAAAGCCTTCGCTGCCCAGCACGCGCGCGGCGACGATGCCAGAATCGACCGCATAGGCCATGGCCTTGGTGGCGCGAATGGTGGCGAGCGGAAGAGACGGGTACTTTCCACGCGGACCGGTCCAAACGTGAATGTGAGCGTCGATTAGTCCGGGGACGCAGGTGTACTTCGAGAGATCCTTATGTTGCGCGCCCGCAGGTGCAGTGAGATTGCGTCCGACAGCGGTGACTTTGCCGTCGACAATGAGAATCTCGCCGCCGTCAATCGGAGGTTGATCGGCGTCGGCGATGAGCTTGCCGCAATGGACGAATGTCGCATTGGTCCTTGAGGACACCGCAGCGGGCATTTGGTCTGTATCCTGTGCCAGCACAGACGGCGCCAGGAACAGGGACAACGCCATCGCCCCAAGCACAGCAGTTTTACGCTTCATGATTCCTCCGATAAAAAGCTAGCAATCGGCAGCCGGTAAATGAGCCGCCGAAGATTATTCCGCCCGACGATGAGTGTCAATGAAGACCTAAGGGGAATTGCGTTGATCGAGCTTGAATGAACCGTTGAATTCGGGCCGCAGCGCGTGATATGCACTTCACCGGAGGAATGTAATCTGATGAACCGAGGCATTCGTCAGCTACTCTTGGTAGTAATCGTCGTGCTTTTTTTTGCGCGGATCTTACGACCGCAAACAAACGCTACGGAGCACTGGCCGACGCGCGAAGGCGACTTTGTGGTTCATAACTTCCAATTTCGCGATGGCGAGACGATGCAGGATCTGCGACTGCACTACACGACGCTCGGCACACCAGAACGGGACGCGAAAGGCCGTGTCACGAATGCGGTGCTCATCATGCATGGTACGGGTGGGACGGGACACCAATTTCTGCGTCCTGTATTTGCTGGTGTATTGTTCGAGCCCGGGCAGCTCCTCGATAGCTCAAAATACTTCATCATCTTGCCGGACGACATCGGGCACGGAAGGTCGAGCAAACCGAGTGATGGGCTGCGTATGAAATTCCCAAACTATGATTATGCGGATATGGTGCAGGGAGAATATGACTTGGTGACGAAAGGACTGCACGTCGATCATCTGCGGCTGGTGATGGGCACGTCGATGGGCTGCATGCATACGTGGATGTGGGGTGAAGCGCATCCTCAATTTATGGACGCGCTGATGCCGCTGGCGTGTCTGCCGGTTCAAATCGCGGGGCGCAACCGGATCACGCGCAAAATGGTCATGGATTCGATAAAAGACGATCCAGCGTGGGATAATGGAAACTATACGACGGAACCAGTCAACGGACTGCGCGCCGCGCTCGACGTGGAAATCCTTATGGTGAGCACGCCGCTTTACTGGCAGAAGGAATATCCGGCGCGAGATGCGGCGGATGAATTTCTGGCAAAGTCCCTGACGGAACGCCTGAAGGGACTGGACGCAAACGACATGCTTTATGCATTCAATGCCTCGCGCGATTACGACCCTTCGCCGGATTTGGGCAAGATTACGGCTCCTCTCATTGCTATCAATTCAGCAGATGATTTTGTGAATCCGCCCGAATTGCACATCGACGAAAATCTGATTCGCAAAGTGCCGCACGGAAAATTTGTTCTGCTCCCGATCACGGATCAGACTCGCGGACACGGCACGCACACGCTGGCTGCCGTTTGGAAGGGTTACTTGGCGCAATTGTTGGCCGAAAGCGCGAGGCAGACCGACCAGGCCCGCGCCGCATCTAAATAACAATGCAGGAGGGGAACCCGTTGTCTTATAATTTGGGATTACCTGCCCAAGCCCGTTTTGCGCGAGTTCCAATCATGAATCTACGATGAATGTCGCAATGGAGCATCGATGAGCTCTGAACGCCGTATCCACGCGAGGCGGGTGTTGTATTCTCCGGAATATCTCGATATGGGTGCCGATAACGGCGGCGTCGTGGTGAATTTGAGCGAGGGAGGGCTGGCCTTTCAGGCGGTTGGCCCAGTTGCGCCGCAATCCGAGATTCCGCTTTCATTCTCACTAGGGCCGGGCTACCGGATCGACGTAAAAGCGCGCGTTGTATGGGTGAATTCGCAAGGCAAGCTCGGGGGCGCAGTTTTCGGGAAACTGTCTAAAGACTCGCAAAGCCTGATTCGCGAATGGCTGGTAAAACCAGACGCAGAACATGAATCCGAGAGCGTACTTGTTGCGGCTGCTACCGAGCAAGAAACTGGGGGAACGGCCGAGGGTGTGCCTGTAAATCCCCACCCGCCCGCTGTGGCAACACAAATCGCGGACGTATTGTTAGCCGAGGCAACCGCAGGGAATGGCAGCGTAGTACCCTCAAGTGATATCAACGCTGCTGACTCCGCAGAAGCTATAGCCTTTGTGCCACACGATATGGCGTCTCCGCAGGCCTCTGCAAGTGGCGCCATTTCTCCGAAATTTCCGGCATCCGCGCTACCGAAACAAAACCGGAGCGCACCTGTGACGGACGAAGCAAACCGAGGGATTTCTGCGACACCACCGATTCGTAAACAAGCGGCTCCCCCACCTCCAGCGGAGGAACCTAGACGCCAGCGTTCGAGCGGTGCGTCATATTCAGTGGCACCCTCGCTCGCTGCATGGGGCAAGAACGACTCGCATCCGTCCAGGAGGAGTGCTGGGCCAACATTCCCGTTGCGGAATGCGGAAAACATTTTTGCGCGTTCCCCTTCCCGCCTCGAATATGAACGCGGGCGGAGAAGGTCAGGAGCGCTGGCAATATTTGCAATCGTGATTGCCGCGAGCGCCGTGGTTGCGTTTTACGCGCGCACACATCGCCAGCAAATCGGCAGTGAAATTGCCCAGATTGGGAACACCATCGCAGGAGCGTCGGCAGCAACCAGCGTGCCGGCAACTCCACAGACGAACGCTGTGAGTTCGAGTCCGGCGGCCGTACCTGCACCGCATGGAAACGCGTCGGTTTCCGCAGCCAAACCAGCTCAGGAGAAGCCTCCTACCACTTCGCAAGCACCCGCCGCTTCCACTGCTTCTACGCCCGACCAATCGAGTACCCAAGGCAAGACCTCGCTTCCCAAGACACCGGACGCGAGCGCGACATCGACTCAATCAACTCAGGCAAGTGACGCAAATACCGCGCCTGTAGCAACGAAGGCGTACATTCCCCCTAGGAATCAAGCCGCAGTGAATCCGTCCAAAGTTTCTGCCAACAACGCTTCCGCCGAGTCACCGCTCTTGGGACAAGCCGAGTATCAACGTGCCGAAGACTATCTAAACGGCAAAGGCGTCACGCAAGACTCTTCGCAAGCTGCAGAATGGTTTTGGAGATCCCTTGAGGCTGGAAATACGAACGCCGCTGTTCCTTTGGCCGATTTGTACCTTGCAGGCGACGGCGTTTCGCGCAGCTGCACGCAGGCGCGCGTTCTGCTGGATGCAGCTGCACAAAAAAACAACGCCATTGCGATCAAGAAACTGGCTGAACTTCCCGAAGGCTGCCATTAGCATTGCACCGCTGAGATTTTAGACAAGCTCCCTAGTTTTCCCGTTGTGCCAACCTTTCCGTTCGATTGAGAATAATAGCGGGTTCACATCCGCTGTGCGATTCTAACGGGCCCGGCCGCGGCGAGGCACTGCATGAAGCGCAAAAAACTAGGCGAAGTGCTTCGCGAGCGCGGGAAAATCTCCCCAGAGGACTTGCTGCGCGCGATCGAGGAGCAGCAAGGCAAGGTCATTCACCTCGGCGAGTTAATGCTGGAGCGCGGTCTCGTCGCTAAAAATGATCTGATCGAGGCGCTTGCAGAAGTCAGCCGTATTCCCTACGCAGACGCCATTGCCGCTCAGGTTGATCCAGAAGCCCTCAAGTTGATACCGTCCGCCGTCGCGCTGCGATTCTGCATCATGCCGCTCAATTTCGAAGGCAACCGCCTGGTCGTGGCGATGGCGGAACCGCAGAATCTGCACGCGATTGACGAACTGCGTTTTCTTTCCGGCACAGAAATCGTCCCCCGCATTGGGTTCCGCTCGGAAATCAAGGAAGCCATTACCAAGTGGTATGACCTGGAGCCAGCGGAGAACAGCGAAGAAAAGGTAGCTGCGGACAATGGCCCAGCCGAAATGATGGAGTTTGTCTCAACTAGCTCTCTGCAGAGAAATATCGACGCCATGCAGGAGATGCAGGCCGAGCTGATGCACAAAAGCACTCCAGCAATGCGTCTGGTGTCGCAAACCATTTCCGCCGCAGTTGCAAAACAAGCGAGTGATATTCACATCGAGCCGCAATCCGGCGATACGACCGTCCGCGTACGCGTCGACGGAATGCTGCGCGACCTGATTCGCGTGCCACGCGCTTTGCAAAGCTCAGTTGTTTCCCGCATCAAGATTCTCGCAGATATGGACATCGCGGAACGCCGCGCGCCGCAGGACGGGCGCTTCATGGTGAAATTCGGTGGCAGCAAGATTGATCTGCGCGTTTCGACATTGCCTACGCAGCACGGCGAAAAAGTCGTCATGCGGCTTCTTCAAACGGACGCGCCGATGCAGCAGTTCGAGAATTTGGGACTCGCATCGGCTATCGCGACCGACCTGCGCCGCATCATCGCCCTTCCACAGGGAATGCTATTGGTGACCGGTCCAACTGGCTCAGGCAAGAGCACGACGCTCTATTCAGCGCTGAGCACGTTGCGAAAACCAACGGTGAACATCATTACGGTCGAAGATCCCGTAGAGTACGAGCTGCCCGGCATCAATCAGGTTCAAGTAAACAACAAGGCTGGTCTAACCTTCGCCAATTGCTTGCGGTCGATTTTGCGTCAGGACCCCAATGTGATTATGGTCGGCGAAATCCGTGACAAAGAGACCGCGGAAATTGCGCTGAAGGCTGCACAGACCGGCCACTTCGTACTCTCTACGTTGCATACGAATGACAGCGTAGCAGCGGTCAGCCGCCTGCTTGACCTTGGCGTGCCCGGCTTCATGATCGCCGGTTCCGTGTCAGGAATCATCGCCCAGCGGCTGGTTCGTAGGCTCTGCACGTGTCGGAGCGAGATAAATCCGAGCCCTGCATATCGCAGTCGCCTTATTGAAGCGGGAATGAACGAATTGCCCGAATCGCAGCTCGTGCCGGTAGGTTGCAACGTCTGCGATGGGACGGGATACAAGGGGCGAGTGGGCGTCTACGAATTATTGGTCTTTAATGATGCTATTAGATCTGCGGTGCGCGATGGCGCGCGCAACGAAGAAATGCGCAACATGGCTCGCTCGACAGGGATGAAACTGATGCAGGAGTATGCCTTGGAGAGAGTCAAGGAAGGCCTGACGACAATCGAGGAGATTTCGCGCGTGATTCCCTTCGAACGCGTTCCTTCGCTCACCTGCGATCATTGCCATCGGGAGTTGCAGCCTTCGTTCAGCTATTGTCCGTTTTGCGGATCTCCTCGGGACACGTCGGAAAACCCGGGCGCAGCAACATTGGTAACCAGCAAGGAAGGAGCGGTCCGGGGATGAGGCGGCGCGCAAAGAAAACATCAAAGGAATTTGATACGTGGAATGCTGCACGGGCTGCAGAGCGGTACTCCAGCCTTAGAGATTTGCAGGTCAGCTATGAAGGATACAGCGACACGATTGTGACGCGCTTGCCCGACATTTCCACTCGGGGAATGTTCATCAATACGTCGAAACATTTTCCAGAAGGCGCTGTGCTCAGTGTGAGTTTTCGCTTGGCGCGCACCGGTGTGGAGGTGCAATCGCGCTGCGAGGTTCGTTATTGCCTCAACGGAGTAGGTGTAGGTGTGGAATTCATCAATATTTCGCCAAAATCAGTATGCGCAATTGAAAAGGAACTGCACCTCGTCAGGAACTCGCCGCCGGAGAACGGCGACGCGCATTCCTCTTGGATAGAAGTTCGAGAAAAGCCCCTTCGCAAGAAACGAAGCAAGCGAAGCAAACGATAGCAGACTAGGCGCCGCCTGTACGCGTGGGCAGGTCATCCTTGCGAAACCCTTGATCGTAGACTCCTTGCAGGGACTTTGCTCCCCAGTCACAATCGCTTTGTCGAGCAGTTACCCTAGAGTCGTATGCGCCGTTTGAGCGCATTTACAAATCATTTGAGGAGACGCGATTTCATGGCTCCGGTGTCCAAAACGATTCTGCCAATTCAGCCGAGTGCAATGGAAGCTGAGCGCCGCAATGCGATTCGTTACCAGCTTACGGTTTCTGCAGAGGTTGTGGAGATCAAGTCGGGAACGCGATTTTCGACCCGGACCACCGATCTAGGGCCTGGAGGCTGTTTCGCCGACACGCTCATGCCGCTCCCGGTAGGCTCGGACGTCAACATTCGCTTGCACAAAGACAATATGAGTTTCGAAGCAAACGGTAGCGTCACGTTCTCGCAGGCCGGACTGGGAATGGGAATCGCATTCAGCGAAATGGCTCCCGAAAAGCAAGCCGCATTCGATGCTTGGCTTGCGGAGCTTACCATGGTGCGCCCTGTGACCTTCGAGACGCACCGGGCCGCAGGTCGCAGCATCCTCGGAAAAGACAAAGGCTCTGCTCTGACGCAGAGGCTCATTCGCTTGTTAGTCAAACGCAATCTGATCACTGAAGCTGAAGCCACAGCGCTGCTTGAGGATCCTCTTCTTTAGAACGTCGCCGACCAGCGATCGCTCCGCATTCGAAGCACGCTCGATGACCGGCTCATCGTCAAGGCCTCTGCTCACCCTTTGGCACTTCGCACGTCTGAACTATGCGAAGCATTTCTGCGTATCTTAAAGCGGCCCAATCTTAAGCGAGAGAGGTGAAGGCACATGGTGAAGGGTTTACATTTTGCAGGGGTAATGCTAGCCCTCGCGCTAGTTTCGGCGATTGGCGCCGCGCCCGCGCGAGCGGCGGTCGACGGGCATTTTGAGCGCACGCTAACGGTGAACGGCGCGGTCGATATGGACGTGACCACAGGTTCAGGAAACATCACGGTTCATCCCGGCGATGCCGACAAAGTAGAAATTCACGCCATGATTCACGCCAACGAAGGTTGGCGTTCGAGCGATAGGGACTTAGAGTCGCGCGTGCAGTACCTGGAGCAGCATCCGCCGATCGAACAGAATGGCAACACAATCACGATTGGCCACGAAGAAGACCGCGATTTGATGCGCAACATCTCGATCAGCTATGACATTGTGACGCCCGCGCAAACGCGCCTTCATTCGGCAACAGGCTCGGGCAATCAAACTGTCAACGGCTTGGCCGGACCAACCGACGCATCAGCCGGCTCAGGCGATGTACGGTTGAATGAAATCGGTGCCGATGTGATTGCCCGCACTGGCTCTGGCGAGATTACGATTGCTGGCGTGAAAGGCACTCTGCACGCAAGCAGCGGCAGCGGCGGCATTCGTGGCGAACAGATTTCAGGCGCGATCACGGCTTCCACTGGATCGGGCGATGTTCGCCTAACGCAAGCTGGGTCCGGAGACGTCGAGGTCTCGACGGGTTCGGGAACCGTCGAAGTAAATGGCGTCAACGGCGCCGTTCGAATTGGTACCGGGAGCGGCAACATCCGCGCGGAGGGGACGCCCGCCGGAAATTGGCGCTTGCACACGGGTTCGGGAGATCTGACTGTAGAGTTGCCGCAGCAGACTTCTTTCGAACTATACGCTCACACGAGTTCGGGAAGTATCGAATCGAAATTCCCAATCACGATGGAAGGAACTATCAGCCCACGGGATTTGCACGGAAAAGTTGGCTCCGGCGGTCCAGTAGTAGAACTTCGAACCAGCTCCGGAACGATTCACATCGACTCAAAATAGTTCAGTCCCAGAACTTTCGTTCTCTCATCTCTTGGCCGGCAGAAACTTTGCCGGCCTACTTTTTCCGCGGAGTTACCTCTTAAGCACGCGCCTCGCTACGCTCGCCAGGCCGCGATATATTTGCATCGGTTTGCCCGATCCCTCGCCGGGCGGAAAGGACACCACTATGGCGCGCCCATGCCATGTGGCTGGATGCAGTGGAGAGATTTTGCCCGTTTTGGCTGGCGATGGCGTTTGCCTGAACCACTTCGTTGAAATGGTTGTCGCAAAAGCCGATCAGGTTCGGGGATCGTGTGTCGAGTCGCTGCCAGTAGATCAGAAAACGCTCGATTGGCTACTTGGAGATGCACGCCACGTCGCGCAGGCGCTTTCCGCATCGCAGACAGAATGTTGGAATGAGCAAATTCTGGAGCTACTCTTGTGCCTCGCGAACTTGCAGCACTACGTGCGCCACCACTCTGTGCGCGTCAAAGTGTCTCACTGAGTTGTTTCGCGCAGAACCAGTCAAATTCTTTATGCTGTCTCCTCGCCATTAACTCTCTCGCCGCAGTACCTTGCGTTCGCCTGAATACCGAGGCAATCTGAGACTTCGCAGGTAGATGCCGAGTCATGCCAAACGACGAAAAAAAACCGTCCGCCTTTCAGACCTTGCCTCCCAAGATTCCGGGTGTTCCACAGCACGCGCCCCAGAAGCCTAAGCAGACGACTAGCACACCCGAGCGCCTCGCCCAAGAGGCCAAAACCGAGAGTCCAACTAGTGTTCCCGTGCCATATCTATGGGCTGCCGGAGGCGGCGCTATCCTCGTGCTGGTCATGGCCGTTGCGTGGTGGGCGCACGGCGTCAGCGGAACCGTACAGATCGCGCCAATGCCAACGACTAAAGGCGCTGCGCAGCCTGACATCAGCCTGCCCGCCGAAAAGCTACCCTTCGCGCCCGGCGCAATTGCCACGACATCTCAAATGAAGGAGCCGTGGAGCACGCAGAAATTTCTCTATCACGATGCGAATGGCGATATTGTTCCGGGGCTGCTTGTTCATTTACACGGTGATGACTACTGGGCTATCTCTCTTCGCGAGCCATTCGGAACTTGTGAACTGGAATTTGCCAGCGTGGACAGGCTCAGGGACTATTACAATTTTCCTTCGAAGTATCCCATGGTTGGCGATCCATGCAGTCGCACCGTATATGATTTGACGCAGTACGGCAGCGGACCCAATGGACTCGTCCGGGGAGAAATTGTCGCAGGCATAGGTTCAAGACCGCCGATCGCGATTGAAGTTCAGGTGGAAGGCGAAAAGATCGTAGCTTCCCACAGCGAGTAACAGTCTCCAAGCTGACCCCTCCAAAGAATTGATTTAAAACAAGCGGCCCGCTGGAGTTGTGTACGGTCCGCCTTTTCACCGTTTCGTTTAACTCATTGCCGAGAAGGGGTTAGAATGCTGGCATGCTGGAAATTCAGGAGGCGATGAATGCAGATTCGCAGATTGAGACATTTGCCCTTGGCGTTTCTTTTTGCTCTCGTGCTGTTCGCGGGATGTGCGTCAAAGCCTGATGATGCGCAGTTGACCACCAATTTGAAGGCGCAAATGTTCTCAGATCCGCAAACAAAGAATGCGAACTTGCAGATATCGGTCAAAAACGGTATTGCTACTCTTTCGGGAACAACGCCGAGCGACGCGTCGCGATATGAAGCGTACAAAATTGCGTCTGGTACATCGGGCATCAGTAAAGTGAATGACGAAATGACGGTGCAAGCGCCGCAGCAAACTGCTGAAGCAGGAGCTCCCGCAGCGCCTGCTGTCGAAGCCGCACCGCCACCGAAGCCCAGGCACGCGCGCAGAGCGGCACGCCGCACCCGTGCAAAGCATCACCCACGCCATGTAACTACTGAGTCCGCAAAGCAGATGCCGTCAACCCCACGATCGGCCGCGCCAGTTTCACCTGCACCAACCACAATGCCTCAACCGGCCGCAAATACTGCACCCGCTTCTCAACCCGCTCCCTCTGCGACGCCCGTACCTCCGATACCTTCGAAACCTGAAACAGCCGTGTTCTCTGCCGGGACTACTGTCGAAGTTCAAACAGTCGATGCCATTGACTCCAAGACAGCTCAAGCAGGAGACGAGTATCAAGCAACGCTCGCGCAACCGTTAGCGTGGAACAGCCGCGTCATTGTGCCCAAGGGCGCGAATGTGTATCTGCGGCTCGTCGCGGCGCAGACTTCGGGGCAATACAAGGGTCGAAGTGAACTGCAATTGACGCTCGTACGTGTGGAAGTTCAGGGAGTGAACTATCCATTGACGTCCACTACGTACACGGAGGCGGGTGGTTCGCGTGGCAACGATACCGCGAAGACAGTCGGTGGCGGCGCCATAGTGGGTGCGATCATCGGCGCAATCGCTGGCGGCGGCAAAGGCGCAGCCATCGGCGGAGCCGCGGGTGCAGGCGCAGGAGGCGTTTATCAGGGTGTCACAAAGGCCAAACAGGTTCGCATTCCTGCTGAAACACGCCTCGATTTCAAACTCGACCAACCGCTCAATATTCCTGTTTCGGCGGCGGGCACTGCACAATAAGCTGACGCTTCCGCGAGGCGGGGCTCGCCTTGCCTTGCGCGCCGCATTCCCTTACGATGACTAGTCGAAATTAAACAAAATATGCTCGGGAAAACGGTCTCCCACTATCGAATTGTCGAAAAACTAGGCAGCGGGGGCATGGGTGACGTGTACAAAGCAGAAGACACGCGCCTTGGCCGTTCAGTGGCGTTGAAGTTCCTCTCCGCGGAACTTCGCAACGATAAATTTGCACTCGATCGCTTCGAGCGCGAAGCCCGGGCGGTGTCCGCACTGAACCATCCCGGAGTTTGTGTCCTCTACGATATTGGAGAACACGACGGCCAGCACTTTCTCGTAATGGAGCTTCTCGAAGGCCAAACGCTGCGCGAACGAATTGGCGGCAAGTCACTGCCGAATGATGTTTTGCTTGATCTCGCTATTCAGATTTCCGATGCGCTCGATGCGGCGCACTCGCGCGGAATCATTCACCGCGATCTGAAGCCTGCAAATGTTTTTGTCACCTCACGCAGCCAGGCAAAGATTCTTGATTTTGGGCTCGCCAAGCAAGGACAGGCTCGTGGCGTGGGAGCGATTGCTTCGGGCCTCGCATCCGCAGACATCACGTCCGACAATCTGCTGACCACGCCAGGCTCGACGCTAGGAACAGTTGCGTACATGTCCCCGGAGCAAGCGCGCGGCGAAGAACTTGACGCGCGTTCTGACCTCTTCAGCCTCGGCGCGATGCTTTATGAAATGGCTACCGGCCAGCCGCCTTTTTCGGGGAATACCTCGGCGGTGATCTTCGACATGATTTTGAACCGCATGCCAGCGGCGCCGTCGGAGCTGAATCCGAACTTGCCGCCGAAGCTGGAAGAAATCATAGGCAAGGCGCTCGAAAAAGATCGTGATTTGCGCTACCAAACCGCGGCCGAAATGCGCGCGGACCTGAAACGGCTGAAGCGTGACACAGATTCGTCGCGCATTGCCATGCCGGCGGCTTCCGCACGCATGGGTTCCGGGACGCCAAGCGCAGCTGCCACTTCAGTCCCGCCGTCGAGTGGCTTCGTTCGCAAGACGTCGGGCCAGATGCCTGCTGCTCCGCAAACAACGATCGCTGAAGCGCGGCCACAAGGTTCATCGCCGGACGCGCCCCCCCACTCGCTGCTGTGGCGGATTTTTCGCGATCCCAGATGGTACTGGCTGCGCTTGAGCATTGCATTGCTCATACTGGGCGTCGCCATCGCGAGACACTACTGGGAGCGCGCCCATTCACTCCAAGCGCCGTCCTCCTTTCAACAGATGACCATTTCGCAACTCACAACCTCAGGCGACGTCGGCCCTGCAACCATTTCTCCTGACGGCAAATGGCTCGCCTACGTGGTCAACCAAAAACAGCAGTCCGTTTGGATCCGCCAGATGGCTACAGGGAGCACTGTGCAAGTGCTTCCGCCAAGCGCGGCTGTTTTCGACAATAACAGCCTTACGTTTTCGCAAGACGGAAACTATTTGTACTGCGTCGTCGCGCCGCAGGGGGGAAAGCGCGTCCTCGAACAGGTGCCCTCTGTGGGAGGGTCGCCACGCACGATTCTTTCGGACATCCAGAGCCCGGTCGGCTTTTCGCCGGACGGCAGTCAAATGGCTTTCATCCGGAACTCCGACAACGACAATACTTCATCCTTGGTAATTGCCAACGCCGACGGGTCCAATATACACAGTCTGGCAACGCTTCACTCTCCGGCCTCGTTCGAAACCCTCTCTGCCGGAGGTGGCGGACCGGGTTGGTCCCCGGACGGCAAACGCATTGTTGTCGGCTTCCTGGCTAGCGATTTCTTCGGCGCAGCTGTGGTCGAAACTGTTGATGTCTCGAGCGGCAAACAAACGCGTCTTGGAAACTCCGAATGGGCCTCCTTATACCAAACATCCTGGCTGCCGGATGGTTCCGCCGTAATCATGGAAGGAAGCATCGCGCATGATCCCGTCGGCCAAAATTCGCAGATTTGGGAGATTGCCTATCCGAGCGGGGCGCTGCATAAAATTACCAACGATTTAAACTACTACGTCGGTAACAGCATCACAGCGGACGGCTCAAAACTCGTCACCATTCAGGCGACATTCGGCTCCACTCTCTGGATAACCTCAGGAGACATCTCGAAGCTCGCAACTGCGTCGCCGCGCCAAGTCTCTCAAAACACTGGGCGCTCACAAGGTTACCAAGGTGTCGCTTGGACGCCGAAAGGCGACATTCTCTATGGATATTACAGTTCCGGTCAGCTGGGCATGGGCGAAACTTCAGCAACGGGAGAAGCACAGGAGCTAAACACAAATCTTACTGGTGGCATTGGACCTTCCGCGTGCGGAAATACGGGCTACATGGTCTTCATGACCAAGCAAGGCATAATGCGCGCCGATGACAATGGCGAAAACGTGGTACAGCTGACGTCTGGCCGTGATGATGCATTTCCAACGTGCTCCCCGGATGGCAAGACAGTGTTCTACGATCACTTCGCGACCGGAAAAATAAGGCTTTGGCGCGTCGGGGCGGACGGAAAGAATGCCACGCAAGTCGGGGACAAAGGTTATACGGAGCCAGCCATTTCTCCTGACGGAAAATACATAGCTGTCATCGACTTCGCCGATACGCCCTACCTGGAACTTATGGTGCTCGATTCATCCAGCGGAGCGGAGCAGTCCAACTACAGGATTTCCCAGAGCCAGAATATTAGCACGGGCCAGACCCACATCGCCTGGACGCCGGATGGGCGTGGAGTCGTCTTCATCGTGACAGACTCGGTATCGAATACATCGAACCTTTGGGAACAACCCATCGGCGCGCCGGGAAGTAAGCCGGAGCCCGCGAAGCAAATTACCCACTTCACGTCAATGCAGATCTGGTCGATTGCGTTTTCGCCGGACGGAAAGCAGCTCGCTCTCGCGCGGGGATCTGCCTATGCCGATGCGGTCATGCTCTCGCACTTTCACTGAACGCTCGCACATTCAGCGCATGGCCACATCGGCATGCACGCGGCAGAATTCCACGATGCGCGCTTCAGCCCAAAACCGTTCTCCGCTGCTCCCTCGTGCGATAAATCCGCAATGCCCGCCATGTCGCGGCGCTTCCAGCGTAATTTGTGGATTCGCGCGGAGTCCCTTTGCGTCAAACGAACGAAACGGGATCATCGGATCATCCTGAGCAACGACGATCAGCACAGGAACGCGGATTTTGTCGAGGGATTGAAGTGCACCGGATTTCGTGTAGTAATCGTCGGCGTCACGGAAGCCGCAGAACTTTGCGGTAATCGCATCGTCGAATTCCCTGACGCTGCGAATCTTTCGCAATCCGTTGAGCGGGTATCGCTCCGGGAACAGTGCTGCCTTCCGAATCATCCGCTGCTTCAACAGTCTGACAAAACGCCTCTCGTAGACGCGATTGCGAAATGCGCCGATCGCATCAGCGCACGTGCCCAAATCGCACGAAGGACATATTCCGACAACGCCTCTGAGTTGTTTTGGTGCAGCTTCGCCAAACTCTCCCGCCATTTTCAGGACAAGATTTCCTCCCATGGAAAAGCCCGCCGTGAAAATCTCAGGCAGACGGTCCTTCTCGGCCAGTTCTCGCACCACTGCGCATACGTCGCAGCTCAAACCAGAGTTGTAAAGCGTTGGCGTAAGCTCTTCTGTGCCGCCGCAATTGCGCTGGTTCAAACGCAACACGTTGAAGCCCGCGAAAAACGCCTTGTCTGCCGTGCCAAGCATGTAGCCGGAATCGCTCGAACCTTCCAGCCCGTGCAGAACGACAAGCGTCGGATGCTCCGCAGGGTTCGGTTGCCAATGGCAGTCTGCGCGGACTTGAGTTTCCGGTTCCGTTTCAAAGAAACGCGCGATTGGCCGATTCAAGTTGACATACCTGCGGCGCCAAAAGGCTGCTGCAATTGTCATCAAATGTGGATTACGAAGCAGAAACGGAGGCTCGAATTGCTGCATCGTCTCTAATTTACGTTAGCCACGGCGCGCGCGCAACTTTCGCTGAGGTTTGCTCTGCTTGACCTCGATTACGCCAGCGCATACAATGTTCATTCACTGATGAGGGTTTTTGTCACAGGATAAGTGCATTTCGAGCCCAGCGAACCCCGCTGGGCTTTTGACGTTTTTGAAGCACTTAAGGTCACGGAAGAATTGTTAATAAGGAAGGTTGAATGAACCCTGATGGACGGATTCCCGAAGCGCTGACTTTCGATGACGTGCTTCTTTTGCCCGGACGATCGTCGGTTCTTCCAACGGAAACAGATACACGCACTTGTCTCTCGCGGACGCTCGCGCTGAATATTCCTATCGTTGCCGCCGCCATGGACACAGTCACCGAGTCGCGCCTAGCCATCGCCATTGCGCGCCAAGGTGGCTTCGGGTTTGTGCACCGCAACATGAGCATTGACCGACAGGCGGAAGAAATTGACCGCGTCAAGCGCTCTGAAAGCGGGATGATCGTCGATCCGGTAACGATTGCGCCGGAGCTTTCGCTTCACCAGGCGCTTGAAATCATGAACAAATACAAAGTCTCCGGCTTGCCCGTGACGCGCGGCACGCGACTCGTGGGCATCCTTACAAACCGTGATTTGCGCTTCGAACGCAATCTCGATCAGCGTGTCGGAGACGTAATGACAAAAGAGCACCTCGTCACGGTCCCAGTTGGCACCACTTTGGAAGATGCAGAAAAACTGCTTCAGCGCCATCGCATTGAGAAACTGCTGGTCGTCGACAAGGATTTCAATCTCAAAGGCTTGATCACGGTCAAAGACATCCAGAAGAAACTCGAATACCCTCGTGCAGCCAAGGACGAACACGGGAGATTGCGTGTCGGAGCGGCGATCGGCGCGACCGGCGACTTCCTCGAGCGTGCCGTCGAAATGTGCAAAGCGAATGCAGACGCTCTGGCAATCGACACATCTCACGGCCATTCCACGCGCGTGATGGAGGCCATCAAGCAGGTCAAACATCGCTTGCCCAACACCCAATTGCTTGCTGGGAATGTTGCCACGGAGGACGGCGCACGCGAACTGATCGCGCTGGGCATCGATGGACTCAAAGTCGGGATAGGGCCCGGCTCGATTTGCACGACCCGAGTCGTTACGGGGGCAGGCGTTCCGCAAATTACGGCCATCATGGAAGCGTCCAAAGCCGCGCAAGGGACCGGCGTGCCGATCATCGCCGATGGAGGTGTGAAATTCTCGGGCGACATCACCAAGGCGCTTGCCGCCGGAGCGTCGGCAGTGATGATTGGCGGCCTCTTTGCAGGCACCGAAGAATCGCCGGGCGAAACAATTCTCTACCAGGGACGCACCTACAAATCCTATCGAGGAATGGGCTCGCTGGGCGCGATGGAATCTGGGTCAGCTGATCGCTATGCGCAAGAGACCAGCGAGCGCGGAAAATCAGTCCCCGAGGGCATCGAGGGCCAGGTCCCTTACAAAGGCCCGGTCTCCGGGCTTGTTGACCAACTCGTTGGCGGATTGAAGAGTGGAATGGGCTACTGCGGTGTTGCCAACATCCGTGAACTGCAGGAGCGCAGCAAGTTTGTGCGCATTACGTCGGCCGGCCTTCGCGAAAGCCACGTCCACGACGTGATCATCACCCGTGAAGCACCGAATTACCGGCTTGAATAAACCTTTGTTTCTAACAAAACGAAAGCCCGCTCGGATGAAAACTCCGAAGCGGACTCCATTTTTCTGAGTCGATCTGACTCCTTATCGCGACGCGCCGGCCGTTTCTTTTTCTTCTGTGACCGGCGTTTCTTCCTGCGGCTTTTCCCGCTTGGCCTTCTTTTCTTTCTTCTTCAGCTCTGAGCCGATCAGTTCCAAAATGGCCAATTCGGCGCCGTCGCCGATCCGCCAGCCCACGCGCACAATCCGCGTGTAGCCGCCAGGACGATCGGAGAAGCGTGGCGCAATCTCGCCAAAAAGCTTCTTGGTCGCTACCTTCGTCTGAAGAAAAGCTGCGGCCTGCCGCCGAGCGTGCAGCGTGTCGCGCTTGCCGAGCGTAATCATTCTCTCGACCAGCGGACGCGCGGCTCGAGCGCGTGCAATCGTGGTCGTGATTCGCTCGCGCTCGATGACGTTCGTCACCAGATTACGCAACACAGCACGGCGATGAGCCGGCTGTTTCCCGAGTTTGCTTCCTGCCACCAGATGTCGCATGGTCCTTCCTTAAAAGGCGCTCGTCTCTTCCGCAGCCGGCGGTGCGGTCTGGCTCGGCAACGGAGGCCAGATGATGCGGCCGTGCTCGTCAAACTTCATTCCGAGAGAAAGGCCCATCTTCAAAAGAATGTCCTTAATCTCGTTGAGAGACTTGCGGCCGAAGTTTTTTGTCTTGAGCATTTCCGGTTCGGTTTTCTGCACCAATTCGCGAAGGCTCTGGATGTTCGCATTCTTCAGGCAATTGTACGAGCGAACGGAAAGCTCCAGCTCTTCCACGGACCGATCCAGGTGTTCCAGCCGGGGATCGCTGAAATTCTCGACAACTTCCTCCGGCAGTTCCGGCTGTTCTTCGAAGTTGATGAAGATGCTCATGTGATCCTTGATGAGCTTCGACGCGAGTCCAATCGAATCTTGCGGAGTGATGGCGCCGTTCGTCCACACTTCAAGGTTCAGCTTCTCATAATCGGTCATCTGGCCGAGACGCGCCGCCTCGACGGAATAATTGACCTTGCGCACTGGCGAATGCACTGAGTCAATCGGAATATATCCAATCGGCAGATCTTCGTCGAAGTTGCGGTCGGCGGCAACATATCCGCGACCGTTCTTCACACGAATCTCCATTTCCAATTTTCCGCCTTCGCTCACTGTTGCCAGATACACGTTCTTGTCGAGCACAGCGATATCGGAATCCTCTTCGATCTTTCCCGACGTCACCGGTCCCGGCGTATCGACCACGAGCATGATCGTTTTCGGCTGGTCCGAGTTTAATTTCAGCGGCACTTGCTTCAGGTTCAAAATGATATCCGTGGCGTCTTCCACAACGCCCGGTATCGGCGAAAATTCATGCAACACGCCTTCGATTTTTACCGCGGTAATTGCCGCGCCTTCGATCGAACTCAACAGAGCGCGCCGCAGCGCATTCCCGACGGTTGTTCCCCACCCGCGCTCAAAGGGCTGCGCTGAGAACTTGCCGTATTTATCGGTCAGCGAATCGAGTTCCGCTGCCAGCCGCTTCGGTTTCTGAAAACCCTTCCACATTTTTCCTTCCTCCCCCCGCAGCACGCGGGCGTCACAAAAAAACTGTCCTGCTGGACTCCGCTCCTACTTGGAGTACAACTCGACGATCAACTGCTCATTCATTGCCGGAGTCTGCACATCGTCGCGTCGCGGCATTGCCAGCACGCGCGCCTTGAAATTCTCGCGGTCGATTTCCAGCCACGGCGCGGCATTCTGATTTTGAGCCAGGTTGCGCGCCTCTAGAACCATGGCGTTCTGGTGCATTTTGTCCTTCACGCTGATTTCATCGCCCACTTTCACCAGGTAATTCGGAATGTTGACTTTATGGCCGCTGACGCGCACGTGTCCATGCGATACCAATTGACGTCCCTGCGCGCGCGAGCTTGCTAGCCCTGCACGGTACACCACGTTATCTAGCCGCCGCTCTAGCATCACCATCAAATTAGAGCCCGTCGGCCCTTGCGCGCGCGCCGCCTTCTGATAATAGTGGCGGAACTGGCGCTCCAGCAGGCCATAGGTGCGTTTCATTTTCTGTTTTTCGCGCAACTGTACGCCGTAGCCGACCATCTTTGGCCGGCGCGCCTGACCGTGCTGGCCAGGAACGAAGTTACGCTTCTCGATGGCGCACTTTTCTGTAAAACACCGGAGACCTTTCAGGAAGAGTTTCATCCCTTCCCTCCGGCATAGCCGGCAAACCGCTTCACGATGTCTTGCCAATTCCCTTCTCCTTCGTCACTCGCTTTTTTCTTCTATTCGAAACCAAATCAGTTTACAGGTTGGCAACCCTTCGTCCCAATGTATAAGCTTCGAATGTAAATCCTTAATGCTCCCTCTGGCGGTTAGACGCGCCGTCGCTTTGGTGGCCGGCACCCATTGTGCGGCACTGGCGTCACGTCCTTAATCACGCGGATGTGCAACCCTGCCGACGCAAGCGCCCTGACCGCTGATTCTCGCCCCGCGCCCGGACCCTTAACGCGCACTTCGATAGACTTCATCCCATATTGGTCGCGCGCTGTTCCTGCTGCGGTCATTGCCGCCTGTTGCGCCGCATACGGCGTGCCTTTGCGCGAGCCCTTGAATCCCACTGAGCCCGCCGAGGACCAACTCACCACACGGCCATCGGGGTCGCTGAGCGTGACGATGGTGTTGTTGAAAGTTGCCTGAATGTAAGCCACGCCTTGCGGCACCACGCGCTTTTCTCGCTTCTTGCGAAATTCCTTCTTCCGCTTCGACGCCTTGCCGGTCGCAACCGGTTTAGCTCCGGTTGCCGGCGCCCCGCCCTCTTGTTGTGGTTCCTTTGCCACGAGTATTCCTTTCCTGCGTTCGCGTTACTTCCGGACTGCAACTTTCTTTTTCGCTGCGACTGCGCCCTTGCGCGGGCCTTTGCGAGTACGAGCGTTCGTGTGCGTTCGCTGTCCGCGCACCGGCAAATTTCGCCGATGACGCAGCCCGCGATAGCACTGAATCTCAATCAGCCGCCGGATGTTCATCTGCATTTCCTTGCGTAGATCACCTTCCACGCGGCCCTCGGATTCGATGGCCTGGCGGACGCGGTTGACGTCCTCTTCCGTCAAGTCTTTCACCTTTTTGACGTGGTCCACATTGGCCTTGGCGCAAAGCTCTTTCGCGCGTGCCTGGCCGATGCCATAGATCGCCGTCAGGCCAATCCAGAGCCGCTTGTTGGCCGGCAACTCCACGCCTGCAATACGTGCCATTTTTCTCCCCCTAGCCCTGACGCTGGCGGTGCTTCGGGTTGCTGCAAACCACGCGCACCACGCCGCGCCGATGAACAATCTTGCACTTCATGCAGATCTTCTTAACCGATGCTCGTACTTTCATTTCTTGCTCCCGCTTCCTTTGCCGGCCGCGCTATTTGTACCGGTAAACAATTCGCCCGCGCGTCAGATCGTATGGCGAAAGCTCAACAGCCACTTTGTCTCCCGGCAAAATACGAATGAAATTCTTCCGCATCTTGCCCGAAATATGCGCGAGTACCTGGTGCTTGTTCTCCAGTTCGACCCGAAACATGGCATTTGGCAACGGCTCAATCACCGTTGCCATCACTTCAATAGCGTCCTCTTTCGGATTTCCCGAGTCCGCCTTCTGTTTATCGTCCTGCGGCCTTTTTGCCATGCGCTCCTATGTCGTCTCTATAAAAGCCACTGCTCTACCACACTGGGCCGGCCGCTTCGCGCGGGCGGGTCAAAATCCACGGGCCGTTTTCCGTTACCGCGACAGTGTGCTCAAAGTGAGCCGAATCGCTTCCGTCGGTCGTAACGGCTGTCCACTTATCCTCAAGCATGGTCACCGCCGGACTGCCCGTATTCACCATCGGCTCGATCGCCAGGACCATTCCCGCCTGCAGCCGCGGGCCTCGCCCGGGTTCACCGTAGTTCGGCAGCTGAAGATCCTCGTGCATCTTCGTGCCGATGCTGTGCCCCACAAATTCGCGTACAACCGAAAATCCGTTCTCTTCCACCCATTGCTGCACAGCCGCCGAAATGTCTGTCAAGCGGTTGCCCGCGCGTATCTGGTCAATGCCCCGCTCCAGTGCCTCGCGCGTGACGCGCAGCAGCTTCTCCCGCGCCGGATCGATCTTGCCCACCGGCACCGTCAGCGCCGCGTCGCCGTAATAACCTTCGTACTCCACCCCGAAATCCATGGACAAAATGTCGCCTTCCCTCAGCGTGCGCTTTGCTGAAGGAATACCGTGCACGACTTCGCTGTTGATCGACGTGCACAGCGACTTCGGGTAACCGTGATAATTCTTAAACGCCGGCCGCGCCTTGTGCTTCCGTGCATACTCCTCGGCAAATTCATCCAATTCCAGCGTCGTGACTCCGGGCCGAACTTTCCCCCGCAGTTCCGTCAGCGCGCCCCAGACAATTACACCCGCGCAGTGCATGGTTTCGAGCTCCGTCGCGGAACGGCAAATAATCACAATCGGCTCTCCAACCGTCCCAGCGCCGCAAAAACGGACGTCGTGACTACGGGCACGCTCGCATCCGCTTCGATTTCATCGAGCGTTCCCTTCGACGCGTAATAAGCAACCAGCGGCTCCGTCTGAGTACGATAGGCCAGCAAACGCTCGCGAATCGTCTCCGGCTGATCATCTGGCCGCTGAATCAGTTCGCCGCCGTCCACATCGCAGCGCCCTTCGACTTTCGGCGGACGCTCGTAAATGTTGTAAATCTCAAAACCAATCTTGCACGTTCGGCGTCCGGTCATTCTCCGCATCAGGATTTCTTCCGGCACTTTGAAATAAATCACCGCCGCCGGGTCGGACTTCTGAGTTTCCAGGATGGCGTCCAGGGCTTCCGCCTGAGCCAACGTCCTCGGAAATCCGTCAAAAACAAATCCCTGCGCGCAATCCGCTCGCGCGATGCGCTCCTTCACCATCCGCAGAATCAAATCGTCCGGCACAAGCTCGCCGCGTTTCATGATCGGCTTGGCCAAAGCTCCGAGCGACGTGCCAAGCTGCACGTTCTCCCGCAGCATGTCGCCCGTAGAAAGGTGCGGAACGCCATAGTGCGTGGCCACCAGCTTGGCCTGCGTACCTTTTCCCGCCCCCGGCGGCCCCAGGAAAATCACCGGACGCGCCAGTAACTTCTTTGCATCCGCCTGCGCCACGATCAGGCACCTCGGCCCCGCAGCCGGCCGCGGCGCGTAAACCCTTCGTAATTGCGCATTACCAACTGGGCTTCAAGCTGCTGCACCGTGTCCATGGCAACTCCCACAACGATCAGCAGCGACGTTCCGCCAAAGTAAAAGTTGACGTTCAACCCTTCCAAAATGAAGCGCCAGAAATGCGCGTCGATCCAATTACCGACAAGCGGCAGGTGCTGCAGGTGCAAGCCGGACATCATCCACTCCGGCAAAACGCACACAACCGCAAGATACAGACCGCCGACAAACGTCAGCCGCGTCAGAACGCGGTTGATGTGTTCCGACGTATTCCGCCCCGGACGAATCCCCGGAATGAAACCGCCATACTTCCGCATGTTATCCGCGAGCTCCGTGGGATTAAAAATAATACCCACGTAAAAGAACGCGAAGAAAACGATCAGCAGCACGTAAATGAGCGTGTATAGCGGTTCGCCCCAACGCAGCGTTCGCGCAAAAGCGTCGAATACTGACGATTTTTTCTGCAGCACGAGCGCAAGCGTCTGCGGAAACGTCAGCAACGAACTCGCAAAAATAGGTGGAATCACGCCGCCCGAGTTGACGCGTAGGGGTAGATACGTCATCTGCCCGCCCATCACTTTCCGGCCCATAACACGCTTCGCGTATTGCACGGGAATTCGCCGCTGCCCGCGCTCGACTAATACGATGAAAGCCACAACAGCAACCATCAGAATCAGCAAGCCGACAACAGCGATAGGGGTGTATGCGCCCCACTGCCCGCTGGTGGTCATCCCCCAAAGATTGCCGACGGCGTTTGGCAATCCCACCACGATGCCCGCAAAAATGATCAGCGACATCCCGTTGCCGATGCCGCGGTCGCTGATCTGTTCGCCCAGCCACATGATGAACGCTGAACCGGTCGTCAGCGTCAGCACGGTCATCAGGATAAAGCGAATGCCCGGGTGATACACAAGCTGTTGTCCGGAGTAGTTTGTGTTCTGCAACGTAATTGCGATGGCCAGCGACTGGAAAATGCTCAAGATGATCGTCAAATAGCGCGTGTATTGCGTGATCTTCTTCCGGCCAAGATCGCCTTCCTTCTGCAATCGCTCCAGGTACGGCCATACCACCACCATCAATTCCAGAATGATCGCCGCAGTGATGTACGGCATGATGCCCAGCGCAAAAATCGACAGTCGCCGGAAATTTCCGCCGCTGAACAAGTCGACGATTCCGAGCACTGAATTCTGGTTCTGCATGAAGAGCGACTGCAACAGTTCCGTGTTGATTCCTGGCGTCGCAATGAACGCGCCGAGCCGGTAAACCGCCAGAATCATCAGCGTGAAGAGACACCTGTTGCGGAGATCCGGCGTCGTGATGATATTTCGAAATGCTTCGACGAGCTTCTTCATTGCAGAACTTCGACCTTACCCCCAGCAGCGGTTATCTTGTCCTGAGCAGACTTGCTGAACTTGTGGGCATGCACCGTGAGCGCAACCTTCAAGTTGCCGTCGCCGAGGATTTTCACGCCATCATGCCGCACATGAATAATCCCTCGGCCTTCCAGCGCGTCCGGCGTGACCACATCTCCCGCATGAAACGCATTGAGCATTTCCACATTCACGATGGCGTAGCGCTTCGGAAACGGACTGTGAAATCCGCGTTTCGGGATGCGACGGTGAAGCGGCATTTGGCCGCCTTCGAATCCAGCGCGCCGCGAATAGCCGCGACGGGACTGCTGCCCCTTGTTTCCGGCTCCGGCCGTTTTGCCCATCTTTGAACCCATGCCGCGTCCCACACGGACTTTGCGGTGGCGTGACCCCCGTGGCGGCTTCAAATTCGATAAATTCACGCTCATCTCTTGCCCCGTTTACTCCTCGATCTCAACTAAATGGTGCACACGCGCGATCATGCCGCGAATCGACGGCGTGTCCGGACGCTCAATCACTTGATTCATCCGCCGAAAACCCATGCCGCGAATCGTCTGCCTCATGTTCCGGGGACAGCCGATGAAGCTGCGCACCCAGCGAATCTTTAACGTCCCTGATTTTTTCTTGGTGGTCATTCGCAATCGCCTTATACCGTCGCCACTTCAGCAGTTTTTCCGCGCTCTTCATTCACCTTGGCCGCATCCTTCAAGTGCAGCAGTGCGTCGAAGGTCGCTTTGATCACGTTGTGTGGATTCGAAGTGCCAATCGATTTCGTAAGCACGTTCTGGATACCCGCAACCTCCATCACGGCGCGCACTGGTCCTCCGGCAATCACGCCAGTACCTTCCGGCGCGGGCTTCAACAGCACTTGGCCAGATCCATATCTGCCGAGCACCTGATGCGGAATCGTCGAACCTTTCAGATTCAACCTGACCATGTTTTTCTTGGCCTGTTCGATGGCTTTGCGGATCGCCATTGGAACTTCGCGGGCTTTGCCCATTCCGAATCCTGCATGTCCTTGCTGATCGCCCACAACCACAAGCGCGGCGAAGCTCAGATTCTTGCCCCCTTTGACCACCTTCGTTACGCGATTGATGGAGACGACTTGGTCCTTCACATTCGCGGGATTCGCGTCGATGTGCCGGCGAACAGCAAGCGTGTCTTTGAGCTCTTGTTTCGGCATAGATGTCAGAACTTCAATCCCGCCTCTCGAGCCGCGTCGGCGAGCGCCTGTATGCGGCCATGATATTGGTAGCCGCCGCGGTCAAACACCACACTCTCGACCCCCGCGGCCTTTGCGCGTTCGGCGATCACTTTGCCTACAATTTTTGCCGACGCAATGTTTCCTCCGCCCTTAATCTGCTTCTTGACGTCCGCATCCAGCGAGCTCGCTGCCGCGACCGTATGACCCTTCACGTCATCGATCACCTGCACGCGAATATGCTTGATCGAACGAAACACGCAAAGCCGCGGACGGCCCTCCGAGCCCGCCAACGACTGACGCATCCTGCGATGAATGCGCTGACGGTGCGCATCGCGCGAAAGCTTCCGTGCTGGCACAACTGCCATCGTTCCTCTCCTTCAGTCCTAAGCCGCGGTCTTCGCCGCGCCAGCCTTTCCGGCCTTTTTCTTGAGCCGCTCGCCGACAATGCGAACGCCCTTCTGCTTATACGGATCCGGCGGGCGCAGCGAACGAATATTCGCCGTCACCTGGCCAACCAATCCCTTGTCTGCGCCGCTCACGGTCACTCGCGTCTGCTTCTCGACAGCGATCTGAATCCCTTCGGGAATCGGAAACTCAATCGGATGCGAATAACCCAGCGTGAAGACAACATTCTTGCCCTTCACTTCCGCGCGATAGCCCACGCCAACGATGTCCAATTCCCTCTTGAATCCCTCGGTGACGCCTTTCACCGCGTTGGCCACAAGCGCGCGCGCAAGCCCGTGCAGAGCGCGCTGCGATTCGTTTTCGCGTGTAGCAATCAAATTTCCGTCCTTCTGCTCGAACTTGATCCGGCCCGGCACGGGAACGTGCATCTTCCCTTTCGGGCCTTGCACGTCAATCGCGCCATCACTCAACTGAATCTTTACGCCCGACGGCACAGGTATCGGTTTTTGTCCAATTCGAGACATCGCGTTACCACACCTCGCACAAAAGTTCGCCGCCGACGCCTTCTTTGCGCGCAGTCTGTCCGGTCATGATTCCCCGCGGCGTGGACACAATCGATATGCCCATTCCCCCTACGACGGACTTGATTTCATTTTTACCTACGTACCGCCGGCAACCCGGACGCGAAACGCGTTTCAGATTCGTCAGCACGCTGCGCTTATCGGGCGTGTAACGGAAAAATACCCGCAACACGCGGCGTTTGTTCTCGTCTACCACTTTGTACGTGGAAACGTAGCCTTCTTCTTTCAAGATTCGTGCTATTTCCACCTTCAAATTCGACGCCGGCAAATCGACGCGAGGATGCCGCGCACGCACCGCGTTGCGAATCCGCGTCAGCATGTCAGCTATGGGATCTGTGTTCATCTCGTGTCCTTACCAGCTCGCCTTGGTCACGCCGGGGATTTCTCCCTTGAGCGCCAGGCCTCGAAAGCAAATTCTGCACATCTCGAACTTCCTCAAAAACGCGCGCGACCGGCCGCAAATCCGGCAGCGGTTGCGTACGCGAATCTTGTACTTCAGCTTCTTGTGCATCTTGGCGCATCGTGCTGTAGTCGCCATTCGTTCTCCTTAAAAGCGTTCCACTAATTCCGGAAAGGCACGCCCATCAGCTTCAAAAGCTCGCGGCCCTCTTCGTCGGACTTGGCCGTCGTGGTCAGCGTAATGTTCATGCCCTTGATCTTGTCCACGCGTGTGTAGTCAATCTCTGGAAAAACCAATTGATCCTTCAAACCCAGCGTGTAATTCCCGCGCCCATCGAACGAATTTCCGGGCAATCCCTTGAAGTCGCGGACGCGCGGCAGCACGATATTCGACAATCGGTCAAGAAACTCATACATCCGTTCGCCGCGTAGCGTAACCATGCAGCCAATCGGCATGCCCTTACGAATTTTGAAGTTCGCAATCGATTTCTTCGCCCGTGTGACGACCGGCTTCTGCCCCGTAATCTGGCCCAGCTCCTGAACGGCCACGTCGAGCAGCTTGATGTTCTGGCTGGCCTCGCCCATCCCGATATTCACGGTGATTTTTTTCAGGCGCGGCACCGCCATCATATTTTTATAGCCGAAGCGCTTCGATAGCGCCGGCATGGCGTCCTTGCGGTAACGGTCGTGTAAACGGCTAATCATGGTTCCAAAATTCCTTTAGTCCTAAACCTAGTTTTCAAAAGTCGCGTGGCAGCGCCGGCAAGTCCGCACCTTACTTCCATCCGATGCCACCGACGTTCCCAGCCGCGTATGCTTCCCGCATCCCGGGCAAACAATCATTACGTTCGAAACGTGAATCGGTCCTTCCTTGTCCAAAATCCCGCCGCGAATATTCTTCGACGGATTCGGTCGCGTATGCCGCTTAATGATGTTCGCGTGCTCCACTGTAATGCTGCGCTTCGCTGGATCCACCGACAGCACTCGCCCGCTCTTGCCCTTGTCGCGCCCCGACATGATTTTCACTGTGTCGCCGTGCCGGATCATCATCGGCGCGCGTTTCACTACGTGACGTTGCCGCGGCATTACCACACCTCCGGGGCCAGCGAAATAATCTTTGTGAACTTCTTCTCGCGGAGTTCGCGCGCCACCGGCCCGAACACGCGCGTGCCCACCGGCTCGCCGGCATCGTTAATGAGTACCGCGGCGTTGTCATCAAACCGAATGTACGTCCCGTCTTTTCGCCGGTACTCTTTCCTCGTCCGCACTACAACAGCCTTAACCACAGTTCCCTGCTTTACTTGGCTGTCCGGCGCGGCCTCTTTCACCGAAGCGGTCACCACATCGCCCAATTCCGCCACCAACCCTGCGTCGCCGCCCAAAGGCAGGATGGCCATCAAGCGTCGTGCGCCGGAATTGTCCGCCACGGTCAGCCATGTCCGCATTTGAACCATGCGATAGCTCCCTCGCTCCCGAAATTCTTACGCGACGCGCGTCGAGCGCGCCACGATCTCCGCCAGCCGCCACCGCTTCAGCTTCGAAAGCGGCCGGCTCGCGATGATTCGCACTGTGTCGCCGGGCTTCGCCTCGTTGCGCTCGTCGTGGGCGTAGTATTTCTTGTTGCTGCGCATGACGCGGAGATACTTCGCGTGCTGAACCGTCCGCGCCACCTTCACAACGATGGTCTTGTGCATCTTGGAGCTCGTCACCACTCCAACGAGTTCCTGCCGCGCGCCTCGTTCTTTGTGAGGCTGACCCGTGCCTACTGTCGCTTCACTTGCCATCTGGCTTCCTCACTTACTTCTTGCTCTTGCTTTTCTTTTCCGATTTCTTTTCACTCGACTTCGCTCGCGCCTTTGACTCGCCCTTTTCGGCCTTCGCTCCGTCGCTTTCCTTCGCCGGAGCTGCGCTGCGCAACCCAAGCTGTTGTTCGCGCGCCAAGGTCTTTACGCGCGCCAGATCGCGGCGCGCTTCGCGAAGCTTCTTCACGCTTTCCGCCTGACCAGTGGTCAGCTGAAATCGCAGCCGGAAAATCTGTTCGCCGAGCTCGTGCTCCTGAATCGAGAGCTCGTTCGCGTCCATTTCCCGGAACTTCTCCATGCTCTTAGCGCTCATTACAGTTCCTCTGCCCGGCTGACAAACTGAGTCCGGATCGGCAGCTTCTGCGCTGCGAGGTTCATCGCTTCTGTCGCCGAAGCCAGATCAACGCCTGACATTTCGAACATCACGCGTCCGGGCTTTACCACCGCAACCCAACGCTCCGGCGGCCCTTTGCCCTTGCCCATGCGCGTTTCCGCCGGTTTTTTCGTGAAGGGCTTATCCGGAAACACCCGAATCCACAATTTTCCTCCGCGCTTGATGAAACGAGTGATCGCCACGCGCGCCGCCTCGATTTGCCGGTCGGTAATCCACGCTGGTTCGAGCGCCTTCAGGCCGTATTCGCCGAACGCTAGCGAACCGCCGCGCCACGCCTTCCCGCTGCGCCTCCCGCGCTGCTGCTTGCGGTACTTCACTTTTTTCGGCATCAACATAGTCGCTTTTCCCTGTTCCCCGAATTCCTAGGCGTTCGCTGCTGCTGCTGCGCGTTCTTCCGCGCGCTTTCTCTCCGGAGCGTTTTCGCCCTGATACACCCAGCACTTCACGCCAATCACGCCGTACGTCGTCTCTGCCTGCGCGAATCCAAAGTCAATGTCCGCTCTCAACGTCTGGAGCGGCAACCGCCCCTGCAGATACCATTCCTTGCGCGCGATTTCCGCGCCGTTCAACCGGCCTGCGACGCGTACCTTGATTCCCTTGCAGCCAAAACGCAGCGCTGAATCCACCGCCTTGCGCATCGCCCGCCGAAACGCCACGCGCTTCTCCAGTTGCAGCGCAATCGACTCCGCTACCAGTTGCGCATCCAGCTCTGGACGGTGTACTTCCTGAATGTCGATATGCACTTCGCGCTTCGTCCGCTTCTGCACTTCCTCTTTTAGCTTGTCGATCTCTGAGCCTTTGCGCCCGATGATGATTCCCGGCCGCGCCGTGTAAATCCGCACCACCAGCTTGTTCGCCGCGCGCTCGATGTCGATGGAATTCACGCCCGCCGACTTCAGCTTGTCCTTCAACTCCTTGCGCAGTTGCACATCTTCGTGCAACAGGTCCGCGTATTCGCGTTTCGCGAACCAGCGCGACTTCCACGACTTGTTGTAGCCCAGTCGGAAGCCGTACGGATGCGTTTTCTGACCCAATCGATCCTCCTGTAACCCTACTTGCTCTTCTTCTTGGCCTTCTCGGCCGCCTTCTTCTGTTGCTTGGCGCGATCCTCGAGAGTCTTGCGCGCCTTGCGCACCGCTCCCTTGAGGCCCTTGGAAGCTTCGCGCTCCGCGACCGCTTCCTTCGCGCGATGCTCCGCAGCCCGTTCGTGCTCTGCCACCTGCACGACGATGTGGCTGGTACGTTTCTGATAGTGGAACGCCCGGCCCATCGGCGCCGTACGCAAGCGCTTCCAACGCGGCCCTTCGTTTACGTAGCACTGCGAAACAAAGAGCGCATCAACATCCAGTGAATCTCCCGACTCATCCGCTTTATGTTCCGCATTCGCGATGGCGCTACGCAGTACCTTCGCGATGTCCCGCGCGACACGCTTTTTCGTGAACTGCAACACTTGCAACGCGTCCTGCGCCTGCCGCCCGCGAATCTGGTCGATCACCAATCGCGCCTTTTGCGGCGACACGCGAATGAAGCGGGCGTTCGCGAAGCCATCAATCATCCGGTGCTGCATTGCTTCAGGTGCCATATTCTCTCTGTCCTTACGCCTTCGGTGCTGCCGGAGCCGCGCCGCCTGCCGGCGCTCCACCCGCTGGAACTCCCGGAGCCCCGCCCGCTGCGGCAGCAGCCTTCTCCAAAGCCGCCTTCACTGCGTGCCCTTTGAACGTGCGCGTCGGCGCGAATTCACCCAGCTTGTGCCCTACCATCTGCTCGGTGATGTACACGGGAATAAATTTTTTTCCGTTGTGTACCGCGATCGTGTGGCCGATCATGTCCGGCAGAATCGTCGAGCGCCGCGACCACGTCTTCACCACTTTCTTTTCGTTGCGCGAATTCATCCCTTCCACTTTTTCGCGCAAGTGCTCATCGATAAACGGACCCTTTTTCAGCGAACGTGGCATCGTTCCTCGATCCTCTATTCTTCCACTCGGCGCAGCTTCACCCATTGCGCGCGGCGCATCCGCCGGAAGCCGCGTACCGGACCCGGCACTCGGTGCGAAATCGGGCAGAACGGGCAGACAAACCGCGTGCCCTGCGCGTTCGGCAGTTTCTCCACCACAACAGCCCAGCTCGACTTGCACAACCGGTACATCGTTTGCGGCGGCGGAATGACCACTCTTGCTTTGCGAACCGGCTTTACTTCCGGCCGGACGTGCTTCCGTGCGCGCGCGGCGCGCCCGGATACTCTTCGAGTTGTTCGTGTAACGCTCATTGTCCTACCTTCAATTTCCCGCCGCGCCGGGATCATTTACTATTTGCCTCTTCCTCTACAAAACCAGCTTACAAAACTCGCTACGGCTTGCGCCTTTGCACAATCAGACGGTCCGAAGCCTTCTTCTTACGCGTCTTCGCTCCCAACGTCGGGAAGCCCCACGGCGTCTGCGGATGATTTCCCTTCACGCGTCCTTCACCGCCGCCGTGCGGATGATCCACCGGATTCATCGCCACGCCTCGCACCGTTGGCCGGCGTCCGTGCCAGCGCGTACGCCCCGCTTTTCCGTACGTCACGTTTTCGTGGTCCAAGTTTCCTAGCTGCCCGACGGTCGCCATGCAATCCACCGAAAACTTGCGCGTCTCTCCCGACGGCAACTTCACCAGAGCAATCTCGCCTTCCTTGCTCAAAAGCTGCGCCGCGCCGCCTGCAGACCGCACCAGCTGCCCGCCCTTTCCAGGCGACAGCTCCAAATTGTGAACCATCGTCCCGGGTGGGATATGTCTAATCGTCAGCGCGTTTCCGGGCAGAATATCCGCAGCCTCGCCGTTCTGCACGGTCATACCCACTTCCAGTCCCACTGGATGCAAGATGTAGCGTTTCTCGCCATCCGCATAATGCAGGAGTGCGATGCGAGCCGAACGGTTCGGGTCATATTCAATCGCGGCAACCTTCGCCGGAATGCCCGTCTTGTCGCGGCGATAATCGATCACGCGATACTTCTTCTGATGTCCGCCGCCTCGGTGCCAAATCGTCACTTCGCCGTGCGCGTTGCGCCCGCCCGTTCGCTTTTTCGTTTCGATCAGCGACTTTTCCGGCTGCTCCTTGGTAATGTCGCTCTTGTCGAGCATTGTCAAGAAGCGCCGCGCCGGTGTGTAAGGTCGAAATGATTTCAGTGCCATAGTTGCCTCTTGCTACAAATTCTCCGCGTACTCCATCATCTTTTCGCCGGGCGCCAGCTTCACATACGCCTTCTTCCAATCCGGTCTTTGTCCTTCGGAACGTCCGCGCCGCCGCGTCTTGCCGTGATAAATCGCCGTGCGTACTTCCGCAACTTTCACATTGAACACTTTTTGCACCGCTTCTTTGATCTGCGTCTTCGTCGCGTCGCGCGCCACTTCAAACACCGCCGTCTGCTGCGTCTCTTTCACACCCAGACCCTTTTCCGTGATCACTGGCCGCCGAATAATTTCGTAAGGCTGCATTGACATGACTTAGTCCTTTTTCGCCTTGGACTTCGGCTTTGAATGCGTCTTCGCCTTCTTCTCGGTTTTCTTCGCCGGTTTCTTAGCCTTCGCGGCGCTCTTGGCCTCGTGCTTTGCAGCCGGCTTCTCGGCGTGCTCGCTCTTTTCCCTTGTAGCCGCGCCCTGAATTTGCACGTGCTCTGAACCACCATTTGCACTTGGGCTGTCACTAAGCCCGCGACTCAATTTCTCCGCCGCCTCGCGCGACAGCACCACCGACTCATGTCGCAGCAGATCGTACGGCTGAATCGCTGTTGTGCGCACCAGCTTCACACCTTCCAAATTCCGGCTGGCGCGCTCCAGATTTACGTTTTCTCCCCCGTCTACCAGCAGCAGCGTCCGGCTCGCATCATCCACGCGTGACAGCGCATCGCGAAACGCCTTCGTCTTGTGCGTTTCGAGTTCCCACTTCTCCACGACGAACAATTTTTTCTCTGCGAGCTTCGCCGAAAGCGCCGAGCGCAGCGCTCCAACGAAAACCTTTCGCGGAATCCGATATGCGTAGCTTCGCGGCACCGGCCCATGCACTGTGCCGCCATGACGCCACAGAGGCGATCGAATTGATCCGATGCGCGCGCGGCCCGTGCCCTTTTGCTTCCACAATTTCCGGCCCGCGCCGCTGACCTCGCTCTTCTGCTTCGTTTTGTGCGTCCCTGCGCGCTGTCCTGCCAGGTAGTTCCGCACCGTTTCGTGCAGCAGGTGCGGATTCACCCGCGCCGCGAAAACGTCATCGGCCAGCTCAAGCTGTCCCACTGTCTTCCCGCTCAGATTCGTTATGTCTACGACGGCCATGTTCGTCTCGTTATTTCGAGCCTTTCGCTTTTTTCACGTAAATGTACGCGCCCGTAGCTCCGGGGACTGCGCCGCGCACGAAAAGCAAATTCTCGTCCGCATCGATCTTCACAACTTTCAAGTTCTTCGACGTCTTTCGCACGCTTCCCAAATGACCCGGAAAATGCTGGTTCTTCCACACGCGCGACGGAAACGAGCTCGCTCCAATGCCTCCTGGCGCGCGATGAAACATCGAGCCATGCGAAGCATCTCCCCCGGCGTAATGCCATCGCTTCACGCCGCCTGCAAAACCGCGGCCTTTGCTGATGCCCGCCACATCCACAAGCTCGCCTACCGTGAAGCCATCCACCAAAACGCGGTCGCCAGCCTTCGTTTCGTCCTTCGATTCTTCCAACCGGAACTCGCCCAAAAACCGCATCGGTGCCACGCCGGCTTTTTTGAAGTGCCCGGTCATCGCCTTGTTGATGCGTTGCGGCTTGATGAACTCCACCAGTCCCAATTGCACCGCGTCGTAGCCGTGCTTGTCTTTCGTCCTTCGGTCAACCACCACACACGGACCCGCTTGCAGCACCGTGCATGGAATCGATGTGCCATCGTCGCCGAACACCTGCGTCATCCCCAGCTTGATTCCCAGAATTCCGTTGACTGCCATCGCTCTCGCTCTTTTCCGTTACTTTCCGGCGTGCTGTGCGCCAAATGCCTTGATTTCCACATCTACTCCCGGCGGCAGATCCAGCTTCATCAGCGCATCCACTGTGTCCGGCGTCGGCCCTAAGATGTCGATCAGCCGCTTGTGCGTCCTCATCTCGAACTGCTCGCGCGATTTCTTGTCCACGTGCGGCGAACGCAGCACCGTCCAGCGATTAATCACCGTCGGCAAAGGAATCGGCCCCGCAACGTCCGCGCCAGTGCGCCGCGCGGTTTCGACAATTTCCTTCGTCGATTGATCGAGGATGCGGTGATCGTACGCCTTCAAACGAATCCGAATTTTTTCTCCGGTTGGCATGTTTTACTCGACGATTTCCGTGACCGCGCCAGCGCCCACCGTGTGCCCGCCTTCGCGAATCGCAAACCGCAGCCCCTTCTCGAGCGCCACCGGAGTGATCAGTTTCACTTCCACCGACA
>Ga0126371_10000014_pt1 | contig 115634 bp, 110 predicted proteins | sample PanSoiMetaPlot_4_FD_110145 | JGI IMG/M metagenome (GOLD analysis project Ga0126371, IMG submission 110145) | Tropical forest soil microbial communities from Panama - MetaG Plot_4 | ecosystem: Environmental > Terrestrial > Soil > Tropical forest > Bulk soil | place: Panama | collected 2016-02-17
GACGACAGCGAGCGCGTCTTGCCCCGCACCTGCACCTTGAGATCACGCCCGCCCCGGCCGCCGCGGCGCGCGTTCATCGATCCCCCCACACGCCATCGGCGCGCATCATCTGCACCAGCATGCCCTCGCGCAGGCCGCGGTCGGCGACGCGCAGCCGCTCGCACGGAAAGGCGCGGCGGATCGCTTCCAGGATGGCGCAGCCCGCGAGCACGAGGTCGGCGCGTTCCGGGCCGATGCAGGCGTTGGCGACGCGCTCCTCATAGCTCATGTCGAGCAGCGCCTGGACCACGTCGGTCACCTGGCCGTCGTCGAGCCAGCAGCCGTCCACGCGGCGGCGATCGTAACGCGGCAGCTTGAGGTAGACGCCCGCGATCGTCGTCACGGTGCCGGACGTCCCGAGCAGATGCATGCGCGCGAGATCGCCGCCATGCGCGGCGGCAAACTCCGCGATCCGCTGCGCCACCTCGCCGATCATCGCCTCGAATGTCTCGCGCGTGACGTGGTGGCCGCCGTGCCTCTCCGCAAGCGTGACGACGCCGAGCGGAACCGAGACCCAGCCCTGGATGCTCGGCCCCGGCGGGCCGCGCCGCATGGGCGTGCACGGCCCGAGCCGCACCAGCTCGGACGAGCCGCCGCCGATGTCGAACAGGATGACGCCGTCCACCTCCGGATCGATCAGCGGGGTGCAGCCCGTCGCGGCGAGCGACGCTTCGGTCTTGCGATCGATGATCTCGAGGTCGAGTCCGACCTCGCCGAGCACGCGGGAACGGAACTCGTCGCCGTTCTCCGCCGCGCGGCACGCTTCGGTGGCGATCAGGCGGGCGCGGCCGGCGTGGCGGTGCCGCATCTTGTCGCGGCATACGCTGAGCGCCGAGACGGCGCGCTCGATCGCGGCCTCGCTGATGCGACCCGATGCCGAGATGCCCTCGCCCAGCCGGATGATCCGCGAGAACGCGTCGATCACGCGAAAGCCGTTGCCGGCCGGACGCGCGACCAGCAGGCGGCAATTGTTGGTGCCGAGGTCGAGTGCCGCATAGGTCTCGCGCGGCTCGCCGGCCTCGCGCGGCGAATCACGCTCCCCGCCCTGACGCGCATAAGGGCCACGACCCCGCCGGCCGCGGTCGGGCCGCGGCCAATCGGGCACAGGGTCGAGGCCTCCCCCGGCCTCGTCTTCCATCAAGAACCTTCCCGCCGCATCGGAGTCCACCCGGTGACTCGACGATTGCGGCACGTGTTTCGTCAGATCGGAACCGAGTGTAACAGCGTCGCGCAGCAGTGCAACATGGCTGGCCGTCGGCTACCGTTGGGCTCGTGTCCTTGTCCGGGCCATCCGGCTCGTCTATCCAACCGCCCATATCCGTGCGCGGACTCCACCATTAGCGCATGTTCCGGCGAATGCCCGCCCGGAGTTGCTCCGGGGCGGATATCATTTCGCCGACAAGAACATGCGGCAAATAAAGCGTGATGCGCCCATGAATCTTCGCAACGATCCGAACGCCTTTTCCTCCGGTGTCGCCGCCATCGGCGAGCCGATGCTGCGCAGCGAAGACCCCAAGCTGTTGCGCGGCGAAGGCCGCTATACCGACGACCTGCAGCTGCCCGGACAGACCTATTGCGTGATGGTGCGCAGCCGCCACGCCCACGGCACCATCCGCTCGATCAACCCCGATGCGGCGCGCGCGATGCCGGGCGTGCTTGCGATCTACACCGGCGCCGATCTCGCCGCCTACGGCCTGCTCAAGTCGAGCCTGCCGTTCAAGAGCCGCGACGGCTCGGACATGCGCCATACCGGCCGCCCGGCGCTCACGAGCGACAAGGTGCGCTTCGTCGGCGATCCGATCGCCTGCGTCATCGCCGAGACCGTCAACCAGGGCCGCGACGCCGCCGAGGCGATCGAGATCGACATCGATTCGCTACCGGCCGTCATCGATCCTTCAGTCGCGATCCGCGAAGGCGCGCCGCAGCTCTACGACGACGCGCCCGGCAACACGGCGCTCGACTTCCACTATGGCGACAGCGAGAAAGTGAAAGCTGCCTTCGCGGCCGCCGCCCACGTCGCCAAGGTCGACCTCGTCAACAGCCGCGTCGTCGTCAATTCGCTGGAGCCGCGCGGCGCGATCGGCAGCTTCGACGCGGCGAGCGGGCGCTGGACCCTGCACACTGGCTGCCAGGGCGTCATGGGCATGCGGGCGCAGCTCTCCGCCGTGCTCGGCACGACGCCCGACAAGGTGCACGTGCTCGTCGGCAATGTCGGCGGCTCGTTCGGCATGAAGGCGGCGGTCTATCCCGAATATGTCTGCTGCCTGCACGGCGCGCGCGAGCTCGGCCGGCCGGTCAAGTGGATCGACGAGCGCACGTCGAGCTTCACGTCGGACAATCACGGGCGCGATCACTTCTACACCGTCGAGCTCGCGCTCGATGCGGAAGGTCACTTTCTGGCATTGCGGCTCACCGGCTACGGCAATCTCGGTGCGTTCATGGGCACGATGGCGCCGCAGCCGGCGACGCTGAACGTCATCCGCAACGCCGCGAGCCTCTACCGCACGCCGCTCATCGAGCTGTCGACCCGCTGCGTCTTCACCAACACGACTTTCATCAACCCGTACCGCGGCGCCGGGCGGCCGGAGGGCAACTACTTCATGGAGCGCGTGATCGACGTCGCGGCCGCCGAGATGGGCATCGACCGCATGACGCTGCGCAAGCGCAACCAGATCACGTCGCGCGAGCTGCCCTACGCGGCGGCCTCCGGCCAGACCTACGACTCGGGCGACTTCCCGGCCGTCTTCAAGCAGGCGATCGAGGCCGCCGACGTGAAGGGCTTCAACGCGCGCCGGCGCGAGTCGAAGAAGCGCGGCCTGCTGCGCGGTCTCGGCATCGGCAGCTATCTCGAGGTGACGGCTCCCGCCAACAAGGAGATGGGCGGCATCCGCTTCGAGGCGGACGGCACCGTCACGATCCTCACCGGCACGCTCGACTACGGCCAGGGCCACGCGACGCCGTTCGCGCAGGTGCTGAGCGAGAAGCTCGGCATTCCGTTCGACCGCATCCGCCTCCTCCAGGGCGACAGCGACCAGCTGCTCGCCGGCGGCGGCACCGGCGGCTCGCGCTCGGCGATGAATTCGGGGGGCGCCATCGTCGAGGCCTCGGCCAAGGTGATCGAGCAAGGCAAGACGATCGCCTCGCACGTGCTCGAGGCCGCGGTCGCCGACATCGAGTTCGCGCGCGGCCGCTTCACGGTCGCGGGCACCGACCGCTCGATCGGGATCATGGAGCTCGCCGACAGGCTGCGCGCCGGCGCCAAGCTGCCGCCCGACGCGCCGCAGTCGCTCGACGTCGCCCATGTCAGCAACGGCATGCCGGCGGCCTTTCCCAACGGCTGCCACGTCTGCGAGGTCGAGGTCGATCCGCAGACCGGGGTGATCGAGGTGGTGAAGTACACCTCGGTCAACGATTTCGGCACCGTGCTCAACCCGATGCTGGTGGAAGGCCAGATCCACGGCGGCGTCGTCCAGGGCATCGGCCAGTCGTTCCTGGAGCGCACCGTCTACGACGACGAGGGCCAGTTCCTCACCGGCTCGTTCATGGACTACTGCCTGCCGCGCGCCACCGACGCGCCGCCGTTCGAGACCATCCATCACCCGGTGCCGGCCAAGACCAATCCGCTCGGCGCCAAGGGCTGCGGCGAGGCGGGCTGCGCCGGCTCGCTCACCTCGGTGATGAACGCGATCGTCGACGCGCTGTCGGAATTCGGCATCCGCCACATCGACATGCCGGCGACGCCCGAGAAGGTGTGGCGCGCGATCCAGGCGGGGAAGAAGAGCTGATCCTTATCACCGTCACCCTGAGGCGCTCGGCGCGAAGCGCCGAGCCTCGAAGGGCGACGGCCGATGCAGCGCCACTTGCTCATTTGCTGCACCCTTGTGGCCGATCATCCTTCGAGGCTCGCTTCGCTCGCACCTCAGGATGACGGGTTTACCTGAGTACATGTGCGGGCAAAGCGCTTATCGCCCGATCAATCCACCTGCGACTGCCGCCAGCACCACGACCAGCCACGGCGGCAGCTTCCACATCGCGAGCGCCAGGAACGCGACGATCGCCAGCGCGAAATCGGCCGGCCCCGTGATCGCGCTGGTCCACACCGGGCGATAGAGCGCGGCGAGCAGGAGCCCGACCACCGCCGCATTGATGCCGCGCAAGGCCGCCTGCGCGCGCGGCTCGCCGCGCAGCGCGGCCCAGAATGGCAGCGCGCCGAACACGAGCAGGAACGAGGGCAGAAACACCGCGACGAGGCACAGCGCCGCGCCGAGCCAGCCGCTCGGTTGCGTCTTCATCACGGCGCCGAGATAGGCCGAGAAGGTGAACAGCGGCCCCGGCACCGCCTGCGCGGCGCCGTAGCCGGCGAGGAAGTCGTCGTTGGTCACCCAGCGCGGCACGACCTCGGCCTGCAGCAGCGGCAGCACGACGTGGCCGCCGCCGAACACTAGCGAGCCGGAACGGTAGAAGCTGTCGAACAGCGCGAGCGCCTGCGACGGCACGACGGCCGCGAGCAGCGGCAGGCCGGCGAGCAGCGCGAAGAAGAGCGCAAGGCAGACGAGCGCGAACCTCTTGCCGATCGGCACGTGCAGCGCCGTGGCGGCGGACGTGGCCTCATCGCGCAGGATGACGACTCCGATGATGCCGCCGGCCACGATGGCGCCGATCTGGCCCCAGACCGATGGCACGAGCAGAACGACGACGGCGGCGAGGACCGCGAGCGTCGCGCGCGCGCGATCCGGGCAGAGCGTGCGCGCCATGCCCCACACCGCCTGCGCGACCACGGCGACGGCCGCGATCATCAGGCCGTGCAGCCAGCCGGAGCCGAGCGCGCCCTGGAGCGTGCCGAGGCCGTAGGCGAACAGCACCATCGCGATCGCCGACGGCAGCGTGAATCCGGTCCAGGCCGCGAGCGCACCCGGAATGCCGGCGCGCAGGAGGCCGGTACCGATGCCGACCTGGCTCGATGCCGGCCCGGGCAGGAACTGGCAGAGCGCGACGAGGTCGACGAAGGAGCGTTCGTCGAGCCAGCGGCGACGCTCGACGAACTCGGTGTGGAAATAGCCGAGATGCGCGACCGGCCCGCCGAACGAGGTGAGCCCGAGCTTGAGGAAAACCGCCAGCACCTCGGGCCAGCGGCCGGGCGCGGGCTTCGTCGGCTCGCCGGCGTCACTCATGCTTATTCCCCGCCCCTCACCTGCCGACGCGCGGACATGCACTGCCCTTATAGCGCCATCGACGAACTGCGCTAAACTGGATGCCCCTCATCGAAACATACGCGAACGCCATGATGGAAGCCTATATCTGCACGGCCTGCGGCACACAGTATCCGCCGGGCGAGAAGCCGCCGGCGCAGTGCACGATCTGCGAGGAGGAGCGGCAGTATGTGCCGCCGACCGGGCAGACCTGGACCACGCTGAAGTCGCTCGCGGCGCGCAGCTTCAATTCCTGGCGCGAGCACGAGCCGGGCGTGCTGGGCATCGGTACGCAACCCAATTTTGCCATCGGCCAGCGCGCGATGCTGATCCGCACACCGCACGGCAATGTGCTGTGGGACTGCATCGCGATGCTCGACGACGCGACCGTGACGCTGATCAACTCGCTCGGCGGGCTTGCGGCGATCGCCATCTCGCATCCGCATTTCTACACCACCATGGTGGAATGGAGCCGCGCCTTCGGCGACGCGCCGATCCACCTCCATGCGGACGACCGCGAGTGGATCATGCGGCCCGATCCGGCGATCAACACATGGGAAGGCAACACGCTCGCGCTCCTGCCGGACGTGACGCTCGTGCGCGGTGGCGGGCATTTTCCGGGCGGCACGATGCTGCACTGGGCGAAGGGCGCCGGCGGACGCGGCGTGCTGTGCTCGTCCGATATCGCCACGGTGACCACCGACCGCAAGTTTCTCACCTTCATGTGGAGCTATCCGAATTTCATTCCGCTTTCGGCCGCGCAGGTCGAGGGCATCGCGGCGGCACTTGCGCGGTTTCCCTTCGACACCATCTATGGACATTATTTCGACCGCGTGATCCGCCACGACGGCGAGGCCGTGTTGAAGCGGTCGGTCGCGCGCTATCTCAAGGCGATCCGAGGTTGACGGCCTCTGGAAGGAAGGACGCAATGAGCAAGGACCATCCGATCCGCATCGAGCCCACTCCGCATCGCGTGCGGGTGCGGCTTGGCGGCAAGACCGTGGTCGACACCACGCGCGCGCTCACCTTGTTCGAGGCCTCGTATCCGGGCGTGCAATACGTTCCGCGCCAGGATGCCGACATGTCGCTGCTGGCGCGCACCGAGCACCACACCCATTGCCCCTACAAGGGTGACGCGTCGTACTATTCGATCAAAGCCGATGGCAAGACCGCCGAGAACGCGGTGTGGACCTACGAGAAGCCGTTTCCCGGCGTGGCGCAGATCGAGGGGTACCTGGCGTTCTATCCCAACAAGGTCGCGATCACGGTGGAGGGCTGACGATCCCCCCGTGACTCGTCATGGCCGGGCTTGTCCCGGCCATCCACGTCTTGCTTGGCGACTAGAAAGACGTGGATGCCCGGCCCAAGGCCGGGCATGACGGCTCATCACGGCTCATCACGGCTCCTGCGAATCCATCAGGATGAACGCGACGCGGCACGGCTCCTTGCCGTGATTGATCCAGGCATGGTTGGTCGCCTGCTGCACCACCACGTCGCCGGCCTTGAGATGCACGATGCTGTCGTCGAGCATCATGTCGATCTCGCCCGACATGATGATCGCGTAGTCGATCGTGCGGGTGCGATGCATCATCGGATGCTTGGGCGGCAACCCGCGCTTGGGCGCATCGACGCCCGCAACCTTCATCATGGTGTCCATCGGCAGCTTCTCGATCTTCTCGGTCATCGGCACGAAGTCGACGATGCGGAAGATCGTCCCGTTCCGCGGCGGCTGCAGCGCGACCTTGATCTTGCCGCGGTCCTCGGTCCAGTTGAAATCCGCCGGCGCAGCCTGCGTCACCCACACCTCGCCGGCCGGATTGGGCGAGCGCAGGCTCTGCAGCGCCAGCGCATCGTCGACCAGCGCGACCGACTTGCCGTCCTTGTTGATCGTCGTCACCACGCGGTGCACGGTCGGCGGCGACGCCTTCTGCTGGCCGGCCGCGTAGCCGGCCGCGACCAGTCCGATCGCGCCGAGCGTCAATACGAGCGCACGCTTCATCTCATCCTCCCTGGCTGACGTCTTGGTTGACGCCCATACTACGTGGCTTTTTGCCGCCCTGTCATGACGGTGACGCGCCCCGGTACGCGGCACCAGGTGGTTTCCTCCGCTTCACGCCGCGGCTAGGCTGCGCCCGGATCAAGCCCGCGGGGAAAGTCGATGAACCGGACCATCCGTACATTATTGTTGCTGGGCGCGGCGCTGCTCGCGTCGACGGCCGGCGCGAAAGCGCAGAGCTACCCGACCCGCCCGATCCACATCATCGCGCCCTATGCGCCCGGCGGCATCGCCGACATCGCGGCGCGCCTGATCGGACAGAAGCTCACCGACGCCTGGGGCCAGCAGGTCGTGGTGGAGAACCGGCCGGGCGCCAACGGCTTCCTCGGCGTCACCGCGGTCACGCGCGCGCAGGCGGACGGCTACACGCTGCTGGTCGCGACCGTCGGCGACGTCACCATCAACCCGCTCCTGTTCAAGCACGTACCCTACGACGTCGGCCACGACCTCGTTCCGATCACCATGCTGAGCGATACGCCGACCGTGCTCGCCGCCAACGCCAACGCGCCGTACCGGACGGTGGCGGACGTGATCGCCGACGGCAGGAAGAAGCCCGACAACGTCACGATCGGTTCGCCCGGCATCGGCAGCGTCAACCAGCTCGCCTTCGAGTGGATGGGCCTCGGCACCGGCGTCAAATTCCTGCACGTGCCCTACAAAGGTGGCGCGCCGGCCGCGACCGCGCTCGCGGGCGGCGAGATCCCGCTTGCGGTGCTGGCAAGCTCGTCGGTGCGGCCGTTCCTGCAGAACAACCGCGTGCGGGTGCTCGCGATCACCACCGCCAAGCGCTCGAGCTTCAACCCCGAATGGCCCACCCTGCAGGAAAGCGGCGTGCCCGAGGTCAACATCTCGAACTGGACCGCGCTGATGGCGCCGGCCGGCACGCCGCAGCCGATCATCGACAAGCTGCAACGGGCGGTCACCGAAATCCTCAAGGACCCGGACATCCAGAAGCGCTTCGCGGCCGGCGGCGCCGTGACGGTGCCGACCACCGCGGCGGAGCTCGCGGCACGCATCAAGCACGATGCGGCGGCCTTCAAGGTGATCGTCGACAAGGCGAACATCCATATCGAGTGAGAGCTCACAACGATTCACGCCTCGTCATGGCCGGGCTTGTCCCGGCCATCCACGTCTTGGCAAGGAAGTAAGACGTGGATGCCCGCATGCGCGGGCATGACGGCAAACTAACGGAATTCCGACACATGGAAGTCTTCGAAGCGGTCGAGTCGCGCATCGCGTGCCGCTGGTTCCTCGACAAGCCGGTCGATGCAAAGATCGTGAGCACGCTGATCGAGACGGCGGCGCGCGCGGCGTCGGGCGGCAACCTGCAGCCCTGGCGCGTCTTTGCGCTCACCGGCGCGCCGCTCGCCGAGCTCAAGCGGCGGGTCGCGGCGCGCATCGCGGACCACGACCCGCGCCACGACGACGCGGAGTATCCGATCTACCCGAAGACCATGTGGGAGCCCTACAAATCACGGCGCGAGGAGCACGGGGTCCAGCTCTATGGCGCGCTCGGCATCGCGCGCGACGACGTGCAAGGCCGCCTCGACCAATACAAGCGCAATTTCCAGTTCTTCAACGCGCCGGTCGCGCTGTTCGTCACCATCGAGCGCAAGCTCGGTCCGGGGCAATGGGCCGATCTCGGCGGCTACATCCATGCGCTCATGTTCCTCGCGCGCGGCGCCGGCCTCGACACATGCCCGCAGGAGTCATGGGCGCGCATGCACGCGACGGTCGGCCAGTTCCTCGCCATCCCGCCCGAGCACATGCTCTTCTGCGCCGTCGCAATCGGCTACGGCGACCGCGCGCATCCGGCCAACAGCTTCCGCTCGCCGCGCGCGCGGCTCGAGGAGTTCTGCACGTTCGTCGGATTCGAAGGCAGCTGACGGGGAATTCGAAGTGACTCGCGCGGCGCCATGCGCGAGGATGTTGTCATGAACGCATCGACCACGAGCTGGACCGAACGCACCAAGGCTTTCTGCGCGCGCTTCAATCTGCGCGTCCCCATCCTGCTGGCGCCGATGGCCGGCGCGTGCCCGCCCTCGCTCTCGATCGCGGTTGCCAATGCGGGCGGGCTCGGCGCGTGCGGCGCGCTGCTGATGGCGCCGGACGCCATCATGGCGTGGGCGAACGAGGTGCGCGCCGGCACCAACGGCGCGTTCCAGCTCAACTTGTGGATTCCCGATCCGCCGCCGCGGCGCGACGCTGCGCACGAGGCGCGCCTGCGCGACTTCCTCGGCGGCTTCGGCCCGGCGGTCGCGGCCGATGCGGCCGACGGCAAGCCGCCCGACTTCGCCGCGCAATGCGAGGCGCTGCTCGCGGTCGGGCCGCCGATCGTCTCCTCCGTCATGGGCGTCTACCCGCCCGAGTTCGTCGCCCGGCTCAAGGCGCGCGGCATCGCCTACTTCGCGATGGTCTCGACGGTCGCGGAGGCGCGCGCCGCCGAAGCGGCCGGCGCCGACGTGATCGTCGCGCAGGGCATGGAAGCCGGCGGCCACCGCGGCGCCTTCGATGCGGCACAGGCCGAGGCCCAGCTCGTCGGCCTCTTCTCCCTGCTGCCGGCCGTCGTCGATGCCGTGAAGGTGCCGGTGGTCGCGACCGGCGGCATCGCGGACGGACGCGGGGTCGCGGCCGCGCTCATGCTCGGCGCGAGCGCGGCGCAGATCGGCACAGGTTTTCTGCGCTGCCCGGAAGCGAAGCTGCCGCCCGCCTGGGCGGACGGCATCGGCCGCGCCTTGCCGGAAGGCACGATGGTCAGCCGCGCCTTCAGCGGCCGCGCCGGCCGCGCCATCGCGACCAACTATGCGCGCGCCGCCGCGGCGCCCGATGCGCCGGCGCCCGCCCCCTACCCGGTGCAGCGAAGCCTCACCGCCGCGATGCGCACGGCGGCGACCAAGGCCGGCGACCTGCAGCGCATGCAGGCCTGGGCCGGCCAATCCGCGGCGCTCGCGCGCGCCGAGCCCGCCGCGAGCGTGCTCGCGCGCATCTGGCAGGACGCGCAGGCGCTGCTCGGCTAGCTCATCGACTCGCGTACTGCGGCTGGCGCTACTGCGGCCCGAAGTAGCGCGAGCCCAGCAGCACCACGAGCCACGTCGCGGCGAATATGCCGACCGCAACGATAACGACGACCGGTCCGCCAACCATGCCCATCTCCCTCTTCGCCCTCGTTCGGATTCGGGGCGTTTGCGGCGATCTTAGACCAGTCGCGGACTCCTGTCCCGTCGCCGGGCCGCTTGTAAAGAACAGGGAAAATACAAGCGCGCGGGCCCCGTGGTGCCCCTCGGACCGCCGGGAGGGGCCTCTCAGAAAAATACAGGCGATCTGCAACGCGAATTCGTCGCCAATTACAATGCAAGGCCTTGCGCGCGCGAGAGAAAAGCCGCCGACGCAAGAACAATGGGGAACAATGGAAAAAACAATAAAGAACAATGCGCAGAACAATCGGAAACAATGAGCGTCCTCAACCAGAGGTTCGCGCTTCCTCGTGATAACAAAAACCCGGCGACGAGCAGCGGCGGGCTCCAGGCACTCAAATCGCAGACTAGAATTTATGCCTCGCCGATTTGAGCCGCGAACGCAAGCAAACGCCCGCGTTATCACCGCAAAAAAGGGCCGGCGGCACTGCGCCATCCGCGCCGGCCGCCCGTGGTTCGAGCCCCGCCAGGGTGATATGATTCGCCCCAATCGATGACATCCGGAGGACAGCCGGGATGAACCTGCAAGCGCTTGGCTATGTCGGCATCCGCACCCGCAAGCCGGAGGACTGGCGCGCCTACGCCACACGCTTCCTCGGCCTGCAGCTCGTCGACGAAAGCCGCGCCACGATGGCGTTCCGCATGGACGACCGCAAGCAGCGCGTGGTGGTCGAGAGCGGCGAGACCGATGCGCCCGCGTTCTACGGCTGGGAGGTCGCGGACGCCGCGGCGCTGGATGCGCTCGGCGCGCATCTCGAGCGGCATGGTGTCAAGTTCGCGCGCGGCTCGCGCGCGCTGGCGGACGAGCGGCGCGTCAAGGACCTCATCGTCTTCTCGGATCCGATCGGAAATCGGATCGAGGTGTTTCACGGCGCCGAGATCGCCAACGAGCCGTTCCGGCCGGGCCGATCGATCTCGGGCTTCCGCACCGGGGCGCTCGGCATGGGGCATGCGGTGCTCACCGCCGAGCGGCTCGACGACGTGCTGCCCTTCTACACGGACATCCTCGGCTTCAAGGCGAGCGACTACATCCTCAAGCCGTTCGCGGCCTATTTCTTCCACGTCAATCCGCGCCATCACAGCCTGGCGTTCATCGACACCGGCAAGAACGGGATCCATCACCTGATGATGGAGACCTGCTTCCTCGACGATGTCGGGCAGGCCTACGACCTCGCGCTGCGCAAGCCCGAGATGATCGGCACCACGCTCGGCCGCCACGTCAACGACGAGGTGACGTCGTTCTATTCGTGGTCGCCTTCGGAATTCCTGGTCGAGTACGGCTGGGGCGGGCGCACCATCGACCCGGCGAGCTGGACGCCGCACGAGCGCACCGAGGGCCCGAGTCTCTGGGGTCACGATCGCGCCTGGTTGCCGCCGGAAGGCCGCGAGCAGGCCCGCGACATGCGCATCCGCGCCGCCGAGGCCGGCTGCCGCACGCCGCTCAACGTGATGGACGGCAATCACAAGCTCGCCGCCGACGTGTGCCCGTGGTGGACGATGAACGTGACGGCGCGGAAGACGGGGAGCTGACGCGATTTCGCGTCATTGCGAGGCACGCGCAGCGCGCCGAAGCAATCTGGATCCCCGAACGCATGCGCCCGGCGAGCGAGATTGCTTCGCTTCGCTCGCAATGACGGTCAGACCGTCACCTCCGCGCCCGTGATCTGCTCCAGCACCTTGCCCTTGGTCTCGATGCCGACGAACCACAGCGCGATCGCGGCGAGCAGGAAGGCGAGCGCGAAGGTGTGCAGCACATAGGCGCCGGCGCCCCAGTAGAGCATGAAGCCGACCACGGTCGGCGCCAGGAACGAGCCGATGCGGCCGATGCCGAAGAACCAGCCGACCGCGGTCGCGCGCAGGTGCGTCGGGTAGAGCTCGCTGACATAGACCGCATTCGAACCGTAGACGCCCGGGTTGACCCAGCCGACCGCCGCGATCGCGACATAGAGCCAGGCGCCGGTCGCCATCGCGAACCACAGATGAAAGAAGGCGCCGACGAAGTAGTAGAGAAACAGCACCGGCCGGCGGCCGTAGCGGTCGATCAGGTAGCTGCACGCCGCGTAGCCGACGATCGCGGTGGCGGCCTGCACGAACAGCAGGACGAGGATCTGCGAGAGCGGGAGGCCGCGCTCGCGCAGGATGGTCGGCAGCATGAAGATGATGCCGTTCGATGCCCACAAGAAGCAGAACGACACGATCCACAGGAGGATGGTACGGCGCAGGCGATCGGGCGTGAGCAGCTCGAGCACGGTGACGCCGCGCTGCTCCTCGCCGACCGCGGCCGCGACGGCCGCCGCCGGCGCCGGCTGCCCGGCGAGCGCCTGGCGCTCGATCTCCGCGACGGTCGCTTCCGCCTCGGCGATGCGGCCGCGGCTGATGAGGTAGCGCACCGACTCGGGCATCACGAGGCGCACGAAGAACAGGAGCAGAGCCGGCACCACGCCGACCACGAACACGGCGCGCCAGCCCCACACCGGCATGATGAAGTAGGCGACAAGCGCCGCGACCGCGAGGCCGGTCGGGAAGCCGACCGCCATGCCGCCGCTCATGCGGCCGCGGATGCGGCCGGGGGCGAACTCCGAGGTGAGCGCGACCGCGACCGGCACCTCGCCGCCGAGCCCGAAATTGGAGATGAAGCGGAAGATCGAGAGGGAGAGCACGTTCCACGACGCGGCGACCAGCCCGGTGAACACCGAGAAGATGCCGACCGTCGAGGCGAACGAGGTGCGCCGGCCGATGTAGTCGGAGATCGTGCCCCAGAACAGCGCGCCGAGGAACGCGCCGACGAGGCCGACGGTCGCGAGCAGGCCGGCCTGCGCCGGGTTGAGGTGGAACTCGCGCGCGACCGGCGGCAGCGCCATGCCGAACAGCGCGAAATCGGCGGCGTCGAACATCACGCCGAGGAAGCACAGGATGAACAGGTTGCGGTGCCAGCGCGAGAACGGCAGCCGTTCGAGGCGCCCGACCAGCTCGGCCGATTTTTGCGCGGTGTCCGCCATTGTGTGTCCCCTCCCCATGCGCCTCGTTGAGCCGAGGCTGTTGCGCGTGGAGTTAACAACGAAGCGCGCGACGATGACAAGCGCTCGCACCAAGTGCGGCGTCATGCCCGCGAAGGCGGGCATCCTCGTCTTTGCGTCAGTACACGAAGAAAGACGTGGATGGCCGGGACAAGCCCGGCCATGACGGGCCTTGCAAGGTCGGCTCTGCGCCGACTACGGTCCCCCCCGCCATGCTCGACATCTTCACCCACTTCATGCCGAAGCCGTTTCTCGACCGGCTCGGCGTGCTCATTCCGGGCCATCCGGTGCTCGCGGCATTCCCGCGCATCAAGCCGCTGTGGGATATCGACGCGCGGCTTGTGCTGCTCGACGAGTTCACCGGACTGCAGCAGGTGCTCTCGCTCGCCAATCCGCCGATCGAGCTCGTCGCGCCGCCGGACAAGAGCCCCGAGGTGGCGCGCATGGCGAACGACGCGCTCGCCGAGGTGTGCGGACGGCATCGCGACCGCTTCCCCGCCTTTGTCGCCTCGCTGCCGATGAACAATATCGACGCCTCGCTCGCCGAGATCGATCGCGCGATCGGCATGGGCGCGCGCGGCGTCCAGGTCTTCACCAACGTGGCGGGCGAGCCGCTGTCGGCGGCAAAGTACCGGCCGATCTTCGCCCGCATGGCCGAGCACGACCTGCCGGTCTGGGCGCATCCGATGCGCGGCGCGCAGTTTTCAGACTATGCGAGCGAGACCACGTCGGAGAACGAGATCTGGTTCAGCTTCGGCTGGCCGTACGAGACCACCGCGTGCATGACGCGGCTGATCTATTCGGGCCTCTTCGACGAGCTGCCGAACCTCAAGATCATCTCGCACCACATGGGCGGCATGATCCCTTTCTTCGCCGGCAAGATCGACCTCGGCTTCCGCCAGATCTTCTTCGGCACGCCGCAGCGCAACCCGGCGGCCGAGGAGGCCGGGCTGAAACAGCACCCGCGCCATTACTACGAGATGCTCTACGCCGACACGGCGCTCAACGGCGAGGCCGCGGCGACGCGCTGCGGGCATGCGTTCTTCGGCACGGCGCGCTGCCTGTTCGCGACCGACGCGCCGTTCTGCTCCGAACAGGGGCGCGGGCTCATCCGCAACACGATCGCGGCCGTGCGGGCGTTGGAGATTTCGGACACTGAGCGCGAGATGATTTTTGTTGGGAATGCGCGGAAGTTGATGAAATTGTAGGGTGGGCAAAGGCGCGCAGCGCCGTGCCCACGCGTGAGTCAGACGGTGGGCACGCTTCGCTTTGCCCACCCTACGAAGGGTCCCTCCATGAAAACCCGGAACATCAAGGTGAAGCTCCGCGACGGCGAGATGGGGGCGTATCTCGCGATCCCGGACAAGACGCCGGCGGGCGCGGTCATCGCGATCATGGAAATCTGGGGCGTCAACGACACGATGCGGCATCACGCGCACGAGTTCGCCGAGGCCGGGTTCATCTGTCTCGTGCCCGATCTCTTCTGGCGGCAGGAGCCGGGTGTCGAGCTCTCCGACCACAATCCCGAGCACGTGAAGAAGGCCTTCGATCTGTACTACGACTTCGACTACGACCTCGCGGTGCGCGACATGGAGGACACCTGGCATTTCCTCGAGAAGCTGCCGGAGTGCAACGGGAAGGTCGGCGCGGTCGGCTACTGCCTCGGCGGCAAGCTCTGCTACCTGATGTGCTGCCGCACCGACATCGACTGCGCGGTCGCGTACTACGGCACGTACATCGAGCATCGCATCAAGGAGGCGAAGAGCCTGCATCGCCCCTTCGTGCTGCACATGGCGATGAAGGACCGCTGGGTGCAGGCCGAGGTGAACGACCTGCTCGAGCGGCGGCTCGCGCCCAACCCGCTGGTGACCATCCACAAGTACCCCGGCGCCGACCACGCCTTCGCGCGCAAGGGCGGCAAGACCTACTCGCAACCGGAGGCCGAGCGCGCGCTCGGGCTGACGGTGGAGTTCTTCAGGAAGCACCTGGGGTGAATTGCCGGGTGGATGCGCCGCCCGGATTGCATCCGCGATCCGGAATCGCTATCTATGGCCCGTCGCGACGCTCCGCATGTGGGCTGAAATCCGTTTAGGATCAGAAGCTTACTGGGGGATAGTTCAACGGTAGAACAGCGGACTCTGACTCCGTTAATCTAGGTTCGAATCCTAGTCCCCCAGCCATTTGATATTGCAAGGCAATCCCAAAATCAGAAGTAGAACGAACCGACCATTTTGTAGGCCATTTTGTAGGCCCAGACCCCTGTTTTTCGCGTTTCGCCTATAAAACAAAGGGTTTTCTGCATTTCCGCATTTTGTAGCGCGGCGCAACATGAAGGCGCCGCACACCGTCGCCTCATGCCTCCTTCGCGGCCCGCCGCATCCGCTGCAGCACCCCGCCGTTCACCGCCTCGCCCTGCGCCATCATCGCGAGCCGCGCCTTGCGCTCGGCCGCAAGCCGCTGGCGCTCGGTCGGCTCCTTCTTCGCCGCCTTGCGCACCTTGAGCCGCACCACGTTCGCGGCCTCGCTGCCATCCGCCGCCCGCTGCTTCGCCGCCGCGCGCTCCTTGCGCAGCCAGTCGAGTTCGAGCTTGTCGATCGCCTTCTTGGCCAGCGCGCGGTCGCGGTTGAGATAGTGCGTGTCGAGAATCGACTGCGTCTCGCCGAGCGAATGCCCCGTGATGGTCGCGATCTCGGCCACCTCGGCGCCGACCAGCGCGAGGCGCGTCACCGCCGTGCCGCGCAGATCGTTGAAGCGCAGGTTGTCGGTGTTGTCGCGCTCCTTCATCAGGCCAGCCCGGATGCAGCCCTTGCGCCAGGACGAGTCGAAACCGTTCGGCTGCTCCTTCTTGCCGATCCGCCACGGCGTGCCGTCCTTGGTGAGGAGGATGTGCGTGTCGTCGCCATGGCGCTCCTTCTTGGCGTCGAGCAGCGCCTTCAAGGGGCCGCCGACCGGCACGCGCACCCGCACGGTCTTGCGCCGCTTGCCGATGCTCTTCGACTGCGTGATGAACAGATCGGTGCCGTCATAGTCGGCAAGCCGCGCCCGCACGAGATCGCCCTTGCGCTGGCCCGTCCACAATCCCAGGAGCAGCGCCTCGGTGAGGTGTGGCCCGTTCGCGTCGAGAAACCTCTTCTCGTCGTCCTCGCTCCAGATCTTCTCGCGCCGGTCAGAGCGATAGATCTTCGTGCGGCGGCCGTGGCACGGATTGAACGTCAGCTCGCCGTCCTCCATCGCCAGCGTCAGGATCGCCGAGAGCACGGAATGACACATCTCAGCCCACCGCACGCCGATCTTCTTGGCGAGCCGCTGGCGCCACTTGCGGATGGTGCGGCGCATGCGCGGATCAGTGAACAGCCGCTTGGGCGCGCCGAGAAACTCCGCCTCAATGTGCAAGATGCACTCGACATAATCGAGCTTGGTGCGCTCGCCGCAGCCGTTGAACTCGTCGGACTCCTGATACTCGCGCAACCACATGTCAAATTTGTCGCGCGGCACCGGCACCTTGGCGTTCACGAGCTGCCAGAACTCGGCGACGAAATCGGCGGTGCCGTGCGGCGCCGCGATGCGCGGCCCCTTGCGCCACGCATAGTGGTAGACGACCTCGCGGCCATCGGCCAATCGCATCGGCTGGCGAACCAGCCCCGCCAGCGGCTTGCACATGTCGCACATTCAGTCTTTCCCCCCGTGCTCCTTGAACCAGCGATCGGCCTCGGCGTCATCCATGCCGCCCGCTGACGCGGACTTGCCGATGGTTAGTTTGATTTGGCCGTCCATTTCGGCCGCAGGGTGGATCTGCAGCACGTCGCGCCAGCTCTTCGGCTTGTCGGTCATGCGGTGTCCTCCTCGGGAGGCACCGATGCCAGCACGCTGAAATTCCGAACGCAAGGTTTCGTGTCGGGCACAGCGAATTGCCGGAGTTTTGCAGCATCTCACCGCCGCCCGCCCTTCGCGACGAGCTGCAGCTCGATCGAGAGACTTCCGCGTCGCTGCCGAGATTATCTTATAGAACGGGGCCGCCCTGTACGCGTTGGCACGTTGCGACTTCGGCCCAAAGGCCAGTTCGAGGGCTTCTGCCTTCTATGCTACCGGTTCGCCGGTCGATCCGATTATATGAATCGTTAAAAAATATGTATCGTTGGGTGAATGATGCCGCAGATGCCCTCGGGTTTGTAGCATATTTCACAGTATGTGCAGCGTAATCGACATCGACGGTTGTCAACGCCGGTCCGAGACCACTGCAGCGTAACGTCACAACCTCTGCCAGCGCAGGTGCCCCCATCGCAAGAAATACCAGCGCGGCCGCGACTACACACGTATTTAGCCGAGTCATTGGCCGTCCTCTCGCACGAGCTAGGCTCGTTCACTTCGAGCAGCGTTTCTTGCAGCCCTCATATCCACGCGCGCACGAGTCCACGCATGTTTTGGCGGTGGCCTTAGTGCAGCCGCTCTGGCACGTTTTGAACTGCGAGTCGCATTGACTCAGACAATCCGCGAATGCGGGAGCCATAAGAAGAGAAAAGACTATCAAGGGCGATGCAAATTTCAGCATAGCTACCTTCGCTATTCAGGCGCCCTTACAGCCAGACTGAACCGTAACTGAGTCGCCACAAATGCGACCCGCCGTCGCAGTAGACTAGGAACCCGGCGAGCGCGGTGATGCAGCGCGGGTGGAGGAGCGGTTCTGATGAGCACGGCGGCCTCACCTGCGACGTTCGAGATTAAGGTCAACGGCGCGGTTCGCAGCTATCGCGATGTCCGCGAGGCCGCCATCGAGGCCGCGCGCTTTCTGCAGGCACGCAACCCCGGCAGCACGGTCACCGTCACCGACCTGCGCGACGGCTCGACGGTCCCGCTCGATCGGGAGTGTTGCGAGCCGATGATCGCCCCGGTGCCGGAGTTCCAGGACGACGATGTCCGCTATGCCTCCGATAGCGGCGCGATAGCGGACATCGTCGGAAGTCCGCTAAGTGCCAGGAGCCGACATCTTGTTCTGGTTTCGAAGTCCATTTCATTCTACGCGCGGGCCGCCGGCGGGGTTGCGCACCACGCCGATCAGCTTGACGACGCCAAACACAATGGTGCCGACGATCACGCCGACAACGAGGTCGGCCAGCATGCCGAGCACGGCGCCGAGCCCGCCACGAGGGAAGATCGCCGCAATCGCGAAGCCTGATGCCAGCACACTGTGGTTGAGAATACCGCCGCCAACCAGGAACATCGCGATCGTGCCCGCTATGGAGAGGAACTTCATCAACCACGGAGCTAGGCGCAAGATGCCGACGCCGAGCGCGCGCTTAGCACGTATTAGGCGGCTTTCGCCCTCGTGCCGGCTGAAAAACAGACCGACTTCGTCCAGCTTCACGATGCCGGCGACTAGGCCGTAGACGCCGACTGTCATCGCGACAGCGATCGCAATCAGGACGCCGACCTGGACTGCGAATGCTTCCTTGGCCACCGTACCGAGCGTGATCACGATGACCTCGGCCGAGAGGATGAAGTCGGTGCGGATCGCACTCTTGATTTTGTCACGCTCTGAGGCGATCGGGTCCGAGTTGGCCAACGGCGGGGGAATCCGGGGGGTGTGGGCGCCATCTCCCGCCTTGGGGCGCAGCAGCTTGTGTGCCAGTTTGTCCACTCCCTCGAAACAGAGGAAGGCTCCACCGACTATCATTAGCGGGATAACCACCCGAGGCGCGAACGCGCTCAGCAACAGCGCCGCCGGCACCAGGATGGCCTTGTTGAGCAACGAGCCCTTGGCCACCCCCCAGACCACCGAAAGCTCACGATGAGGGTCAACACCGCCTACCTGCTGCACGTTAAGGGCGAGGTCGTCGCCGAGCACGCCGGCGGTCTTTCTGGCGGCGATTTTGGTCATCACCGCAACATCGTCGAGGACGGCGGCAATATCGTCGAGCAGCGTTAGCAGACTGGAGGCCACGTTGAGTCTCGGCGGAAAATAACAGCGGACGACCGAGCAGATGTCGGTCGCCTTGCCCGCAGCATAGCGCCGGGCGGATTCTATGGTCCAGTGTCGGCCACTTTGTGATTGCGTCGCACCTGCCACGTCCGAAACGGGTCATGCATGCTGCCAGCACAATGAGTCTGCTTCACCTCCGAAAGCGGACATCCGCGGTCGCGATGGCGATGTCCGCCAAGTGCCAGGAACGGAAGTCACCGCTTATTGCGCCTCGATGCCCGCCGATCTGATGATCGGCCACCATTTCTCGATCTCAGCTTTTTGCAGCGCGCCGAGCGCCTGCGGTGTTTGCTGCTCCGGCTGCGGCAGCTCCTGACCGAGCTGCGCCAACCGGCGCTGCACCACCGGATCGGCAAGAGCGTCGCGCACGGCTGCATTGAGTTTTGCGATGATATCCGGCGGCGTGCCTCTCGGCGCCCAAAGCCCATGCCATATCGCCGTGTAGAAGCCGGGGAGCCCAGCCTCGTCCACAGTCGGAATCTCCGGCGCGGAGGCCAGATGAGTCTTTGCGGTAACGGCAAAGGCCTTGATGCGACCGCCCTTCACCTGCGGCAATGAATTGGCAGCCTGGTCGAACAGGAGATCGACCTGGCCGGCCAAGAGCGCTTGCATGGCCGGCCCGCCGCCGCGATAGGGCACGAATTCAAAATTCGTTCCGGTCGCACGCTGGAAATACGAGCCAGTGATGTGCGCGGGGCTGCCGGCGCCCGCCGTCCCTTGCAAGGCCTTGCCGGGATTAGCCTTTAGCCACGCGAGCAATCCCCTGAGATCGTTGGCCGGAAAATCCTTGCGCGCGTCGATCAGCTGAGGATTGCTCGCGACGAGCGAGATCGGCACAAAGTCGTTGAGCACATCGTAATTGAGCCTGTAGATCGCGCCATTGAAGACATGCGTGCCGACGTGCCCGATGCTCAGCGTATAACCATCCGGCGCCGCGCGCGCCGCATGGCCTACGGCGATGCTGCCGCCAGCGGCGCCATTGTTCTCGATGATGATAGTAACGCCCAGCGCAAGCCTCATGCGCTCGGCGAGGATGCGCGTAATCGTGTCGGTCGGTCCGCCTGCAGCGGCCGGCACTGTGATTGTGATCGGGCGGGTCGGATACGCTTGCGCCCGGGATGGCGAGTACTGAGCAAAACTCGTGATCAGCAGCAGCAAAAAACCCAGCCGGCGCATGGAACCTCCCGTGCGCTTGATGCTGTCGCCCACTACAATCTACGAAGCGGCTGGGACGCGTCAGCAATGTGGCGTCTTGTCGCGATCATCGACGCGGCGCCTGCAATTCTTCCGACCGCGAGTTCCGCTGCGGGTCATTCGCGTCTGTTTGAACGGCACTCGCACGTTCAATGATGTCCGCTTTTGCTCCGAGAGCGGACATTCGGCGGCAGGCACGGCTGTGTCCGCTTCGTGCCAATAGGCGACATAACCTTGCCGCTCCCGTCACGCGCTCTCTGATTACGCAAGTTGCCGATGCGACCCTCGCCACAACAGGAGGGCGGCCAACATCAAACAATGAGACTCATTTTTATTTTTCGCAGGGCCATAATGCGCTCAATGCTTGAGCAACCGCCTTGCTCGGCGTCGGCGATACTTGATCGATCTGCTGCTTCAGCCAATTCGTAACAGCGACTTGAATGGCTTTCATGTACTCACGCGTTTGCTGACTACCTTTAGGTGGCGCGCAGATGCTGTGCGGCTGGTTGTTGAGGCTTTGGGAGAGCATTTCGGCAATCTGCACATTTACGATCCGGCCTGCGCACCATGTCGTCTTATCGCTATCACAACGGCTGAGAAACTCCCTCGTCGTCATTGAATCGAGATTTGTCGTCTCCGCAAAAACAAGGGACAATTGTGAAATTGCGGCGATAACGAATACGGTCGCCATGGCTGACTTGGTACTTTTTGCTTTAATCATTGTCCCGTTTTCCTATTCGACGATTCGTATGGCAGGGCGGCCGTTGTCCGCTAAGTGCCAGCACCAGGGCGTCAAACAACGACGCCGGCGCGCGGCTGCATGGCGAGAAGCAGGCTTTGAATGGCTGCAGGGCTCAGGGAAAAGAAGCTGCCCTCGATTTTCAGCCGGCTGCCGTTGCGAAGATGAATACGCAGCTCGTGGCTGGTTGGAATTCCATTTATCCGGTAAGTAAAGTCGACCAGCCTATCGATCTCGTCCCATCCGAAATGAAAAGCCCGCACGCGAAAGCGTCCAAACCAACCGCGCATCGGAATGCGAACCGAAATGCCTGCGGGGCCGCCGCGCAGGTAGCAATCGCGCGAGAAGGCGCTCGCGATGCGCCCGATGCCGGGTAAGGCAATCATCAGGCCTACAAGCGAAAACCCGAGCGGCATGAGCACGCTCACGAGAAGCGACGGATCCGTTGCGCTGCGCGGCCCATGGGGGAATGTATGGAGCGCTCCCACCGCCGCGAGCCACACAAGAGCGCCGCCGAACGCCACCCGCCAGAGCCCGGTCAGCGCGATACGTATGGGCGCGTATGTTGCGATCTCTTGCATCAGTGCGCCCCCCCGGTCTTGAGTTCCGACGATGTACCTTCGCATGTTTTTGAAGCGATTGAACCTTATTTTTTCCGTGTAAAAGGCCACTCATCGGGGACCCTTTCGAGTGTGACGACCGCGCCCCGGCCAGCGCGCCGTGACACCGCCGCGAGCCTTATCAGGTGCGGCCCCCGTATCGCATTGGGCGCATATCCCCTGCTCACCGCCCGTGTTGCACTGCGATGTCGAACGGCGGGCGACGTCGGGTCCGGGTCACGAACGCCCGATTGCACAGGCGCCGCGTGCGCGATCAAGTCCGCTGTTGAGCCAGGAGCGACCCCAAGTTCGCGCCTGCAGCGAAGGGTCGTTCGGTGCCAATAGCGGCAATCATATTGGCAGACGGTGCGGAAACCCTTCGCGTACGTCCACGTCCCGTTCAGTGCAGTCCAGGAGCCCGGGCTAACGCCACTTCGGTCTGATCAACCAGTTGCCGCATGATTTCCGCGACCGTCAGGATCTCTCTCACGCCACCAGCAGTCTGGCCCGCCCACACCAGTGTTTCTCGGCGCTGTCCCCGCCGAAGTCGCTCGCCGATTTCCGCCCAAAGACGTGCGCCATTGCGACGAGCTTCATCTCGTTTCATTCCCCATTCATCGAGGAACGGCGTGCGCAGTGTTCTGCCGACGGTGCCGTATCCGACGGTGCCCGGCACCGGAATGATGTCGTTGAGGACCTCCGCCTTCACGGCGTCCTCGGAGCGCGCCTCGATGATCGCCCGCTTCCAATCCGCATCGATCGGCGACTCTTCGGAGGCAAGGAAGCGGGTGCCCATGTTGACCCCGACGGCTCCCAGCATCAGGGCCGCAGCAATACCGCGCCCATCATAGATACCGCCCGCGGCGACAACCGGAACCGGCGACACGGCATCCACGACCTGCGGCACGAGCGCCATCGTGCTGATGGTGCCCCCATAGCCGCCAGCCTCGGTGCCTTGCGCGATGATCACATCGACTCCGTGTTCGGCGGCCTGGACGGCCTGGGCGACCGTCGTGATCTGCAGCATGACGCGAGACCCGACATCATGGGCCTGGCGGATCAAATCGCCCGGATCGTCCAGCGCGAAGGAGATGACGGCAGGGCGAGCCAGCAAGGTGTAGCGAAAGCTCTCTTCATCCAAGGTTTGTGGAATGTGATTGATCGCGAAGTTGCGGTTGGTCAGCGTGGGTAATAAGTCAATGTCCCGCTTGACCACGTCAGCGGAGCGAAAAAGGGAGCCGACGCTCCCAAGCCCGCCTTCGTTGGAGACCGCGGCGGCGAACTCAGCCGACGTGGCACCCGCCCCCATCCCTGCCAATATGATTGGCACATCGATGCCGAGGAGATCGCAAAGCCTTGTCCTGAGCATGATTCTCATCCTCGACCCAGACTCTCGTGCCCTTTGGGGCGACCTCTCGCACCGTCGCGGGCATCGTGCAGCGGACTCACGGACCGCAATATGTGGCAGACTCGCGCACCGTGGCTGTGGACCGATGGAAAAAGTTCCATCACCGGAAACCGGTTGTTTTCCCGATGTCTGCTCCGGGTCAAAAGCGTAAATGCTCGGCGCGAGCAGATGTTGTCTGCTTTTCCCAAGAGCGGACATCCGACGCGATGTGATCTGTCAGCCGATGCCCGCTTGCCGCGCCGTGACGGTGACCGAGCCGCCGGTTGACGTATTGGTGACGCGCCACGCCGCGATCGGCGCGGTGATCGAGCCCGAGGTATTGCTCGACGAGATCGCCGGGCCGCCGACTGCCACTGGTCGACCGGCGATGCCGATAACGCCCTCGATCTCGGCTTTTCCGCGAAAGGGGTCTGGTGCATACCCTGTGGAGGCCACAGCCACAGGCGAGGCTGCTTGCTGCTGCCGTAGCGCGCCGCCGTTCAAAAGATGGGACCCGCCTGCGCGCAGGCATCGTTGGTTGAGATTGTAACCATCGCGCTCGAAAGGATCAGTTTGAACGTTGCTCGGACCCTCGTTATGCTGACTCGTCTGTGTCTCTGAGTTCGGCGGGAGGCGCGGCATGCTGCAGGTGCCGCACGAGCAGGATCAGGGCCGGTTCATCGCTGACGCCCGCAACCGACATGGGTGGATCGGCTTGATCACGCTCACCGTCGTGGTCGGCTTGGCTTATTTTTTCCTCGCGCGCCTGAGCATTCAAATGCTGGCGAAGGTCGGCGCGGTGATATTTTGGCCTGCCGCAGGCATTTCTACGGGCACCCTCGTCGCGCTGGGGCGCGATGCACGATGGCCGGTCGCGGTCGCGATCAGCACGGCAACCATCGCGGCCAATCTCGCGGGCGGCCGGGCCGCCTGGATTTCTATCATGTTCGCCCTGTGCACCGCCGGGGAAGCGCTGCTCATCGCCTGGCTGATCGAGCATCGGTTCGGGCGGCATTTCAGCCTCGGCAAGCTTCGTCACGTGCTGGGATTCGTCGCGGCGGCGATCGTCGGGGGCGTGGTCGCGGCGAGCGGCGCCGCGCTGGTCAAGCTGATCGCCGATCCGAACCAGTCGATCTGGATAAACTGGTGGAATTGGTTCTCCGGCGACCTCATCGGCCTCTTCGCGGTTGCGCCGTTTGTCATCTGGCTCGCCGCAAACGTGCGCGCTCCGCCGCCGCGCAGCGAACTCATCGAAGGGACGGCGGCGGTCGCCGTGATCGGCTCGGCGGCCGGTGTTGCCATCGCCCTCCTGCCTGAGACTTGGTGGGAGATGTGTCTGCTGGTAGCGATACTGTTCCCAATGCTGCTGTGGCCTGCGTCACGTTGCCGACCAGTGTTCGCTTCGACGGCTGCACTCGCGGTGTGCGGAATAGTTGTTTACGCGCTCAGCTTCGACATCGGGAATTTCAATACGGCCAGCATGCCGATCGGCGATCTCGCCTTGAATGCCCACCTCACCATCGTCGGCGTCGCCTTCCTTGCGTTGATTCTCGCATCGCTGTTTGAGGAGCGCGCCGAGAGCGCAAGACGCCTGCAGGAGGCGCTATCGGCCGGGTCGGTCGTGGCGTTCGATCACAACGTGGATACTGACGTGACCCAGCGCAGCGACAACGCCGCGCGCATCCTCGGGTTCGATGAAAAACAACCGTTTACGGCGGCGTCCTTCCGCGCGCACGTCCACCCGGAAGACCGGGCAAGTTACCTCGCGCTGCTGGGCGGTCTACGTCCCGACAAACCGTCGTATTCGACCATCTACCGTTTCGTGCGTCCCGATAGTCGGGAAATCTGGCTCCAGGATACGGCAAAAGGCGACTTCGACACGACGGGGCGCCTGATGCGCCTTAGTGGCCTGAGGATCGATATCACGGCGCGCAAACAGGCCGAGAACCATCAGAAGATCCTGATCGGCGAACTCGATCACCGCGTCAAGAACGCGCTTGCGCGTGTTGCCGCAATCGTGACGGCAACGCGCGAAACCAGCAGATCGATGGACGACTTCGCCAATGCGCTTGACGGGCGTCTCCAATCGATGGCCGCCGCGCACGCGCTGCTGAGCAAGGGGAGCTGGCGAGGAGTTGGCGTCGCCGATCTCATCCGCGACCAACTCGCGCCCTATACGACGGGAGCAAATGTGACGACCCGTGGCCCAAACACCGTGCTGAATACGGAGAGCACGCAGGCGCTGGCGATGGTGGTCCACGAGCTTGCGACGAACGCTGCGAAATATGGAGCGCTGTCGACACCACGCGGTCGGTTGTTCATTGGCTGGAGAGAGCCGTCGGGCGGCCAAGGTGCTGCTGGCTTGACGGTTGAATGGCGCGAGAGAGGCGGCCCCCTGGTCACCAAGCCGACCCGAATGGGGTTTGGCACCAGCCTGATCGAGCAGCTGATCTCGCACGAACTGGGTGGCACGGTCCACCTCGCCTTTGATCCCGACGGCGTCCGCTGCCGAATGAGCCTTCCTCGCGGACACGCCTAAAGCGACGACGCGGCGGGCCTTTGACACGCACTAGTCGCACCGTGTTTCGGTGCACATAAGTGCGGGGCTTGCGAATGAGTTAATGTTTGCTAGATTGGCGCCTGCATCAAGAGCAGGGCTGCGGCCCTCGCCAACCTGCCCGACCTGGGCAAGGTGGATCTCCGCAAGGGGGATGCGGCCGGTTCGGCAACGAAACAGGTCGCGCGAGACTGTCGGCCCTCCTCGGTCAACCGATGGAGGGTTTTCCTATGTCTACGAGCAGCAAGAAGCCACGCGGCGGGAACGCCCACTTGGGCTGGGCCCCCCTCGACGACCCGAGGTACACGGGCGGCTGGAACTTCATCTTCGGGAAGAACCTCAACCCGAACATCGCGCAGGAGCCCCACGACCAGAGCGAGGCCTCGCCGCCGCAGGATAAGACGCGGCACAGCCGACGATCGCCCGAGGGAGAGTGACAATGCCGGTGCGATTAATGACGGTGAACGAGTGGCTGGCGCTTGGGCTGCCACCGAGGACTATCGTGATCGGGAGCACGCCACGGCCACGCCCGGCGAAGCCGCAGGCTAGATCGAGCGATGCGGACGCCTTGGGCTTCACGACCATCGGCCTTGAGCCGAGCAAGACGCCGAGCGCGTCCGACGGCAAGCCAAGCCGCCGAAGGAAGTAGAACCACAGGCGCGCCGGGCGAGTTCACCGGCGCGCCGATCAGCGCGCCAAGCCAGTACCCAGCAGAACCGCGCATCAGGTGTTCGCCTTCCGGCGGCGGAAACAGAAACGTGCTACAAGGCACTATGGCCGATGATGACGACCGCACTGCATTTGACGAATTTCTGGCGAAGCCAGTTCCGTTCCACATCACGACGCCATCGGACGACGGGGTGAATTGGCTGGTGGTCGAGGTGCGGCAGCTCTCCAAGCCGCTCTTCGTCGGCAACGAAGAAGACGCTATGGCGGTCGCAAAGGCTCTGAACGAGCGTGCAATGAAGCAGCGTAACGAAGACGCACACAAGTTGGTCTTTCCGCCGAAAGAAAGCTAACGAGCGCGACTATTACTCGCGATGGGCGGGAGACCTACACCGCTCTCATGTTCGAGATTCATGTGAACGGCGTGCCGCGCACGATGCGCGACGATAAGGAAGCGGCGATCGAGGCCGCGCGCCTTCTGGCCCTGCGCAATCCAAAGGTCACGATCATCGACCTCAAGGACGGCTCAGAGGTGCCTTTTGCGAAACCGGGTCAGGGCGGCTAGCGTTCCGGCCGATCGCTGCGCGCAAGGACGCGCGCGCCTGCCAGCAAGGCTGCATGAGCAGACAGCAGAACCCTTCGCGGGGCCATAGGGCGCGCGCTATAGTCTCGCATGCCGAGCAAGCCGAAGCCGCCGCCGCTGTCCCGCTGGCTCATCGTCCGCATCGGTGGCCCCAGGGCCGCGAGGCTCGGCACCGTCGAGGCGCGCACTGCCGAGGAGGCCGTCGAGGTCGCCGCCGAGCTGTTCGGCATCCCCGAGGAGCAGCGCAAGCGGATCGCGGCGACGCGGATCGCGGAATGAAGCGCTCGATCGTTCGCGGTGTCCGCATCGTGCGCGAGTCCTACCCCGAGCCGGGGCGGCCCTACAGCCTCGATCACTTCGATGCCGCCGGAAACCCGATCGCCGAGCTGGGGCGGTACGGCGACCTCACCGCCGCGCGCGAGGCCTTCGACGCCGAGGTACGGCGGCGGCCGCAGCGGCACCTTTGCCTGCGCCGTAGTGCGTGCGTGATCGCAAGGCATGAGCCGGGCGGTGGGCGCTGAGCCGCGCGAGATGTCCCGATCGATCGATTTAGCGTCGCCCCGCGCGCGCTTTGAGAAAAAGCGCTGTGGAATCAGCGCGAACTCGCGGACTCTGACTCCGTTAATCTAGGTTCGAATCCTAGTCCCCCAGCCACTGATATGCTCGGCCTCAGGATCCATCGCCGGCATCCGCGGCAGGCCCGCCGCGATCGTGATCGAACCGTCCGGATTCCTGCGTTACTTCTCGCCTTCAGAACCGGCCGCTTTCAGCGCCGGCTCTTCACTGCGCATGCCGGCCAGGATGAACCGCAGGGCCTTGCCCAACAGCCAGATTGCCACTGCGATCCCCACGAGAATGCCGCCCCACATCCATCCCTCGTTCGGGTCGTTGTAGGCAGCATACGCGCCTAGCCCGAGTGCAGGGACCGCCGTCGCTGTGCAGAGCCAATCCAGGACCAAGCCCACACGCGCCGTTATGGTCTTGGCGCGCCTTCCGCTCTCCCGCATGGACTCCCGAACGGCTTGGCCCAACCAGTATACGACGATGGCGATGCAGGCCGTGGCCACGACGTGCTGGTTGACGAAATCAAGTATCGGATGCGACGAACCCATTCGCTCCCCCACTCACCGCCCCGCGCCCTTCGCGGCGACCTCGACGACCGGCGACAGGAACGTCCCCCGTCGACCTTGCGCTGCCATGCCCAAACACGAAGGTGGTCTCCCGGTCGCGGCACCAGCTCGCGGTAAGCATGAAATCACGACTGAAGCCGATCAGGACCTCTACCGGCAGAGCCGATACATCGACGCCAGTTTCTGGCCGCGCAGGAACTTCATTTGCGGTGATAACCCGCCGCTCCGCGCCAGCCAGGCGCGGATGTGGGGCGGATAGGTGTCGATCAGCGTCCGGGTTGCGGACGCGTTGGTCACCCGCTGACCCGCCTCATTGAAGCTCCAAGCCGCATGGAAGCCGAGCACCGCATTGGGGGTAACGCAAACCCGGTCACTCGAAAGCATGCCGAGCAGCATGGTGCAGGCCGAATAGCACCCTCCATCGATAACGACCCTCTCGCCGCTCCGCTGCATGCGCGCAAAGCGCGACGCGTACTCGGTCATGAGGCCACCCCTGTCGTCGCTGATGCGGACGGTCGCGTCGGCAACTCCAACGCTCAAAGACGCAATAAGGGCACCCATCACAACGACAACTGCTCGCATATCCGGCACCTTTCCTGGGATTTCGATCAACCGCATGCCAACGCTCCCGCGACGCCTCGCCATCGACTTGCTTCGGGAGATCGTCCTCAGTGACGCGCACATGCATGCGCGTCGGCATCGGTTCGTCATTGAAATGGGGAACGTCGCTGCGCCGATCTTGTCGAGGTGCGCCAAACTCTTGTTATTCTCTGCCATCGGCGGGTGCGCGCGGTACTCAGGTGCGCGCCGTGGGTCACACAGGGAAACGCTTTGCGCGAGCAGATGAGTCCGCTTCACCCCCGCAAGCCGCGGGCACGCGTGACCGACATCAAGGGGGCGCGTGGACGCCGAGCACCTTCGCGCCCCGGGAGGTTGACAGCGCGATTCTGTGACCGCGATTTCCCTTGAGCGGCAGCAAAGGACGACCTGTCACCATGCCGTCCAATGCCAGACCGAATGTCGCACTGCCTTGAGCCGTACCGACCTATTGCGGGCAGGACACTCGTTCGCCGCTGCGCGCCAGAAATGTCCGGCTGTCGGGGTCGTAGGAACGTAAGTGCTGGGCGCAATATGCGACGGCATCCGCTTCGCTGATGTAGTTGCCGTGCAGGATGTAGGTGTCGCCGCCGCTCGTGTCATCGGCGGCGCTCCCGTAGGCACCATAGGCACCGTAGCCACCATTGCCATAGTAGCCACTGGCAACGTACCCGCTGTCATCGTAGGCCGCTGCCGCACTGAGCGCCGCGCCGGCTGCAAGGCCCACTCCGGGACGATCCCCGTAATATCCCCCGCCGTAATTTCCGCGTCGATAGGCTCGCCGGTCGGCTCTTCGATTGACGCCGGCAATGCTCCCTGGCGTCAGCGGTCTGCCAACCCGCGCATCGGCCCGCGAGACGAAGCTCGACGGTTGCGTGAGCGACATGTTGTCATTGATGAGGAACGCGCCCAGCGCGGCGGCGGCTGCGAGGGCGAGTTGCGATGTGCGTGTCATATTGCTCTCCTTGGCACGCTCCCCACGCGGATCGTTTTTAATCGCTGATCTCCTCTCGCGATTTCGCATTGATCCACATCAAAAAACTCACTACCGGCAGAGCGCCCCACCCCGTTCGGATTCGCCGGGTCGCCGCCCAAGGCGTTTCCTGACCTTCATCCAGGAACCCCTGATCTCGCCGGATTGTTGGCTGGTGTGGGGCGCCAGAGAGAGAGCCATGCCTGTGTCGAAAAAGCTCTCCGTCGGCAAGGTTCTGGACATGCTGCGCAAGAACGACGCGCCCGAGCGAACACGGCTCGCGCAGCTCAGCGAGAAGATTGCGGAGCAGGACCGGACGATCCAGCGCCTGCGCGCGCAAAGGCGTCGCCTCAAGGCCGGGCTGCCGCCCGACCCCGAATGAACGGTTCCCACATCACCTGCATCGCGTCATGGGGCCCGACGTGTAATTCCACCTATGGGCCAGCAGCCCCGCCCGTGCGCGATTTTCGCGCACTACGAATTTGGCGAGATCGGCTCTAGGCGGCCGCTCGGTCGCGGTCCGCGACGACCTCGGCCTTTACATCGAGTTCCAGGGCGCACAAGACGATCTTGAGGCGCTCGTCCAGGTTCTCTGCGTCGCGCGCCTTGGCATACAGCTTGTCTGCCTCGGCTCTGAGTTCCTCGGATTCCGACATGGTGGCGTACCCACACTGACTGACGTTGAGCGCGACCTGAATTATCGACGACGGCGTCGGCGATCACGGGACCCCGTGCTGGTGCCTTGGGCGACCTTCTGCACGCCGGACGTCGACAACAAACAGGCGAACCCCGGCGGAGGTTCCAGCACCGCCGCGTGCTTTATCGATGACGCGCGTGTGGTGGGCGCAGTTCTGATGCAAGCGAAGCTTCGGCGGCCATTCGAAATCAAGATGGACGGCTTGGTCCGCACGTATCGCGACTTTCGCGAGACGAGGCCGCACGCTTCTTGAAGATGAGGCGGTACCCGGAAGCCAACCGGTTGGCTCGTTGAAACAAGAGATTGGCATGCGCGGACAAGCACGATGGCGATCGGCTTTCTACATGAGGCTGGGAGCGACACCGCATCGCCGGTTTTCCTTCGTCAGCGCCGTACCGCGTTTGCTGGTCGTCGAAAAATCGGAGATGTCGGCATGTGCCGACGACGCAGGACGCTCCTACGTTTCCTGATCGACCAACTCGCGACGTGAACGCGGCCCCGGCGCAAATGCCGGGATTTTTTTGCGCTGGCTGGCGCTGATGCCGATCAGCCGGTTGGCCTCCGTGGGGACGACGATTTTCCCTTGCGGCAGATCACGAAGTCGAATGGGCAAGCCGGAGTCGCCGTGAAAATTCTAGCCATGACAATCATCCCACCCGATCTCGCGCGCGACTATTTCGTCATGACCCGAGAAGATCGAGCAAGCCGAACCTGGACATGGGAAATCCATCGGCGCTCCAAACTGCTGGGAGTGCGCGTGCGTGACGCCGGCTTCCCATCGGAGTCCGCAGCCAAGCTTGCTGGCGAGGAATCGCTGCGACATCTCTTGCAAGAGATTGCCAGGAGCGAAGGCCGGTAATCGCCAGCGCGATAGATTGGGCAGGGATCGCAGCGCGCGAAGCGGCTGCAGACGCATCGGCGTCAATCGTCCCCGTCTTCGGAGAAGCTCAGCGCCCCGCCGCACGACCGGCAACGATATGTGTATGTCTCGGGGTGGCTGAGGAAACGCGACGCGACGCGATCAAGCCGCATCGGCCTATCGCACATCAGGCAGAGGGGCACCGGCTCGTTGTCGGTTGCCGACTTCTCGTCGGGCGGCCTGACGCCTCCCACGTACTCGCCTTTCGCGCGAAGCACGTACATACGCCACGTCGCGAGCTTCTTTGCCATTCGCGCCCCCAACTCTCACCAATAGGCGGCATAACCCGGCTCGCAGCCATGTTCCGCCCGATTTCCGACTCTGAGGTCGATTGGGGCAATGCAGGCGTCGAATTGGGACACGGCCTCGGGATCAGGACACCGGCCGATCATCGCGATACCGGCCGACTGGTGAAGGCCCTCACCGTGCTGGAGTACGCGCCCGACCTCGCCGACGCCATTCGGCTCACGCAAGATGATGATCGCGAGCTGCGCAGGTTTGATCTGCATCAAATTGTCCGCATGCATCACACAAAACAAAATGGATGCCAGCACAGGGCCGGCGGCCATTTTCACCACAAAGGGACTTGCAACGTGGTGATCAGAGGATTCTGGGTAACGCCGCGATAATCACGAGCTTCATCACCGTTACGGTCGACCGGAGCGCGACACCCGGCACGGGAACCTGACCAGGAACCACTGCACTCGCAAGATTGTTGGCCAGGGTGAAACGCCAGAGAGGGGACCATGGCTGTGTCGAACAAGCTCTACGTCGGCAAAGTTCTGGACATGCTGCGCAAGACCGATACGCGCCCGCAAACGCGGCTCGCGCGGCTCGACGAGAAGATTGCGGAGCAGGACCGAGCGATCCGGCGCTTGCGAGCGCAAAGGCTCCGCCTCGCGGCAGGGCTGCCACCTGACCACGAATGAACGCAAGACGGCCGAGCACCAGCGAGATCGCGGCGATCAGCGGGCGCGCCAGCACCAGCGAGCCGATCCTGCAGCTCGAGGGCTGGCAATATCCGCCATGCCTCTGATGGCGAAAGCTTCGCGGAGCTTGCTCGCCATCGATGAGCCCAACCTCACCGATCGCCAACCGCGGAAGCGCCTGCCGGCGCTGGGTCATTCGCGTCGGGTGGAAAAATAGACCCGAATTTTACGGGATTTCTGCCGGGCAATTTGACGGGATTTCTGCCAGGGGCGGTTTCCGATTTCTTCAAGCTGGACCTCCAATATGGAACAGCGACGATCACTCAGACTGGAGGATCTACCGATGAGCCAGGGGGCCGAGCCGGATTTTTTTCTCGTCGACGGTGAGACGTTCAACGCGCTCAGACGCGTTGTGCGTCGTCTTCACGCCGACGATCCCCTGGTCGGCGAGGACCGCCGCAGCCTTGCAATTCGAATGAATGCGCTATTGCAGAGGGCGCAACCCGACGGCTGCGGTGCGGAACGGCGGACGCCGTTGGAGGGGGCACAACCCGAACGCCGTGGTACTGATCGGCTGGCGACAAGCTCCGAGTTCGGAGCGCCTTCGGGCCTGTTGAAGGAAGGCTTCTGGAAACTCAGCGCCCACGCATGAACGTGGGCCCGAGGACCTTGAGCCGTTTCACGGACTCACCAATCCGCCTCGGGATACCGCTTTCACGCATTGCCGAGTGAATGCAGCCCGAACTCCGACTCCGTTAATCTAAGGTCCGAATCCGGGTCCCCAGCCAACTCAGCTCAAGGTTTCTTGGACGTGCCCTGGCCGGTGGTGCCCGCTCCGGCGATGCCGAGAGCGGCGAGCGTCTGCTCATCGGGCATGCCGGTCCGCGGCAAGCCCTGCTTCCGCTGGAAGTCGCTCAATGCCCGCTTGGTCCTCGGCCCGAGCTTGCCGTCCAGGTAGCCCACCTTGAAGCCCTTTTGCTCCAACGCCTGCTGGACCTGCCGGATCTCACCCTCGCTCGGGTTCTCGGCCGTGTTCTGACTGACGTTCTGATTGGAATTTTCATTCGCCGGCTGCTGGCTGCGCTGCGCCTGCTCCGGCGGTTCTTGCTTCTGTGACTGCTGCGCCTCCTGCTGCGGCGGCTCCGGTAGCTTCTGCGCCTGCTGCTGCGGCGGTTCAGCTTGCTTCTGTGCCTGCTGCGCCGGCGGCTGCTGCGGCTCGGGCTGCTTCTGTGCCTCCTGCTGCGGCGGTTCAGCTTGCTTCTGCGCCTGCACCGGCGGCGACTGCGGCTCCGGCTGCTTCTGCGCCTCCTGCTGCGGTGGTTCAGGTTGCTTCTGTGCCTGCTGCGGCGCCTGCGGCAGCTGCGGCTCCGGCTGCTTCTGCACCTCCTGCTGCGGCGGTTCAGGTTGCTTCTGTGCCTGCTGCGCCGGCGGCGGCTGTGGCTCCGGCTGCTTCTGCGCCTCCTGCTGCGGCGGCTCGGGTTGCTTCTGCGTCTGCTGCTGCGGCGGCTCCGGTTGCTTCTGCGCCTGCTGCTGTGGTGCAGGCTGCCGCGGCTCAGGCTGCTGCGCGTGGCTCTGGGGTTGTTGCGAGCTCTGTTGCCCGCACGAGGTAGCGGCCACGGCGAGCGCCAGCGCGGCGGCACTGCTTGCAAGGCGAGCCAATTTCCTCATCTGCATCTGCGCACTCCATGGATGTCCTCATGGAAAAACGCACGATCGCAGATGCAGTTCGTCCGCCAGTTGATCCAGATCAATTCGCGTGGAAACGGGCACCGTCGGCACCGGTGCCACGTTCGCGATCAGTTCGGCCGGCGCGGCGGCAAAAAAGGAAAGGGGCCGCCAGATGCATCCGGCAGCCCCTGGTCACGATCGGGTCCCGTCCGTGGTTCCGCTGAAGCGACATGCCGCTCAGCGAGCCTCGGCTGGCCTTGGCTTGGCGACCGATGCGGCTTTCGCCTCCTCGACCTCCAGTCGACCGCGTCCGATCGACAGGTTCATCATAGCCGAATTCGCGTTCTCGTCACGAAGCCTCGCGCAGGTGACGCGAAGTTTTCCCCACTGTCCCCGCTGTCAACCGAGGCGGCGCGGTTTCATGGCCTCGTCATCAAATAAAGTGTCGCGCTACGCCACCGCGAGCCAAGCAAGTGGCGGTACCACCGCCCGGTCTAGTAGCAGCGCGTGATGTTGACGGTGCTGGTGCCGCCGCGTTCCGCCGGCACGGTCTGCGTCGTGGTCCGGCAACCCGGAGGATGAGCGACGACGGGCACGACCTGGTTCAATCCCGATCCGACCTCGTCCGGCCAGGCAGCCGGATAGGCGTAAAAGTTGGAATAGGGTCCCTGGTCGTCGTAGCCCATCAGCGGGGGAAACCAGGCGGGCTGCTGCGGCAAGAACCTGCGGGATCCGAACGCGCGCGTGTGCCGGATTACCGGCGAAAGGATCGGGCGCGGACCGTGCCGGCCGAAAGAAGGATGGCCAATGAATCCGTGGCCAACAGCCAGTCCCCGGGCCGATGCGGGATGCAGAAAACCAATCGTCACGAGGCCGCCGAGGGCGACCAGCGATAGCAGACGCTGTCGACTTGTCATGAACGCGGACTCCCCGTTCCGGCGTGCCCGGGCCTCACGCGGGAAACGCCATCGTCTACTTCAAGCCGCATCCAAAATTTGCGCTGGATCAATATGCGTCGCCGCACATGGGCGTTCAAGGGATGCCGAGTTTGGCCTCGAATGCCGGAGGTATTGCCATGTTTGGTTCCGTATCCCTTTTCCTTCTCGGCTCGCAGCTTTTCGTCACGGTCGCCGACGGCGTTCCGAATTTCGATCCCTCGCCGGGGTGCCGGGCGGCGATCACCACAATGCCCCGAAGCTTCGAGGCCTGCATGAACGACGAGCAGACGGCGCGTGCGCGGCTGGCGACCCAGTGGCCGGGCTTTTCCGCCGCGGACCGGGCGACCTGCGCCGCCAACGAATCCGTGGGCGGGACGGCAAGCTATGTCGAGCTGCTCACCTGCCTGCAGATGTCGAAGGCGGCGCGCGGGCTGTCGGAGAGCATGACGACCGGCAGCGGCCACTAGCCTCGAACTTGATGGGTCATGAAATGACGACAGGCCGCGCCTTGCGACTCGCAATCGTTCTGTCGGCATTCATGGTGTCCACTGCGCTTCCCGTCGCGCAAGCGTAGGCCCGTGACGACGGGCGTCCAGTTGCCCCAGCAGCTTCCGGGATTGCGGTATGTCGAACGCGTCGGCGCGTTGGCGAGTTGCGGCGCGAGGGCGACGATCAAGCCAAGAAAAATACGACGCACGCGCCGATTCTCCGACCGGCCGTCGAAAATCATTCGTCAAGCCGGTTGCTCGGCGACCCGGGAAGGTAATCCGGTCGCGGAAGAGGGCTAATTGATCTATGTCAAATCGCAAGTTGCATATCCTGACAGGTTCATCACGTAACGACGCTGTCGGGGCGGCGCCCGAGGGCTTTTGTGCACAGCGGAGGCTTGCACCATGTCGCCCCACCTCACCTCGGTCTCCACGCTTGCCCTCCTCCTGGCCATCTCGCTTCCTGCCACCGCCCAGCAAATTACCGGCACCCCCGGCGCACCCGGCGCCACCACGACCATTCCGGGAACCCAACTCCCGCCGCCGCCGCAGACATTCGGCGGCAACATCGACCGCGAGGCCACCAAATCCACCCCTTATTGGCCGATGCGCGTCGTGCCACCGAAGGGAGCGCCGAATGTCCTGCTGATCATGACCGACGACGCGGGCTATGGCGTTCCGAGCACCTTCGGCGGCGTCATTCCGACGCCCGCGCTCGACCGCATCGCGCGCGACGGCCTGCGCTTCACCAATTTCCATTCGACTGCATTGTGCTCGCCGACACGCGCCGCGCTGATCACCGGGCGCAACCATCACTCGGTCGGCTACGGCGTCATCGCCGAGCAGGCGACCGGCTATCCGGGCTACGACAGCGTCATCACCAGGGACAAGGCCACGATCGGCCGCATCCTGAGCGACAACGGCTATCACACGGCGTGGTTCGGCAAGAACCACAACACGCCGGAATATCAGTCGAGCCAAGCGGGCCCCTTCGATCAATGGCCGACCGGTCTCGGATTCGAATATTTCTACGGCTTCATGGGCGGCGACACCAACCAGTGGGAGCCCGGCAACCTCGTGCGCAACACGACGGCGATCTATCCCTATCTCGGTCGCCCCGGCTGGAACCTGAACACCGCGCTCGCCGACGAGGCGATCGAGTACGTGAATCGCATGAACGCGCTGTCCCCGGACACGCCCTTCTTCGTCATGTTCGTGCCCGGCGCGACCCACGCGCCGCATCACCCGACGCGCGAGTGGGTCGACAGGATCAGCAAGATGCACCTGTTCGACCAGGGCTGGAACAAGCTGCGCGAGCAGATCTTCGAGAACCAGAAGAGGCTCGGTGTCATCCCTCCGAACGCCAAGCTCACGCCCTGGCCGTCCGACAAGCTGAAGAGCTGGGACCAGCTCACCGGCGATGAAAAAAAGCTCTACATCCGCCAAGCGGATGTATTCGCGGCTTACGTGGCCTACGCCGACAACGAGATCGGCCGCGTCATCCAGGCCGTCGAGGATCTCGGCAAGCTCGACAACACGCTCATCATCTACATCGAGGGCGACAACGGAACGAGCGCCGAAGGCACGATGAACGGCACACCCAACGAAGTCGCCATGTTCAATCAGGTGAACCCGCCGGTCGCCGAGCAGCTCAAGTACTTCTACGACGTGTGGGGCACGGACAGGACCTACAACCACATGGCCGTGCCATGGGCCTGGGCCTTCGACGCGCCGTTCAGCTGGACCAAGCAGGTCGCCTCGCATTTCGGCGGGACGCGCCAGGGCATGGCGATCTCGTGGCCGGCGCGGATCGCCGACAAGGGCGGAATCCGCAACCAGTTCCATCATGTCATCGACGTCGTCCCAACCATCCTCGAGGCGGCGGGCATCAAGCAGCCGATGCTGGTCGACGGCATCAAGCAGAGCCCGATCGAGGGCGTCAGCATGATGTACACGTTCGACAAGAAGAACGCGGATGCGCCGTCGACGCATCATACCCAATACTTCGAGATGTTCGGCGACCGCGCGATCTATCACGACGGCTGGATGGCGAGCACGAAGGTCATGCGGGCGCCTTGGGAGAGCTTCGCGCCCAAGGGCAGCGTGCTCGACTGGCCGTGGGAGCTTTATGACCTGCGCAGAGACTGGACGCAGGCCGACGACGTCGCGGCCGGGAATCCCGCCAAACTCGAGGAGCTGCAGGCGCTGTTCTGGACGGAGGCCGCGAAGTATCAAGTGCTGCCGCTCGACGCATCGCTTGTCGCGCGCATCATCACGCCGCGGCCGAGCCTGAGCGCCGGCCGCAACGTGTTCACCTGGATGCGACCGATCACCGGCGTGCCCAATGGCGATGCGCCGAGCCTGCTCAACGCCTCGTACAGCTTCAAGGCCGAGGTCGAGATCCCGCAAGGCGGCGCGAATGGCATGCTGATCACGCAGGGCGGCCGCTTCGGCGGCTACGGCTTCTACGTGCTCGACAGCAAGCCCGTGTTCACGTGGAACCTTGTCGACCTCCAGCGCGTGCGCTGGGTGGGCCCCGCGGTCGGCCCCGGCAAGCACGTGTTCGAGTTCGAGTTCGAATATGCCGGGCTCGGCCCGGGGACCATGGCGTTCGGCAACTACTCCGGCGTCGGTCAGGGCGGCACCGGCGTGCTGAAGGTCGACGGCAACACCGTCGCGACGCAGAAGATGGCGCACACGATCCCCTTCATCCTGCAATGGGACGAGAGCCTCGATATCGGCTCCGACACCGGCACGCCGGTGAACGACACCGACTACCAGATCCCGTTCGTGTTCACGGGCAAGATCGACAGGATCACGCTCACGATCGACCGCCCGCAGCTCTCGGCCGCGGACATCCAGAAGCTCCGCGCAGCGACCGAAGGCGCCGGCGACCGGCGGTAGCGGATCGCCTGCGTCATGACATGATGAGGACCAGCGCCTTGCGACTCACAATCGTCCTGTTCGCGTTCCTGGCTTTGCCCGCGCTGCCCGTCACGCAAGCGTGGGCCCGATCCGCGACGCACCATCGGCATGCTCTTCCCCGAGCCTGGCATCACGGCACGTGGGCGATCCCGATCTGGCCGTTCTACTACGGCGGCTGCACGGACCGCGGCTCGCCATATTGGCCGTGCCAGACCATACCGTATTGAACCATGAGAATGCTCATACGGCTGTTGCAGCGGGCGGCGATACTTGGCTTGGGGATTCTCAGCGTCTGGCTGATCGTTTTCGTGGTCTTCGACTTCGCCGATCGCCGGCTTCCCTGGGCGGTGGCGCTCGGCATCACCTATGCGGTCGCGGCCTACGTGATCCTCCCGCGCGCCGTTCGCATGAGTTTCAAGATCCTCCAGCGCGAGAGCGTGCCTCGCTACACGATCACCGGCGACGGGTTGCCGGGCGATCCCGTCAACCTGGCGCTGATCGGCACCAGGCAACAGCTCCACTCGGCCTTTGCGGCCGCGGGCTGGACGGTTGCGGATCGGCTGGGCATTGCGAGCTCCTGGCGCATGGTTCGCACCTTCGTCTTCAACTCGCCTTACCCGACAGCGCCGTTCAGCACCCTCTACCTGTTCGGGCGCGGTCAGGACATCGGTTTCCAGAGGGCAATCGACAACAGCCCGCGCAAGCGCCACCACGTGCGCTTTTGGGCTTTGGAACTTGCGCACGCCGGGGCCACGGTTGGGACAGCGAGCTTCTGGCTGAACACCGACCGTCCGCCCGACGAAGCCCGCGTTCTCTGGATCGGTGCCGGCACCCGAGATACCGGCTTTTCGCTGACACGACTGACGTTCCAGGTCACGCACGCCACCGATTCCGATACGAACCTGGAGCGGGACTACATCATGGCGGAACTCAAAAAGTCCGATGTGATCGGAGACGTGTCCTCGCATCCGGCCGGCGATCGCCCAGCCGCAGAACGTGTCAACCGCTACATCACGGATGGCCAGGTCGCCCTCGCGAACCTGGCCTGAGAGCGCGTCTTCACCCACCGAATGCGCGTGAGAGCGCGCGGCTGGGCGTACGCGAACCCGAATCTATTTCGTGATCAGATGGCTCGGCGTCGCCGCGGTCGGTGCGGCCGGCGAGATGGCGAATGTGAGCCACACGTTCCAGCCGTCCGGACGGTGCGCGTTGTCGAATTCTCCGTAGGCTTTCAAGTTGATGTAGCCCTGCATGTCGCCGACCGGAAACAGGTAGCCGATTTGCGGCCCGACGCCGAGGACGCGCGACTCGAAGCAGCCGACCCGGTTGCCGGCTCCGCTGTCGCATGAGAGCTGTTGATAGGCATAGCCGACAAGGCCGACCAGGAACTGCTTGGAGAGAAACTGCGACGCACCCCAGTCGAAGTGCATGTCGATGCCGTTTTGATACTGCGTATCGGGGTTTATGAAATTGTAGGTGAAACCGAGCACCGCCGAGAATTCGTGGCCCTTCGCCTGATCTAGATAGGTGTAGCCGCCGCCGGCGTCGATCGCGCCATGACCGATGCCGAGATTGGCGAGGCTCGTGGCGTCATAGCGCCCGACCGGAATGTCCCCCGTGATGTAGGTCATCCAGTTGTGCACGCCGTCGTGCCAGCGCAGCGATGCCAGCGGGACGAGGTCGGCGAATCCCGTCACGTCGTCCGTACGGCTGCCGGCGACCGTGAAACCGAGCGGGCCAACGGCGCCCGTGAGCGCCGCATCAACCGAGGTGCGCGCGTTGCCACCTGGAACGAGCATGAGGACGGACGCCTGTCCGCCGAGGATCGGTGTCGCGAACACGTATTGCGGGATCGCGATCCCCATGTCGGCGGTGGCATTAAGATTTCCGGTGACATTGCCCGAAAACGGTACCGTGAGGTGTCCGACCGGCACTTGGCGCGCGAATGCCACATCGGCACCGGCGCTGACCGACGTGTGATAGTAGATCGTCGTAAGCGACCAGCCCGGCACCTGTGGTGTTGCGGCAAGGCTGCCGAAGAAGCCCGGTATCCAGAAGCTGACGCCGCCTTCGTCCGCCCGCGCCGACCCGACCGAAGCCGCGAGCGCCGCCACGGCGAACGCCGCCAGGACCCGAAGTCTCGCGAACCCGCGGCGCCACCTCGCCGGAGCACCAGCACCAGTCATTGTCGGCCCCCATCGCTATCCGCACCATTTCATGCGGGATCGTACGCGCCGCCGTGATCGGTCTCGGCTGCCAGATGTTTCCTGGAATGCGGAATCGACCCGCCGATGCTACGGCCGCAACCTCTGCACGTAAATCAAAACTGCCATCCTGACGGAGCGAAGGAGCGACTAATTCGGTTCGTGATGCGCCGGAGCCACACGAGCGGTAATTCGATCATGGCTCAATGTAAAAAATCGACAACCGCAAAACCGATTTGGATGGAGCTCGCTACGTAAACGCGTGGCTCGTCATCTGCGAGCTTTTGATCCAGATCAATAAACTCCCAAGCGATCACGATAGCGACACAACTTCAACTCACCCCGCCATGCGAAACCTGGGCGGCGTGGTGATTGCTTGTGATTCATCCCATGATGCGTGACACGCGATGAGCGTCGAAGCGGCGAGCCGAACGCGTGGACACGCGAGCGCGCGCACGGCGACGCCAAGTCGTGACGACTCGCATACAGCCAACATGGTGTTCGTGCCCGGCGGCACCTACCGCATGGGATCCGACCAGCACTATCCCGAGGAGGCGCCCGCCCATCGCGTCACGGTCGACGGCTTCTGGATCGACCGCATGCCGGTAACCAACCGCGAGTTCCGCCGGTTCGTCAATGCGACCGGCCACGTCACGCTCGCGGAGATCACGCCGGACGCTAAGGACTATCCCGGCGCGCTGCCGCATATGCTCAAGGCCGGCTCGCTCGTCTTCACGCCGCCACAGCATGCGGTCGACACGCGCGACTGGAGCCAATGGTGGAAATTCAAGTTCGGCGCCGATTGGCGCCGGCCCTATGGCCCGCGCAGCTCGATCAGCGGGCTCGACGATCACCCGGTCGTGCACGTCGCGTATCGCGATGCCGAGGCCTATGCGACGTGGGCCGGCAAGGAGCTTCCGAGCGAGGCCGAGTGGGAGTTCGCGGCGCGCGGCGGGCTCGACGGCGCCGAGTTCGCCTGGGGCGACGAGTTCACGCCCGGCGGCCGGCACATGGCCAACACCTGGCAGGGAATTTTTCCGCACGAAAACCGTCGTGACGACGGCTTCGCGCGCACCTCACCGGTGACCGCGTTTCCGCCGAACGGCTACGGCCTCCACGACATGATCGGCAACACGTGGGAGTGGACCAGCGACTGGTACGCGCCCAGGCACGAGGCCGATGCCGCGAAGCCGTGCTGCATTCCGCAAAACCCGCGCGGCGGCGCGCCGGAGAACAGCTACGACGCCTGCCAGCCGAACATCAGGATTCCGCGCAAGGTCATCAAGGGCGGCTCGCATCTGTGCGCGCCCAACTACTGCCGGCGTTACCGGCCGGCCGCGCGGCATGCGGAAGCGATCGACACGTCGACCAGCCATCTCGGTTTTCGCTGCGTTCTGCGGGAGGGGAAGCCCTGAAGTACGAAGGCCCACCCAAACCCAAGGAGCAGACCCGTGCCTCATTCGCCCATCGACGTGCCGCGCCAGATCGAGACTGGCGCGGACGAACGCGGCTTCAATCGCCGCAACCTGCTGCTTGCCGGCACCACGCTCGCCGCGGCGTCCGCGCTCGGCGCAGCCGCGCCGACGCAAGTCGCGCAGGCGCAGCAAACATCATCGTCGGCATCGGCCGGAAATCGGCCGAACATCCTCGTGATCATGGGCGACGATGTCGGCTGGTTCAACATCGGCGCCTATCATCGCGGCATCATGTCAGGCAAGACGCCGAACCTCGACCGGCTCGCCGCCGGCGGTGCGATCTTCACCGACTACTACGCGGAGGCGAGCTGCACAGCCGGCCGCGCCAACTTCATCACCGGGCAGATTCCGCTGCGCACCGGCCTAACCACGGTCGGCCAGGCGGGCGCCGACGTCGGCATGCCGGATCAGTCGGTAACCACCGCGCTGATATTGAAGTCGATGGGCTACGCGACCGCGCAGTTCGGGAAGAATCACCTCGGCGACAAGAACAAATACCTGCCGACACTGCACGGGTTCGACGAGTTCTTCGGATATCTCTATCACCTCGACGCGATGTCCGATCCGTACTGGCACAGCTACCCGCAGACCTGGATCGCAAAGTACGGACCGCGCAACCTGGTGCATTCGTGGGCGACCGACACCGACGACCCGACCGAGATGCCGCGCTGGGGCCGGGTCGGCCGGCAGCGCATCGTCGACGAAGGTCCGCTCGCGCCGTTCCAGAACATGGCCAATCATCAGGGGTGGCAGCAGGGCCAGCCGGCCAAATACGACATGGAGACGTTCGACGAGGTCCTCGTCGACCACAGCAAGCGCTTCATGGACAAGGCCAAGCAGGACGGCAAGCCGTTCTTCATCTGGCACAACACCACGCGCATGCACATCTTCACGTACCTGGGTGAGAAGTACCAGAGGCAGATGACGCCGGAGAACAACTACGGCCTCGAGGAATCCGGCATGGCGCAGCTCGACGACAGCGTCGGCGACCTGATGAAGCACATCGACGACCTCGGCATCGCCGACAACACGATCGTGATCTTCACGACCGACAACGGCGCCGAGGTGTTCACGTGGCCGGACGGCGGCATGACGCCGTTCAAGGCCACCAAAGGCACGACCTACGAGGGCGGATTCCGCGTGCCTTGCATCGCGCGCTGGCCGGGCAAGATCAAGCCCGGGACGGTCGAGAACGGCCTCTTCTCCGGCATGGACTGGTTGCCGACCCTCGTCGCGGCGGCGGGCAATCCGAACATCAAGGATCAGCTGCTCGATGGCGTGAAGATCGGGGAGCGCACCTACAAGAACCATCTCGACGGCTACAACCAGGCGGAGCTCCTCACCGGGCAAGGGCCGTCGGCGCGGCACGAGATCTTCTACTTCGCGGAGGCGAACCTCGGAGCGATCCGCGTCGACGACTTCAAGTTCCAGTTCCTGGAGCAGCCCTATGGCTGGCCCGGCGAGAAGGTCGCGAGCGACATTCCGACGGTCGTGAACCTGCGCCAGGATCCGTTCGAGCGCACGCCGTCGATCCGCGGCGAGACGCTGAACGCCTCAGGGGGCGGCTACATGAACGACTTCATGGCGCGTGAATTCTGGCGCTTCGTGAAGGTCCAGGAGGCGGTGGCGGATCTCGCGCAAACCGCGATCGAGTATCCGCCCATGCAGTCGCCGGCGTCCTTCAACCTGGCGGCCGTGAAGGCGAAGATCGACGCCGCGATGCGCAGCCACGCGGGTCAGTGAGACGGCACGGCTCGGCGGGCGCGTGTCGCGCGCCCGCCGAGCCTTTTCGGGATCAGCCTCTAATCCCGCAACCCCTGGACCGGCACCGACAGCACGTTCGGCATGCCCCAGGCGGTCGATACGCGCACTTCGCCGCCCAGCATCAGGGTCTGGGTCAATACACCGGCGACGACCGCCGCCACGCGGCCGTGGCAGTCGAACACGGGCGCGCCGGACGCGCCGTAGTCGACCGCAAGCCGATCCTTGCCGTCGTACATTTCCAGCATCGCCCCATCCGCCGCCCCGCGCTCATCCCCGTAGTGAACGAAGCGCCCGGATACGAAACGCGAGCGCCCGGCCGTATAGGCGAGCGTCACGACGCGCTCGTCCGGGTCGAGCGGTGCGGACCGCACCGAGAGGCTGCGCACGGCCGGGATCGCGGTTTGCAATTCCAGCACCACGAGGTTGTCCGTACCGCTCCCGACGAGTCGCTTGATGCGCGCGAGGTCCCACCATGTCCTGTCGCCGTCGCGAATCTCGATCGGCTTCCAGTCTTCGGCCGAGAGATTCATCGCGGTGACGACGTGCGCGATGGTGACGATGGCGGACGGCGTCAGAAACCAGCCGCTGCCCTGGAAGCCGAGGGCGTCGTCGACCCGTGCGGCCCGTTCGGCATCGTCGAAGTAGTGGGCGATGCGCACGCCCGTATGGGCCAGTTGCGCGGGCCCGACGCAATCCGTCTCGGCGCGGGCCTCGATCGAATGCGAAACGGCAAGACTGCAGATCGCCAGCCAGGCCAGAGTGCGTACCCAAGCGCGTCGCTGCATGGCCCCGAAGCCCCTCCCCGGGCTCGAGCAAAAGGCGGTCGCAAGAGTCGCGCAAGGGGCGTAGCGGGGCGATCCTCTGGATTTTTCGATCGTCGAAGATTTTGCCGGCGAGTGTTGCGATTTCGTCATATTCCGGCAGGCCACAATCCCCGGTGTCCCAAGGCGGACAAAGGCGACCGAGGCGTCGGTCGCTCCGGGTCATGACCGGTAATGCTCTCGCCGAGCGGGTGGTTTCCGATTCTCCCCCCGCACGTGCAGCTAGTGCCGCGAACCCGAAGTTCGCACGATTTCTCGGCAAACACGGTTGCGAACTTCGGGTTCTAAAGCGGCACTAGAATCATAAACTTGCTAGTGTCCTTATCGATTCCGAAGTTCGCTCGGAGCTTGCTGAAAAGTTGGCGAACTTCGGAATCGGGACACTAGCGAGTCGGCGGCCGCACAGAGCCGCCGACAGCTGGCCTCGATGTCTACTGATTGATCTCCGGCTCGACGAGCCTCGCCAAATTTCGCAGCGACTCCTGCCAACCGAGATAGCAGGCCTCCACCGGAATGACGTCCGGCAGCCCTTCCTGCACGACGTGAAGCTCGGTGCCGACCGGTACCTTCTTCAATGTCACGGTCACCACGATGTCGCCGACGAGGTTCGGATCGTCGAACTTGTCGGTGTAGCGCAGGCGCTCGTGCGGAACGAGCTCGACATATTGCCCGCCGAACGAATGGCCGTTGCCGGTCGTGAAGTTGCGGAAGGACATCTTGAACGTGCCGCCGACTTTCGCCTCCAGATGATGCACCGTGCAGGTGAAGCCATTGGGCGGGAGCCATTTCGCGAGCGCATCGGCCTCGAGGAACGCGCGATAGACCTTTTCGGGCCTGGTCGACAGTACGCGGTGAAGGCGGACGGTATTCGGCATGGTGATTGTCCTGATGTTGAGCTGACTGAAGAGACGGCGCCGCCGATCAGCCGGCCGGGATCGGCAGGATGGGCAGATAGGTGTCGTTCGTGCTCATGGGGTTCCCTTTCGTTTACACCCAAGGACGTCCCGGCCGAGGGAGATCCGATAACGATATCGAAAAATTTCGGGCGGAATGTGCCAATGCGGAAGCCGGGGGACAAGTGCGGAGACATCTCTTAGGATTCGATGCGATGATTCGTATCGTTCGGGACGCAACGGTCCGCCCATGGTCCGCTTCATGGCGCCAGCGCACCCAAAAGGCCTCGCCTGACTGAAATCATGTCGCCGCCCGCACAGCCACACCCCCAGCACCTCTCGAAGCACGCGGCGGGGTTGGCGCAGGCGCAAGCGCATTTCCAGAACCGCAACTACCCGGAGGCGGCGTCCCTGTGCGAGCGGCTGCTCGCCGAGCGGCCCTCCGACTTCGACGTCCTCTATCTGCTCGGCGCCATCCGGCACGCGCAGGGGCGCCTGCCGGACGCGCTCGACGCGCTCGCGCGGGCGCTCAAGACCAATTCGCGCTCGCCGGAGGTCCTGTTCAATCACGGCATGATCCTCGCGAGCCTCGATCGACTGACGGAGGCCCTCGACAGCTATGACCGCGCGGTGTCGCTCAAGCCGGACTGGGCCGAGGCGCAGTGCAACCGCGGCCGCGTCCTCCTCGACCTCGGCCGGCCCGACGCGGCGCTCCCCTGCTTCGAAACGGCGCTCCGGCTCAAGCCCGATTTGGTCGATGCCCTGAACGGACAGGGCAATGCCTTGGTTGCCTTGCGCAAGCCCGAGCAGGCCTTGCCGCCGCTCGCGCGGGCGCTGCGGCTGCAGCCCGCCAATGCCCCCGCCCTATTCAATCTCGGCGTTGCACTGACCCGGATCGGCAAGTACCCGGAGGCGCTCGCGAGCTACGAAAGAGCGATCACGGTCAATCCGCGCTATGTCCAGGCGTACGCGAACTGCGGCGCGCTGCTGCACAAGCTCAAGCTCTTCGGCGACGCGCTCGCGAACTGCGACCGCGCCATTGCGCTCGATCCGGGCCACGCCAATGCCTGGATCACCCGCGGCAGCGTCCTGCATGACTTGGCGCGGTATGAAGAGGCGCTGGCGGGCTACGATCGCGCGATCGAGGCTGATCCGAGCCGCGATGACGCCTGGATGAGCCGCGGAGTCGTCCTCGAGCGCCTTGTTCGTCTCGATGACGCGCTCGCGAGCCACGATCGGGCTGTCGCCATCAATCCGAGCAACGCCATGGCCTGGACCAGCCGCGGCAACACGCTGCTCGTGCAAGGCCGCATCGACGAAGCGCTCGCAAGCCACGACCGCGCCCTGGCGCTCGATCCCAACGCGGGCAACACCTCGATCAACAAAGGCGTTGCCCTGCTGCACGCCGGGCGACCGCTGGAAGCGCTCGCGTATCTCGACCGCGCGCTCTCCCGCGATCCCAACGCCGCAAAAGCGCGCTTCAGCAAGTCCCTGATCGACCTTCTGCTCGGGAATTTTTCCGAGGGTTGGCGCGGGTATGAAGCTCGCTTCGAGGCGCGGGAAGATCATCGTGCCTTCACGCGGCCGCGCTGGACCGGCAGCGAGCCGCTCGCGGGAAAGACGCTCCTCGTTCACGCCGAGCAGGGCCTCGGCGACAACATTCAGTTCGTGCGATACGCGGCGCGCGTCGGGAGATCCGCCCGCGTCGTTCTCGAGGTGCCGCCGGCGCTCATCCGATTGTTCAACGGACTGGAGGGTGTCGCACAAATCGTTTGTGCAGGCGATCAGCTCCCCGATTTCGATTTTCATTGTCCGTTGCTGAGCCTGCCGCTCGCCTTCGGCACCACGATGGAGACGATCCCCAAGGCGGTCCCGTACCTGGCCGGGGATCCGAGCGCCATTGCGGCATGGCGCCACCGGTTGGCGCCGCTTTCCGGCCGCAAGGTCGGCCTGGTGTGGGCCGGCAACCCGGGCGAGACCGCGGCGACGCGCGCCGTCGACCAACGGCGTTCCATGACGCTCGCCCAGCTCCATCCGCTGGCGGGGGTGGCCGGTGTGAGCTTCGTCTCGCTGCAGAAGGGCGAGCCCGCGACGCAGGCCAGGCCGGCACCGGCGGGGTTCGTGATCCAGGACTGGACCGACGAGCTCGACGACCTTGCGGACACCGCCGCCTTGATCGAAGCGCTCGATCTCGTGATCTCCGTCGATACCTCGGTCGTTCACCTCGCGGGCGCGCTCGGCAAGCCGGTCTGGATGTTCAACCGGTTCGATTCCGAGTGGCGCTGGCTGCTCGAGCGCGAGGACAGCCCCTGGTACCCGAGCCTGCGTCAGTTCCGCCAGCCCCGGCCCGGCGACTGGGCGAGCGTGGTGACGCGCATGGCGGGCGAGCTTGCGAAGCTAGCTGGCTGAGTACGCGCACGCGACCTCGGCGCTGATGGCGTCGAGCAGCGCCTCGACCCAACTCTGCGGAACGCGCCGCGTGATGAACACCATGCGGCTGGTGCGATCGGCGGAGGGCCAACGCTCGAGCCATGCGGGCGCGTGGAAGACGTGCTGCACGCCGTGGACGACGGCGGGACGCTGCGGACTTTCGGCGATGTCGACGATGCCCTTCAGGCGCAGGAGATCGGCGCCGCAATGTTCGGCCAGCGCCTCGAGGAAGAGCGTCAGCGCAACGGCGCGGATCGGCTCGGCGCGCGCCACCGTGTAGGCCCCGATCTCGGCATCATGATGCACGTGGCCAGACGCGCGCAATTGGGCGTGCGGATCGGCGAGCCACGCCTCGATCCCCGGCCGGCCGCTGCGCTGCGGATCGGAGAAACCGCCGGCAAAAAGCTCGGCGGCGTCGATCCGGCCATGCACGGCGCGCAGCGCGGGCGCGCCGGGGTTGAGCGCCGCGACGCGCCGCAGCAGCGGACCCGCATCCTCCCCCGCGAGATCGAGCTTGGTGAGCACGATGCGGTCGGCGACCGCGACCTGCTTGCGCGAGACGGCTTCGCGATCGAGCGTGGCCTCGCCCGTCACGGCGTCGACCGTCGTCGCGACGCTCCCGAGCGTCACGCGCTCGGCGAGGTCCACATCGGTCATCAGCGCGTGCAGGATCGGCGCCGGATCCGCAAGCCCGCTCGTCTCGATGACGATGTGATCGAATTGCTGGGGCAAGGTCCCCGCGTCGCGCCGGCGCAGCAGGTCGTGCAGCGTCTGCGTCAGGTCGCTGCGCACCTTGCAGCACAGGCATCCGGTGGTCAGCGCGATGACATTGTCGTCGCTCCTCTCGACCAGCTCGTGGTCGAGGCCGACCTCGCCGAACTCGTTGATGATGACGGCGGCGCGCGACAATGCGGGCTGACGCAGCAGATGACCGAGCAGCGTGGTCTTGCCGCTGCCGAGAAATCCGGTGAGGACCGAGACCGGGATCGGGTGCTGCAAGGCCGTCATGCGTCACGACACCGGCAGCGGCGCAACGGAAACGCGCACGCCCGTCGCGGCGAAATCGGGATCGAGCGCCGCGCGGACCTGGCGCAACACGGCCGGCAGCGAGATCGCCGGGCGCATGCGCCCGTCTACGGTGATCATCCAACGGAACATCGCATCGTGCGGCTGCGGCTCGATACGCAGCAGCTTGTTGCTCGCCGTCCGCGTGATCGCGATCGCGCCGCCCTCCGTGCATGTCACCTCGCCGGCGAGGCGCCACGCCGCGAGGCTCTCGGTCACGAGCTTCGCCGCAAGCACGATCGGCACGCCCGTCACGACAGGCTCCCGGCGAGCGTCTTGGACGCGATCTTGCGCTCGAGATAGCGGCCGCCGCCGGGGCTGCCGAGATACTGGCCGTCCCGCACCATGATCTTGCCGCGCAGGATGGTCGTCACCGGCCAGGCGAAGATGTCGTGGCCCTCCCACGGCGTGTAGTCGGTCTCGTGCAGGTCGGCGGCGCGGACCTTTCCGCGTCGGGTGGGATCGAGGATGGTGATATCGGCGTCGCTGCCGGGCGCCAGCGCGCCCTTTTTCGGATAGAGCCCCATGATCCGGGCGGCGTTGCTCGACACCAGGTCGACATATTGCGGCAGCGAGTAGCCGCGCCGCGTCACCATCTCGGTGTACATGACGGCGAGCCGCGGCTCGACGCCGGAATTGCCGCCGGTCGTGTCGTCGATGCGGCTGCCCACCGTCTTGTCCTTGAGCGTGCAGCACAGCTCGTCGGTGGCGACGCAATGAATGTTGCCGTCGGCAGTCCCGTCCCACAGCGCCTTCCGGTCGGCGTCCGACTTGAGCGACGGATAGGTGTGATAGATCTGGCCGTTGGGCCTTTTGTAGTCCTCCGCCGAATAATTGAGGTACTGGTGCAGCGTCTCGCCGTAGATCGGCAGACCCTTGCGGCGCGCCTCGGCGATCGCGGCGACGCCGGTGCCGGCCGAGACGTGCATCATGTAGAGCGCGGTGCCGGGCACGTTCTCGGCGAGGCGCAGGATGCGGCGGAAACTCAGGTCCTCGGACAGCTGGTTATGCACCTCCGCGAGGTTCTCGAAGCCGACGCGGTTCTCGCGGATGAGCTTGGCGTACATGTGCATGACGATGTCGTTGTCCTCGGCGTGGATGACGCCGAGCCCGCCCTCCTTCGCGAGCACCTGGAAAGCCTCCCAGATGTCGCCGAAATCGATCATGCGGCCGCTGCGCTTGGGCAGGATGTTGGTGGTGAAGATCTTGAGCGTCGGGTAGCCGGCCTGGATCGCCTCGGCGAGCTGGCCGGAGAACTCGGGCGGCGGCTCGGAATGCAGCATCAGGTGATAGGCCCAGTCGCACGGGCTCTTGCCGACGAAGTCGCGGTCGCGCGCCTCGATCGCCTCGCGCGCCGACTTGCCGTCGCGCCAGTAGGCGAAGTCGATGAACGTCGTCGTGCCGCCGTGCAGCGCCGCGCGCCCGACCTGCTCGGGCCCGGCGGTGACGAGCTGCGTGCCGTCGGGCTTGATCCAGACGTGATGCAGATGCACGTGCGGATCGATGCCGCCCGGCATCACGATCTTTCCGGCGGCGTCGATGACCTGTTCGGACTCCGCCGAGAGACCCCCGCCGGCCGCGATCGCCGCGATCGTCTCGCCCGCGACCGCCAGGTCGCCGCGAACCACGCCTTGCGGCGTCACGATATCGCCGCCGCGAACGATGAGGTCGAGCATGGTGCCTCCCCGGGCGGCCAGCCTGATCACCGCCGCGGGATTATCACACGGCGCGTCGAGCGGACCAACGGGGGCGGACTTGGGCTATTCTCATGGCGCACGTTCGGTTGCGCGGAGGCCTGCCATGATCATCCAGACGGCGCCGGCGGGCGAGCCGCGGCTCGCCATCATGATGTACGAGCACACGGCGCTGGCGCACCAGTTCGCGCGCGCGTTCGGCAATGCGCGCTTTGCCCCGCCCGCTCCGAACGATCTCTTCTTCCACGTGGTGCTGCATCACGACGCCGGCTGGCGGGACTTCGACCGCGATCCCGCGACCAACCCGCAGACCGGCCTGCCCTACAATCTCGTCGAGACGCCGGCCGCGCACATCACGGTCACGAGCCGCGGCTCGCCCGACTACAACGAGCGCCACCATGCGTTCTGCGGCCTCGTCTCGAGCATGCACAGCTGGGGGCTCTACAACGGACGCTACGGCCTCTCCGACATGGTGCTGATCGACCGCGTCCCGCCGCACGACCGGCCGCTCGTGCAGCGCATGCTCGACGGCGAGCTGGCGCGCCAGGAGCGGCTCAAGGCCGAGCTCGCGCGCGACGGCGTTACGGCGACGTGGATCGAGGAGCGGCGCCTCTTCCAGGCCTACAAGCAGCTCCAGTTCGTCGACACGCTCGCGCTCTACTTCAACCGCGTGCATCCGAGCGAGCGCCGCGAGAGCCGCTTCGAGCACGTGCCGCTGAGCACGACCGAGGACGCCGCCGTCACGGTGCGGCCGCGCGCGGCTGGCGTGTACGAAGTCGCGCCCTATCCGTTCGCGGCCGACGCGGCCGAGTTCGGCTTCGCGGGCCGCCCGATCGCGCCCGGCCAATGCGACGCCTCCGGGAGCTGGGCGAAGGCGCTCGCCGCAAGCCCGACCGTGTGGGAGAGGTTTCGCCTGATCGCGGGGTGAGCGCGGCGTGCGGTCGGACTACAGCGGCTCCGAGGCGGGCAACGGCCCTCCACCACCGCCGTCCTCGGACAGCAGCATGTCCCAGTGATCGGCGCGCACCTGCCGCTTGGCCGCGGTCTGCGCGATCTCGTAGATCGCCGGCACGATGCCCGGATCGTCCATCTGGCGGATGCGCTCGACCTCGCGGGGGCCGAGCTTGATGCCCTGCCGGCGCGCGAGCCATTCGGTCTCGAGCCGCACGTCGTAGCGCAGGAAGCGAAACATCTTGCCCCCCGGCGGCGCGTCGTCGTGCAGGTCGCCGACCTCCGAGTTTATGGTCCACGGCGTCGGCGTCTCGCCCATCCACAGCATCTGCGCGAGCACGCTCTGCTGGGCGTCGTGCATCATCGACATCAGCGCCTGCAGGCCGAGCCGCAAAAAGCGGGCGACCATCAGCTTCTCGAACGACAGGCGCGGGCGATGGCTGCCGGTGCCGACCGATACAATGGTGAGCTTGTCCGGCCCGGTCGGCCAACGCAGGCCGAAGCGCGCGAACTGCGTCATGTGGAAGAGGCCGAGCGCCGGGTTCCCGTGCGGCGACACACCGCCGTCGACGAAGATGCCGTGGGTCTTCGAATTGTATTTCTCCGCCTTGCGACGGGCCGCGGCGGGCTCGAGATACGGCCTGGTCGACGTCGCCGCCGCGGCATCATTGCCCACGGGCAGGATCGCGGGAGAGCGTTCCGACGGATCGGGCAGGATGCGCAGGATCTCCGGGTCGAAATAGCGCGGCGCCGCGGTGCTGGCGCGCACCAGGTTGGCGAGCTTGTAGGACTTGTTGCCGAGGTAGTCCGGCCCGTCGTCCCAATAGGGTGCGCGCGGATTGTTGGCGAGCACCCAGGCGCTGCCGGTATCCATGCGCTTGGTGAAGATGCAGAAGCCGGTGAGGAGATCGCGCGTCGCAAGGTCGCGCTCGCCGACGACCTCCTCAATGCGCCGACGCAGAACGCGTGCGTCGAACTTGGCCTGAAGATACGGCACGCGCCAGCGCCTGCGCTCGAACACGTAGGGCGTCAGATCGAGGTAGAACTTCTTGAGCTCGCTCGCGCGGTAGCCGAGCGCCAGCGCTCCCGCGATGATGGCGCCCGTCGAGGTCCCGCCGATCAGGTCGAAACAGTCGCACAGCCGCGCCTGCGGCCCGAGACGGCGCGTGAGCTCGTTCTCGATCGCCTCGAGGAACGCGACCGTGATCGCACCGCGCACGCCGCCACCGTCGAGAGACAGGATGCGCTTGCGGCCGGGACCGAACAGGTGGCGGTCGCGGGGGAGAATGGCGGCGGGCGCATCGTCGCTCGCAGTCTCACTCATCGCGTCTGCTTCGATCCCCAGGGCGTCGCCCCAGCCGCGCCGAAAGCTCGCACAAACCCGGCTCGGCGACAACGGCCGAGCCGCAACGGGCTACGGCTCGACCCCGATCCGCCGCACCAGCTCGGGCGTCACCTCGGCGATGCCGTTGAGCCCGGCGAGCGCGAGATCGCGGTGAATCTCCTCCTTGAGGAGCGTGATCGCGCGCCGCACGCCCGGCTCGCCGGCGGCTACCGCGGCGTAGAGCATGGGGCGCCCGACGAAGCAGAACTTTGCCCCGAGCGCAAGCGCCTTGAGCACATCGGTGCCGCGGCGGATGCCGCCGTCGAACATCACCGTCATGCCGTTCGCGTCGGCGGCGATCTCGGCAAGCACGCGCAGCGGCGAGACCGCATGGTCGAGCTGGCGGCCGCCGTGATTCGACACCATGACGCCGTCGACGCCGCTCTCGCGCGCGATGCGGGCGTCGGCGGGCGACAGGATGCCCTTGACGACGAGCTTGCCCTTCCAGCGCCGGCGGATCAGCTCGACGTGCTTCCACGCGAGCTGGTCGCGCAGGCCGAGGTTGCGCATGAGATTGCGCGAGAGCACCGGCGGGCCGCGGGTCGCGTCCATGTTCTCGAAATGCGGCATGCCGTGGTTCTTCAGCGTGCGCAGCCAGGTGCCGAAGAGCCAGCGCGGATGCGTCATGCCGTCGAGCATGACCTTCGGCGTGAACGTGACCGGCAGCGAGAAGCCGTTGCGGACGTTGTTCTCGCGGTTGGCGGACACCGGCACGTCGGCGGTGACCACGAAGGTGTCGTAGCCGGCCGCCGCGACGCGATCGACCAGCGGCTCGATGCGGGCCGGGTCGCCCGGCAGATAGGCCTGGTACCAGGCGTTCGGGTTGGCGCGGCGCACGTCCTCGAGCGGGATCAGCGATGCCGCGCTGAGAATCATCGGCACGTTCATGGCCGCGGCCGCGCTGGTGAGCACGATGTCGCCGCGATAGGCCATGAGCGCGGACGAGCCGTACGGCGGAATGCCGAAGGGCGCCGCATAGGTCTTGCCGAACAGCGTGGTGGTCTGGTCGCGGCCCGACACGTCGTTGAGCACGCGCGGCACGAAGGCGTATTCGTCGAAGGCACGGCGGTTGTCGCGCAGCGCCGCGTCGGTCTCGACGCCGCCCGCCACGAAGCCCTCGAGCATCCGCGGCAGCTTGCGGCGCGCCACCCGCTCGAAGTCGGCGAGCGACAGGTAGTGCCGCAACGCGCGCGGCACCGCGCTCTGCGGCCGGTTCACGGTCGGCGGGGGACGGTCGGCGATCGGCGCACCGATCGGGGCGCGACTATCGGGCTTGCTTGCGGTCGTTCGGTCGTCGACGGCGACGGACATGGTTGGCCTTTCAGCGAGAACTCCACTCGGCGCAGAATGTCCGCCCAGGGCGGCCCGTGTAAAGGTCTCGCTGGGGTAGAGAGCCGGTCCTAGGCAGCCGCAACCGGAGGGGGCGTGAAACTGCGCAGGATCGCCCTGATCTGATGCGTGCGGAACGGCTTTGCCAGCGGCGGCAGCATCTTGAGGCCCTGGCGCTCGCCGATCCGCGAGATATCGGGGAGCAGCGCGTGGAAACCGCTCATCAACACGATGGCGCCGCCGTGGCGGCGCGCGCCGAGCGCCCGGATGACGTCGATCGCATCGAAGCCGCGCATCGACACGTCGAGAAAGAGGACGTCCGGCATGCTTTGCTCGCAGGCAACGACGACGTCCTCGACGTTGCGGAACTCCGAGGGGCCGATCTGCCGGTTGCCGAGAATCGATTGCAGCGTCTGGACGATCGCCGGGTCGTCATCCACCACCAGGCAGGTGGGCCGCTCAGCCGTGGGATGCTCCATCAAGGTCTTGCTCTCCCTGGATACTCTTGCAGGGGACTAAAGAGGCAGAGACGATTTACCAATTGTTGCGCTTGCGGTCCGCATCACCACGCAACGCCGTCGCACGCATGCGCAAGCCCAACGAATAACCGCGCCGGGCGCAATGCCTTTCGGCAGCGCCCGGCGCGTCGCGGCCCCCACCGCGCTTCGTAACTTTTATTGGCTTACGCATGTTCTTTTCGGCGAACCGGCATCCACCCCCGATCAGGTCGGGGCAGGCTTGCCGGAGCAGGCGCTAATGCAGGGTTGGCGACTCGGGATGGACGCGCAGGCCACGCAGGCGCTCGATTTCGGCCATAACGCGAACGAACTTGAGGGGATCGCGCGAGGTGCGCGGGCCATCGGCAGCGACGGACGTTTCGGAGGAGAGGATGAGGCCAAGCCGGGATTGCGGCGTATCGATGTGATCCTGCGGGAACGCGGTCGGCTTGCGGGTGCGCGGCATCTGGCACTTCACCTTTCGATCACCGAGCGCTGCCGTTCCGGCGCGCTCTCAATGACCCCCTGCTCGAAAAGATGCATACCTGATCCGCTAACGTTGCGGCATCCGGTGGACTACGTAACGGCTACGTATCAACTACTTAGTCGCGCCCGCTGCGCGGGAATCGACGGGAGCCGGCGCGCCTTGCGTGTCGGCTCCCATCATCGTTTTTCGAATCGCCCTGCGCGCCGGATTTCGGCGGCCTCAGCGGCCGCCGCTATCCAGTTGAGCGAGATAATCGGCGAGACGGCCGACGGTCTGCCTGCCGCCCTCGACTGCGCCATAAGTCCTGATGATGTGGTCGCGCGTCTGGTTGCTGTCGAACACCATGCGCAGGGTCAGCTCGGTCCTGCCGCCACGGTCCTCGAAGGTCACGATGGTCAAGTGGGTCGCAGGCTCGGTGCCGGGCTCGGGAACGTGGCGATAGACCAGCCGCTCGGGCGGGACGACCTCGTCGAACACGATCCGGTTGCGGTAATCGCGTCCGTCGGGCCCGTGCATCACGAGGCGCCACTCGCCGCCCGGCCTCACACTCATCTCCTGGATCGTGGTCGTAAAGCCGTTCGGCCCGTACCAGTGCGGCAGGTGCCCGGGGTCGGTCCACACCCGGAACACCAGCTCCCGCGGCGCGTCGAGGGTGCGCCGGATGATGATCTCCCGGTCGGGCGTGGTTGCGACGGCTTGATCGCGCGATTGCGGCTTTGACTGCGCGGCGGCTGTCATGGTTGTGACCTCCCTCTCCTCTCTGCTGAATTCGTCACTCGGATTTCGCCGTGGAACTCGCACGCGGCGGCTTGCGGCGGCCGCGCTTCTTCGCCTTGCCGTCCTTCGCCTGCAGGTCCTGCAGGTAGTCCTCCAGCCGGTCGAGACTCGCCTCCCAGAAGCCGCGGTAATGCTCGATCCAGTCGGCGACGTCCTTGAGCGGCGTCGGAAGCAGCCGGCAGGGACGCCATTGCGCCTTGCGGCCGCGTGCGATCAGGCCGGCGCGCTCGAGCACCTTGAGGTGCTTGGAGACGGCCGGAAGGCTCATCGCAAAGGGCTCGGCGAGCTCGGTGACCGAGGTCTCGCCCAGCGCCAGCCGCGCCAGGATCGCGCGACGGGTCGGATCGGCCAGGGCCGCCAAAGTGTTGCTGAGAGGATCGCTCATTGAACCGATCGGTTAATTAACTGATCGGTTCAATAAGTCGCCTGTTCACGGTTGTCAAGACTCGCGGCTTGGTGACTTGACGATTTTTCGCTGAACCGGCTAAAGGTGGCGCCCTCTGGAAATGCAAAATCATCACCCCCCCGATCACGATCGCGATGACGGCCTTCCGCGCCGACGCTCGACGCCTTATCTGGCGTTCGTGGCCCGGTCATGTGGACGTGCTTTGATCGTCGTCGTGGACCCGGGGCGCGATGATGCGCGTTAGCAGTCAGCCAACTCTGAGCAACATGGAATGAAATGAGCTTCTTCAAGCGTCAGCCCGAATACGTGGACCGCCAGTCCAATGCCGCGAAAGCCAAGAGCGCCCTGCTCGAGAAGTTTCGCGCCAAGCAAGAATCCGACGAAGACTTCGCCAAGCGCCAGGCCAATCTGCTGGAAATCCGCCTTGCCCGCGAAGAGCGTGAAGCCAAGCGCAAAGCCGAGGTCGAGGCCGCACACCAAGCGGAACTCGAGCACCTCGCCCAACTTAAGGCCGAGGAAGAGGCCCGCGCCGCCGCGCTGGCCGCCGAGCAGAAGGCACGACGCGACGAGCGCTATGCCTCGCGCAAGAAGCGCAAGAAGGGCCTGCGCTACGCCCGTCCGACCGGTGCCCCGTCGGCAGGCGCTTCGGCGTCGAAATAGAGCTCAACCGGAATCACAAATTCTCCGACGGACCAGCGGCCCGTCGGAGCAAGAAGCTATGCGCACGACTGCCTGTTACGGGCAGGGATGACGCGCGCCGTCGGTGCCGAGATAGGTGCCGGTACGCGGGTCATACGAGTGGAAACGGTGCGCACAGTAGGCGACCGCATCGCCGGCAGGAGCCGCCGCTGCCGCCGGAGCCGGTCCGCCGTATGCCGGTCCATAAGCCGGTCCGCCGTAGTAGCCCGGCGCGTACGGACCGGGGCCGTAGTACGGGCCGCCGCCATAATAGTAGGGCCCGGGGCCGTAATAGTAGGGCGCCGCGATCGCGCCGCCGATGATCGCGCCGGCGACGAAGCCGGCGCCCACACCGCAACCCCAGCATCGTCCCCAGCGCACTGGCTCGATCTGACTCGGTGCCGCCTTTTGCGGCGCAAGCCCCGGAGCCACCGGCATTGCGGACGCAGGACCAGCCATCATGGCGATGCCGGCGCCGGTGAGCAGCGCGGCCGCCAAGAGCCTCTTCGCGTTCGACATGTTGCTTCCTCTGATGAACGATCGTTAACGATTCAGGACGTCGTCACGCTGCAAATGATAACAAAAATTATGTCAGACCGGCGGCGCCATTCGGCGGCTCATGTCTGCCCGTGTCCGGCGCACCCAACCGACTTGGCTCCCTCTGCGCGCCGCGAGGCCGTCCGGGCCGACTCAGCCGCCAACGCCCAGGCTTTTCGCGCCTTCGTCGAGCCGATGCAGCTTGGCGGGGTCGCCTTTCAGCGCGTTGCGCGCATCGGTGAGCGTGGCACGCGCCTTCTCGGGCTCGCCCAGCACCAGATAGGAGCGCAAGAGCTTGATCCAGCCATCGACGTCGGAGCCGTCCTGGTGCAGCCGCGCGTCGAGCCGGGCGACCATGCCGCGAATCATCTCGTCCTGCGCCGGCGGCGCGCTGGGCGGCGGCGCCGGCGGCGCGCCGGCCGTGATCGCTTTGAGCCCGGAATCGAGGCGCGCGAGCTTGTCGGGGTCCTGGGCAAGCGCCTTGCGGGCATCGTCGCCGGCCACTTTTGCCCTGTCGGGCTCGCCCAACACCGTGTAGGAGCGCACGAGCTGGATCCACCCGTCCACGTCGCCCCGGTCCTTGTCGTGCAGTCGCGCATCGAGCCGCGCCACCATGGCGCGGATCATGTCCTGCGGCGCCGCGGGCGATGACTTCTCCAGCTCGGCCGCGGCGGCCGGATCGACGCGCGCAAGCGAACGCTGGACCAAGGGCAGCCACCCCGCGTCGGGGGGCGCATCGGCGGCGAGTTCGCGCCAGATGCGCGCCGCGTCGGCCTTGCGGCCGTCCTGCTCGGCGGCGAGCCCGCTGTAGAAGCGCGCCGTGACATCCTTGGCGTCGATCTTGAGGGCGTTGTCGAAGGCAGCCTTCGCATCCCCGGTGACGACGCCGTTCTCGCGCGCGACCAGCGCCTCGCCGAGCTCGGACCAGCGCTCGGCCGAGGGCCCGAGCAGGCGCAGCAGATTGCGCCGCGCCTTGATGGCGTCATCGTAGCGGCCGAGCCGCAGATAGACCGGCGCCACTACCTCCCAGCCGCGGGCGTCATCGGGATGCTGCTCGAGGTGCTTCTCGACCCGCGCGAACAGTTCCGCGACCGGCTGGTTGGCGGCGGGCGCCGCGGCGATGCGCTGGGCGAGCGGCGCACCCGGGAGGTCGGGCGAGCCGATGGCCAGATACATCGCGATGGCCCCGGCCGGGAGCGCGATGAGTGCGATCAGCGCCACCACGCGGCGCCGCAACGGCGACGTCGCCCTCGCCCTGCCAGCGGCGGCGGCCGCCGCCGCGGCCGCATCGGCGGCCGCGATCAGGCGCCGCGACACCTCGAGGCGCGCGGCATCCGCCTCGGCGGGGGCGATCAGGCCGAAACTCTGGTCGCGCCCGATCTCGTCGAGCTGGTCGGTATAGACCGCGACATCGCTCGCCGTCCGCACGTCGGCGGTGCGCCGCGACAGCGGCCACAGCACCGCCATCACGGCGGCGGCGGTCATCAAGGCAATGAAAACCCAGATCATTCCGTCACATGCACCATCACATTGGGGAATAGCCGGCGTCACCCTCGCCGCGCATGTCCCATCGGACGATGCGTCTACATCATATCACCCCGAGCGGCGAATTGCGGCAGGGGGCGGCCTGCGCCGCAGTGGCGCACGCGCCGCGAAACGTTCGCGGGGCGTGGACGTCGCACACGATCCTGGCTTGGCCGAGACACCACGCCGGCCGCCGGATTGCCCCTCCGGTGCCTTGAACTTGCCGGCGCGAAACTGCGATCCTGAGCGGCCACGAGGGTCCGATCGCATGTCCGCAGAATTCGATTTCATGTCCGCCCGCGAGATCGCCCGCCGGATCGCGCGGCGCGAGGTCTCGGCCGTCGAGGTGACACGCCGCGCGCTCGCCAAGGCCGAGGCGACGCAGACCTCCATCAATGCCTTCACGGTGATCATGGCCGATCGGGCGCTCGACGCGGCGCGCGCCGCGGACGCCGCCGTCATGCGGGGCGACAGGCTCGGTCCGCTGCACGGGGTGCCGTACACCGCGAAGGACCTGATCGCCGTCAAGGGCGCGCCGATGACGTTCGGCTCGCGCACCATGGCGAAGAACGTGGCCGCGGCCGACGCGCCGACGGTCGAACGCATGAATGCCGCCGGCGCGATCCTGATCGGCAAGACCACGACCAGCGAGTTCGGCTGCAAGGCCGTTGGTGACAATCCGCTCAACGGCATCACGCGCAATCCGTGGAACACGGGCAAGACGCCGGGCGGCTCGAGCGCGGGCGCCGGGGCCTCGGTCGCGGCCGGCGTGACGCCGCTCGCGCTCGGAACCGACGGCGGCGGCTCGATCCGCATTCCGTGCTGCCTCTCGGGGCTTGCCGGGCTCAAGGCGCAGTTCGGGCGCATTCCGTCGTGGCCGCATTCGGCCGCACCGTCGGTCGCCCATGTCGGGCCGATGACCCGCGATATCGCCGACGCCGCGCTGATGTTCATGAGCATCGCGGGCTTCGATCCCCGCGACCCCGCGACCGTCGCGGGCCCCCTGCCCGATCTGGTGGCGGCCTGCGCGGCCGACCCACGCGGCCTGCGGATCGCCTACAGCCGCACGCTCGGCTATGCGCGGCCCGACCCGGATGTCGCCGCCGTCATCGACGCGGCCGCAAAGACCTTCGAGACGCTTGGCTGCATCATCGAGCCGGTCGAGACCGTGTTCGAGACCGATCCGGTCGACGTGTGGATGGGCGAGTTCTACGCCTCCATCGGCACGCGTCTGTCGCCGATGCTCGCGACCCAGCGCGATCTGCTCGACCCGGCCGTCGTCTCGATTCTCGAGCAGGCGCTCAAGCTCGACCTGCGCACCTACTACACCAAGGTGTTCGAGCGCTACGCACTGCGCGAGCGCATGCGCATGTTCTTCGAGCGCTACGACCTCTTGCTCTCGCCGACGCTCGCGGTCGCATCGCTCGACGTCGGCAAAAACGTGCCGGACAGCCGACCCGATCGCGATCTCGTCTCGTGGGTCTACTACACCTACCCGTTCAACCTCACGGGCCAGCCGGCCGCGACGGTTCGCGCCGGCTTCGCCGGCGGCATGCCGGTCGGACTGCAGCTCGTCGGCCGCTCGCACGACGAGTACAACGTGGTGCGCGCCGCCGCCGCCTTCGAGAAGACGCAACCGGTGCGAAATCCTGCCGGATTCTGAGATCGACATTGACCGGCGCGCGACGCTCGCCCGCCATCGTAAAGGACACTCGGGGAGGATGGTATGCGGCTCGACCGCCGGACATTCCTGCAGCTTGCGGCCGGCGCCGCCGCTTCGGCGCACGGCGCCGCCCGAGCGGAAACCTATCCGGCGCGAACGATCCGCCTGGTGCTGCCGTTCCCGCCCGGCGGCGCATTCGACATCCTCGGCCGGCCCTGGGCCGACCTGGTGAGCCGCCGGCTCGGCACCGTCATTGTGGAAAACCTCTCCGGCGCCGGCGGCTCCCTCGCAGCCGCCTCGGTGGCCCATTCGCCGCCCGACGGCTACCGCATCTTCCTCGGCAGCTCCGCGATCCACCTGACCGACATGATCCTGCGAGTGCGCCCGCTGCTCAATCCGATGAAGGAGCTGATGCCGGTCTCGATGCTGGCGACGGTCACGTTCGCGATCGTCGTCAATCCGAACGTGCCGGCGAACTCGCTCGGCGAGCTGATCGCGCACCTCAAGGCCAATCCCGGCAAGCTCTCCTACGGGTCGCCCGGCGCGGGCACGATGAACCATCTGTGCGGCGAGCTGCTGAAGTCGCTCACCGGCATCAAGGATCTGCCGCACGTCGCCTATCGCGGCGCCGGGCCGGCGATCACCGACGCGATCGGCGGGCAGATTCCGCTGATCATCCCCTCCATGACCAACGCGGTGCTCGCCTTCCACCGCGCCGGCAAGCTGCGCGTGCTCGCGATCACCAACCCAACGCGGCTGCCGATCGCGCCCGACATTCCGACCACCGAGGAGGCCGGCGTCAAAGGCCTCGTTGCGCAGCAACTCGTGGGCATTTTCGCGCCCGCCGGAACGCCCGCGCCTGCGGTCGCGAGGCTCGCCGAGACCAACCGCGCCGCGCTCGCCGACAAGGCCTACGTGCAATCCTTGATCGACGCCGCCGTCATCCCGGTCGCCGACGAATGGACGGCGGAGCGCTTCAGCCGCTTCATGGAAAACGAGGTCGGGCGCTGGGACCCGCTGGTGAAGTCGATCGGCGTGAAGCTCGACTGAACGACGCTCGATCGTCCTCCTTGCCGGTGAGCGCGTGGAACCTCGCGCGTGCGGCGCGATACGGAGATCGAGGCCGATCACGGCGCCGACAGATCGCCGGCGCGATCCCGCAAGCGCTACCAGCGTCATGGTTGTCGGCCTCGTAATTGATCCGAAAAATCACCACTATCCCCCTGAGTGATCTGATTTTTCATTTCGTTGTCAGCGACCCGCCATGCGACTTCCCCGTGGCAAACCCATTCTGTTCCCGCGGAAGCGGAAACGCTCTAGATTTTACAGTTCGCGCATGCCCTTGGGCGGCGAACCCGTAGTCCACCGCGATGAGGTCGGGGCATGCTTTCGCCGGAACATGCGCAAAGGCCGATCGCGGCAAGGGCGGCCGCGCCGCGTCTCTTTTCCGTCCGACACGGGGCTCTTTTGCGAAGCCACGTTTTAGGCGGGGAAAAGCCGCAAAATTAGTTGAAAGGCAAAGGACATCGACCTTGTAGTGGGACGGCAAGCGAATGCCGGGGCGGGAATTACCTGACATGACGACCGCGAGCGCGGCCAGCGCAACGCGTCCGACCGTATCGGCGACCACCGCGACCGCGATCGTGGTGGCCGACATGGTCGGCGTCGGTGTCTTCACCAGCCTCGGTTTCCAGGTGAAGGACATCTCGTCCGGCTTTGCGCTGCTGCTCTTGTGGATCGTCGGCGGGATCGTGGCGCTGTGCGGCGCCGCCGCCTACAGCGAGCTCGCCGGAATGTTTCCGCGCTCGAGCGGCGAATACAACTTCCTCGCACGCAGCTTTCATCCCGCAATCGGCTTCATGGCGGGCTGGCTCTCCGCAACCGTCGGGTTCTCGGCGCCGATCGCGCTCGCCGCCATGACGTTCGGCGCCTATTTCCGAGCTGCCATACCCAACATGCCGCCTGTCGCGTTCAACATCGGCGATTTCGCCGTCACTTGGGAGCTCATTCTTGGTCTCGGCGTCGCCTGGGGCATCGCTTTGGTTCATCTTCGCGGCTTGCGCGCAGGTGGTGTCTTTCACAACATTTGGACCACCATCAAGCTCGCGCTGATCATGGCGTTCCTGGTCGCCGGATTCATGGCTGCAAACCCGCAGCCGATCTCGTTTGCGCCTTCGGCCCATGACTTCACCTACGTGGCGACCGCCCCCTTCGCGATCAGCCTCGTCTTCGTGATGTATTCCTACTCGGGCTGGAACGCCGCGACCTACATCGCGGGCGAGGTGCAGGACCCACAGCGCAACCTGCCGCGTGCGCTGATCATCGGCACGCTGATCGTGCTCGCGCTCTATGTGGCGCTCAACGCTGTCTTCCTGCGGGTCACGCCGCTCGACAAGCTCGCAGGCCAGCTCGACGTCGCCGTGGTCGCGGGCCGCTATATCTTCGGCGACGTGGGCGGGCGGGTCGTCGGCGGCCTCATCTGCCTCGGACTGGTCTCGTCGATCAGCGCCATGACGTGGATCGGCCCGCGCGTCACAATGACGATGGGCGAAGACATACCCACGCTGCGCATCTTCGCGCGCATGACCCGAAACGGCGTGCCTGCGTGGGCGATCCTGTTCCAGCTGCTCGTCGTCAACCTGTTGCTGCTTACGCGCAGTTTCGAGGCAATCGTCGACTTCATCGGTTTCAGCCTGACGGCATGCTCGTTTCTCGCCGTGGTCGGCGTGATCAAGCTGCGCCTGACGCACCCCGAGCTGCCACGTCCCTATCGCGCCTGGGGCTACCCGCTCACGCCGGCCGTCTTCCTCGCGGTGACCGGCTTCATGATGTACTATCTCATCGTCAGCCGTCCGGTGCAGTCGCTCGCCGGCTTCGCGATGATGCTCGCAGGCCTCGCCATCTACGCCGCGTCCCACCTCAAGTCGTCCGCCCCATCGTCCTCCCCGAGCGTCGTGGAAAATGTCAATCGTGCCTGATCTCGTCCGCCCGTCCCGCCTGCTGACCGTCGCCGCCGTCGTGGCGGGACTGCTCGCCCTTGGCGCACTGCCCGCACGCAGCGTCGAAAGCGGCAGCCCGGTCTCTCCGGCGCCGACCGCCGACGCGCCTCGCCCGCCAGCGGATATTCCGGCAGCGGTGGCGCCGGCGCCGGCCGCGCCGCCGCCGGCCGTCGCGACCCGACCACCCGCTGCCGCTCATGCTCCCGCGGCGCGGGCAGCCGCGGCCCCCGCTGCGGCTCCGGCACCTGCTTCTGCTGTGGCGATGCCGCCCCCGCCGCGCCCGGCAGCCCCTGCCGCGAGCGCCACCGCCGCACCGGCGCAAGGCAGCATCAACGACGATACCGCGCGCTACCTCGCGGGATTGCCGCCGGCGCCCGGCTCGCCGATCGCAGCGCTCACCCGCGAGGGTGGCTGGCCCGAGCACGCGCGCTTCTTCGACCACGCCTTCGGCGAGCTCGAACGCACGCAGCTCTCCCGCATCCGCGAATGGTCGAAGACGCAGCTGCGCGCGCGCCGTCCGACCATGTTCTACATGTTCAGCGGACCCGATTATCTCTATGCCGACGCGTTCTTCCCCGACGCCTCGACCTATGTGCTCGCCGGCCTCGAGCCGGTCGGCCAGATTCCCGATCTCCTGCGGATGCCGCGTGCCTCCCTCAGCCCAGCCCTGCACAGCATGGCGAGATCGATGCACACGGTGCTCAACTTCAGTTTCTTCAAGACGCACGACATGCGCGAGGAGCTCTCGGCAGGCCGGCTCGGCGGCACCACGCCGATCCTGCTGGTCTTTCTCGCCCGCGCCGGCAAGATCGTGCAGGAGATCAACCTCGTCGATCTCGATGCCCAGGGCGTCGAGCACCCGCCGAGCGACCGCATCAGGAGCACCGCGCACGGCGTCAAGATCGTGTTCAGCGACAATGACGGCCGGCTGCAGACGCTCTACTACTTCAGCACCAATCTCGCCGACGACGGCTTCCCCCGCAGCGGCTTCATGCGATTCTGCGAAACGCTCGGGCCGGGCGACAGCCTGATCAAGAGCGCCTCCTACCTGATGCACCACGGCGGCTTCACGAAAGTGCGCGATTTCCTGATCACGCACAGCTCGACGCTGCTCGAGGACGATTCGGGGATTCCGCTCGCCTATTTCGACCGCAAGAAGTGGGAGCTCAAGCCGTTCGGCCACTATCTCCAGCCGCTCGGCATCTTTCCCAACACCTACCAGCCCAGGCTTGCGGAATTTTTCAAGAAGAGCACGACGCCGATCAATTTCGGCATCGGCTACCGCTGGCGCCCGAACGAATCCAACCTTCTGCTGGCGGTCCGCGAGGATGCGATCGGCACCGCCGCCGCGGCGGCGCCGTCGCGGTGATCGTGCCGCCTGCGCGCCCATACCATCGGGCTGCCGCGGGGCGTGCGCACGACTCACAATTACCGCAGTTAAAAAGCCATTAACCATGCGGCACTTAGAGTCGAGCGCCCGGCTGGGGACTTGATCGGAACGTGCGGGTGATGGGGTTGCGAGCGCTTGCCGGCGCCACACTCCGGCGGAACGGACTGGCAGGAGCCCAAGATTTATGTCCTGCGGGTGAAGCGCGGACGCGCCGCGCGCAGTGAATAATGACTAGCTGGATCAACTAGATGCGCCGGAACACGCGACCCAATCCACAAGCCGGCCGCCACAAGCTTTCCGAAAATTTGTCGCAAACTTGCCTGCAAGCGGGGTGAGAAGATAGGGTTGGAGGGGGGTCCTCTGTAATGTCGTTAGGCCCAACTGTGGCGTTGGTGGCTGTCGGCCTCGCCTGCGCAAGCGGGACCGCGTACGTGTCGCTGATGCACGGCGGCTCGCACGCGCCCGGCGAGGCGCGCGTGCTCGAGCGGCCGACGGGCTATGGCACGTCCTATTTCAACGCCGCCTTCGCGAGCGCTCGCGCGACCACGCGGCCGCAGGCCGACATCACCGCAAGCCTCGGTCCGCGCCCGACATTCGCGACGCGCTTCAACGGCATCGTCACCGACGCCTATGCGGCGGCCCCGGCCTCGGTCGTCGCCACGGCACCGACGCGTTCGCTGGCGCGACCGGCGGCGCGCAGCGCCAAGGCGGCGACGCACCTTCGCACCGCCGCCCTGCGCATGGACGAGCGCGGCCCGCCATTCGAGCCGAAGACCTATCAGGTCGCGAGCTACGCCCCGACCCGCGACGACACGTTCGCTAACCCGTTCCCGTTCCGCCCGGACATCCGCGTCCCACCGGCGCGCCAGGCGACTACCACGCTGGTGCCGTTCGAGAGCGCGCCCTTCCCCGTGCGCTCCGCCGCCAACGACGGCAATCACGTGCGCATCAATTTCCGCAGCCGGGTCAGCTGGGAGAAAGGCGCGTTCAACGATCCGCGCGTGCTCCTGCACATCCCCAAGGGCTTCGACCCGAACAAGCCGAGCGTGATGGTCGTCTTCTTCCATGGCCACGGCGCGACGCTCACGCGCGACGTGCTCAACCGGCAGGAAGTGCCGGAGCAGATCTCGGAATCGCGCGCCAACGCCGTGCTGGTCGCGCCGCAGCTCGCCTATGACGCGCGAAGCTCCAATCCCGGGAATCTGTGGGAGCCCGGCGCCTTCGCGCGTTTCGTGCGCGAGGCTGGCGTCCAGCTGACGCGCCTCTACGGCGACCCCCGCGCCGCCCAGACCTTCGCCAATATGCCGATCATCATCGTGGCGTACAGCGGCGGGTATCTCTCGGCGGCGACCAGCCTCGAGCGCGGCGGCCTGAAGAACCGCGTGCGCGGCGTCGTGCTGCTCGACGCACTCTACGGCGAGCTCGACGGCTTCGCCAACTGGATCAGTCGCAACCGCTCCGGCTTTTTCGTGAGTTCGTGGACGCGCTCGACCCAGCGGCGCAATTCACAGCTCGAAGAGATGCTGTCGGAGCGCGACGTGACCTTCGGTCACGCACTCAGGACCAGTCGGCTCGACGGCAGGGTGGTCTTCCTGCCGGGCGACGACGGCATCCGGCACCGCGATTTCGTCAATCACGCCTGGGCGAACAAGCCGATCAAGGACATCCTCGACCGGCTGCCGGAATATCAGATGTAACGGCGCGAATTACCGCGCGCCGAGCCCATCGCCGATCAGTAATCCGAGGCCGCCGCGCGCTCGCGCAGCCGGTAGAACTGAAGCGCCTTCTTCGCCGTATCCTGCTGCAGGCGCGCGAACGTCGCGCAGCATTGATCGAGCTCGGGGGTCGAGGAGCCGTTGACGCCCGCCTGCAGCAGCAGAAGAGCCTTCGCGCAGTCCCAACCCAGTCCGATCGCCTTGGCGAGAACGAGGATCTGCTCCGTCTTGCGATTGGCGATCGCGCGCTCGATCATGCCGATCGGGAGGTCCGCCAACAGCGACAGTGCAATGGAAGTTTCGTCGAAACGGCCGTCGGCCGCGAACGCCATCAGCATCGGCTCGTCGAGCTGTCCGTCCTGCTTGAGCGCCAGGACACGGGCCCGGGCGTCCGCGTAGACGGGCGAGGCCTCGCGGATGTCCGTCTGGATGCGGATCGACGCCTGGGTAATGACGCCCTGCAGCGCACCGCCGGTGCCGCCGCCCGCCGCCTCGAGCTTCTGGCGCACCGACTCGGACGCCTGGGCGAACAGGGCGAGAAGGTGCTCGCGCGGAATGTCCGGCCGCACGCTCACCGCGAGTGCGAGCTCGCCGTCGTTCTCGGCGCGGTTCACCAGGGTCATGTAGCCGAACTCCGAGATCCTGGCGCCACCGTTGCCGGCCGTGCTCACCGCGACCTCGCGATCGCCGCGCGTGACGAGAACGTCCGTCACCGCCTCCGACAGCGTGGCGCGGCGAGAGATCGCCAGGAGATGCTGCTGGCTCTTGTGGTTCGCACCCTCCACCAGAGTGGCCTCGTCGAGCGAGGCGGATTGCGCCAGAACCGGACCCGCGACCTCGATCGCGTCGTCGAGCGCGAGGCCGCGCATGACGCGCGGCGGCGCCGCCTCCACGCCGGCGAGCCGCTTGCCGAAGGCCGCACGCGCCGTGACGTCGATCTCCTCGACCAGCCGGCCGAGCACGTCGTCGAACAGCGCGACCTGATCGATCGAAAACGTACCGGCGCCGGCGAGGAAAAGATCCGTCACGCGCCGCAGCGTCTCGGCGCGATAGCGGATGTCCTTCTGGCCGACGGCTTCCTCGAGCTGCTCGAGCAGGCTGTGCTGCGGTTGCATCGATCCCGTCTCCCCGATTGCCGCGGCGGCGCGGCGCTCACGCCGCGCTCGCCGTCGCATCTCCCCCGGCCGCCTGCCCCTCGATCACGGCCGGCGTGAAGCGCAGCTCCGACACCGGACATGGTCGGCAGAACAGATAGCCCTGCACGAAGTTCACTCCCGCCGCGCGCAGCATGTCGTACTGGTCCTCGGTCTCGACGCCTTCCGCCGTGGTGGCGATGTCGAGGCCGCGCGCAAGCGTGAGCACCGAGGCGATGACCGCGGCGCATTCGGCGCGCGCGATCAGCCCCTGCGTGAACGACTTGTCGATCTTGATCTTGTCGACCGGGAACTTGGTGAGATAGCCGAGCGACGAATATCCGGTGCCAAAATCGTCGAGCACGATCGACACGCCGATGTTCTTGAGCTGCTGGAGCAGCGAGCGGTAGTTCGCCTCGTTTTCGAGCAGGACCGACTCCGTGATCTCCACCTCCAGCCGCTCGGGCGGCAGGCCGGACTCGACCAGCGCGCACAGGATGATGTCGAACAGGTCGCCTTTGCGGAACTGCATCGACGACAGGTTGATCGACAGCTTGACGTGATCGGGCCAGGAGGCGGCATCCGTGCACGCCTTCTGCAGGATCCAGCCGCCGAGTTGCACGATGAGACCGGTGTCCTCGGCGAGCGGGATGAAGCGATCGGGCGGGATCAGGCCCTTCTGGGGATGACGCCAGCGCACCAGCGCCTCCGCGCCGCGCACCTCGCGGGTCTCGGCGTCGAACATGAGTTGGTAGAACAGCTCGAACTCGTTGCGCGCGATGCCCTCGCGCATCTCGTTCTCGAGCTCGTGGCGCGCGTCCGCCTCCGCCGTCATCGCGGCATCGAAGAAATTGAAGCCGTTCCTGCCCTGCGATTTGGTGCGATAGAGCGCCAGATCCGCCTTCTTGAGGAGATCATCCGGGTCGACCCCGTCCTGCGGCGCGAGCGCGATTCCGATGCTGGTGCCGATCGTGACGCGGCGCCCCTCCAGCTCGAACGGCCGCGCGATCACCTCGATGATCCGCACCGCCAGCATGATGGCGCTGTCGCGCTGATTGACCTCACCGCCCTGCAGGATCGCGAACTCGTCGCCGCCGAGGCGTGCCAGCACGTCGGTCTCGCGCAGCGTCGCGCGCAAGCGCGCCGCCATTTCCTTGAGCAGCGCGTCGCCGGCCGGATGCCCGAGCGAATCGTTGACGTCCTTGAAGCGGTCGAGGTCGAGCATGAATACCGTGAAGGCCTCACCGCGCCGGCGCAGGCGCGCGCCCGCCTCCTGGATCTTCTCCATGAACAGGGTGCGGTTGGCGAGGCCGGTGAGGAGGTCATGGTGCGCCATGAACGCCACCTTGGCCTCGTTCTGCCGCCGGTCGGTGATGTCCTCGTGGACGGTGAGCACGCTGCCGTCCGGCAGCCGCTGCCGCTGGATCGAGACCACCCTTCCGTTGGCCAGCATCTGCACGTCGCACTGCTCGCGACCGAAGCGCTCGATGTACTCGTCCGGCGAGGTCTCCGCGAAAGCGCCGTTGGCGATGCGGAACTCGAGCACCTGCCGCGCCGTCGTCCCGGGCTGGACCTGCTCCGGGCTGAGGCCGTGGATTTCCGCGTAACGGTTGTTGGCCACGAGGATGCGCTGTTCGGAGTCGAACATGCACAGGCCCTGGGTCATGTTGTTGAGCGCGGCGTCGAAGCGCATGTTGGCGCGCTCGAGCTCCCGCGACTTTCCGATCAGTCCGGCCTCGGCGCGCTTCTCCGCCGTGACGTCCTGATGGATCGCGACCCAGCCGCCGCCCGCCATCGGCTGATGCGTCACCGCGATCATGCGGCCGTCGCGCATCGCGTTGACGACGTGATATTCCTTGCCCGCCGCGACCTCCTTGAGGCGCTGCTCGATGTATTCCTGCGTATCCCCGGGGCTCTTGCCCACCGCGACGCGCGCTTCGAGCACGGCGCGCAGTGTCGTCCCCGGCCGGACTTGATCGGGCGAGAGGTCGTACATCTCGCGATATCGGGCGTTGCAGACGATCAGGCGCTGGTCGCCGTCGTACATGCACAGGCCCAGCGGAAGATTGGTGAGGGCGGCATCGAACCGCAGGATGGTGCGCTCCAGCTGCTCGGACTTCGCGATCAGCTCGGCCTCGGTGTGCTTTTCGGCGGTGATGTCGTGGTGAATCTTGACCCAGCCGCCGTCGCGCGTCGCCTGCTGATGAACCGCGATCATGCGGCCGTCGCGCATGTGATTGATTGCGAGCGATGACTTGCCCGGGACGAGATCGCGCATGCGCCGCTCGATGAAGTCGTCCGCCGACTCGAACCCAGTGCCGTTCGCCTTGCACAATGCGAGGATTTCCCGCACCGGCGTACCCGGCTTGGTCTGCTCCGGCGTGAGGCCGTATATCTCGCGATAGCGCTTGTTGCACAGCACGAGCCGGCCGTTGCGGTCGTACTGGGAGAGACCGTGCGCCATCGTTTCGAGCGTCAGCGACAGCGTTCGCGACTTGTCGGCGATCTTGCGGGTCTGCCGCATCAGCAGCAACGTGCCGAACAGGATGACGGCGACCACGAAGGCCACCATCGGCCCGAAGGTGTAGAGGTGGCGATGCCAGGCCGCCAGCACTTCGTCGCGGCTGAAGCTCACCAGCGTGACCAGCTGCAGGTTCGGCACCGTCGAATAGCCCGCGATGCGCGGCGTGTGATCATAATAGCCGATGACCTCATAGGCGCCGGCCGGGGACCGCGGCAGATGATGCGTGAACAGCGCGGCGTCGGCGAACGAGCGTCCGACGAAATCCTGCACGGCCGGCTCGCGGGCGAGCATCGCGCCGGAGCGGTCGAACAGCATCACGGCGCCGCCGCGCCCGAGATCGGCCGCGCGAAACGTATTGGCGAAATAGCCGAGGTCGAGCGGCGCGGTCACGATGCCGGCGAAGCTTCCGTCGTCATTGGTCAATCTCCGGGACGCGGCGATCAGCCACTTCCCGGTGCGCCGCGAGCGGAACGGCGCCGCGACGAACAGCCCCGGCTGCGGGTGGTCGCGCTGAACGATGAATTGCGGCGTATCGCCGATGTCGGGCCGCGGCGGCCTCTCATCGAAGGAGTAGGCCTGAAGGTCTCCGGCCGCATCGGTCCATCCGACCGCGACCATGAGCGGCGTGATCTGGGCCAGCTGGCGCAGGGCATCGTGAACATGGTTGGCGGATTCGCTCGGACTGAACGGGTGGCGGTGTTCCTGCGCATCGCGTCGGATGATTGCGGCGACGCGCAGGGCGCGGTCGACGCCCTCGAAGGTGCGGGCGGTGTGCTGCGCCAGAACCTCGGCATAGCTGCGCGCCTGCTGCTTCGCGCCGGCGATCGCGTCGCGATAGCGCAAATTGAGGTCGACCAGGAACAGCACGACGATCAGCCCGGCGAAGACGAAGCCGAAGGCCGCCGCCATGCAGTTCGGGCACCTCATCAGATTGCGAGCAAAGCCGCGCATGTTCTTGGTTTTTTGGGACAGCGGGAGCCACCCCCAAGTTCCTCCCTGCGCCGCGCGCCTGGACGCCGGCCTTGCGATACTTATGGCGCAAAACCTCCAAAATCGGCTTAACCGGCGTCCTTAAGGGAGGCTGAACGGGAACACGCAGACGGCGTGCGGCAACGTCGGCGCCAATTTGCGGTCCGGTCGCAGAGCGCCTGCGCAAATCGACGGTTGTTGGACGCCATATCTGCAATCGGCGGGCGCCGGCTCCGTCAGCCGTGCGAGATCCGCCAGCTCAGCACGGCGTCGACCGATGCCGGCAGATGCAGCGCGTGCAGCACCAGGTCGGTATCGATCGATACCAGGCAGGCGCCGAGGATGGAGAGCGCCGAGCCGATGACGACGTGCCAGCCGAACAGCTCGTGGTGCGGCGTCAGCGTGTTGGCGAAGCCGAAGCGGAAGATGAGCGAGAGCTGCATCAGCGGCGCGACCAGCATGATCGGCGCGATCGCGAGCGCCGAATAGAACAGGCCCTGCGCGATCGCGACGAACACGCCCGAATAGATGAACCAGCGCAGGCTCTCGCGATGCACGCCGCGCAGGTTGCGGCGCAGCGTCGGCGAGACGAGGAACAGCGCCATGGCGGCGGTCGCGGCGCCGTAGGAGATCACGCCACCAAAGATGCCGGCGAGCGGATCCGTGTGCGCGAGCGCGGTGCGCGCCATGATCGGGCTCGTGCCGTAGGCGAGCGCGGCAAGGCTGGCGAAGGTGTATCCGGCGGCGCGGTGCGGCACGAACACGGGCGCCGCGGCCGCATGGCCGGGCGCTTGCCCCGCGGCCGCGACGCGAGTTGCAGTCGGCTTGGCAGACCGCTTTACGGGCTTCATGGGCTGGCGCTGGGTCAGCAACGCACCCGCCAGCATGACGATGCCGCCGGCGAGCTGCAGGATGGTGCAAGGCTCGCCGAGGATGACGACCGCGAGGACGACGGAGACGAAGACCTGGAGCTGGACCACCGGCGCCGTGAGATTGACGCCGGCCGCCTGATTGGCGCGGTAGTTGCAATAGCGCCCGATCAGGAAGTGGAGCAGGCCGACGCCGGCCATCCAGGCGATGCTGCGCGACGCGAGATGCGGAAAGTGCGCCACGATGCCGGTGACGAGCGCGATCGGCGCGAAGCCGATGAGGCCGACCGGGATGGTGATCGCCATCCCCTGGATCGGGCTCCCCGTGATGACGCCGCGCCGCGCGGCCGCATTGTTGAACGCGAAGGTGGCGGCCGACAAGACCGCCAAGACGGCACCCAGCATTCCGGCGTCCCCTCCCCCGCGCGGCGGCTCGCCGCGGAACCGCACTGCGTCGAAGTTAGAGACGGCGGGCGGCCGCGTCCAATGCGTTCTGGGCAGCGGTTGCAGGCGCGATCGCGGGGCACATTAACCATCAGTCAATCATGCGAGCCGGTTTCTGCAGGCGTTTGGCAGGGCCGCAGCCGATGCGCTCGGCGAAGCGGCGCGGCAACTCGGTCGCGGGAAGGGGGTTTGCACGATCCTGCCCGTCCCCGAGCACTGGCCGGTGCGAAGCGCCTAACAACACAGACCGGCTCGGACGCCCGCGAACGCGCTTGGTCTTGGCCTGCCGCCGCGATAGTTTCGCGAAACGGCCATCGCTTTCATTGGACGGCTTTCATTGGACGCAAACGGCCGCGAGGTGAGCCATGCTTGAACTGCGCCCGAGTTGCGAGTGCTGTGACAAGGATCTGCCGCCGGAAGCACCCGACGCCATGATCTGCAGCTACGAATGCACTTTCTGCCGCAATTGCGTGGAGAACCGGTTGCACGGGGTTTGCCCGAACTGCGGCGGCAACCTCGTGCCGCGTCCGATCCGGCCGGCATCGCGGCTCGCCAGGCACCCGCCGTCGACGCGGCGCATATTCAAGCCCGAGGGCTGCGGCCGCGCCGCCCCTTCAGGCTGACATCCACCCTCGCGACGCGCCGTCAGCGACGCAGCAATCGAGAGTCCTCCCGCGCATGAAAACCTACAAGATCGCAGCCATCCCGGGCGACGGCATCGGCACGGAGGTGGTCGCGGCCGGCGTCGAGGTGATGAACGCCATCGCGAATCGCCACGGCGCCTTCAGCTTCCATTTCGACCATTTCGACTGGGGCGGCGAATACTACAAGAAGCACGGGCGCATGATGCCGGAGAACGGCCGCAACCTGATCCGCCATCACGACGCCATCCTGTTCGGCTCGGCCGGGCACCCGGACATTCCCGACCACATCACGCTGTGGGGACTGCGGCTCGCCATCTGCCAGCCGTTCGACCAGTACGCCAACGTGAGGCCGACCCGCATCCTGCCCGGTATCACGTCGCCGCTTCGGCACGTGAAGGACAAGGAGCTCGACTGGGTGATCGTGCGCGAGAATTCGGAGGGCGAATACGCGGGCGTCGGCGGCCGCGTGCACCAGGGCTCGCCGCTGGAGGCCGCGACCGACGTCGCCATGTTCACCCGCACGGGCGTCGCGCGCGTCATGCGCTTCGCGTTCGCCCTCGCCCGCTCGCGCCCGCGCAAGCTCCTCACCGTCGTGACCAAGTCGAACGCGCAGCGGCACGCCATGGTGATGTGGGACGAGATCGCGGCCCAGGTAGCGGGCGAATTCCCCGACGTGACCTGGGACAAGATGCTGGTCGACGCGATGACCATGCGCATGGTGATGCGGCCGCAGACCATCGACACCGTCGTCGCGACCAACCTGCATGCCGACATCCTGTCCGATCTCGCGGCGGCGCTCGCCGGCTCGCTCGGCATCGCGCCGACCGGCAACATCAATCCGGAGCGGACGTTTCCGTCGATGTTCGAACCAATCCACGGCTCGGCCTTCGACATCATGGGCAAGGGCATCGCCAACCCGATCGGCACCTTCTGGTCCGCCGTGATGCTGCTCGAGCACCTGGGCGAGGACGCGGGCGCGAAGCGCCTCATGAGCGCGATCGAGCGGGTCACCGCTGACATACGCTTTCACACGCCGGACCTCGGCGGACGGGCGCGTACGGCGGACGTGACGGCTGCGGTGATCGACGCCATTCACGGCGCGAACGATTGAGCGCCGTACATCCGCTTGGAGCCATGACGGACGTCACACGGTCGGACGCCGCCGGCACCGGCGGTAGCAAGGTCGTTGTTCGGAGCGCGGACAACGGTAGGCTGTGGAGATGATGAAGTCGAACCGAGCGTTCGAATTGGCAATTGAGGTGTTCGTCCGCGGGCACAGCGCCGGCAGGAGTCGTACCTTTCCTTACGAAGTCAGCCGGGTCGGGCCGTTGTGGCTGATGCGGGATGCTCCGCGCAAGAACCCCCGGGATTACCGCAAGGAGGAGTGGATAGCGCATGACGTCGATCCCAGGGAGGTGGATGCGATAGCGCGAAAGCACACGCGAGGGCGCTACTTTGTCTGTGCAATGATCGCGGAAGGCGAGCCGGACGAGCCAACACGGGCCGCGTACAAGGCTCTCGGCTATCGGCTCCTCGCCACGGAAGGTTTCTTCGTGCAGGGGATGAAACGGATTCCAAGACCGCCATCTTCCGTTTCAATCGAGCGTGTGCACACAGCCGAGCTGGCCGCACGGTTGGGGAAGATCACCCGCACTCGCCCGATTCCCGACCATTTGCTCAGGGACGACCCTCCATTCCGACAATACGTGGCGCTCGATGGCGACGACATCGTCGGGCGCGTGCGCAGCGTGAATGCGGCGGGGGCTACATGGTGCGCCGATATGTACGTTCGCCCTTCCCATCGGCGGCGCGGCATCGGTCTGGCGCTGCTGTCGACCATGTTGCGGGACGACCGGGCCCGGGGCGCGCAATGCTCCGTGCTGACCGCCAGTCACACAGGGGCGCTTCTGTATCCCCGGTCGGGTTATGAGCGGATCGGCACGCTGCTCATGTTCGTCCCAAGAAAAAGCGGCTGAGGAAGCGGGCGCCCTCCGGGATCGCCGCGAGCGACGACATCCGTCTGCATTGGAACTCGCGAACCCGATCCGGACCTCCGCGTTCATCGTAACGAGCGCGACCTCCGCGCCGAGGGACGCCCGATCCAGGATGAGGCGCTATGCCGATGAAATTTCGCCCAATGATCCTTGCCCTGGCCCTTGTGGTTGCGCGCGCGGCTGTTCCGGCCGCGGCGCAGATGGACGTGCAGCCGCTCGCCTCGCCTCGATGGGTGGTGCTCGCGGAAGCCGGAATGGCCGTCGACTATCCGGCGAACCTTTTCAGCGTCGACGCCGGAGCTTCGACCCGCGGAACCGGTCGCCGCCTGCAAACGGCCGATGGCCGCGCCGACTTCATGCTGTTCGTGCTGCCCAACCGTGATCGCGAAAGCCCGCGCCGCTTCGTGCGCAACCACCTCGCACTGCCGCAAGCGCAGCTCGACTACCAGCGGATCACGGACCGCTTCTTCGTGGTCTCGGGAATCCAAAGCGGCCGCGTTTTCTACAGCCGCTGCAACTACCCGCGCGGGTCATCCGGACCAATGCAGTGCATCTATCTGCTGTACCCGCGGGCGGAGACCCGCGCCTGGGACCCCATCGTGACGCGCATCAGCCGCTCGCTGCGGCCAGGTGCCTGACGACGTTGAAGCCCTCGGCAGGCGACGGCGGCGTCACCCACCGGTTCACCGGATCGAAGATGGCCTCTGGCACGTGACCGAAGTAAAGCCCGACGGGCTTCATCTCGTTGCGCGCGCGCAGGCGGGTCCGGCAGAGCTCGTCGGGCGCGTCGATCCAATGCAGCTCATGCGGCGCCTTCGCGGCCTCGGCGAGCGAACGATGCCACTCGCGCATCTTCACCGTGTTCGCCGGAACGTCGAGCACCACCGACAGGCCGAGTTGCAGCAACCGCACCACGTGCGGGCCGATCGCGGCGCGCAGCCGTCGCACGTGCACCGCGTGATCCTCGAGCGATCTGATGTCGGCCTCGAGCAGGACCAGCCACTCGTCGTCGCAGATCAAGGCGGCGCCATGCTCGGCCGCGAGCTTGCGCGCAAGCGTGGTCTTGCCGGCGGCGATCTTGCCGCCGACGGAATAGAGGGTCGCGTGCGTGGGCGGCGTCATGCGATCGGCCGCAGGCGATCAGAGCAGGATGTGGACCTTGGCAAATCCGCCGGACAATTCGGCCGACGACGCGCGGTTGCCCGCTAGCGGCGGTGGCCGGCCTTGGCCGCGGCACGGCGCGGACGGCCGCCGGCGATCGACTCGATCATCTGCAGCACGGCCGAGCGCATCGCTTCGCTGGTAATCTTGTCGAAAGCCTGCAGCAAGCGCAGCGCGTGCGGATGGGTGAGCAGCGCCCGCGCGGACTGATCCGGCATGGCCTGGCCGGCCGTCGGTGTGCCTTCGAACAGCGTCGGCAGCGGAACGCCGAGCACGCCGGCAATCTGCGTGAGCCGGCTCGCGCCGACGCGGTTCGCGCCCTTCTCGTATTTCTGGATCTGCTGGAACGTGACGCCGATGCGCTCGCCGAGTTCGGTCTGCGACAGGCCTTTTTGCAGCCGGCAGATTCGGATGTTCTGCCCGACCAGCACGTCGACTGCCTGTGGCGCCCTTTTTGCCATGACCATGGTCCCTACAAAACTCCGCGGCTTGACAGCGCCCCGACGTTCATACCCCTTATCGCAAATGACACCGGAATACAAATAACAAGGGTGAATCATCCACCCTTTGAGGCTGAAAACTCACGGCCCAACAATCATATCCGACAATTGAGGTGTCCGGATAACACTACATGGCTGCATCGGCCGCCGCCGCGTCGCTGCAGTTGCCGGCGCGCTGCAAAATTTGCAGCGCGCCGCGAGCGCACACATCGCCGGCGGCTACAGGCGCGGGATGCCCGCCTGATCGATGATCTGCTTGAACATGTCGATTTCCCGCAGCACGCGCGCCCACTCCTCCTTGGCGCCCTTGGGCCGCACCAGGAAGCCCTGCTTGTAGAGTTTGTCCTTCATCTGCTGCGTGCCGAGCACCTTGAGCGTCTCGGCTTCGAGCCACTTGACGATCTCGGGCGGCGTCTTCGCGGGCGCGAGCAGGCAGGTGTCGGTGGCGAAGACGAAATCCTTGTAGCCTTCCTCCTGCATGGTGGGCACGTTGGGCAGATCGGGCCAGCGCGCATCGCCGGTGACCGCGAGGCAGCGCATCGTGCCCGCCTTGATGTGCGGCGCCGCCGGCGGTAGCGACCCCGAGCTCAGCTGCGCGGTGCCGGCGAGCAGCGCCGCGATGGCGTCGCCGCCGCCCTTGAACACCACGTCCGCGAGCTTCGGCAGCTTCTCGCGGATCTTGAGAACCTCGAGCTGGATCTGCGGAGTGGTGCCGATCGGCGGCGTCGCGCAATTGTATTTGTCGGGATTGGCGCGCGCGAGCGCGACGAATTCCTTGATGGTCTTCGCCGGCAGTTCCGATCGCACCACGAACGTATTGGGCGAGGTCGCGAGCTCGCTGATCCCGACGAAATCCTTGAAGGGGTCGAACGGAAGGCTCTTATAGAGTCCGTAGTTGACCGAATAGGCATTGGTCGCGAGCAGGATCGTGTAGCCGTCCGGCTCGGAATGCGCCGCATAGCCGAAGCCGATATTGCCGCCGGCGCCGCCGCGGTTCTCGACGATGAAGGTCTTGCCGGTCGCCTCCCCCAATGCGGCCGCGATGATGCGGCCGACGAGATCGGACGGACCGCCCGGCGTGTTGGCCACGACGATCTTCACCGGACGCTCCGGATAGGCGGCGAGCGCCGCGCTTATTCCGAGCACCGCCGGCGCCGCGACACCGGCCGCGAGCGCGCCGGCGCCTTTGACGACTAGCCGCCGCGTGAACCCCGCGCGTGTGGTCGATTTCCTCATACTCCTCCCCTTCGATCTGTCGTTTTGTCGAGGTCGTCGCGAGGATAGGCGCGGCCCCAGGGTGGAGCAATGGCGCGAGAGCGCGGTCCAAGGCGCAGCGCGGATTTGTCGCCATCCATGCGCCGGGGGTGACCCGCCCCGTCGCCGCGCGAAGGCATCGTCACCGGGACGACGCTCCGCGCCTCGCTACAGCCGTGAACCGGCCGCGCCTCAGTGCAGCCACAGCCAGCCGAGCGTCAGCGTACCGGCCACGCCGCAATAGTAGCCGAAGGGATCAAGCGCATCGAATTCGTGCTTGCGGAAATAGCGCATGAGAAACGCGATGCTCGCGTAGGCGGTCAGCGCGGCGACGACCCCGGCGACGATCGATGCGGTGTGCAGGGCCGCACCCGAGTGCAGCACCTTGGGCGCCTCGAGCACGGTCGCGCCCGCGATGATCGGCGTCGCCAGCAGGAACGTGAAGCGCGCTGCCGCCTCGTGCGTGAGCCCGACCGCCAAGCCCGCCACCAGGGTGGCGCCGGAACGCGACAGGCCGGGGATGAAGGCGAGGCACTGCGCAAGTCCGATTCCGACCGCCTCCTTCCAGCCGAGCTCATCGAGCGGACGCGACCCTCGGCTCTTGAGCCGCTCGCCGGCAAACAGCAGCAGGCCGTTGACGATCAGAAAAGTCGCGGCGAGCTCGGGCGACGCGAAGGCCGCGCGCACCAGCTTCTCGAGCGCGAAACCGATCGCCACCGCCGGGATGGTCGCAAGACAGACGAGCCAGAACAGACGCCGTTCGCCGGCGCCGCGCGGGTTGCGGAACGCGAGCACACCCGCGGCAAATCCGAGCCAGTCGCGCCGAAAATAGATGAGAAGCGCGATCGCGGTGCCGAAATGCATGACAACGAGGAACGGCAGGAACTCCGGCGAACGCAAGTCGATGTTCATGTGCAGAACCGCCGGGACGATTACGGCGTGGCCGAGACTGCTGATCGGAAACAACTCGGTGACGCCCTGCAGGATCGCCAGCCCAATGGCTGCGAGGAGGCCCATGCCTGGTCCCATGCCTAGTCCCTTGTCTGTTGCGCTATTTCGGGTGCGGGCCGGCGCAGCCGCGGCGCCGTGGTCCGCGAGGCATCTGGCTCATGGATCCCAGCGGTCGAACTCCACCACGGCATTGCCGCTTTCGCGGTTGAAGCGCGCGGCCTGCTGCCGCATGCCCGCGATCGACTGCTCGTCGCCGCGCGGACACTGCACGGCGCCGTGGCGTAACCCGGCGCGCGAAAGAGCGCTCGCGAACTCGTCCTGCAGGCGCTCCATGGGTTTGGCGGTGAAGAAAGGGGTCGAAATATAGACCTTATGCTCCGTATGCAGCGGCGCAAGACAATAGCGCCACTCTTCTGCGCGCGCGGTTCCGGCCGCGAATGCGACGATCGCGGCCGCGACCACGCCAGCAGCTGCGGCGGCCGGGCGTGCCGACACGCGGTGCCGCAAACAAATCGATGACCGCATGCCTTGCGCCGATCCTGTGCCTGCCGCCGCCAACGGCCACGGCTGCGAGCAGTATGCCGTGAGTCGCGGCGGTGAGCCATTTGTCTGAGCATGCTCTTTTCCGGAAACCGGCATCCACCCCGGATCGCGTCCGGGGCAGGCTTTTTCGGGATCATGCTCCATGCCCCGTAAGGCGATCGAGCATGAGGAGCGCGTCGAAAGCTTGATGCGCGGGATTCATCCCGAGCCTCCTTGGCGCCTCGGCGAAGGTTGATTATCCTCTCCTCGCGGTTCTGGGCCGACGTATCCAACATCGACCAGGGGGGATCATGGGACATCGCAAAGCGCGGTTGCTCGCTGCCGCGACGGCGGTCGCAACCTGGTGCGCGTCCGGCGACGCGAGCGCGGTCGGCTATGATGACATCCTCGGCAATTGGTGCAGCGCCACGGCGCGGCTGGAGTTTTCGCGCAACACGATGGGCGTGTTCGTGTTTGCGAACAAATCGCATATGAGCCGGAAGATCTCGCGTTACGAATTCAGCGACACGACGGTCACGGTCAGGTGGTTTATCGAGGACGAGCTGACCAGCAGCAGCTTCGGCGAGTTCAGCCGCGACGGCAGGACCATGTTCCTGCAGCCGGGCGCGGATGTTCCGCGCCGTGAGTACCATCGCTGCTGAGTTTGCACGGGCCGGCCATTCGACTTCGAGCAACCGCGGCGCGATGGCGCAGGGCTCGTCAACCGGTGTCAATAAAGTTGTAATGACTGAGACGTATGGTGGCGTCCAAGGCGACGTGTTTTCCGGCTCCTCAACCCGGACGCGAACCGATGGACAATCGCCGCGGCTCCTCCCGTCTGCGAATGCTGAAGTCCGGCAGGATCCTGCTCGGCAAGGTGAGCGTGCCGTGCACGGTGCGCAACCTGTCCGACACCGGCGCCTGCCTCCAGCTGCAATCGACCTACGGCCTTCCCTCGGCCTTCGACTTCGCGCTCGACGACAAGCCGCCGCGTGCCTGCAAGGTGGTCTGGCTCGACGCCACGACCCTGCGGGTGCAGTTCCAATAAGGCGCCGGCTCGTCCGGAGCCGTCTCGGCAGTTAGAACAAAAAGTGAACTTTTAACGATTTTCCGCTACACTCCGTTCCCCCTGATTCGTCGGGGAGTCGCAGGGAGAAGGAGAAATGCGCGCGGATTCAGTTGCTTGTCGGGGAATCGTGAAGCTGTCCGAGCATACCGGGGAGCTCGCGCGGCTGCGTGCGTGCGACGATGACGACCGGATCGACCGGGAGTTCAATGCGGTGTGCACGCGGATCTGGGGCTATACCCTCGACGACTTCGACGACGAGAGCCTGAGCGCCAAGGACCATGCCTTCCTCGACCGGCTGACCTGGAAGCGCGCGGCCGCCTTCGCGCTCGAGCAGGGCTACGACCTCGTAGATCATGCGACCGGCGACATGGTGCCGGACTGGTGGGGTTTCGCCTGGATGATCCTTGCCGAGCGGCGCGGACTGCTCACGCCCGAGGGACGGGAGGCGACGTGGCGGCGCTACGCGGCGAGGCTCAAGGCAAAGCAGCCCAAGGTCGCGGGCATAGTCTGGCATTCCTGAGCACCGAGCCCGCCGCGCGTGGCGGCGCGGCCTCTCGTCTGCCCTCGCCTGCGCGCGCAAACGCTGGTACGTAGGCGGCATGACGATCCTGATCGTGCGTCACGGCGAGACCGACGGCAATGCGCTGCGCATTCTGCAGCGCGCCGACGTGCCGCTCAACGAACGGGGCCGGCGGCAGGCCGAGCGGCTCGCGCGGCGCTTGTGCACCGACGGCTTCGTTCACATCCTTTGCAGCGACCTGCCCCGCGCACGCATGACAGCGGCCCCGATCGCCGCCGGCTCCGGAATCGAGATCGAAGAGAGCCCGTTGCTGCAGGAGCGAAACTTCGGCGATCTGCGTGGGCTGGCCTATTCGGCGCTGAACGAGGATCCGTTCGGACCCGGCTTCGCGCCGCCCAACGGCGAGGACTGGCCGACCTTCCACGCGCGCGTCGCCGAGGCATTCGCCTTCATCGTGAGCAGGCGCCGCAGCGTGAAAGGCACGATGGTGGTGGTGACGCACGGCCTGGTCTGTCGCGCCCTGGTCGAGCGGCACGCGCTGCTGCCCGACGGCGTCCTTGCGCCGGAGCGTTTCGACAACACGGGCGTCACCATCCTGCACGAGGATGCGCCGCACACGATCAGCCTGATGAATTGCACCCGGCATCTCGCGGCGGAGATCAGCGCCGCCACCGGCGCGGCCCCGGCGTAGGTTCGATCCGCTATTGGCCGACGTTGCTGAGGCCGGTCGACACGTTGTTATAAAGGCCCTTGAGGCTCGAGCCGATCGAATTGACGCTCGCGACGATCACGACCGATACGCCGACCGCGATGACGGCATACTCGATGGCGGTCGCACCCTCCTCGTCGTGCCAGAATCGCAACAGGGTCGACATCGCAACTCTCCACGTGCCTTGAGGAGATTCGCAGAGAAGCCAAAAGCGCGCGTCAACGGAACCGGTCGGATTTTGCGAAAATGCGCGCCAAGCCCCGCTTCGTCGCCCGACGCGGCCGCCTCGCCCGTCGTTCCTCACTCGTCCTGGCCCGCCACCGGCAAGTCCCACCGCATGAAGACCCGGTTGAGCCCATGCTCGGTCGCGCGATGCGTCTCGACGAAGCCCATGCGGGCATACATCACGATATTCTCGTGCATCGCCGCATTGGTATAGAGCCGCAACGCCGGCAGCCCGTGCTGGCGCGCCTCGCGCACCGCGTGATCGATAAGCGCCCTTCCTGCTCCCCTGCCCTGGCGCGCCGGATCAACGGCAATGTTCTCGACGAAATAGGCATCCGGCTCGGGCCACGCCACCATGTAGCCCGCGATGGCGCCGTCCGCCTCGATCACGACGACGCGCCCGGTCGCGACCGCGGCCGCGTAGTCCGCCTGCATCGGCGCCGGCTCGCGCCCGATGCGCGGCGCGTATTTCTCATACGCGGCACGTGCGATCGCGCACAGACACGCCACGTCGTCCGGCGCGGCCGCACGCAGGCGCGGCGCCGCGCCGGCTGCGCTCACATCGCCTGCCGCGGCGCGGTCGCCAGCAGCTCCTGCAGCTGCTGCTTGTAGAACCTGGCGTTGCCGGTGGTGGCATGGCCCGTCGTCGCCGTGCTCGCCGGGATCAGATACAGCGTGCCGTGCTTCACCCGCTGCATCGCCACCGCCATGACGCCGGTCTCGGGCGGGTTGCGCTCGTCATCGGCCGAGTTGATCGCCAGCACCGTCGCGGTGATTTTTTCCAGATCGGGCGCTGCGTCGTAATCGGCGGACGAGCCCCACGCCCAGAGGAAGTCGTTCGCGTCAGCCGTCATCGGCGCGGCGAGGTGTTCATCAACCAGCTTGTTGGCGAGCGCGTTCGTCGGCGCGATCTTCTGGTAGTGCTGCGTCCCGCCCGACGTCGCGATGCCGAAGAACACGGTCGCTATCTTCATGGAGCGGGGCTGCGTGGTATAGTTGCCGTCGTTGTAGTCGGGGTCGTGGCGGATGGTCTCGAGCATCATCCGCCGCAGCATCCAGTTGCGGCTCGCCATCGCGGTCGGCTGCGCCGCCATCGGCACGATCGCGTCCATGTAGTCGGGGTGGCGCTCCGCCCACAGCCAGGCCTGCATCCCGCCCATCGAATTGCCGATGATCAGCCGCACATGACGGATGCCGAGCCCCTCGCTCAGCAGCCGGTACTGCCCCTCGACCATATCGGCATAGTCGTAGTGCGGGAATTTCGCCTTGAGCTTGTCCGACGGCTTGGTGCTCTCCCCGTGTCCGAGCGCATCAGGGATGATGATGTAGTACTTGCTCGCGTCGAAGGGCTGACCGGGGCCGAACAGCTCGCCAGCGAAACCCGCCGTCAGCATCCGTTGTGCCGAGCCGCCCGATCCGTGCAGAACGACGATCGGAATGCCGCTCGGGGCGCCGACCGTGACGTAGTGCAGCTTGACCTCCGCGAAGGTTTCGCCGGTGTGGAATTTGAAGTCATGGGCGACCCAGTCGCCCGACTTTGGCGCCGGATAGTCCGCGGCCCGCGCGGCTGCCGACAGCAGCAGGGCGAACAAACCGACGGCTCGCAACATTCGCATGGCCTCTTCCCTTCCGATTTCACCTGAGCGGCGGACGCCACCATAACGTGACACGATCGAGTGGTGAAAGGGCGCCCTCGATGCCCGCATGTTAGCGCCGCAGCCTCCGGCGAGGCGAGGCTGCGGCGGTATCCCATGCACACCGGACTCGACGCGGCCTGAGTTCCATCGCCCACGACACCGCGTGTATTAGTAAAAGGTGCTCGTTTTTTTAGAAAATCCGTATCGCGCAGCTTTGCGAAAGTGCAATCCTGCATTGGCAGGATATGCGTGGTCGACGGGGAGATAGCACGAGGGCTTCCACATGCTGCGCATCATTGCGGTAGCGTTGTCGGTCCTGAGCGGCTTTGATTACGTCGCGTTCGACGGACAGTATACGCGTAACGTCATGCTGGTTCTGACGGCGCTCGAGCGTTCGTTTTAGAGCGTGATCTTGGCGGAAAAGGTCATGCTCAAAGATTGCGCTCTGGCATCCTGACGATTCGACGAAAAGTCGCCTGGGTGCGCGCGCTGCAATCGGCCAGTGGCTCCGGTTGGGCTAGGCGGCGCCCATCCGGCGCGCCGACAAGAATTGCCGCAGATCGTGCAGCGGCATGGGCTTGCTGTGGAGGTAGCCCTGCATCTCGGTGCAACCGAGGTTGCGCACCCTTTCGAGCTGCGCCGGCGTCTCGACGCCTTCCGCGGTTGTCATCATGCGAAGGCTCTTGGCCAACTCGGCGAGAACCCGCACGATTGCCTCGGCCTCCGACTGGTCGGACAGGTCGTGGATGAACGACCGGTCGATCTTCAGCTTGTCGAAGCGGAAGCGCCGTAGCGCGCTCATCGACGACCAGCCGGTGCCGAAATCGTCGAGCGCGATCCGGACGCCGAGGTTGCGCAGCTGGTGCAGCGTCGTGAGCGTGAACCTGCTCTGCTCGAGGAGGACGCTTTCGGTGACCTCGATCTCGAGCCGGCGGGCCGGAAGTCCTGACGAGGCCAGCGCCTGAACGACGGCGAGCACCAGCGTGCTGTCCTTGATCTGGACCGGCGAGATGTTGACCGAGACGGCGATGTCGTCCGGCCACGCCGCGGCTTCGGCGCAGGCCGAGGCCAGCACCCATTTACCCAGCCGGACGATGATGCCGGTTTCCTCGGCCAGCGGAATGAACTCGGCTGGCGAAACGAGGCCACGCTCGGGATGACGCCAGCGCAGCAGCGCCTCGCAGCTCGTGATCCGCCCCGATTCGAGATTGACCAGCGGCTGATAGTGGAGCTCGAACTCGTCGCGCGAGAGCGCGTTGCGCAGATCGATCTCGAGCGAGCGGCGCGCGCTCGCGCGCGAGCTCATTCTCGGCTCGAAGAAACGATGCGTGCCGCGGCCGGAGTCCTTGGCGCCATAGAGCGCCATGTCGGCGTTTTTCAGGAGTTGATCCGCACTGTCCGCGTCGCTCGGCGCGAGCGAGATGCCGATGCTCACCCCGACGAGCACCTGATGGCCGTCGAGCACACACGGCGCGGTCACCGCCTCGTGGATCAGCTCCGCCAGATCCGCCGCTTCGCCGCGCTCGCGCATGGCGGTCTGGATCACGGCGAACTCGTCCCCGCCCAGCCGGGCGAGCGTGTCGTCCGCCTTGAGGCATCCGCGCACGCGGTCCGCGATGCATTTGAGCAGCTCGTCGCCGATCGCATGCCCGAGCGTATCGTTCACGTCCTTGAAGTGGTCGAGATCGAGATAGAGGACGGCGAGCTGGTCGCCCGCGCGCACGCGTCGCAGCGCCACCTCCAGCCGCTCGCGCAGGAGCGCCCGGTTCGGCAGATCGGTGAGCGGATCGTGGAGCGCAAGATGGGCGACCTGGGTCTCGGCGCGGCGGCGGTCCGTGATGTCCTCGTGCGTCGTCACCCACCCGCCGGCGGGCGTCGGCTGGATGACGACCGAAAGCGTGCGCCCGTCGCTCAGTTCCACGAAGGTCTCGGATTTCGCTCCGGTGCCCGCCTTGCTCTCGCGATCCCTGATGTAATCATCGGCGGCGGACAGCGGAATGATGCCGCTCTGCGTGCGATAGTCGAGGATTTGCTGTTGCGTCAGCCCAGGCGTCATGAGTTCGGGCGACAGCCCGTACAAGTCGGCATATTGCTTATTGCAGAATATCAGCCTGCGATCGGCGTCGAACATCGCGAGCCCCTGCGACATGCTCTGCAGGGCGGCATCGAGCTTCATGTTCTGCAATCGAAGCTCCTCCTCGCGCTGCTTGAGCTCGGTGATGTCGACGCGGACGCCGATGAACCCGCCCGACGCCATCCGGTAATCGTCCACGCGCAGCCACCGGCCGTCGCGCAGACGTTGCTCGTGGGTCTGGTTCGCCTGATTGCGCAGCGCGAGACGCTCGGCGATCCAGGCTTCCTCCCGGCCCGCCGCCGCCGCGTAGACATTGCGCGCCACGCCCGCGCGCAGCATCTCCACGAAGCTCACCCCGGGGGCGCGCAGGTCCGCCGTTTCGGCATAGATCGCGTCGTAGCGGCGATTCCACAGCACCAGCCGATCCTGCTCGTCGTACATGACGAGCCCCGCCGGCATCAACTCCATGACCTCGCGCAGCGTCTCGTGCGCGCGCCGCAGCTCCTCCTCGGCGCGCTTCTGCGGCGTGATGTCCTCGTGGATCGAGACCCAGCCGTGATCCGGAGTCGACTGGTTGGTGATCGAGATGACGCGCCCGTCCGGGACCCGCATCTCCTTGCGCTCGACCCTGCCGCCTTCGAAGAGCTTCGAGATCGCGCGGTCCGGATCGCCGACGAACTCGCCGCCGCTGCCGACCAGCTTGGAGACGAACTTGTCGGGGTCGCCGCTGAACGTTCCGGCCGCCTTGCGCAACCGCAACAGATCGCTCAAGCAGCAGCCGAGCTTCACGCTTCCGGGCGGCAAACGGTACATCTGCAGGAAGCGCTCGTTGTAGAGCACGAGGCGACCATCCTTGTCGAACAGAAGGAGCCCCGGCTGCATGTTGTTGAGCGCCGTGTCGTAGCGCAGCTTCCGGCGCACGATCTTGCTGCGAATGCGCCAGCCGCAAGCGAGAGCGGCGACGCCCAGCGCGGCGGCGACCAGCAGGTCGATCGTCGGTACGCCTTGTCCCGAGTCGACCGGCACTCCCGCGCAGGCCGCGACCGGCAGCAGAAGGATGGAAACGAGATACGCGGCGACGCGCACGATCGGGCCTTGCCAATCGGACAGGCGCGCCACCGACCCCACGGGCGCACCGGGTCGCCCAACGCTCGGCGCGTTGTCTCCAGGCTGTGCTGACAGCGGATTACGCATGGCACACGAACGTAAGCGATAAGATTTTTCGCCAATTTAATGCGCAATGGCCGTCCCGCGATGCTCGACCGGTAAGGTCAAGGGCAAGTTAACGAGCCACAAGCATGTCAGTTGCGTTCCCGCAGAATCGATTCTAGCGCCGCTTTTGCGGCCAAAGCTCGCAACCCTGCTTGCCGAGAACCGTGCGATCTTCGGATTCGCGGCACTAGTCCCCCGCCGCGAGCCGCCGCTTCACGGCCCACTCGCCGAGCACTGCTTCGATCTCGCCGGCGACGAAGAAGCGGGCGCTGTCGCGGTCGTAGCCCTGGTCGAGCAACTCCTCATAGTCGGTGAAAGCGTGCCGCACATAGGCGACGAGCGAGAGCCAGGCGGCCGTTTCCGGCGTAGCGGATTTGAGGCCGGGGCTGTCGACCGCATGATCGACCGCGGCGCCGAACTCGTGCGGCGGGATGCGCGGCGCGAGGCGCCGCAGCGCGATCTCGATTTCGCTTCGTGTGGGCACGGCGGTTCTCGGCGGAAAGGATGCGCGATCGAACATGAGGCGGCAAGCGGGCGCAAGACGGGTCTCTTGCGGCTCGGTGGGAAACCCGCGAGGCTCGGCGCCCGATTGGGATCAGGGGCCGGGTTTGACCACGCCAGCGAAGCATTCCGGCTTTTGGATATGGCTCGCCGCAGGCGCAGCCTGTCTTGGACTGCCCGTCCTTGTCGTGCTGATCCACACCTGCGCGTTCCAGCCGTTCAGCGTGCCGAGCACGTCGATGGAGCCGTCGCTGCTGCAGGGCGACTATTTCCTCGCCAACAAGTTTGCCTACGGCTACTCGCGATACTCTCTACGATTCTCCCAGCATCTATTTTCGGGACGCATCTTCGCAGCGCAGCCGAAGCGCGGCGATCTCGTGGTCTTCCGCGGACCGCGCGACTTCGACTACGTCAAACGAGTGGTCGGGCTGCCGGGCGACCGCATCCAGATGAAAGGCGGTGCGCTCTACATCAACGGCGCCGCGGTACGGCGCGAGCGCATCGCCGACTACGAGGACGCGAGGGATCGACGACTGGTGCTGGTCGGACGCTGGCGCGAGACGCTGCCGGGCGGTGCAAGCTACGAGACGCTCGAGCAACGCGGGATGAACACCCAGGAATTCCTCGTCCCGGCGGAGAGCTATTTCGTGCTCGGCGACAACCGCGACAATTCGCTCGACAGCCGCTTTCCACGCGAGTTCGGCTATGTCCCGGCCGAAAATCTCATCGGCCGGGTCGCGCTGATTTTCTTCTCCATCGGCCCAGGCGGGCTGCCGCGCAACGAGCGCATCGGGCTCACGCCGCGCTAGCAAGGTTCGCGACGGAGCCCGCCGCGGCGCACGGGCGGAAGGGCGCGACCTCGCGTCTCTCTTGCGGCACGCCCGGAAACGCGCAAGGTTCCCGGCCGATCTGGATCCAAGGGACAAGCCCCGGCCGACGGAGGTTATCGTGTCGTCACTGCGTGCATACTGCGGCGCCATCGCGTGCGCCGTTCTGGTTACGGCGACGAGCGCCTTCGGCGCCGACCAATATCCCAACCGGCCCATCCGCGTGATCAGCCCGTTCCCGGCCGGCAGCGCCGCCGACACGGTCTCGCGCGTCGTGCTCAACCAGGTCTCGCAGCAGATCGGACAGTCGCTGGTGATCGAGGCGCGGCCCGGCGCCGGCGGGGCGAGCGGTTTTGCGACCGGCGCCAAGGCCGAGCCCGACGGCTATACGGCGGTCGTGAGCTCGTCGTCGATGGGCTCCGAGATGGTCCTTCACCGCAAGCTTCCCTACAACCCGGTGCGCGACTTCGCGTCGGTCGCGCTGTTCGGCACGCAGCCGAACATCCTGGTCGTCAACTCCAAGAGCGACTTCAAGACCGTCGCCGATCTGGTCGCGGCCGCCAAGGCAAAGCCCGGAATGCTGACCTTCGCGTCGGCCGGCATCGGCTCCGGATCGCATATGGCGGCCGAGCGCCTCCGGCTCGCCGCAAAAATGGATGTGCGGCATGTTCCGTTCCGTGAAGGCGGCCTCACCGAGGTGATGGCCGGCCGCATCGACTTCTATTTCATTCCGGCAGCGGCCGCGGCCGCCGCACTCAACAGCGACAAGCTGAGGGTGCTAGCGGTCAGCACGCTCAAGCGCAGCGCGCTCTTGCCCAACGTTCCCTCGATCGCCGAGGCCGGCTATCCGAAGGCCGAATACGTCTTTTGGAACGGTTTATCGCTCCCGGCAAAGACCCCGCGCGCGATCGTCGATGCGCTGAACACACAGATCGAGAAGGCGCTGCAGGACGCCGACGTGAAGGCCAGGCTGGCCAAGCTCGGGGTCGAGCCGAAGCTGATGACGCCCGACCAGTTCGACAAGTTTGCCCACGACGATTTCGCCGCGACCGTGCAGCTCGCCAAGGACGCGGGGATCCAGCCGGGCGATTGAGCCGCGCCCGGAGCGTGATGGATCACCTCCGGGGCGGGCTTTTCGGGCTCGTGCTCTAGGTCGAGCCCCAGAACGTCGGCGGCCGGTATGGACGGATGTGGGCGATGTCCGCGCGGTCACCCCAGTCGAAGCCACCGTCTTCCGCGGGACCGAGCCTGATGTCGTCCTCGGTCAGATCGACCAGATAGGCGCCGCGCCGACGATCGTAGTGCAGCACTTCCCAGGCGAGCGGGAAGCGCTTTTCGCCGACGCTCGGCAGTCCGGTCGCCCGGACGACCGCATAGGCCACCTGTCCGCTCACCTTGTTGATCATCAGCCGCTCGACGACGCCGAGCTGCGCGCCGTCGTGGCGGCACACCAAAGTTCCTTCGATGCGGTCGCTGGCAATCAGACGATGCATCGTCCGAGCATGCGGCGGGGAAGACACGGGAACCTCCCATCCACGGGTTCATGCCACCCAGCGACTGAATGCCAGGATGCGAGTGGTCGTTCCGGCATGTCGCGGCTTGGTCGCATCCGCGTTCGCTCATGATTTACGAATCGTGAATCGTTGCGGATGGGCCTGGGAATCCAGCGCTCCGGGGAACTTTCGGCTTGCGCATGTTGCGGTCGAACGCCATCCACAGACACGCGCGGAACTCGGCCGTGCCGAAACGCCGCGCCGCGCGACTTTTTTCGATTTTCCTTCAAGTGTGTCGGTTGCGCCGGTAAATTGCGTCGGGGCTTGGGGACCGAATAAAATGATTCTGCCTGCACTGACGGCCATTCCGCTGTTGATCCTGACGGCGGCGCCGCCCGATAGCGACCTCCTTCGGCAACCGGCGCGTCTTTCGAGTCATGAGCGCACCGCTGCCGTGCAACCGTTCATCACCCGCGCGACCGAATGTGTGGCGCGTTCGGTCGCGGCGAACCCGCGTTCCTCCGATGCAACCCAGCTCGGCAGCCTGATCGTGGATTCAATGCCGCCCTGCGCCGACCTCATGCGGGCGATGATCGCCACGTATGACGACTATTTCGGCGAGGGAACCGGCGAGGCCTTCTTTTCCGGCCCCTATCTCGATGTCCTGCCGACCGCGATCAGCAAATGGGTGGCACAACACAAGCGCTGAGATCCACAGCGTCAGCGCGGCGGCGGCGGATCGCCGCAATAAAGTCGATAAAGCTGGTAGAGGTCGTTGCCAAGCACAGCCTTGGCGATGACCAAGCCGACGCGGTTCCGCGCCGGCGGGTCATCGAAGGCCGGTGGCTCATCGAATGTCGGCGGCGTGTCCTCCGGCAGCGTTTGCGGCTCCGTCCCTGCATGCAACCGCTCGATAAGGCCGCGCCACTCCATTTCCTCGATTGGATCGGACATGGCTTCCTCTCAGCCGGTAAACTTGCGGACAGAGCCGCCGTTCCGCCATGGTGGGGCCCGATTTTTTGCAGTTTGGGATGCAACATCGCCGTGCCGGTAAAGCAGGGAAGCGCGTCGCAAGAATTTACCGCCTCCCCCGGAACCAACTGCACCCACGTGCGTTTTGTCGTCTTGAACCCGGGCGACCAGCACGCCCGCGTCGTCCGACACGGGATCGAACCCGATGCGGAGGGGGAAGACGATTTGATGCACGGGATTGCCGCCACGGCTCGCCGGCCCGACGGGGCAGCGCCCGCGCATGCCTATTCCTCTTTGTTTTTCAACAGCTTCGCGCCCACAAGTCGCAGCTGCGGATCCAGGCCTGACTAGGCGCTCGTCCGCACAGGAGCCCCCATGCAGCCGAACAGCCAGACGCATCCCGAGGCCTCCCCGATGAACGGCACGGCTACCCCGTCCGCCGTGCCGTCGACAGCGGACGGCATGCACAACGGCGTCGCGACCTTCGACCCGCACGAGCTACTGCATGCTCTCCAGGCGATGCAGGTCGGCGATTTCTCCGTGCGGATGGCCGGTGACCGCACCGGCATCGAGGGAAAGATCGCCGACACCTTCAATCAGATCGTCTCCGCCAACCAGCGCATGGCGCAGCAGCTCGAGCGGGTCGGCGAGCTGGTCGGCCGCGAAGGCAAGGCGCGCCATCGCGTGCGCTTCGGACTTTCCGACGGCGCCTGGGGCGAGATGGAAACCTCGGTCAATACGCTGATCGACGACCTGATCTGGCCGACCCGCGAGGTGACGCGGGCGGTCGCGGCGGTCGCGCAGGGAGATCTGCTGCAGACCGTGCGCCTCGACGTCGACGGACGGCCGCTGCAGGGCGAGTTCCTGCAGGCCGCGACCATCGTCAACACCATGATCAAGCAGCTCGGCGTCTTCACCTCCGAGGTGACACGCGTCGCGCGCGAGGTCGGCACCGAAGGCAAGCTCGGCGGCCAGGCGCAGGTGCCGGAAGTCACCGGCGTGTGGAAGGACCTCACCGAGAGCGTCAACTCGATGGCGTCGAACCTCACGGCGCAGGTCCGAAACATTGCAGACGTGACGATCGCGGTCGCCAACGGCGACCTGTCGAAGAAGATCACCGTCGACGTGCGCGGCGAGATCCTGCAGCTCAAGGAAGCCATCAACACGATGGTCGATCAGCTGCGCTCCTTCGCGTCGGAGGTGACGCGCGTCGCGCGCGAGGTCGGCACCGACGGCAAGCTCGGCGGACAGGCCAACGTGCCGGGCGTCGCCGGCACCTGGAAGGACCTGACCGATTCGGTCAACGCGATGTGCGGCAACCTCACCGACCAGGTGCGCAACATCGCGCAGGTGACGACCGCGGTCGCGCGCGGCGACCTGTCGCGCAAGATCACGGTCGACGTGCGCGGCGAAATCCTCGAGCTCAAGGACACCATCAACACCATGGTGGACCAACTCGGCGCCTTCGCGTCGGAAGTGACCCGCGTCGCACGCGAGGTCGGCACCGAAGGCAAGCTCGGCGGACAGGCCAACGTGCCGGGCGTCGCGGGCACCTGGAAGGATTTGACGGACAGCGTCAACTTCATGGCCGGCAACCTGACCGCGCAGGTGCGCAACATCGCCGACGTCGCGACCGCCATCGCGGGCGGGGACCTCTCGAAGAAGATCACCGTGTCGGTGTCGGGCGAGATCCTGCAGCTGAAAGAGACCATCAACACGATGGTCGACCGGCTCAATGCCTTCGCGGGCGAAGTGACGCGCGTCGCGCGCGAGGTCGGCACCGAGGGCCGCCTCGGCGGCCAGGCCAACGTGCTCGGCGTCGCCGGCACCTGGAAGGACCTGACGGACTCGGTCAACTCGATGGCGTCGAACCTCACGGCGCAGGTGCGAAACATTGCCGAGGTGTCGACCGCGATCGCCAACGGCGACCTGTCGAAGAAGATCACCGTCGACGTGCGCGGCGAAATCCTCGAGCTCAAGGACACCATCAACACCATGGTGGACCAGCTCAATGCCTTCGCGGGCGAGGTCACCCGCGTCGCGCGCGAGGTCGGCACCGAAGGCAAGCTCGGCGGCCAGGCCCAGGTGCGCGGCGTCGCGGGCACCTGGAAGGATCTGACGGACAACGTCAACTCGATGGCGTCGAACCTCACGGGACAGGTCCGAAATATTGCCGAGGTGGCAACCGCCGTCGCGCAGGGCGACCTGTCGAAGAAAGTGACCGTGAACGTATCGGGCGAGATCCTTCAGCTGAAGGAAACGCTCAACACCATGGTCGACCAGCTCAACGCCTTCGCGGCCGAGGTAACGCGCGTCGCCCGCGAGGTCGGCACCGAAGGCAAGCTCGGCGGTCAGGCCGAGGTGCCCGGCGTCGCGGGCACCTGGAAGGATTTGACCGACTCGGTCAACTCGATGGGCGGCAACCTCACGGCGCAGGTGCGCAACATCGCCGAGGTCGCGACCGCGGTCGCGCGCGGCGACCTCTCGCGCAAGATCACGGTCGACGTGCGTGGCGAGATCCTTCAGCTGAAGGAAACGCTCAACACCATGGTCGACCAGCTCAACCGCTTCGCCGGCGAGGTGACGCGCGTCGCCCGCGAGGTCGGCAGCGAAGGCCGGCTCGGCGGCCAGGCCAACGTGCCGGGCGTCGCCGGCACCTGGAAAGATTTGACGGACTCGGTCAACTCGATGGCCGGCAACCTCACGGCGCAGGTGCGCAACATCGCCGAGGTGACCACGGCGGTCGCGCGCGGCGACCTGTCGCGCAAGATCACCGTGGACGTGAAGGGCGAAATTCTCGAGCTCAAGAACACCATCAACACGATGGTCGATCAGCTCAACGGCTTCGCGTCGGAGGTGACCCGCGTCGCCCGCGAGGTCGGCACCGAAGGCAAGCTCGGCGGCCAGGCGCAGGTGCCCGGCGTCGCGGGCACCTGGAAGGACCTGACCGACAACGTCAACTTCATGGCGTCGAACCTCACGGCGCAGGTGCGAAATATTGCCGAGGTCGCGACCGCCATCGCGGGCGGTGACCTCTCGAAGAAGATCACGGTCGACGTGCGCGGCGAGATCCTGCTGCTCAAGGACACGCTCAATACCATGGTCGAGCAGCTGCGCTCGTTCGCCGCCGAGGTGACGCGCGTCGCCCGCGAGGTCGGCACCGACGGCCGGCTCGGCGGCCAGGCCAACGTGCCGGGCGTCGCGGGCACCTGGAAAGATTTGACGGACAACGTCAACCTGCTCGCCGCCAACCTCACCACGCAGGTGCGCAACATCGCCGAGGTGACCACCGCGGTGGCGCGCGGCGACCTCTCGCGCAAGATCACGGTGGACGTGAAGGGTGAAATTCTCGAGCTCAAGAACACCATCAACACCATGGTGGACCAGCTCAACGGTTTCGCCTCGGAGGTGACCCGCGTCGCCCGCGAGGTCGGCACCGAAGGCAAGCTCGGCGGCCAGGCGCAGGTGCCCGGCGTCGCGGGCACCTGGAAAGATTTGACCGACACCGTCAACGTCATGGCCGCCAACCTCACCGAGCAGGTGCGCGGCATCGTCAAGGTCGTGACGGCGGTCGCCAACGGCGATCTCGGCCAGAATCTCACGGTGCAGTCGAAGGGCGAGGTCGCGGCGCTCGCCGAGACCATCAACAACATGACCCGGACGCTCGCGACCTTCGCGGATCAGGTCACGACCGTGGCGCGCGAGGTCGGCGTCGAGGGCCGCCTCGGCGGCCAGGCCAACGTGCCGGGCGCCGCCGGAACGTGGAAGGACCTGACCGGCAACGTGAACCTGCTCGCCGCCAACCTCACCACACAGGTGCGCAACATCGCCGAGGTCGCCACCGCCGTGACCAAGGGCGATCTCACCCGCTCGATCCAGGTCGATGCGCGCGGCGAGGTGGCCGAGCTCAAGGACAACATCAACACGATGATCGACAACCTCCGTCTCACGACGGACCGCAACACCGAGCAGGACTGGCTCAAGACCAACCTCGCCCGCTTCACCAACATGCTGCAGGGCCAGCGCGACCTCGGCGCCGTCGGCCGGCTGCTGCTCTCCGAGCTCACGCCGCTGGTCAACGCCCAGCTCGGCGTCATCTACCAGCTGGAGACCGGCGATGCGCCGGCGCTGCGCCTCCTCTCCGCCTACGCGGACGACGGCCTCAACGGCCATCCGGAGCGCATCCGCATCGGCCACGGCCTGGTCGGCCAGTGCGCCTCCGACAAGCGCCGCATGCTGATCACCGAAATGCCCGAGAAGGCGGTGCCGATCGGCTCGGCGCTGTTCAAGAGCGTGCCGCGCAACGTGATCGTGCTGCCGGTGCTGTTCGAGAACCAGGTCAAGGCCGTGATCGAGCTCGCTTCGGTCACCTCGTTCACCACCCTGCAGCTCGCCTTCCTCGAGCAGCTCACCGCCGGCATCGGCATCGTGCTCAACTCCATCGAAGCCACGATGCAGACCGAGGGACTGCTCAAGGAATCGCAGCAGCTCGCCGGGCAGCTGCAGACCCAGCAGCGGCAGTTGCAGACGACCAACGAGCAGCTCGAGCAGCAGGCGCAGCAGCTCACCCAGCGCAACATCGAGGTCGAGCGCAAGAACCAGGAGATCGACCAGGCCCGCCGTGCCCTCGAAGAGCAGGCCTCCGAGCTTGCGCTGACCTCGAAGTACAAGTCGGAATTCCTCGCCAACATGTCGCACGAGCTGCGCACGCCGCTCAACTCGATCCTGATCCTCGGCCAGCAGCTCTCCGAGAATCCCGACGGCAACCTGTCCACGAAGCAGGTCGATTTCGCGCGCACCATCCACGGCGCCGGCACCGATCTCCTCAACCTGATCAGCGACATCCTCGACCTGTCGAAGATCGAGTCCGGCACCGTGACGGTCGACGCCGAGGAGGTCCTCCTCACCAGCCTCGTCGACGCGATCGGGCGGCCGTTCAAGCACGAAGCGGACACGCGCAAGCTCGCCTTCGACGTCGAGGTCGACCCGCATCTCGGCCGCAGCATCGTGACCGACTCCAAGCGCCTGCAGCAGGTGCTGAAGAACCTGTTGTCGAACGCCTTCAAGTTCACCGAGCACGGCGGCGTGCGGCTCACGGTCAGTGCCGCGGTCGGAGGCTGGGCGCCGGAGCATCCGGTACTCAGCCAGTCGACGGGCGTCATCTCCTTCGAGGTGGCCGACACCGGCATCGGCATTCCGCTCGAGAAGCAGAAGATCATCTTCGAGGCCTTCCAGCAGGCGGACGCGTCGACCAGCCGCAAATACGGCGGCACCGGCCTCGGTCTTGCGATCAGCCGCGAGTTGTCGAACCTGCTTGGCGGCGAGATCCAGCTGCGCAGCACGCCGGGCCGCGGTAGCACCTTCACGCTGTACCTGCCGCTCAAATATGTCGGCGCGACTGGTGCGGGTTCGCCCGGCCACGAGACGGTGGTCCCGCGCAGTCTGCAGGCCCCCGCGATGCTGCCGCCGATCGCCCCGGAGCGCCCGGTCGAGCAGATCCCGGACGACCGGCTCGAGATCGATCCGGGCGACACCATCCTGCTGATCGTCGAGGACGACCCGCACTATGCGCGGGTGATCATGGATCTCGCCCGCGACAAGGGCTTCAAGGTCCTCGTCGCCACCCGCGGCGCCGAGGCGCTCGACCTCGCCAAGCAGTTCCAGCCGACCGCCGTGTCGCTCGACGTGTTCCTGCCCGACATGCTCGGCTGGACGGTGTTGAGCCAGCTCAAGCAGAACCCCCTCACCCGCCACATCCCGGTGCAGATCATCACGCTCGACGAGGACCGCCAGCACGCGCTTGCCCGCGGCGCCTTCTCGTTCGTGACCAAGCCCACCACCACCGAGGGCGTCGAGGCGGCCCTCGCGCGCATCAAGGAGTACGCGCAGCCGCGCCGCAGGCGCCTCCTGGTGGTCGAGGACAACGAGGCCGAGCAGATAAGCATCCGCGAACTGCTCGGCTACGATGACATCGACATCGAGGTGGCCTCGACCGGAACCGATGCGCTGGCGAAGCTGCGCGCCGCGCCGTGCGACTGCGTGGTCCTCGACCTTCGGCTGCCCGACATGAGCGGCTTCGACGTGCTCGAGCAGCTCCGCAGCGACGCCTCGCTCGCCGACGTGCCGGTGGTCGTGTTCACCGGACGCGAACTCTCGGCCGAGGAGGACGCGCAGCTGCACACCATGGCGCGCAGCATCGTGGTGAAGGGCGTCGAGTCGCCCGAGCGCCTGCTCGACGAGACCGCCCTCTTCCTGCATCGCGTCGTCACCGACATGCCGGCCGACAAGCAGCGCATGCTGGAGCGGCTCACCAGCTCCGACGAGGATCTCGTCGGCAAGGTCGCGCTCCTCGTCGACGACGACGCGCGCAACATCTTCGCGCTCTCCAGCGTGCTGGAGCGGCGCGGCATGCGGGTGCGTACGGCGACCACCGGGCGCGAGGCGATCGAGCTCATCGAGTCGACACCCGATCTCGCGATCGTCCTCATGGACATCATGATGCCCGAGATGGACGGCTATCAGACAATCGGCGCCATCCGCGAAAAGCCGCCGCTGCGCCGCCTGCCGATCATCGCGCTCACCGCCAAGGCGATGAAGGGCGACCGCGAGAAGTGCCTGGAGGCCGGCGCCTCGGACTATCTCGCCAAACCGGTCAACACCGAGCAGCTCCTGTCCGCTCTGCGGATGTGGCTGCATCGCTGAGCGGAGACCCGCGATGGACCCGGGCGACCGCGTCAATATCCTGCTGGTCGACGACCAGCCGGCCAAGCTGATGAGCTACGAGGTCATCCTGCATGACCTCGGCGAGAACCTGCTCAAGGCGACCTCCGGCCGCGAGGCGCTGGAGTACCTGCTCAAGACCGAGGTCGCCATCGTCCTCGTCGACGTGTGCATGCCGGATCTCGACGGCTTCCAGCTCGCCGCCATGATCCGCGACCATCCGCGCTTCCAGAAGACCGCCATCATCTTCATCTCGGCGGTGCTGCTGAGCGACATGGATCGTCTGCGCGGCTACGAGATGGGCGCAGTGGACTACGTGCCGGTGCCGGTGATCCCCGAGGTGCTGCGCGCGAAGGTGAAGATCTTCGCCGAGCTCTATCGCAAGACCCGTCAGCTCGAGCGGCTCAATGCCGAGCTGGAGAACCGCGTCGACGAGCGCACCGCCGAGCTCGCCGCCACGGCGGTCCGGCTCACCGAGAGCGAGCAGCGGCGCAGCCTTGCGCTCCTGGCCGGTCAGATGGGCTCGTGGGACTGGGACCGGGTCCACGGCGACTGCCTGTGGGACGAGGGCCAGTACCGCATCTTCGGCGTCGATCCCGCGACCTTCACGGTGAACGTCGAAAACATCCAGCGGCTTCTCTGCGACTCGCTGGAGCTCAGGGACGCGATGGACCGGTTGATGTCGGAGCGCAAGCCGCAGCAGGTCGAGTTCCGCATTCGCCGTCCGGACGGCGCGATCCGCTGGTGTCTCGGCACGGCGGCGCCGACGATGGACGCATCCGGCAACATCGTCCGGGTGAGCGGTGTCACGGTGGACATCACCGAGCGCAAGGAATCCGAGGAACGCCAGGCGCTGCTCGCACGCGAGGTCGATCATCGCGCCAAGAACGCGCTCGCCATCGTGCAGTCGATCGTGCGCCTCACGCGCGCCGAGAACATCCCGACCTACGTGGCGTCGGTCGAAGGGCGCATCACGGCGCTCTCGCGTGCGCACACCGTGCTCTCCCATTCGCGCTGGCAGGGCGCCGACCTCACCGGCCTCGTCGAGGAGGAGCTCGCACCCTATCGCAGCGATCGCGGCGACCGCATCACGATGACCGGCCCCTCGGTCTCGCTGCAGCCCTCCTCGGCGCAGACGCTCACGCTGGCGCTGCACGAGCTCGCCACCAACGCGGTCAAGTACGGCGCCCTGTCGTCGGCGGCGGGCCGCCTCAAGGTGAGCTGGGAGCTCAAGCCGAGCACGCTGACGCTGCGCTGGGAGGAATCCGGCGGCCCGCGCGCGCGCAAGCCGGCGAAGCTCGGCTTCGGAACGCGCATCATCGTGGCGAGCGTCGAGGGTCAGCTCGGCGGGCAGGCCAAGTTCCTGTGGAGCGAGAGCGGCCTCAATTGCGTGCTCACCATCCCGCGCGGCGAGAAGATCGGCCAGCCGGCGCTCGCCATGGCAGAGAAGGGTCACGACGACAAAGCCCACGCGATGCCGGCCGACCGGATGGTCGTGAACGGCAGGCACGTGATGGTCGTCGAGGACGAGGCTCTCGTCGCCATGGTGGTCACCGATGCGTTGATGGAGCTCGGCTACGAGGTGGTCGGTCCATTCGGTCGGCCGCCCGATGCGCTCGCGGCGATCAAGAACGGCGCGGTCAACGCCGCCGTCCTCGACATCAATCTCGCCGGCAGCCTGGTCTACCCGGTCGCCGACGAGCTCGCGGCGCGCGGCATCCCGTTCGTCTTCGTCACCGGCTACGGCGTCGAGAGCGTCGAAAAGCGCTTCGCCCACGTGCCCGTGCTGGCGAAGCCGATCGAGCGCGAAACCCTGCAGCGCATCTTCATCGCGGGCGCCGGAGCGGCTATTCGCCCGCAGGGCGACGCGCGGCCGGACAGCACGACGGCGCACGCCGCCACCGCCTGATCGGCGGCCCGTAACCCCCTCCCCCGACAAGCTGCCCAAAAAGCTGGCGCCAGCCGGATCGCTCCGGCTGGCGCCGAACCTGGCGGGCATCTCAGTGGTGCCGTGGGCCGTTGCCGAAATGACGCGGCTGAACGTGCGGCGTCGACTTCGGCGCCGGCTTGGTCGTGCCGCGCTGCCTCCAGTGCGTCTGGCCGTGTCGCGGCGGCTCGCGATGCGGCGGCCGCACGTGCGGCGGCACCCAGTGGCGCCGCGGCGGCACCAGGATCGCGGGCGGCGGGACGCAGCGGCCGTCGCGTACGTTCTGCGGATCGCAGCACTGGCCGTTCGGCAGCTGAACCTGACCGTGCGGGCACGGCGGCGGCGGCTCGCACTTGCCGTTGTGCACGTCCTGGCGCGGGCAGCACTGGCCGTGCGGCAGCCGGATCGAATCCGGCGGGCAGCCGCACTGACCGCTGCGGATCTGCTCCGGCGTGCAGCACTTGCCGCTGCGGATCTGCTCAGTCGTGCAGCACTGGCCGTTCGGCTGGCGGATCGTGTCGGGCGGGCAGCACTGGCCGCTACGGATCTGCTCCGGCGTGCAGCATTTGCCGTTGCGGATCTCCTGTGGCGTGCAGCATTGCCCGTTCGGCAGCCGGATCGTATTCGGCGGGCAGCACTGGCCGTTGCGGATCTGCTCCGGCGTACAGCACTTGCCGTTGCGGATCTCCTGCGGCGTGCAGCATTGCCCGTTCGGCAGCCGGATGGTGTTGGGCGGACAGCCGCAGCGGCCGTTGCGCACGAAGCGGCGGTCGCAGCATTCGCCGCCCGGCAGGCGGATCTCGCCGCGCGGGCAGAAGCCCACCGGCACGAGCAGCGACGGCGGCGGAAACGCCGGCACGAAGGCCTGGCCGCACACGCGCCAGATCGCGATGTCGCCCATGTGGCCGCGCGCGGCCGGATCGGCGAACTGGTCGTCGTAGTCGGCGAAGTAGGTCTGCAGCGGCGGCACGTTGGCGGGCCGCACGGCTTCGATCGCATTGCCTTGCAGGCCGTTCACGACCGCCGGTCCACCCGCCGCGAGGCGGGCCGCCAGCGCCTGATCATCGGTCACGCGCAGCCGCTCGCCGGTCGACCATACGAAGCCGCCGCAGGCGGCGCGGTCGATCGTGCCATTGGGCGTATAGCTGTAGCCGATAGCGACACCGCCATTGTCGTTGCGCAGGTCGCCCGGAAAGCCGATTGCGTACTCGTCGGGCACGGGCTGCCAGGACGGACCCGGCGCAGCCGCACTCACGGGCTGCGGCTGATTGCCCGGCGCCGGCTCCTCGGCCTGCGCGGGCACCTGCTGATAGTGCAGCACGCGGCCGACGGCTTCGCGCGCGAGCGCGTTGAAGTCGTAGGCGCCGGTCGGGCCCGGCCGCTCCGCGAGCAGCATGCCGCCCTTGTCGTCGAACGTGATCTTGGAGATCTCACTCTGACCGTCCCACGGCTGCACCTGCAACTCGACACGCGCGTCGGCGCCGAATCCCGTCGGCGCGATCGCGACCGACCACACCTGCTCGTCCGCCGTCGCGTAGTAGAGCCGGCCGGCATGCACCGCGAGGCCGAAGATGCGGCGCTCGACCGGCGCGTAGCCCCAGGTCGTCGGATCGTCGGTCTTGAACGCCGGCTTGCTGATGTCGAGCCGGCCGGCCGGATCATAGGACACCGGCTGCAGGCCGGCGGCCGTGCGGCCGTCGACGCCGTGATCGAAGCGGCCACGCTCGCTGCCGCTCTGATCGAAGGCGTGGATCATGCCGGTGCCGCGATCGGCGACGAAGAGCGTGTGCGAGGTCGAATCGAATGCGAGCCCGCCCAGCGCCGCGCCCGAATTGGCGAGACCGTCGAGCATCACGTTGGCGAACAGCTTGACCTCGCCGGTCGCGCCGTCGATGCGCCAGATCGACCCCGGGCCGCCGCCCGCGGCCGCAGGCCCGAACAGGCCGGGCATGAATTGCACGTTGGGGCCGCCCTGCTTCACGCGGACCGCGCCGCCGCCGGGCCCGGGCCCGATGACCGGCAGTCCGTAGGCGGACGTCGCGGCGACGAAGACGTTCGGCGGCGTCGCGTCGTCGAGCGTCACGGCAAACACCTGGCCGACCTGCGTCGCCGTCGCGGTGAACGGCTTCGGCGCCTTGATCACCTGCGCCTGCGGCGGCGCGCCGGGCGATTGCAGATCGACGACGCGCGCGGACGGCCCCGCAAGGTCGATTTCGGTCAGGTCGGCCGGATCGCTGCCGCCGGCAGGAGCCGCGGGCACCTTGGCGCCCGAGAAGCCGGTCACCACGGCGTTGCCGGGCACGAGAATGCCGCCGGCGCCTTGCGCAGTCGCGGCCCCGGTTGCGGCAACGAGAACGGCAATTCCGAACGCAGACGCAAGTGCAGCCGCCCGCGCACCGGCGCCGCGGCTGGTACGACACGCCGGTGCGGGATCCCCGCAGCCGAGCGTCGTGAGGGATATCCATGGCATGGCAAAGCCTCCTGTCGAACGAGCGGATCGATGTCCGTCGTTTGTCGGTAGGCGGCGGCCGAATGTTCAAATGCCGACCGGGACGAAAACACCGCAAACCGGACGCGTTATCGCCGGCTGGCAGGAAAGCGTCCGCGGCGAATCGCATTAGGTCGTTGCAGATGCACTGGTATTCCAACAGGAACACGCGTTGGCCTGAAACGTTTTACTCATTGCGGGTTTGCCTTTTTCCAGCGCCTTGCGCGCGCGACGTCGGTTGTGGGTGATGAATGAGCGATGAACGCATCTTTCGCTCCCCCGCGCAGCTCAAGGCCGAGCTGGCCAGGCGTCATGCCGAATTGCTGACGGATGCCGAATTCACCCGCAGCGTCCTCGCCAACAGCACCGAGGCGATCAAGGTGCTCGATCTCGACGCACGCATCGAGTTCATGAGCGCCGGCGCGCTGCGCGCGATGGCGATCAGCGATGCCGGCGCCCTCATCGGCACGCCTTGGCCTGCGCTTTGGCGCGACGAGGCGCAGGCCGCCGCCGCCGTGGCCAAAGCCAAGGCCGGCAAGACCGGCGTATTCGAGAGCGCGCGCCAAAACGGCAACGGCAAAGCCGGATGGTGGGAAGTCAGCGTCACGCCCATTCTCGGCGCGAACGGCAAGCCGACGCGGCTCCTGGCGATCGCGCGCGACGTGAGCGAGCGCAAGCTCGCCGAGCAATCGCAGCAGATGATGATGCAAGAGCTGCATCACCGGGTCAAAAACATGCTCGCCATGGTGATGGCGATCACGTCGCAGAGCCTCGCCCGCTCGGCCACGATCGCGGACGGGCGCATGGCCGTCGAGCAGCGCCTGATGGCGCTTGCGGAAGCGCACAACCTGCTGCGCGAAGGTGGTACCGACGCCGCGGGCCTGCGGCGGATCACCGACCGCGCGATAACGCCCTACGACACCGTGCCGAGCCGGTTTCGCGTCGAGGGCGACGATCTGCCGTTGTCGCCGCAGTCGGCGCTCGCGGTCGCGATGGCGGTGCACGAGCTCTGCACCAACGCGGTCAAGCATGGCGCGCTCTCGGTCGCCACCGGACGCGTCGCCATCGCGTGGCGCGGCGAGGGAAGCCGCGCGGACTCTCGCGTTTCTTGGACATGGCGCGAATCCGGCGGCCCGGCCGTGTCGCTGCCGGCGCGCCGCGGCTTCGGCATGCGGGTCATCGAAGCGAACTTCCGCGACCACCTGCACGGAAGGCTCGAGATGTCGTTCGAGCCCACCGGGCTGGTCTGCACGGTCGATCTCCCGCTCGCCGCATTGCGCGGCCCCAACAGCTAGACCAGCTCTTCGATCCAGCGCGCGGCGCCGGCGACCACCGCGCAGGGCAGCGCGACGGCCAGCAGCACCGCGACAGTCTGCGGGAAGTCGAACACCATCATCGAATTCATCAAGAGATAGCCGAGCCCGTGCGCCGAGGCGACGATCTCACCGACGAGCATGGCGGCCACTGCGAGCACGAACGAGCGGCGCAGGGCCGCGATGATGCAGCGGGCGGCGCCGGGCGCCTCATCGGGCGCCTTGCCGGACGCGGCGCCTGCCGCAAGCCCGGTCATGACGTCGCTCGTAAGCGCAAAGAACGCGACCACGAAAACCAGCGCGATCTTGGCGCCGTCACCGATACCGAACCATCCGGTCAGGAGCGGCGCCGACGCGATCAACGGGGCGGCGGCGAGGCCGTTGACGAGTCCGCCGAGGACGATGCGCAGCGGCATCACCGCCGCAAACGCCAGGCCGAGCGGAATGCCGATCAGCGCCGGCACGTAGCCGACCACGAAATGCTGCAAGCTGACCAGCGCCTCGCTCCAGAACAAGCCGCTGATGAGCAGCTGACCCAGCCGCGCCAGCACGGCCGGCAGCGACGGCACCAACCGGGCGTCGCCGACCGCCATGGCCGCCGCCTGCCAGAGTATCGCCAGGATCACGAGCCCGATCACGCCGCTCGCGATCGCCATGACGACGCTATTGGGATTCTTCATTGCCCTTTGTCCCCCCCCAGGCCCCAAAGCCCCTAGCCCGGATGCCCCCGCGAAGCGCGGGAAATCCGGGGAAACCGTCCCGGATTCGGGGCTGCGCCCCTCATCCAGACTACGACAAGCGTCACGCTCCGACGAACTTGTACCCTTCGCCCCAGCGCCGCACGCGCCCGGTCGATGGCGCCGGAAAGTGCGAGAGGCACATCAGCGTATCCTCCTCGCAGAAGCGGTCGAAGGTCTTGCGCCGCGTGACGCCCGCCTGCTTGGAGTCGTAGTCCACCCGCATGCCGAGCTCGGGATATTTTCCCTGCAGCGGCGAATGGATCATGTCGCCGGTGATGAAGGCGTCGTGGCCGCGCTGCCCGACCAGCACCGAATAGTGGTCGATGGTATGACCCGGCGTCGGAATGAACTGCAGCGCCTCGTTGAGCACGAAGTCGCTCTTGACCACCTGCGCGCGGTTCGCGGCGACGATCGGCAGCACCGAGTCGGTGATCCACGGGCAGGCGGACGGATCCGTCTTCTCGCGCTCCGTCCAGAAGGCGAGCTCGCGGTCGGCCATCACGTATCTCGCCTTGGGGAAGGTCGGCACCCAGCGGCCGTTCTCGAGCCGCGTGTTCCAGCCGACGTGATCGGTGTGCAGATGGGTGCACATCACGTAATCGATGTCGTCGACCGTGAGCCCGATCGCGCCGAGGCTCTTGGTGAAACGATCGCTGTCCAGCATGTGCCAGAACGGCCGCGTCGGCCGCTGCTTGTGGTTGCCGACGCAGGAGTCGATCAGGATATTGTGGTGCGGCGTCTTGATGACGAATCCCTGGATGCACAGCACCAGGCCGTTGTTCGTCGGATCGAGAAAGGTCGGCTGCAGCCACGCGCGGTTCTCGTCGAGCAGCTCCTTGCTGAGCGTCGGAAAGAACTCCATCACGTTGAACCAGTTGCCCTGCTGCTCGATGACCGGATGGATGGTGATGTCGTCGAGTTGGATCGGTGCACTCATCGCCGAGGCCTCGCTTCGATGGGGGACGCCCTCCCCGATGTTAACCAGCGGCCGCCGTCTCGCCTAGCCGCCCGCACGTCCTGCGCCGCCCCTCGACAAACCGGCCCGTTCCTGGCAAACCGCCGCCGGTTAGCGCACCGCATCGCGGCCGAGTCGCGCAACCGCCCCCGCACGCAAAGAGCAACGCACCGATGAACACCCTTGTCCAGGAGCAGTTCGGCAAGAATGCCGCCGGCTATCTCACGAGCAAGCCGCACGCGCAGGGCAAGAGCCTCGACCGGCTGGTGGCGCTGACCAAGCCGCAGCCCGGCTGGCGCATGCTCGACGTCGCGACCGGCGGCGGCCACGTCGCCTACGCGTTCGCGCCGCATGTCGGACGTGTGTGGGCGACCGACATCACGGCCGAGATGGTCGACCTCGTGCGCCGCGAGGCCGCGAAGAAGGGCTTCGCCAACCTCCGCACCGGCTATGCGAAAGCCGAGGCGCTGTCGTTCGACGATGCGAGCTTCGACCTCGTCACCTGCCGCATCGCGCCGCACCACTTCGACAGCATCCCGCTCTTCCTCGCCGAGGTGCATCGCGTGCTCAAGCCGGGCGGCCTGTTCGGCCTCGTCGACAACGTGGTGCTCCCCGGCAGCGTCGGCGATTTCGTCAACGCGTTCGAGCGCTTCCGCGACCCGAGCCATCTGCGCGCCTGGACCATGCAGGAGTGGCGCGACGCGCTTGCGCACCAGGGCTTTGCGATCGCGCACGAAGAAGAGCTCGACAAGACGATGGAGTTCGCGCCGTGGGCGGCGCGGCACGACGCCACCATGCAGGCCTTTTTGCGCGCCATGCTGGCGCGCGCCGATGCCGACGTGAAGGCCTCGCTCGACCCGCAAGGCAGCGGCGACGCGCTCACGTTCCGTCTGCGCGAGGGCCTGTTCATCGCACGCAAGAACTGACGGGCCGGCAGCCTGCTTGGCCTTTGGAATCATTCCCGCTTCACCGACGCAGTCGTCTGCGAGGACCCGGCGACCGCGATCGCGGCGGGTGGCCGGACGATGCGCCGCGGAATTTCGGGCGGCCCTTGTAAAATACAACGAAAATACAAGCGCACGCGTTTGAGTCGTCCTCTTTTGGGTCTTCAAAAAATCCGCTCCAAAAATTACAGGCGATTTACAATGCGAATTCGACGCCAATTACAATACAAAGCCTTGCCTGGGCGAGAGAAAAACCGCCGGCGCAGAAACAATGGCGAACAATGGAAAAAACAATAAAAAACAATGCGCAGAACAATGGGACGGCGCAAACGTATTACGGCAAATGCGTCCGCAGCGGCGGTTGCTGAAGCGGCGCATGAGCCTGGCGCATCCCGGACGCATGGCGCTCTCGGTTTTCCCGCGCGAGGCTCCGGGCGCGAAAACGGCAGACTAGGATTTCAGGCATCGGCGAATTGCCCGGAAAGCGCAAGCGTGAACCGCGTTTTCCCCACTTTGATTGGGAGGCCGGCCTGGCCGCTCCGGCCCTCTCGTGCTGTTCGAAGGCTCGTCGGCGCACCGCGATCCGCGCGCCGCGGGTACTCCGATATTCGCGCCGGCATCTCCACAGCTTGACCTGCCCAACCCGCAGGCTGAGACTGTCGTCAAAGCCAAAATCCGGGCCGCGCCTGCCGTCGCCAGCAGCGGGGATAAGCCATGGCGGATCCCAAGGATTTTTTCCTGGCCGCAATAACAGGCAGCTATCCGGACCTGCGCAAGGCGCTGAACACGGCGACGACGATCGAGCGCCTGATCGACAACCAGAACGTCTACAAGGCGCAGGAAGAAGCGATCCTCGCCGCCACCGATACGATCCTGTTCATCACATGGTCATTCGGACCGACAATGCCGGTCCAGTCGGACAAGGCGAAGAGGGTCGCGCCGACCTGGGGCGAACTGCTGCTGGCGGCCGCAAGCCATGCCTCCGTTCGCATCCTGATGACCGACCAGGAGCCGATCTTCCAGACGGCTGCCCACATGGCCGCCTGGTCGGCTTACCGCCTCCTGGTGACCGCCGCTCACAACAAGGGGATAGATCAGGCGGACTTCCAAGTGGCCGTGGCGCGCCATCCCGCGGACTGGCCGCTGGGAACCGTCACAGGCGCCGCGGCACAGGCGCGGCTGAACGACATTCTCGATAACGTCAAAGCCGCCAAGGCCAATAAGGACCCTAAGGACAAAGCCCACGTCCTGGCCCTTTTCCAGAATCTGCCGGGATTATGGGGGCTGGTCGATCCGGCCGCCGCCACGGCGCTCAATCAGCCCACCGCAGCCATTCCGGGAACGCATCACGCGAAAGTCCTGATCATCGATGAGAAGATCGCCTTTGTCGGGGGCAACAACCACATCACAATCAATATCGATAACCAGAAGCACGACATGCCGGCGGCGACGAATTACCAATGGCATGACGGCGCCGTGCGGGTGGAAGGCAAGATCGTCGCCGATATCGTCGACCTCGCCTTTCGGATGTGGAACGAGTTTCATCCGAAGGCGAAGAAATTCGTCACCGACGCCAACAAGCTGGCGGCTTCCGGTGTGAACCCGTTGCCGACCAGCGCCACCACCGATATCAGCGTTGCCGGCCCGCCGGGCAAAGCTCCCGGCGGCGGCTCGATCCGCGCGCAGGTCTGGCGGACGGTGTGCAGCGCCATCACGAACGACCAACCGGTCACGGACCGCAAGGACATCTCGGACGGGTACATCAAGGCGATCGGCCTCGCCGAGAAGTTCATCTACATCGAAAACCAGTATCTGCGCGACGACGGCATGGCCAAGGCGCTCATCAACAGGTTCCAAGCGCTGAAGGCGAAAAAGCCGCCGGTCGACCTCAATGTCATCATCCTGCTGCCCGGCATCGCCGAGGAGGTGATATTGGCACAGGCAAAGGGCGGACAGCCGGATGCCATCACGATGCAGGGCGTCAACCTGCAACATGACATCATCGACCAGCTGCAAAAAGCTTTCGGCGCCAGCCTGGGCGTGTTCTCGCCGATGGCGACCGGCCGCACCCGATCGTTCACCGACCCGCAAACCAACAAAACGACGACGACAAAGAAGGTGATCTATGTCCACACCAAGCTGATGATCATCGACGATGTCTTCGCGACGCTCGGCAGCGCCAACGCCAATCCGCGCGGCTTCCAGCTCGACACGGAAATGAACCTGGCGTGGTTCGACCCGGCCAGCGTGCGCGGGCTGCGCAACGAGCTGTGGCGGGAAATGCTGGGTCCGGGTACCGGCGCCGACAGCTGGGCGCCGAAACAATACGTCGCCAAATGGTCCAAGATCGCGGCCGCCAACGCCAAGCTGACCGGTACGACAGGCTGGCAGGGCTTCATTGTGCCCTTCGACAACAGCACGAGTTTTTTACCGGTCGGATTGTTCATCCCGGATTGGCTGACCTTCTCCGAGCCGCGCGACGACGACGGCAACCGAATCGCCTGAGCGGCTGGTGTCCCGAAGTTCGCCGACTTTCCGGCGAGCTCCGAGCGCGGAAGAAAGAAGAAAAAAAGCCGCCAGCACGGGCTGGCGGCTTAATGCTCACGCACGAAGGGGGACCTCGTGGTGAGTACTGGAGGAGCATTGTGATGCGATGATGGCGAGCAATGGCCGATGCGGTCAACGGCCTTCACGTTCCGAGCGTCTAAACCTTCGGATAATTGCATTGTCTCGGTACCCAAATAGCGTCGATGAGATTCTTTCGAGCATGGGGGCGGGCATGCGTCGGCACGCGGAATTGGCCTATCGCATCACTCCCAAGAGCAGGACCGTGGCGCGCCTTGCAAGCGTTGCACGACGCCCGTCACGCGCTCACGCAATACCTTCCCAACACCCGGAAAACCTCCTGGTGAGCAAATCTGGTCCGCTTTGGCCGTCGTAAATCCTGCCGGGGAGGTCGTGCCCGCCATGAACCAGTGCGCGTCGTTTTGTTACGTCGATCCGGTGATCGCAATGAGCATCATTGCGCTCGCGGCCGGCGCGGGCCTTGCCTATTTCTCCGACCGTCTGCCGGCGCGCGCGAGCCTGCTTCAGACCGTCGCCGGCGTGCTGATCATCGTTGGGCTCGCGCTGGTCGGCTTGAAGCTGCCCGTCTTCCGCTGATGGTAAGAAGTGCCTACTGCACGAGCGCACTGTTTTCGATCACCTGGTATTCGAGCCAAAAAAGGAACTGGAGCGCCATCTCGTTGACGAAATGGGGCTGGGCGGCCTTCGTATCGTTGGAAAGGGCCATGTACGGATTATGACGGTACATCCAGATCTGCGCGAACAATCCGATCTCTTGCACGACGCGACCCACGGGCTTGCTCTGTCGCGGGAGAGCCGGATAGCGCGCAAGATCGGCTGCCTGGTCGTAGGTGAAGCCGTAGTGAGCGAGAAAGCGCTCCACGGCCGAGCGCCGCTGCGTGACGAGCTCCCGCGTGCTGCCCGGGGTGGTCTTCTCGTAATAGGCGGCGAACAGGTCGTCGATGCTCCCGATCGTCTTGTCCGTGTCTCGGATGTGCTGCATCTCCCACGGGTCGAGATCCCCGAGCAGCTCGTGATCGGGCGCACGGGTTTCAAAGTAGAACTGCAGCCGGTCCTTCTCCGGGACGGTCGGGTTCCACCGCTCCCAGGTAGCATCGAAGCGGAGCGTCGCGTCCGTCGCGGCCGAGCCGGCGTCGCCTCCCCACGTCGAGGCGGCGTAGTTCGTCCCGATCGGCAGATCGTTGAACAGGGCCACCTTCTCGGGCCGCGACAGGACGTCGAGCCCCACCATCGCGTGCTGCAGGTCCACCCAGCGCCCATCCGGCGCGACGAACGCCTGATAGTCAGGCCCCGCCTGCCAGCGCGACGGGTCGTACGGTATCGTGTCGACATAGAGCCCGCCGGGGGGCGTTCCGATGATCTTGTCGAACGGCAGCTTCGACGAGTGCATTCGCTGCCGCAGCGCCGTGATGCGGTCGGACAGCGAGAGTTGCGCGTTCTGCTTCTCGAAGTCCGCCAGATCATTGCGCAACAGAGCCCATGACGCGACGATGATGTCGACGCCGCCGCCGACGATCCAGGCGACGGTCCCGGCCTCGAGCCAGGAAGCCTTGGTGAGCGGGTCGCCGACGTCCGGGACCACGCGCGCCGGCTCGGCAAGCTCGACGCTGTACCAGGTCTCGCCATCGACCTGCGTCTTGAGAGACACCGTCACGCCCGCCGCCGTGCCGGCCTGCACGCCCAGGCTCTGCTCCGACTTGCCCGGCGCGACGCGGAGATGGAATTCGGTGTTCGGCTTCAACCGCCCCGGCAGCGGCGCCAACGGCGGCGGCGCGGGGGGCAGCGGCGGCTTCGGCTCGGGCCCGACGAGTTTTGCCACCGCGTTGGGTAGGCAGACATAGGCCACCAAAACGTATTGATACGGATCATCGCTCGGCCGCAGGGTCACGCGCGGCTTCTTGAAAAGCATCGAGATGTCGACGTCGGTCTTGGTCTCGATCGTCTTTCGCTCGGAGACCGGGAGAACGACGAAGAGGAGCTGCCAGCAATCCTTCAGCTCGGTCTCGCGGCGAATGACGAGATATCCCTGAATCGCCTCGCGGATCTCGTCCGGCGTCATGGTCAGCCGCCGGTTGAGAAACAGCTCGATCGCCAGCGGGTAGTCCGGCGCGACCGCATCCAATCCGGCCGTGAGGCGGTCCGGCCACTTCGCCCCCGCGGCCCGCACGGCATCGAGGAAGTAGGACACCCGCTCCGCGGCGAGCTGCACCCGGCCGCGCGAGAGGATGGCGAGCTTCAGGTGGGGCGGGATGACACGCCGGTCCGGGTCGACCCGAGCCTTCCACGTCGTGACCTCGTCCCAGGTTAATCGGTGCATGGCCCGGGCGTCCTTGCGGTGAGCCGTTCATGCGCGGGCCCGCAGCGCGCGCACGTGCACGCGCCGTCGGCACGCGAGACGCGCCCGGGCCGCTAGATCGTCGGCGCGCCGTCGCGCCAGGTCCACGGATCGGGCGGCGCGTTCGAGGGGTCGTCCTTGCTTTCGTGGCCGCTCGCGTCGATGCGGTGCCATTCGGGCAGCTTGCCGTCCTCGCGCAGGATGATGGTGGTGGTCGGCAGCACGTATTCCCACGGATCGCCGACCGGCACGTCGAGGTCGCCCTCCTCGCCGCCGCCGGTGAGCGCCTTGATCTCCTCGGCGACGTCGAGATAGAGCGGGTTCTGGCTGCTGTCGCCGACCACCGGCAGATCGCCGCCGAGCCAGGGCAGCCCGGTGTTGAGATAGAACTGCACGGCCTGCTCGAAGCCGATCCGCACCGGCACCACCACCCGCGCATAGCCGGCCTGGAGGAAGTTGAGGAAAAGCGGATCGTCGTTGCCGAGCCGGAAGCGCTGCAGCCATAACTCCCGCCGGCCCCAGTAATAGGGATAGAGCACGTAGGCGATGTTCTCCCATTCGAACGCCTGCTCGAACCAGCGCACCCGCGCGCCCAGCGACTGCGCGGTCGCGAGCACCGGTTCGGGCAGCTGCGGCTGGGACGGGTCCGGCGTCGCGACGATCTGCGGATTGAGCGCCATCACCTCGGAGCCCGCGACGGTCGCGTTGGAATTGTCGAAGATCGCGATGCAGGAGCGCTTGAGCTCCTGGCGCTCGCTGGCGCGATTGGCGTCCGGGTTGGCGGCGCCGAGCGGGCCCACCGTCTGCGTCGCCATCTGCTGGTTCGCCAGCGCGGTCTCGTAGGCGGTCTCGAGGTTCTTGTACGCCGCGACGATCTTCTCGTAGGTCGCGAGTTGCCAGGCCTCGAAAGCGGCCACCGTGCGCAGGGCCTGGATCTCGATGTTGGCGACCATCTGGTCGTATTGGCGGCCGAAGATCGTGTAGGCGACGGTGCCGGTGACGTGGGGCGCAAAACCTGCGGTGGTCGAGGCCGTCTGGGCGGGATCGCCGCCCGGCCCGCCGGGGTAGAAGAGCCTGATCAGCGCGTTGCCGATGGCGAGCGCCGTCCACACGTCGCCGGAGGGATTGTCGTTGCGCGCGCCGCTGACCGTCAGGGTCACGAGCGTTCCCTCGTAGCCGTCGTCGATCTGGATCGAATCCGTCGCCTGCTTGTCGTTGTCGTCCTTGAAATCGGAGGCGCTGCCCTTGGTATAGGTTTTCGAGAGCAGCGGCGGCGGCGTCACCCCGGTGGCGCCGTAGAGGCCGACCCATTTGCCGTAGAAGTTGGCGTCGGCGGGGTTCTCGCTGAGGTCGAGCGGGCCGAGCGGCTTGTCGAGCTGCTGTCGCCCGAACTGGTCGAGCACCGGCCTGCCCTGCGCGTCGACCAGGATCGTGCCGAGCGGATGCGGCTGCGTCGGCGAAGGGGTGAGCTGCGAGCTCTGCGTCGCCAGCGCCAGCAGATTGGCGCCCGGCTCCGGCACCGTGATGTCGATCAGCAGGTGCCGCCCGAGATTGAACACCTGCGACAGGTAGACCTTCTCGATCCACTGGTAGATGCCGACGAAATTCTTCTGGCCCTTCGAGTTGTCGAACTTCTGCAGCTCGCGATCGACCAGCAGCTGCTTGATCTTGGTCGTCTGGCTCTGCGTCACCTGGTCGGTGACCTTGGTGGCGGACTTCTGCGTGACCTCCTTGGCGGTCTGCGCGGAATATTTCTGCGTCGTCTCGTCCGCCCGGTCGTAGCTCGCGGTGAGATCGGCGTTGAGCTTGTAGGACGGCCCGGAATATTGCGCATGCACGCCGCCGTCGACCTTGGTGTCGGTCTTGAGCTGGTCGTCGGCCTCGCTCGAGATGGACGTCTTGTCGTTGGTGTCGAGCTCCTTGGAGGATTCCGTGGTGTCGACCGTCTGCACGAAGGTGTCCGTCTCGGTCGAGAGGCTGTGCTTCTGGGAGTGCTCGCGGGTCTCTCCGGTCAGGATGTTCTCGATGCGCGCGATCTCGCTCGCCTGGTAGCGGCGGATATGCTGCTTCACCACGTGCATCTCACGCAGCCCCGCGCCGAGCACCGGGCGCTTGAGCGCGGCGGTCAGCGGCGGCGGCAGCAGGATGGTGGCGGCGAGCGCCGCCGCCAACGCGGCGTTGAAGGCATCCTTCGCGTGCGCCGCGCCCGTGATCGCGTCGACCAGCGCCTTCGGCCCGGCGAGCGCCAGCGCGGCCGCCTGCAGCCGGGTCGCGACCGCGGCGAGCTCCACGCTCAAGGCATCGGCGAGGCCGGCGGTCGCCGGCAGCAGCACGTCGAGCCGCGCCGAGCCGCCGCGCCGGACGATCACCTGGGCGAGAAAGAGATCGCCGAGCTCGATCCGGTACGGCATGAGCGAATTGGCGTTGAGCGTCGGATGCGCCGCGAACACCGCCTGGATCGCCGCCGCTGTCGGCGGCGGCGCCGCGTCCGTCCCGAGCGCCGTCAGCCCGGCGACAAGCGCCGCAAGCTCGGCCCACAAGGGATCGCCCGTGATGCTCGCGGTCGCGGCGACGAGGTAGGCGGCGGCCGGCGGCTCGAGCTGGGTCCAGATCTGCTCGTTGGTTTCGCGCGGCTTGAGGCCGGCCAGGATGGCTTGCAGCGCCTGCTCGAATGTCTGTCCCGGCGTCGCCGGCGTCGTCCCCCTGGGCGGCGGCTGCGTCGGCAGCGGTGTGAGCTTGCGAACGGATTTGCCGACAGGGCGCAGCACCGAGAAGCGGAACAACTCTTCCATATCCCGACTCCCTGACCGAAAATTTCGCGCAGCTTTTCAACGGAGCGGCGCACGACAGCCATGAATTGGCGGGGCGCTCCTGCTCGGCACCATATCACGTTTGCCGATGTCGGCAGTGTCATTTCGCACACCGGCAGGCCTGACCCGATTTGGATTCGGACTACATAACCCTTTACCTTTATGCCGAAGCTTCAATAGGTATAGATATTAAAAGAATATCTTGAGCGAATTGCGGGACACGGATTTGAGAAGCGCTGCACGCGATCAATTGTAACCGCCGGCCTCGGATGCGGCTCGCGTCGCCTGGCCGGATCGCTTCCGCCATCGTTGCGCACACCAAGAGGCGCCGGAATCGAAACCGCAGCAGGGTCGCAAGCGCGGATGGCGTACGACAAGTTGCGAACCTTTCGCCTCCGACCGAGGCGCCGGCAGCCTTCACGCACGCGCTTGCGCTTGGTCGAACCGCTAGCGCGTAACGGCAAGCTCCCGCCGCAGCAGACCCGCGACAAACTGGCTCAGTTGCGGCCGTGATGCCAAGAGCGCCGCCGTCACCATTGCGAAGGGCTTCCACGTGCGCCGATCTCGGGTTTGCCCGAGGCGTGCATGCGGCGCGAGATTGCTGCAGGCGCAGCGCGCCCTCGCAATGACGACTTCGCGTAGATCGGGTGAAGGGCGGCCGCGGCCGCCGACGCAATCTCAGCCGCTCAGGGCTGGCGGGCCTTCTTTTCAGCCTTCTTGTCGGGCTTCTTTTCGCTGGCCGCCGGCCGCACGCTCCCCCACGGGTCGACTTTCACAGGGGCCGCCTCGCCGCGCGTCGCCGCCCGATAGGCCTTGTCGACCTCGGCGTTTTCCCGCTTCTGCGCGTCCATGTGCGCCGACAGTGCCTCCGACTCGGCCGCCGACGCGACTTGCGTCAGCATGGCGGCGAATCCGAACGCGATGACGACCGTCGTTAACGCTCGCATGGGTCCCTCGTTGCCCGTCAGTCGTGAATGATTTGCCATAGCATATTACGACCGCAAAGGCGACAATGTGGCAGCCGCGGCCGGAACGATGCTTGACGGCCGGGCAGGCCGTGGAAAAATGCTGAAAACCGCAGAGTGCGGCCGCCGGCCGCGCATCCGCGGATGAAATGGGAAGCAGGGAGGGCGTGCATGACCGAGCATTGCGCCGGGGCGGCACCGGCTCGGCCGGTGCGCGTTGCGGGGCGCATGGCGCGCCGCATTCCGATGCGCCTTTCATCCGCCCTTGCAGCCACCGCGCTCATCGGCGCTGTGACGGCCGCCCTCCCGGGTCGTGCCGCCGGCGCCCCGCCCTATCCGGTGCGGCCGGTAATGCTCATCGTTCCCTATGCGGCGGGCGGTGTCGCCGACACCGGCATGCGCATCCTCGCCGACAAGCTCAGCAGCAAGCTCGGCCAGCAGTTCGTGGTCGACAACCGCCCCGGCGCCGGCGGCATCGTCGCCGCCAAGGCCGGCTCGTCGGC